>Ga0190265_10000568_pt1 | contig 25757 bp, 27 predicted proteins | sample Popmic124T_FD_133135 | JGI IMG/M metagenome (GOLD analysis project Ga0190265, IMG submission 133135) | Populus adjacent soil microbial communities from riparian zone of Indian Creek, Utah, USA - 124 T | ecosystem: Environmental > Terrestrial > Soil > Riparian zone | place: USA: Utah | collected...
GGCGTCACCTACGACCAGATGAAGACGCGGATCATGAGCGAGCTCAAGAAGGTCTTCCGGCCCGAGTTCCTCAACCGCATCGACGAGGTGATCGTCTTCCACAAGCTGGCCAAGGACGAGATCAAGGAGATCGTCGAGCTGCTGCTGAAGCGGATCCGCGAGTCGCTCGCGGAGCGCGAGCTGTCGCTCAACCTCTCCGACGACGCCGCCGACCTGCTGGTCGAGAAGGGCTGGGACCCGTCGATGGGCGCGCGTCCGCTGCGCCGGGCGATCCAGCGCTACATCGAGGATCCGCTCGCCGACGAGGTGCTCGCGCAGAACCTCGATCCGGGCTCGACCGTCGAGGTCACGAAGGCGGACGGCGAGACCGAGAGCGAGGTCAAGATCACGATCGCCAAGCCCGCGCGCAAGCGCGAGGCGGTCGGCGTCGGCGCCAAGGGCGGCGACGAGGGCGAGGCGCCCGAGCTCGAGGGCGGATCCGACGACGGCGGCGAGCAGCTGCTCGACGAGCCGGACGTGCTGCCGGACGTCCCGGACGCCCCTCCGGCGCCCGACGGCGACGCCGCCGACGACTCCAAGGACTAGTCGGGGAGGGCAAGCCGTCCTGCCCCGACCCTAGGTTGGGGAGATGGCTCGCGCCACCACCCATCACGTCTGCTCGGCCTGCGGTCACGAGGCCGCGAAGTGGCACGGTCGCTGTCCGGGCTGCGACGAGTGGGGGACGCTGGTCGAGCAGGCGAGGCCGGTCGCGGGAGCCGCGGGTGGGGGCAACGGCGCGACCGGCTCAGGCCACGGTCGCGCGCTGACGCCGGTCCCGCTCGCCCGCGTCGAGGCGCCGCGCGTCGCGCGCCTGCGGACCGGCATCGGCGAGCTCGACCGCGTGCTCGGCGGCGGCCTGGTCCCGGGCTCGCTGGTCCTGCTCGGCGGCTCGCCGGGCATCGGCAAGTCGACGATCGTCACCTCGGCGCTCGGCAACCTCGTCGCCGGCGGCGCCGGCGTCCTCTACGTCTCCGGTGAGGAGTCGGCCGCCCAGGTGCGCCTGCGCGCCGAGCGCCTCGGTCCGGCGGCCCTCGCGGTGCCGATCGTCGCCGAGACCGACCTCGACGCCATCGTCGCGACGATCGAGGCGGAGCGGCCCGACGTCTGCGTCGTCGACTCGGTCCAGGTCCTGCACGCAGCCGCGCTGAGCGGCGCGCCCGGATCGGTAGGGCAGGTGCGGGAGGTCGCCGGCCGGCTGATGCGCGTCGCCAAGACGTGCGGCGTCGCGATCCTGCTCGTCGGGCATGTCACCAAGGAGGGCGCGCTCGCCGGCCCGCGCGTGCTCGAGCACCTCGTCGACTGCGTCCTCTCCTTCGAGGGCGAGCGCGAGCGGACCTACCGCACCCTCAGAGCACTCAAGAACCGCTTCGGATCCACCAACGAGGCCGGCGTCTTCGAGATGCGCGACGAGGGCCTCGTCGAGGTCGAGGACGCCTCCGCCCGCTTCGTCGCAGAGGCCACCGACGGCAGTCCCGGATCGGCCATCCTCTGCGCGATGGAGGGCTCGCGCCCCCTCCTCGTAGAGGTCCAGGCGCTCGTCGCGCCCACCGAGCTGGTCCCGCCGCGCCGCATGGCCAACGGCATCGATCGCAACCGCCTCGCCCTCGTACTGGCCGTCCTGACCCGCCACGCCGGCATCTCCGTCGGCTCCGCCGACGTCTTCGTATCGGTCGCCGGCGGCGTCCGCATCGACGAGCCCGGTGCCGACCTCGCCATCGCCTCGGCCATCGCCTCCGCCGCCAAAGGCGTTCCGCTCGGCTCCGGCCAGCGCCCGCTCGCCGCCTTCGGCGAGATCGGCCTCACCGGCGAGCTTCGCCACGTCGCCCATCCCGACCGCCGCCTCGCCGAGGCCGCCAAGTTCGGCCTCGACCGCGTCCTCCACCCACGCCCCGACCTGCCCACCGTCGGCACCGCGCTCCACGCCGCTCTAGCCGCCCCCAGCACCATCCGCACCGCCGCCTGACGCGCCGCACCGGCGCTCGAGGCGGAATCCGATACCCGGCCAGAGGAGCGTGTGAAGCCAGCTCCGTTGGCCGGGTATCGGATTCCGCCCCACCAGCCAGTTCCGCACTGCAAAGCCTTTTTCCCAGCAATCGCGTACAATCGGTCAGATGCCGTACGCCGGGGATGACGTTTCAGAGCTAGAGGCTAGGCAGGAACCTCGGCTCGTACGGGCACTGGAGATGATCGCGCCCGGAACCGCGGTGCGGGAGGGCATCGACAGCATCGTCCAGGCGCGTACCGGCGCCCTGATCTGCATCGGCGACAGCGACGAGCTCGCCTTCCTGTACTCGGGTGGCCTGAAGCTGGAGGTCGACTACACGCCGGCGCTGCTGTTCCAGCTCGCCAAGATGGACGGCGCGATCATCCTGTCGTCGTCGGGGACGAAGATCCACTGGGCGAACGTCCAGCTGATGCCGGATCCGACGATCCTGTCGCTGGAGACCGGCACCCGCCACCGCACCGCCGAGCGCGTCTCGAAGCAGACCGACGCGCTGGTGATAGCGATCTCGCAGGCGCGCAGCGTCGTGTCGCTCTATCTCGACGGCGCCAAGTACATCCTCGAGGACATCCCGGTGGTGCTCGCCAAGGCCAACCAGGCGCTGGCGACGCTCGACAAGTACCGCTCGCGCCTCGACCAGGTCTCGACGCGGCTGACCGCGCTCGAGTTCGAGGGCGGCGTCACGCTGCACGACGTGCTGACGGTGCTCCAGCGCGTCGAGCTGGTGACGCGGATGGCGGTCGAGATCGAGCGCTACATCGTCGAGCTCGGCGCCGAGGGACGACTGATCGAGATGCAGCTCGAGGAGACGATGGTCGGCGTCGCGTCGGAGAAGTCGGCGCTGCTGCACGACTACATCGCCGAGCCGAGCGAGGAGAACTTCGCCAGCGTGCTCGACCAGCTCGCCCGGATGCTGCATCAGGACCTGCTCGACTTCGGCATGCTCGCCGAGCTGCTCGGCTACGACCGCAAGCTGAACACGCTCGACCACCCGGTGTCGCCGCGTGGCCACCGCGTGCTCGGCCGGATCCCGCGCCTGCCGAAGCTCGTCGTCCAGGGGATCGTGCGTGAGTTCGGCGGATTGGACGAGATCCTCGCCGCCGGCGATGGCGATCTCGAGTCGATCGAGGGGGTGGGGGACGTGAGGGCGAAGGACATCCGCGAGGGCCTGCGTCGCCTACAGGAGATCAACCTCGTGGACCGCTACCTGCAAACGTGACCACAGGAGCCCTGGCGGCTTTGCGCCGGGCTCGTTTTCAATTAGGAGGCCCGTCATTTCCGAGACGATTGAGCAAGAGATCGTGGACCTCGAGATCACCCGTGAGATGCCCCACATCGAGTATGAGATCGGGGACAACGTGGTGTACCCGCATCACGGGGCAGGCAAGGTTTTCAAGAAGGAGCAGAAGGAGGTGCTCGGCGAGAAGCGCGAGTACCTGACGATCAAGATCCTGCACAACGACATGACGGTGATGGTCCCGTGCGAGAACGCGGGCAAGGCCGGGCTGCGCCGCGTGATCGGCGAGGAGGCCGTCGCGAAGGTCCTCTCGGTGCTGCGGGACGACGTCAGCGAGATGCCGAAGAACTGGAACCGCCGCTTCAAGCACAACCGCGAGAAGATCAAGACCGGCGACGTCTACGAGCTCGCCGAGGTCGTGCGCAACCTCGCGATCCGGGAGTCCGAGAAGGGCCTCTCGACGGGCGAGAAGCAGATGTACACGCGGGCCAAGAAGATCCTCGCCTCGGAGCTGATGTACGCGCTCGAGATGGAGGAGGACGAGGCCGAGGAGCATCTCGACTCGCTGATCGAGGACGCGCATTCCGACCGCATGGGGGCCGCCGCATCCGCGTAGCGATCGTCGCCGCCGGCGGCAGCGGCGAGCGTCTCGGAGCCGATGGCCCGAAGGCGTTCGTCGACTGCGCCGGCCGGCTCCTGCTGGACTGGAGCACGGAGGTTCTGGGGGCGGTCTGCGATCGCGTCGTGGTCGCGGTCCCCGAGGGCTACGAGCAGCAGGGGGAGGACGGGCATGAGCGCGTGCGCGGCGGCGCGTCGCGCTCGCAGTCGGTCCGCAACGCGCTGGACGCGGCGCCGGAGGCGGAGATCGCCGTCGTCCACGACGCCGCGCGGCCGTTGCTGACCGCCGACCTGGTCGAGCGCTGCATCGCCGCCATCCACGCGCCGGGCGTGACCGGCGCGGTCGCCGCCGCGCCGGTGACCGACACGATCAAGGAGGCCGACGGCTCCGGCCGCGTGCTGCGCACGCTCGACCGCGGCAGCCTGTGGTCGATCCAGACGCCGCAGGTCTTCTGGGCCGCGCCGCTGCGCGCCGCGCTCGCCACCGACGCAGCGACGCTCGCCGCGGCCACCGACGACGCCGGCCTCGTCGAGGCGGCTGGCGGGACCGTCGCGATCGTCGAGGCGCCGCGCGAGAACCTGAAGGTGACGACGGCGCTCGACCTGAGGCTCGCGGAGCTGCTGCTGAGCCGCCGCACCGCCGACGCGTAGTCTGCCGGCCGTGCTGACCGACTACCACCTCCATCTGCGCCCCGACGACGACGGCACGACGGCCGCCGAGTACTTCACCGCGGCCAACGTCGATCGCTACCGCGCCGTCGCCGCGGAGCGCGGGATCGGCGAGCTCGGCGTCTCCGAGCACGTCTACCGCTTCGCGCAGGCGCGCGAGGTCTGGGATCATCCCTTCTGGCAGGAGAACGCCGTCGACGATCTCGACGCCTACTGCGAGCTCCTGCGCGCCGAAGGGCTGCGCGTCGGCATCGAGGCCGACTTCGTCGAGGGGCGTGAGGACCGGATGGCCAACCTGCTCGACGCGCGCGAGTGGGACTACGTCGTCGGCTCGGTCCACTTCCTGCGCGACAAGGCGGTCGACATGCGCGGCGACTGGGACGTCTGGCGCTCGGCGGATCCCGAGAGGGTGTGGGCGCGCTACTTCGAGACGCTCGGCGAGGCGGCGCGCACGGGGATGTTCGACATCCTCGCCCACCCCGACCTCGTCAAGGTGTGGGGCAAGGGCGCTCCGGCGCCCGACGGAGACCTCCGCCGCTTCTACGAGCTGGCGATGGACGGGATCGCGGAGTCCGACGTCGCGATCGAGGTCTCGACCGCGGGGCTGCGCAAGCCGGTCGGCGAGCTGTATCCGGCGCCCGCGTTCCTCGAGATGTGCCTCGACGCCGGCCGCCCGGTCGCGCTCTCCAGCGACGCCCACGTCCCGGAGCAGATCGGCTTCGAGTACGACCGCGCGGTCGAGTGGCTGGCCGGCGCCGGCGTCACCGAGATCGCCGTCTTCTCGGGTCGCGAGCGGCGGCTGGAGCCGATCGGATGAGCATGCGCAGCGGCATCGGCTACGACTCGCACCGCCTCGCGGAGGGGCGCAAGCTGATCCTGGGCGGAGTCGAGGTCGAGGGCGCGGACCGCGGTCTCGACGGGCACTCCGACGCCGATGCGCTGACCCACGCCGTGATCGACGCCCTGCTCGGGGCGGCCGGGCTCGGCGACATCGGGTTGCACTTCCCCGACACCGACGAGCGCTGGCGCGACGCCGACTCGATCGCGCTCCTGCGCGATGTCGCGGGGCGGCTGGCCGCGGCCGGCTGGACGGTCGGCAACGTCGATGCCACGGTCATCTGCGAGGCGCCGAAGCTCGGGGCCTACCGCGATCGGATGCGCGAGTCGCTCGCCGAGGCGATCGGTGTCGGCACCGACGCCGTCAACGTCAAGTTCACCACCAACGAGCGCATGGGTCCGATCGGCCGCGGCGAGGGCATTGCCGCGCTGGCGACCGCGACCGTCGAGCCCTGACCCGCGCTCCGGGTGCGGTTAGAGTCCCGGCGATGGACTCGACCGATGTCGCCTTCGCAGGGCTGGCCAAGCAGGCGGCGCTGGTCCGCGCCGGCGAGGTCTCGTCGCGCGAGCTGGTCGAGCTGTACCTGGAGCGCATAGCTCGGATCGACCCGGAGCTCAACGCATACAGCGTCGTGCTCGCCGAGCGGTCGTTGATCGAGGCCGACCAGGCCGACGCGCGCCGCGCCGCGGGTGACGAGCGGCCGCTGCTCGGGGTGCCGATCGCGATCAAGGACTGCGCCGACGTGGCGGGGACGGTCACGACCGTCGGCACCGCCGCGCACGGCCCCGCGGCGACCGAGGACGCCGAGCTCGTGCGGCGGCTGCGATCGGCCGGCTGCGTGATCCTCGGCAAGACGACCCTGCCGGAGCTGGCGATCATGGGGACGACCGAGGGGCCGGCGTTCGGCGTCACGCGCAATCCGTGGAACCTCGACCGGACGCCGGGCGGGTCGAGCGGCGGCAGCGGCGCGGCCGTCGCGGCGGGGCTGGCGGCCGCCGGCCACGCGACCGACGGCGCCGGCTCGATCCGCATCCCGGCCGCCTGTTGCGGGCTCTTCGGGCTCAAGCCGCAGCACGGCCGCGTGCCGCTCGCGCCCGCTGACGAGCAGTCCTGGAACGGCTTGACTGTCGCGGGGGCGGTCACCCGGACGGTGCTCGACAACGCGCTCTTCCTCGACGCCGTCGCCGGCCCGGGGCCGGCGCCCGGCGGACCGGTCCTCGACCGGCCGTTCGCCGACGCCGCGAGGGAGCTGCCGGGCAAGCTGCGGGTCGCCGTCTCGCTGCGCCCGCCGCTGCTGGCTCGGCTGTCGCCGGAGGTGCGGCAGGGCGTCGACGAGACCGCCGAGCTGCTGCGCGGCCTCGGCCACCAGGTCGACTACGTCGAGCCGCCGCTGACCGAGTGGCTCTCCGAGCTCCTGCCGCGCTACATCAAGGGAATCGAGCGCGATGCGGCCGAGATGGCCCATCCCGAGCGCCTGCAGCGGCGCACGCGCGGCTTCGCGCGACTCGGCTCGCTGATCCCGCAGGGCATGCTCGACCGGGCGCTGCGGATCGAGCGCCAGGTCGCCGAGCGCTACAACCGGGTGCTCGCCGACCACGACGTCGTGATCACGCCGGTGATGGCGACGCCGCCGCCGGGCGCCGCCCAGTGGGAGGGCCTCGGCGCGCTGCGGACGCTGATCGAGATGACGATGGTCTATCCGTACTGCGTGATCTGGAATGCGACCGGCCAGCCGGCCGCCGCCGTCCCGGCCGGCTTCACGGCCGACGGCCTGCCGCTCTCGGTGCAGCTGATCGCCAAGCCCGAGCAGGACCACCTGCTGCTGTCGCTGGGCGCCCAGATCGAGGCCGAGCGCCCGTGGGATCGCCGACCACCGACGCAATAGGCGTCGCATACCTGCGTCATCGCCCTCGGTCGGCTCGCCTCTCGCGCCGCTGGATCGGCGGTTCGGGCGGATAGGCTCCCGTTCGTGAGGGAGATCCGCCTGCACGACACGCTGAGCGGTGAGCTGCGCGCCCTCGAGCCGCGCGAGCCGGGGAAGGTCGGCATCTACGCGTGCGGCCCGACCGTCTACGCGCGAGTGCACGTCGGCAACGCTCGACCCTACGTCGTCTTCGCGCTGCTGAAGCGCTTCCTGGAGCACGAAGGCTACGAGGTGACGCTGGTCGAGAACGTAACCGACGTCAACGACAAGATCTATGCGGCGGCGCGCGCCGCCGGCGTTCCGAGCCAGGAGCTCGCGAGAGAGATGACCCGCGCCTACGAGCATGACACCCAGCGGCTCGGCCTCGGTCGGCCCGACCACGAGCCGCGCGCCGTCGACACGATCGGACCGATCGTCGAGCTGATCCAGGCGCTGATCGACCGCGGCCACGCCTACGCCGCCGGCGGCGACGTCTACTTCGACGTGTCGAGCTTCGACGGGTACGGCAAGCTGTCCAACCGCCCGCGCGACCAGATCGAGCAGGGCGAGGGCGACGACGCCGCCGGGCTGAAGCGCCAAGGCGAGGACTTCGCGCTCTGGAAGGCGCACAAGGAGGGCGAGGACACCTGCTGGCCGGCGCCCTGGGGCGATGGCCGCCCGGGCTGGCACATCGAGTGCTCCGCGATGGCCGAGCAGCTGCTGGGGACCGACTTCGAGATCCACGGCGGCGGGTCGGATCTCGTCTTCCCGCACCACGAGAACGAGATCGCCCAGACCGAGGCGGCGCACGACGAGCCGCTGGCGCGGATCTGGATGCACAACGGCATGGTGCGGATGGGCGACGAGAAGATGGCCAAGTCGGTCGGGAACATCCGGCTGCTCCACGGCGCGCTCGACGAGCACGGCCGCGACGCGCTCGTCATGTACTTCGTCGGCGGCCACTACCGCCAGCCGATCGCGTTCTCGGGCGAGGCGCTGACCGAGGCCGGACGCGCCGTCGAGCGGGTGCGCGAGCTCTGCCGCCGGCTCGATCGCCGCGCGGCCGGTCCCGAGGGACTCGACGCCTACGTCGAGCGCTTCTTCGACGCGCTCGCCGACGACTTCAACACCCCGGCGGCGCGCGCCGTCCTGTTCGAGTGGGTGACCGAGGCCAACCGGCGCCTCGACGCGGGCGAGCGGGTCGGGGTGGGGCGGCTGGACGAGATGCTGCACGCGCTGGGGCTCGAGTGCCTGCTCGCGTCCGAGGACGGAGACGACGTCGTCGATCCCGAGGCCGAGCGCCTCCTCGCGGAGCGCCAGGCAGCCCGCGCCGCGCGCGACTTCGCCCGCGCCGACGTGATCCGCGACGAGCTCGCCGCCCTCGGCTGGCAGGTGCGCGACGCCGCCGACGGCGCCAGGCTCGTCCGAGCATCGTGATCCTCTACGGGCGCAATCCCGTCCGCGAGGCGCTGCGGGGGCCGCGTACGGTCAAGCGCGTCTGGGCGACCGGACGCGCGCTGGAAGCCGAGGACTGGTTGCGCGGCAGCGATACGCGCACGGTCGACGGCGCTGAGATCGAGCGGCTCTGCGACTCCGCCGATCATCAGGGCGTATGCGCCGAGGTGTCCGCCTACCGCTATGCGGACCCGCAGGCGCTGCTCGTGGACGAGGATGCGCTCGTGGTCTGCCTCGACGAGGTGCAGGACCCGCACAACCTCGGCGCGGTCTGTCGCGTGGCCGAGGGCGTGGGAGCCGCGGGGCTGGTGATCCCCGAGCGGCGCTCGGCCGAGGTCACGCCGGCCGCCGCCAAGGCGTCCGCCGGGGCGGTCGAGCACCTGCGCGTCGCGCGCGTCGGGAATCTCGCGAACTGGCTCGCCGAGGCGAAGCGGTCCGGGGCCTGGGTCTACGGCGCCGAGGCTGCCGCGGAGTCGGCTCCCTACGACACCCTCGACTACAGCGGGAGGGTTGTCCTCGTGCTCGGATCGGAGGGGCGGGGCCTGCGCCCGCGCGTCGCCGACAGCTGCGATCAGCTCGTCGCGCTGCCGCAGCGAGGTCGCCTGAGCTCGCTCAACGTCTCCACGGCTGCCGCGGCCCTGCTGTACGGAATCTTGCATTTGCGCGGCCGAGCCCTTGACAAGGCTCCATAACGTCTGAATACTGCCGCCTAGATAAGGGTGGAGTTGAGCCTCAGGCTTAGCTTTCGCTGATGAGCGCGGCGCCAGGGGAGGTAGCGCGTCATGAGCTTCAAGGGCCGATATTCGGTCCGGAAGGAGCATGCATGGCTGCAACCATTTCCCAGTCACCGTTGGCCCGATCGCAGGCTCAGCTCGAGCTTGAGGACAACTACCTGATCGCCCTCGCCAAGCAGGGCCGTCCCGATGCCTACGACAAGATCGTCCGGCGCTACTACGGCTTCGTACGGCTCAAGGCGAGCTCCTACTTCCTGATCGGCGGCGACGCCGACGACTTGATCCAGGAGGGGCTGGTAGGGCTCTACAAGGCGGTTCGCGACTTCCGTACGGACCGCGAGTCGAGCTTCCGCAACTTCGCGGAGCTCTGCATCACGCGGCAGATCATCACCGCGGTCAAGACCTCGACACGCAACAAGCACACGCCGCTCAACGAGTACGTCTCCTTCTCACAGACCCCGGCCGCGTCCGGCGGCGACGGCGACCCGACGCTCGACGAGATGCTGCCTGGCCCGACGGTCCACGACCCGGTCAACCAGGTGATCTCCAGCGAGGAGCTGCACAGCCTCGTCGGTTGCCTGTCGAGCGTGCTCTCCGAGCTCGAGAGCTCGGTGCTGTCGCTCTACCTCGACGGCCACAGCTACGAGGCCGTGTCGGAGCGGCTCGACTGCGACACCAAGACCGTCGACAACGCCCTCCAGCGCGTCAAGCGCAAGGTCGGGGCTCACCTGGCCTCCCGCGAGGTCCCGCTCTAGGTGATCCCCGGCGATAGCGCCTCCGGTAGCGTTCGTTTGTCGCCAGCTGGTCGCGGGTACTTGTCCGGCGACCCCGAATGGAGGACCCGAAATGGTCGGACTTCTCATAACGCTCCTCGTCGCGGCGCTGGCCTATCTGCTGCTCGTGGCGATCACCGGCTCCGCCATCGTCGGCATCGTCGCCGCGATCCTGATCCTCATCGCCGGCATTCCCTCCGGCGGCTTCGGCATGGGCGGCCGCTGGGGCGCCCGCGGCGCCCCGCGCTAGTTCGACCCCTCCAAGCTCCCGGTCGGCTCGCTCGTCGAGCCGACCGGGTCGCTGGCATCATGGACGGGCAGCATCCGCTGCCCGCCTAGCTCAACTGGCAGAGCACTCCACTTGTAATGGAGAGGTTCTCGGTTCAAATCCGAGGGCGGGCTCTGCTCAGCGATCGAGCCGGCTCTGGATGTCGCTCGCGACCTGGCGCAGGCTGCGCTCCAAGGCCCGCACGCTTGCGCCCTCGCGCCGCCGCGCCTGGCGCGCGCGCACGAGCACGAGCCCGCCGGCCGCGACGCCGCCGACCACCAGCGCGGCCGCCGGGCGCCCCCAGTTGCGCGGGTCGCGCATGGCGCTCAGCTCCCAGTCGGCGAGCTCTCCGGCGGCGATGTCGGTGATGTCCGACAGGCTCCGCTCGAGCCGGTCGGTCATCCGCTCCGACGGCTCGACGGGTACCAGCGCGGAGCGCAGCAGCGCCTCGACGTCGCCCATCTCAGCGTTCACGCGTCATCGCCTCCGGCACGGTCCTCGAGTCCCTTCTCCAGCTGCTTGATCGCACGATGGATCAACACCTTGGTCGCGCCCTCGGTGCGGTCGAGCGCTCGAGCGATCTCGCGGTTGTCCATTCCGAGCGCGAAGCGCATGATCAGCGCCTCGCGGCGATCGTCGGGCAGCTGCGCGACGCCCTCGAGCACGTGCTGCAGCTCCTGCCGGCCCTCCACCAGCTCCTCGGTGTCGTGTGGCGCCGAGAGCACGCCGGCGTCCTCCAGATGGGTCTGCGGCTTGCGCGAGCGGTCGCGGTAGTAGTTCGCCGCGAGGTTGTGCGCGATGCGGATCAGCCAGGGGCGCAGCGGGCGCCCGTCCGACTCGCGCTGCGCACGCTCGAAGTGCCGGTAGGCCTGTAGGAACGTCTGCTCGGTCAGGTCCTCGGCGTCGTGATGGTCTCCGACGCGGTAGTACGCGTAGCTGTAGACGTCGCGCAGATGGGCGCGATACAGCTCCGTGAAGTCCGCGTCCAGCGTGCGCTTGTCGGCCAGCTTGCCCACCTGGGTCCCAGCCTACCGCCGGCATCGCGACCTCCATCACGCGACCCGCAGCTCTGGGTCGTCGCGATGCCCGTCGTCGTCGCCTCCGCCGCGGTCGTTGCGGCCGCGCGCCGACAGCGGACCGCCGAGCCACGCCCACTGCAGCTCGACACAGGGCCAGATCCGGGCCGTCACCTCATGCGCCAGCTCCGGCGACGGCTGGTCGATCTTCGGATAGCGCAGCGGCCGACCGCAGCGAATGCTCACCTTGACCGGCCGGATGCGCCAACCGCGGCGGGCCTTCTCCGTCCCGGTGATCGCGATCGGCACGACCGGTGCGCCGCTCTCGAGCGCCAGCCGTCCGACGCCGCGCCGCGGCTCGTGCAGCGGGCCCTCGCGGTGCCGCGTGCCCTCCGGGAATATCACGACCGCCTCGCCGCGCTCGAGCAGCACCAGCGCCGTCTGCATCATCTCCTCGTCGGATTGCCCGCGCTTGACCGGGAAGGCGCCCAACCGGTTCAACAGCCAGCCCTGCCAGCGCTTGTCGAACAGCTCCTTCTTCGCGACGAAGTAGACCGGTCTGAACACGCATGTCCCGACGATGAAGGGGTCGAGGAAGCTGCGGTGGTTGGCGGCCAGGATGACGGGGCCCTTGGGGATGTGCTTGTGACCGGTGCGCCGCAGGCGGAAGTAGACGAAGATCGCCGGCTGCAGGAAGGCCCGCACCGTCCAGTAGACGAGGCGGTTGACGCCGCGCTCGCGCGTCTGGCGATGGTGGGGCGACAGATAGTCGTCCTCGCCCGAGCGCGGCGGGGCCGGCGGCGGCGACACAGGCGCGTCGCCGTCGCGCTTGGCGCGCCTGGAACCCGTGGCCGGCATACCTGAGCTACCCGAGGCGACCGTCGGCGTTACGCTCACGCCAATGGGTTTGCGTCGCAGCATCAACGGCGGGTTGGCGGGCGGGATCGCCGCCGCGCTCTGGGCGGCCCAGCAGCCGCTGGACAAGCGCGCCTTCGACAGCGGCTACGACGACGTCGAGCTGCTCGGCCGGGCCGTCGTCAAGGGCGACGACTGGCCGGCTGCGGGGCTCGCGCTGCACGTGGCCAACGGCGTCGCCTTCGGGGCCGCCTACGCCCAACTGCGCCGCTTCCTGCCGGGCCCCGCGATCGCGCAGGGCACCGGGATGGCGCTCGCCGAGCACTTCGCCCTGTGGCCGCTCGTCGCCCTCGTCGATCGCTATCACCCGCGGCGCCGTGAGCTGCCGGGGCTGAAGGGCAATCGCCCCGCCTTCTGGCAGGCCTTCTACCGTCACGCCCTGTTCGGCGTGACGATGGCCACCCTCGAGGCGAGGCTGAACGCCGACCCCGTGGAGGAGGAGCCGGCGCCCGTGCCGGTCTCGTCCAATGGTCACGGCGACATCAAGCTGGCTGTCGGCGCGGCTTAGTCTCCCGCGACGTGGCCACCTGCTACCGCCATCCCGGTCGCGAGACGGGCGTCTCGTGCTCGAGCTGCGAGCGGCCGATCTGTCCGGACTGCATGACGGTCACGCCGGTCGGGATGCGCTGTCCCGAGTGCGCACGCGAACGGACCAAGTCGCGCGTGGCGACCTCTGTCGGGGTCGGCGAGCCGCCGCTGCTGACCTACATCCTGATCGGCGTCAACGTGGCGATCGGGCTCGGCGCCTTCCTCAGCGGCGCGAGCGCGACCGGCGGGGGCGGAATCGGAGCCTCGTCCCTGCTCGCCGACGGGGCGGTGTCGCGCTTCGCGATCGACCAGGGCGACTACTGGCGCCTGGTGACCGCGGGCTTCCTGCACACCGGTCTCTTCCACCTGCTGTTCAACATGTTCGCGCTCTACATCCTCGGGGGGATGCTGGAGCCGGCGATCGGGCGGCTGAAGTTCGGCATCGTCTACTTCGTCTCGCTGCTGGCAGGCTCCTTCGGGGCGCTGCTGCTGACACCGGACGGGGCGACCGCGGGCGCGTCGGGTGCGATCTTCGGCCTCATGGGCGCCGCGGTGATCGTGATGCGCGACCGCGGCATCAACCCGATGGAGAGCGGCATCGGTCTGTGGATCGGGTTGAACCTGTTGATCACGTTCACGATTCCCGGCATCTCGATCGGCGGGCACATCGGGGGGCTGATCGGCGGTGCGGTCGTCGCCCTGATCTTCACCGAGGTCGCGAGCCGCCTGCGGCCGTCGGAGAGCCTGCTGGCGCTGTTGGCGGCGGCGATCGGCGTGGTCGCGATCGCCGCCGCGATCGCCGTCTCGGAGGGTGCGGCGGGCGGCTTCGCCTGATGTCGCGCCGCACGATGTGGGGCCGCGCGGCCGGCTGGGGATAATCGACGGATGGCACTGCTGGAGCGCGACGAGGTGGAGCAGCGGCTGAGCGAGCTCGACGGGTGGGATCTCGAGGGCCACGCGATCGTCAAGCAGTTCAAGCGCGGCGACTTCTCCGGAGCGGTCGCGCTGGTGAACGCGATCGAGCCGGTCGCCAACGAGCTCGATCACCATCCCGACGTCTCGATCTCGTGGGAGACGGTGACCGTGATGATCACCACTCACTCCGACGGCGGGCTGACCGCGGCCGACTTCGAGTTGGCCGGGCGGATCGACGCGCTTGCCTAGCGCCGAGCCGGTCGGCCCTATTGCATGGCCGTCCAGGCTGCTACGTTGCGGCCTCACGGGATGACCGACGACGAGCCTCGAAGTAGGACCGCCCTGACGGGCCTACCCGCCCGCGAGGGCCCGCCGTGACCGAGCTGCTGCTCCTGGTCGGCGTAGCCGTGCTCGTCGCGGCGAACGGCTTCTTCGTCGCGGCCGAGTTCGCGCTCGTGCGCGCCCGCGACCAGAAGGTCGACCAGATGGTGGAGGACGGCATGCGCGGCGCCGCGCTGGCCCGGGGGCAGATCGACCGGATCGACGAGTACCTGTCGGCGTGCCAGCTGGGCATCACGATGGCGTCGATCGGCATCGGCTTCCTCGGCGAGCCGGCGATCGCGAGCCTGCTCGAGGAGCCGCTCGGCGACGTCGTGAGCCACGGGGTCGCCGTCGCGATCGCCTTCGCGATCTCCTACCTGATCGTCACGAGCGCCCACATCACCGTCGGCGAGCAGGTGCCCAAGATCTACGCGATCATGCATCCGGAGGCGACCGCGCGCCGCGTCGCGCGACTGCTGGCTGCCTTTCGCAAGGTCTTCAAGCCGCTGATCTGGGCGCTCAACACCGCCTCGAACTGGATGCTGCGCCTGCTCGGCGTCGACGCCAGGGCGGACTTCGAGGACGACCTGTCGAACGCCGAGGACCTCAAGCTGCTGATCGTCCGCAGCGCGACCGGCGGCAAGATCGATCCCGGCGAGGCCGGCATGCTGTCAGGCGTCTTCCACCTTCACGAGCAGGAGGCGCGCCAGGTGATGACGCCGATCCCGGCGGTCGTCACAGTCGACATCTCCGCAACGGCCGAGCAGGCGCTGCGCCGTTGCGTCGACTCCGGCCACACCCGGCTGGTCGTGACCGAGGACGGCAACACCGACCGCGTGCGCGGGCTCGTCCACAACAACTCGCTCGCGCGGCGGGTGCTCGACGAGGGGCCGGACGCCTCGATCGAGAGCAGCGTCAAGGACGCGCTGATCGTCCCCGAGACGAAGTCGCTCGACGACCTGCTCGCCGATCTCCAGCGCGAGCGCACGTCGCTCGCGGTCGTGATCGACGAGTACGGCCGCACCAGCGGGATCGTCTCGATCGAGGACATCGTCGAGGAGGTCGTGGGCGAGATCGCCGACGAGACCGACCCGGCGGTCGCCGGCATCCGCCAGCTCGCCAACGGCGACTGGTGGGTCCGCGGTCACGTGCCGATCACCGACCTCGCCGACTACGGCCTCGAGCTGCCGGTCGACTCCGATGCCTACAACTCGGTCGGCGGCTTCGTCTTCGGCGAGCTCGGCCGGCTGCCGAAGCGCGGCGACATGGTGCGCGCCAACGGCTATTCGCTGCGCGTCGAGTCGGTGCGCGAGAACCGCATCGACGCGGTCCGGATCCGCGACCACGGCGGCGAGCCGACGCCCGTCGAGGCGGAGCCGCGCGAGTCGACCGAGGGCGCGTAGCCTACGGTCCGATAGCTTCGAACTCGAGTCGCGACAGAGAAGGGGACAGCACAGTGAGCGATGGAGCGGGCGGACGCCGCCTGACCACCAGGCAGGGCCATCCTGTCCATGACAACCAGAGCACCCGCACGGTCGGCGATCGCGGGCCGGCGACGCTCGAGAACTATCAGTTCCTCGAGAAGATCTCGCACTTCGACCGCGAGCGGATCCCGGAGCGCGTCGTCCACGCGCGCGGGTTCGTCGCCCACGGCTACTTCGAGGCCTATGGCAAGATCGGCGACGAGCCGGCGTCGAAGTACACGCGCGCCAAGCTGTTCCAGGAGGCCGGCAAGCGCACGCCGCTGCTGGTCCGCTTCTCGACGGTGATCGGCGGCCGCGACTCCTCCGAGGCGGCGCGCGATCCGCGCGGCTTCGCGGTGAAGTTCAAGACCGAGGACGGCAACTGGGACCTCGTCGGCAACAACCTGCCGGTCTTCTTCATCCGCGACGCGATCAAGTTCCCCGACGTCATCCACTCGCTGAAGCCGGATCCCGTCACGTTCCGCCAGGAGCCGAACCGGATCTTCGACTTCATGTCGAACACGCCCGAGTCGATGCACATGCTCACCTGGCTCTTCAGCCCGCGCGGCATCCCGAGGGACTACCGCCACCAGCAGGGCTTCGGCGTCAACACCTACAAGATGGTCGATGCCGCCGGCGAGGCCGTGCTGGTCAAGTACCACTGGGAGCCGTCCTGCGGCGTCGAGTCGCTGACGCAGGAGCAGGCCGACGCGATCCAGGCGACCGAGCTCGGCCACGCCTCGAAGGACCTCTACGAGGCGATCGAGAGCGGCGACCACCCGGAGTGGGAGCTGCGCGTCCAGGTCATGTCCGACGACGAGCATCCCGAGCTCGACTTCGACCCGCTCGACGACACGAAGACCTGGCCCGAGGACCGGTTCCCGCTGCTGCCCGTCGGCAAGATGGTGCTCGACCGCAACGTCGACAACTTCTTCGCCGAGAACGAGCAGATCGCGTTCGGGACCGGCGTGCTGGTCGACGGGCTGGACTTCTCCGACGACAAGATGCTCGTCGGGCGGACGTTCTCCTACTCCGACACGCAGCGCTACCGCGTCGGGCCCAACTACCTCCAGCTGCCGGTCAACCAGCCGGCGACGCCCGCGGCGACGAACCAGCGCGACGGGCAGATGGCCTACTACGTCGACGGCGGCGGCGAGAACCCGCACGTCAACTACGAGCCGAGCTCGACCGGGGGCCTGGCCGAGGCCGAGCCGGCGGGTGCGGCCTACGAGCCGGAGGTCAGCGGCAAGCTCCAGCGCCGCAAGCTCGCGCGGACCGACGACTTCGCCCAGGCGGGCGAGCGCTATCGCACGATGCCCGACTGGGAGCGCGAGGACCTCGTGCTGAACCTCGTCACGCTGCTCGGCGACTGCGAGGAGAAGATCCAGCGCAAGATGGTCGAGCTGTTCGCGAAGTGCGACGCCGACTACGGTCGCCGCGTGGCCGAGGGCCTGTCGCTGCCGGCGCCTTCGCCCGAGCCGGCGGCGGCGTAGCGCTCAGTAGTCGTAGAAGCCCGAGCCGGACTTGCGTCCCAGACGGCCGTCCGCGGCCATCTGACGGACGCGGTCCGGCACGTCGGCGTCGATCGACTCGCCGATCGCGATCGCGACGTCCAGGCCGACGAAGTCGAGCAGCGCGAGCGGGCCCATCGGGTGACCGGCGCCGAGCTTCATGCAGGCGTCGACGGCCTGCGGCTCGAGGCCCTGGTCGTCCATCAGCCGGACGGCGTCGAAGAGGTAGGGGAAGAGCAGCCGGTTGACGACGAAGCCCGGAGCGTCGGCGACCTCGACCGCTGTCTTGCCGAGGGCGTCGCAGAGGTCGCGGAGGCGGGCGCGGGTGTCGTCGCTGGCGTCGGTCGCGAACGCGAGCTCGACGAGCTTCATCTTCTCGACGGGGTTGAAGACGTGCAGGGCGCCGAAGCGGTCGGGCCGTCCGCTCGCGTCCGCGAGCTCGGCGACCGAGAGCGACGAGGTGGTCGAGGCGATCAGCGCCTCGCTGTCCAGGAGCGCGCCGATCCGGTGCAGGAGGTCGCGCTTGACCGCCGGATCCTCGGCGATCGCCTCGACGACGACCGTGCAGGTCGCGAGGTCGCCAAGGTCGGTGGTCACCGCGGCGCGCGAGCCGATTCGGCTCGCCGCGCGCTCGGCCGACTCCTCGCTGCGCGCCCAGACGACCGCGGGCACGGGGGGCACGCGGGCCGCCGCCGTACGGGCGAGCCCACAGGCGATCGCTCCGCTGCCGGCGATACCCAGTCGTTCCTTGGCCACGCTGCCCGCCATGAGGGGCGCCAGACTAATTGATCATGCCGGGCGGCCGGCTGGGGCCCGGACGCTTGCGGTCGGCGAACCGCTCTGGCCAGGCTCGCGTCAGTCCCGGACGGCACTGGTTGACTGGCTAGTCAATCGAGTACCCTTCGTGTCGTAAGGCGCGCGCAGAGAGGGCGCGGCGCCGCACCCGAACCTGCCGAAGGGACTCAGCGAGATGCGAAACGGAAGCCGTGAGGTCGTCATCGTCGAGGCGGTGCGCACCCCGATCGGGCGTGGCCACAAGGAGAAGGGCTACTACAAGGACGCGCACCCCAGCAACCTGCTTTCGAAGACCTACAGCGAGGTCGTCGAGCGGTCCGGCGTCGACGCGTCGGAGGTCGAGGACGTGATCGCCGGCTGCGTTCAGCAGTTCGGCGAGCAGGCCTACAACATCGGCCGCAACGCGTGGCTCGAGGCCGGTCTCCCCGTCGAGACACCCGCCACCACGATCGACCGCCAGTGCGGCTCGGCCCAGCAGGCGGTCAACTTCGCCGCCGCGCAGATCGGCGCGGGCGTGCTCGACTGCGCGATCGGCTCGGGCGTCGAGCACATGGGCCACATCGGGTTCGGCGACGGCATGAAGGTGATCGGCGAGTACGGCTCGCCGTTCACGCCCGAGCTGATGGAGAAGTACAACCTGATCCCGCAGGGCCTCTCGGCCGAGATGATCGCCGACAAGTGGGAGATTCCCCGGTCCGAGCTCGACGAGCTCGCCGTCCGCTCGCACGCGCTGGCGCACCAGGCGACCGAGGAGGGCCGCTTCGAGCGCGAGATCGTCCCGTTCTCGGTCAACGGCGACACCTTCGTCACCGACCAGGGCATCCGGCCGGGCACCGACATCGAGACGCTGGCGGGCCTGAAGCCGGCGTTCAAGGAGGACGGCAAGATCACCGCCGCCAACTCCTCGCAGATCTCCGACGGCGCGGCCGCGGTGCTGCTGATGGAGCGCGGCAAGGCGGAGTCGCTCGGCCTCGAGCCGCGCGCCCGCATCGTCGACCAGGTCACCGTCGGCGTCGACCCGGTGATCATGCTCACCGGGCCGATCCCCGCGACCCGGAAGCTGCTCGAGCGCAACGGCATGAGCATCGGCGACATCGACCTCTTCGAGGTCAACGAGGCATTCGCCCCGGTCGTCGCCGCCTGGCAGCGCGAGCTCGAGCCCGACATGGATCGCGTCAACGTCAACGGCGGCGCCATGGCCCTCGGCCACCCGCTCGGCTCCACCGGTGCCCGCCTGATCACCACGCTCCTGCACGAGCTCGAGCGCTCCGACAAGAATGTCGGCCTCGTGACCATGTGCTGCGGCGGCGGCCTCGGCACGGGCACCCTGATCGAGCGGATCTAGCGACCGCTTTCGACCGTTTCGACCAGGCCGGCGACGCGCCCGCGTCGCCGGCCTCTCAAGAGTCGCTGCTCGACGCTGTGCCGCTGGACTCCAGGCGGGCGATGAGGTCGTCGAGGCGGAGCTCGTCGAGGCCTTTGCCGACGACCTCGAGCTCGGTGGCGCAGTAGTCGACGAGGGTGCGGCCCTCCTTGACGAGGTCGAGGGTCTCGCGCAGGCCGGCGGTGCCGGAGTCGAGGCGCTTGATGATCTCCTCGAGCCGCTCGGCGGCGGCCTCGTAGGACTGCGGGGCTGGCGGTTGGGCTGGCGGCTCGTCGGTCATCGAGACCGATTCTGGCGCGGATCGCGGTCGATGGCGGTTACAGCCGGTCGCGGCCGGGAACGCGGAGGGGATGGCGCGACCGTCGGAGACCGAGTTGCTCGCCGGCCGCTACCGGCGCCTGAGCTCGATCGGCATCGGCGGCATGGCGCGCGTCTACCTCGCCGAGGACGAGCGGCTCGGGCGCCGGGTGGCGGTCAAGCAGCTGCACGCCGCGGGTCCCGAGGACGCCGCGTTGCGCTTCGAGCGCGAGGCGAAGCTCGGGGCGTCGCTCAACCATCCCAACCTGGTCTCGATCTACGACATCGCGACCGACGAGGAGTCGGTGCTGATCGTCATGGAGTACGTCGACGGCACGACGCTGCAGGGCGCGATCATGCGCGGATCGCTGCCGCCCGAGCGAGTCGTCGAGGTGGTTCGCGACGTCGCGGCCGGGCTCGACCACGCCCATGCGCACGGGATCGTCCACCGCGACGTCAAGCCGGCGAACATCCTGCTGCGCCGCGACGGGGTCGCCAAGCTCGCCGACCTGGGAATCGCCACCGCGGCCGAGCGGACGTCGATCACCCGCAGCGACATCGTGCTCGGCACCGCCTCCTACATGGCGCCGGAGCAGCTCGCCGGCGAGCGCGCCGGGCCGGCGGCCGACGTCTACGCGCTCGCCGCCGTCGCCTACGAGGCGCTCTGCGGTCAGAAGGCGCGCACCGGCAAGACGCCGGTCGAGGTCGCGCACGAGATCGTCAACGGAGCGCCGCCCGACCTGCGCGAGGCGCGGCCCGAGGCGCCGCGAGGGGCCGCGGCGCTGCTGGCGCGCGGAATGGACCGCGACCCGCAACGGCGGCCGGGATCGGCGGGCGAGTTCGCGGCGGGGCTCGAGCGGGCGCTGGCGGCGTGGCCCGCCGAGCGAAGCGACGCGACCGAGGCGACGGCGGCGCTCGCGGCGAGCCCGGCGGTCGGGCGCGGCGACTCTGCGCGCCAGCCGTCGTTGGTCTGGCCGGCCGAGGGCCCCGCGCCGCGGCGCGAGCGTGCACCGAGCCCGACGGCGGCGCGCGCCACCCCACGGCGCCGCCGCCCGGCCGGGATTCCGGCCGTCGCCGGGATCGCGCTGATCGTCCTGGCGTCGGCGGCCGGCATCGTCGCCCTTGGGGCCGGTGACGACGGCGCCCCGGATCGGCGGGAGCCGGTCGTGACCGATCGGGCCGACTCCGGCTCGTCCGGATCGAGCCGAAGGGGCTCCACGACCGAGCAATCCGCTCCGGCTCCCGAGGCCTCGCCGGAGCCGGCGCCCGTCGAGCCCGACCGGGCGCCGCCCTCGGCGACCGACGCAGCGGCCGACCCGGCGGCCCTCAACGACGAGGGCTACCGGCTGATGCAGGCCGGCGACTACGAGGCGGCGATCCCGCTGCTCGAGCAGGCCGTCGCCGCATACCCCGAGGGCTCGCAGGAGCTGACCTACGCCTACGCGCTCTACAACCTCGGCCGCTCGCTGCGGCTCGCGGGGCGCGCCTCCGAGGCGGTGCCGATCCTCGAGCGGCGCCTGCGGATCCCCAACCAGACCGAGACCGTGCGTCGCGAGCTCGAGGCCGCCCGCGCGGCGAGCTAGTCGTCCTCGACCCGCGCCCTGACGCGCGCGTCGTGGAAGCGGAGCGTCAGCTCGCGCAGGCGCCGGGCGGCGTCGGCGCTGGTGACCAGCTCTCCGGCCGCGTCCTCGACGAGCGCATAGCCGCGCTCGAGCATCTGCTGCGGCTCTCGCTCGGCGGCCTCGGCCTTGCGCTCGATCACGAGCCGGTGGCGGTCGGTGCGCTCGGCGCGCAGCGCGAGCTGTCGGCCGCTGGCGGCGCGCAGCTCACGCGACTTCTGGTGCAGCCAGGAGCGCTGGCGGGCGATGTGCTGGTTCGGGGCCCGCGAGAGCGCCGCGAGGTGGCGGGCCCGGCCGACCAGCGCGCGGCGGCCGCAGGCGTCGAGGCGGCGGGCGGTCGCGAGCGCCGACGCGCGGGCCCGGCCGACGTCGACGCGCACGGCGGACTCGGCGGCGTGGGTCGGCGTCGAGCAGGAGGCCGCGGCGACGTCGTCGATCAGCGTGCGGTCGGTGTGGTGGCCGACCGAGGCGATCACCGGGACGGGGAGCAGCGCGACGGTGCGGCAGAGCGTCTCGTCGGAGAAGGCCATCAGGTCCATCACCGAGCCGCCGCCGCGGGCGACGACGATCACGTCGACCTCTGCCACAGCCGCGAGATCCTGGATCGCGCGGACGATCTTCGGAGCCGCATGGCGGTCCTGGACCGGAGCGAAGCCCCAGACCAGGCGCCCGGCCCAGCCACGGCGGTGGAGGCCGGCGAGCACGTCGTCGCGCGCCTTGCCGCCCTCGCCGGTGACGACGCCGATCGAATGGGGAAGCTCGGGGCGCCGGAGCCGCTTCTGCGGCTCGAACAGGCCCTCGCCATGCAGGCGGCGCCGCAGGCGCTCGATCTGGGCGAGCAGCTCCCCCTCGCCGGCGAGCTTGATGCCGGTGGCGCGGAAGGAGAAGGACGGCGAGGAGGCGGCGCTGCCGGGGTAGTAGTCGCAGCCGCCGGCCAGCACGACCTGGGCGCCGTTCTCCAGCTCGACCGCCGCCTTGTCGTAGTCGTCGCGCCACATCGAGCAGGGCAGCGCGCCGCGGTCGTCGCGCAGCTCGAAGTAGACGGCCTTGGCGCGAATGCCGAGGTTCGACACCTCGCCGAACACCTGGACACGCGCCAGCTCGCGCAGTCGCTTGCGCAGCGCCTCGGCGTACTCGCCGACCGCGAACGGGCCCTTCAGCTCGCTGCCCTCGATCCCGACCGGCGGGATCCGCTGCTGGTCCGGCGTGGCCATACGTCGATGTTCGCAGCCGCGGCGGGTAGCTTCACGGCTGTGAGGCGTCCGGGCGTGGCATTCACGGTGGCGATCGTCCTCGCCTGCGCGCCCGCGGTGGCGACGGCGAAGTCGCCCGAGCGCTGGCGCCCCGATCTCGAGGCCGCGCGTGCCTACGCCGCCAAGCGGATCGGGACGATCTCGTTCGCGGTCCGCACGCGGCATCGCCTCTACCGCTCCGACGCCTACCGCGCCTACCGCTCGGCGAGCGTCGTCAAGGCGATGCTGATGGTGGCCTACCTCAACCATCCGGCCGTGCGCGGGCGCGGCCTCAACGGCGCCGACCATGCGCTGCTCGACCCGATGATCCGCCGGTCGGACAACGTGGCCGCGTCACGGGTGCGCGACTTCGTCGGCAACGCCGCGCTCGAGCACCTGGCCGACCGCGTCGGAATGGGCCGCTTCGCGAGCACCCCGAGCTGGGGCGACACCCGGATCACCGCGGCCGGGCAGAGCAAGCTGTTCCTGCGCATCGACCGCTACGTCGTGAGCCGCCACCGCGCGACCGCGCTGCGCCTCCTGCGCACGATCGTCCCCGAGCAGCGCTGGGGGATCGCCCGCGCGCCGCATCCCGGTTGGGCGCTGCATTTCAAGGGCGGCTGGGGCGACTACGGCGAGGTCGACCACCAGATCGCCCTGCTGCGGCGCGGCAAGCGGCGGATCTCCATCGCGATTCTCAGCACGGCCTTCCCCAGCCACGACTACGGCAAGCAGACGCTCGAGGGCATCGCCCGCCGCCTACTCCGCAACCTTGGTCCCCGCTCGCGCCCGATCTAGGAGCGGGTTCCCTCAACCGACCGCCAGCGCGACGGCGAATCCTCGCCCGGAGCGATTCCCAAGCGGAGGGCGAGGATTCGCCGTCCCGCCAACCACCCCTGCGGTAGGGTCGCCCCCGTGGACCTCACCCTGTCGCCGAACGAGCAGGCATTTCGCGACGAGCTGCGCGGCTGGCTGGCCGACAACCATCCCGGCGAGGAGCCGTCCGGCGACGAGGCCGCCTGGGAGTTCCGTCTCGCCTGGCAGCGCAAGCTGCACGAGCAGGGCTACGCCGGCCTCTCGTGGCCCGAGGAGTTCGGCGGTCGCGGCGCGACGCTGATCGAGCAGGCGATCTTCGGCGAGGAGATGGCACGCGCCAAGGCGGCCTCGCCGGCGAACGTGCTCGGCCTGGTGATGGGCGGCCCGGTCGTGATCGCCCACGGATCCGAGGAGCAGAAGCGCCGCTACCTCGAGCCGATCCTCTCGGGCGAGGAGATCTGGTGCCAGGGCTTCTCGGAGCCGGAGTCGGGCTCCGACCTCGCGTCGCTGAAGACGAAGGCGGTCAAGGACGGCGACGAGTGGGTCGTCACCGGCCAGAAGGTCTGGACGACGTTCGCCCACCACGCCAAGTGGTGCATGCTCGTCGCACGCAGCGACTTCGACGCGCCGAAGCATCAGGGCCTCACCTACTTCCTGATGGACATGGAGCAGGAGGCCGTCCAGGTGCGGCCGCTGCGCCAGATCACCGGCGAGGAGGAGTTCAACGAGCTCTTCATCGAGGAGGCGCGGATCCCCGAGGAGAACGTCGTCGGCGGGGTCGGCAACGGCTGGGCGGTCGCGATCACGACGTTGATGCACGAGCGCGCCGGCCTCGGCGCGGCATCGGCGGCCTCGGTGAAGATCGCGCTCGGGCAGTTGATCGAGCTCGCGCGGGAGCGCGGCGTCGCGGACGACCCGATCGTCCGCCAGAAGGTCGCCGCGCTGCTGATCGAGGCCGAGGCGCTGCGCCTGAACGCCTGGCGCGGCCTGACGCAGATCATGAAGACCGGCATCCCGGGTCCCGAGGGCTCGCTGCCGAAGCTGCAGTGGTCGGCGGTCAACCAGGGCCTGACCGAGCTGGCGGTCGCGATCCAGGGCGAGGACGGGCTGCTGCGCGAGTCGGACTGGACCTACCGCTTCCTGCGCGCCCGCGCGAACTCGATCGAGGGCGGCACGACCGAGATCCTCAAGAACATCATCGCCGAGCGCGTGCTCAACCTGCCGAGGCTGCGATGAACTTCGACTTCACCGACGACCAGCAGGCGATCAAGCGCACCGCGCGCGACCTGCTAGCCGACCGCTTCAAGCCCGACACCGTCCGCGAGCTGGCCGAGGCCGAGCGCTACGACGACGCCCACTGGACCGAGATCGCCGAGCTCGGCTGGGCCGGGATCGCGATCGACGAGGCCCACGGCGGCCAGGGCCTCGGGACCGTCGAGCTGGCGATCCTCGCCGAGGAGCTGGGCTACACGGTCGCGCCGGCGCCGTTCCTCTCCAACGCCGCGGGCGGGCTCGCGATCCAGCACGCCGGCAGCGACGCGCAGCGCGAGCGGCTGCTGCCCGGGATCGCCTCGGGCGAGGCGCGCGCTACGGCCGGGCTGCTGCGCGGCGGCGCGGCGGCGCTGGTGCCCGACGCCGACAGCGCCGCGGCGATCGTCCTGCTGCGCGCCCCCGGCGCGAACGGCGCGGCTCCCGGCTCGGGCGTCGTGCTCGACCCCGCCGACTGCGAGATCGAGCCGCTCGCGACGATCGACCAGACGCGCCGCTACGCCCGCGTCACGCCGCGCGAGGGCGCCGGCGAGCCGCTCGGCGGCGACGTCGGGCCGGCGCTGCACCGGATCGCGACGGTCGTCTCGGCCGAGATCGTCGGCGTCGCCCAGCGGACGCTGGAGATGGCGGTCGACTACGCCCGCGACCGCCAGCAGTTCGGCCGCCCGATCGGCGCCTACCAGGGCGTCTCGCACCGCTGCGCCGACATGCTGCGCGAGGTCGAGAGCGCCCGCTCGACCGTCCTCTGGGCCGCCTGGGCGGCCGACGCCGAGCCCGAGACGCTGCCGCTCGCCGCCTCGATGGCGAAGGCGCTCGCCTCCGACGCGGGCTGGAACGTCACCGCCTCGGCGCTGCAGGTCCACGGCGGCATCGGCTTCACCTGGGAGCACGACCTCCACTTCCTGCTCAAGCGCGCCAAGGTCGACGGCGCGCTGTTCGGCACGGCCGGCGAGCACCGCGAGCGCGTCGCGGCGCTGTCGGGCCTCGGCTAGAGCCCCTCCCGGCGCCCCCTCCCAGCACCCTGCCGGAATGCCGGGTGGCGGGTCTCCGGGTGGGGAGAACGATACGCCTGTGTTCGCATCCCTCTTGCCTTTAGGGTCTTTTGGCCCTAGAGTGACCGTCGTCAAGAGATAGGTCAAC
>Ga0190265_10000569_pt1 | contig 25706 bp, 21 predicted proteins | sample Popmic124T_FD_133135 | JGI IMG/M metagenome (GOLD analysis project Ga0190265, IMG submission 133135) | Populus adjacent soil microbial communities from riparian zone of Indian Creek, Utah, USA - 124 T | ecosystem: Environmental > Terrestrial > Soil > Riparian zone | place: USA: Utah | collected...
CGATCGGGCCGGCAACAAGGTCGAGATCTACAAGGCCAAGACCGGTCGAGCGATGGGCACCCTCACGTTGGACTCAGCGCACAGCGCTGACCCGACGCCCGATCTCGCCGTCACCAGCTCCGACGGTCGATACATGTACGTGTCCCTGCGCGGACCCAACCCGCTGTCGGGCGACCCTCATGCCTCCACGGGGTCGACGCCGGGGCTGCTCGTCATCGAACTCGGCGCCGACGGCCGGACCGGCACGGTACGAGGGTTCGCACCGATCACGAATCTCGACGCCGGCGGGGTCGAACGCGCCGACGCCCATGGGATCGCGATACGACGGGTTGACCGTACGAACTAGGCCCGACCACGGCGGAAATGGCGGGGCCGGGAAGAGTTCGGGAACGCGGTGGGCGCATTCTCCAGTCGACAACCACGACAGGAGGATCACAATGCGACGCACACCCATGATTGCGCTCGGCGCGGCAGCTCTGCTGGCGGGCCCGTTGAACGGCCCGGTCGCAGCTGCTCGAGAGCCCGTTCCGTGCCCTGGGACGGTCACCGGGGTCGTCCAGACCCTGGTCAAAGCGGAGCAGCGTGGCGACCGCACACTTCTCGAGTTCGAGTTCACGGCCAAGCACACGCTGTGCCCGGCTCCGAACGAGAGCGTCGAAGCGGATCAGATCGGTCGCCTCTGGTTCAACCTCGACGCCGCTGGCACCGGCAGGGTGCGCTTCGCGTCGACCGTGCACTACGAGGGCGCGACGCTTCAAGGAGATGGTGGTGGCACCGTCACGTCGTCGGGCATCACGGGTACGGGACGGGCGTACGGCGGTACCGGTTCGCTCGCAGGCATCCAGGGACGCGGTGAGTTCTGGTCGACCGGTCCCGACTCGTTCGCGGACCTGATCTGGTATCTCTATCCCCGCGCGTAGCCGGCTTGACTCTGCCGTCGCGTCATGCGCGAGGGTGCAGTCGCATGGTGACGCTGGTGACGCTGGTGACGCGATGGTGACCGGTTCGTTCCCTGACCTGTGCGTCGAACGCGTCGCGGTGTCCGTCGCTTGGTACCGGGCCCTGCTCGACCTCGACGTCGTCGTCGATCAGGGTTGGTACGCCGAGCTCGGCATCGCCCGGTCCACGCTCGTCGCGTTCGTGCAGGCCGGCCATGAGACGGTGCCGTCGACAGCGGGGTGTCGACCGAGCGGGATCCTGGTCTCGTTCGAGGTCGACGATGCGGGATCGGTCGCCGCGCGGGCCGATGCGCTCGGGCTCGACATCGCCGTTCCACTCACCGTCGAGCTCGGCCAGCGGCACCTCATGGTGGTCGATCCCGACGGCGCCGTCGTCGATGTCATCGAGCGCGTACCGCTGGAACGCGGCGACCGGCTCCGGCTCGCTGAGCTCCGCCGCCGACACGTCGAGGCGGCTGCCGCGTGCCGATGACGATCGGCGACCTGGCCCGCCGGTTGCGGGTCTCCCCGCGAGCGCTGCGGCACTACGAGGCGGTCGGACTGCTCCGGCCGTCCCATGTCGACGCTCGCACGGGATACCGCTACTACGGCCCTGCCGAGCTCGCCCGCGGCCTGCAGATCGAGCAGTTGAAGGCGGCCGGACTCCCACTCGCGTCGATCGGGCGGATCCTCGACGACGACATGCCGATGGTCGATGCGCTCGAAGCGCACCGGTCGCAACTGCTGGGCGCGATCACCGAGCAGCGCCGGCATCTCGCCGTGGTCGAGGCAATGCTGGGTGGGAGCGACGAAGCACTTCGTCCGGAGCTCGTCGAGGTCGGCGCCGTCCATGCCCTCGTCGCCGAGGCGGCGTGCTCGCCCGACGAGCTCAACGGCACTGTTCGCCGGCTCCTCCAGCGGCTCCGACGTCACGCTGTACGCCACCAGGACGTGACACCGATCGCCTACAGCGCCGCGTTCCCGCTCGTCCCGACCACTGACATGGCGACCCGCGTGGCCGCCCACATCGACGGCCCGTGCGCTGGTTCGGTCGTGCTCGACGGCGTCCGCGCCGTGGCCGTCGACGTCGTCGGTGCGTACGCGCTGCTGCCGCTCGCCCAGGACGCCGCGGTCGCCGAGGCCCGATCGCTCGGGCTACGCCCGTGTGGATGGGTGTGGGAGCACTACCTCGAGATCGGCCGGCTGCCGCGCACGCGGCTCCTCGTGCCGGTGGCTGCCGCGCCCTGAGCGGGCGATTCACCCGGCCGTCTCGCCGAGCAGGTCGCGAAGTTCGCCGGCACCGTCGGTGTCGGGTTCCAACGTGGTCGCGAGTTGCTCGAGCCGATGCCGGGTGGGGGCGTCGAGCGGCGCCGGGGCGGCCTGCACCGACCGGCGCAGCGCGCGTACGCCCCAGTACTGGCCGAACGGGGTGCCCTCCGTTGTCACCGCGTCGATGAGGTCCCCGATCCGGCTGGGATCGGGGTTCGCGTAGAAGTATGCGTAGGCGGCCAATCGCGCGCGTCGATCAGCGTTGCGGAGCTGCGTCGCCACCTCTCCGTCCCTCGCGACCGGGTCATCGCCCGGCGCTCCGTGAGCGAAGAGTGCGAACAACTCCGACATCGTCGATCTCATTCTCGCGTCAGACGAACGCACAACGGCATCGGTCTGCCGGAGCAGTCGAGCTCCGGAGCATCGACAAGTCGACGACGTACAGTCTCACGCCGTGACCGAACCGAAGCCACACGCCGACACCGCCGACCCGTCTGACAGCACCGACTGGTGGCGCACGGGCGTCACGTACCAGGTGTACATCAGGTCGTTCGCCGATGCCGACGGCGACGGGCTCGGCGACGTCGAGGGAATGCGGTCACGGCTGCCGTACCTCGCCGCCCTCGGAGTCGATGCAGTGTGGATCAACCCGTGGTATCCGTCGCCGCAGGCCGACGGCGGCTACGACGTCGCCGACTACCGAGACGTCGAGCCGGCGTTCGGCACACTCGATGAGGGGCAACGCTTCATCGACGACGCCCATGCCAACGGCATCCGGGTGATCCTCGACATCGTCCCCAACCACACATCCGACCGTCACGCCTGGTTCGTCGCCGCGCTCGCCGCGGGGCCCGGTTCGCGCGAGCGTGCGCGCTACATCTTCCGGCCCGGGCTGGGGGCCGACGGCGACGAGCCGCCGAACGACTGGGAGGCGACGTTCGGCGGGTCGGCGTGGGAGCGGGTGACCGAACCGGACGGGACGCCGGGGGAGTGGTACCTCCACCTGTTCGCCGTCGAGCAGCCCGACCTCAACTGGGACAACCGGGAGGTCCGCGACGAGTTCCTCGACGTCTTGCGGTTCTGGTTCGACCGTGGTGTCGACGGGTTCCGGATCGACGTCGCCCATGGGTTGATCAAGGATCCGGCGCTGCCCGACCTCGACCTCCCCGAGGATCACACGCCGGTCATCTCCGATCGCATCGACCATCCGTTCTGGGACCGGCCGCAGGTCCACGAGGTGTATCGGGAGTGGCGCGAGGTGGCCGACAGCTACGACCCGCCGCGCACGTTCGTCGCCGAGGCATGGGTCGCAAACGCCGAGCGGTTGGCTGCCTATCTCCGAACCGACGAGCTGCACACGGCGTTCGACTTCGACATGGTCCGCGCGCCGTGGCGAGCAGATGCGCTGATCACGACCGCGCAGTCGTCACTCGAATCGCACGCGCTCGTCGGCGCACCTGTGACGTGGGTCCTCAGCAACCACGACATCCTCCGTCACGTCAGCCGCTACGGGCGCGTTCAACCGCGGCGCGGTGAGGACGCCGTCGACGTGTTCTCCGATCCGGTCGGCACGCCCGACGTGGCGCTCGGCCGGCGCCGCGCCAGGGCGGCGATCCTGTTCGAGCTCGCCCTGCCCGGGGCCGTCTACCTGTACCAGGGCGAGGAGCTCGGGCTCGAGGAGGTCGAGGACCTGCCCGAATCGGTGCTCGCCGATCCGATCTGGGAGCTGTCCGGTCACACGCGACGTGGCCGTGACGGTTGCCGTGTCCCGATCCCGTGGACGGAGTCGGGGCCATCGTTCGGTTTCGGCGACGCCAAGCCATGGCTCCCGCAGCCGGCGGCGTGGTCAGCGCAGTCGGTGGAGGCCCAAGACGGTGACCCCGAGTCGATGCTGTCGCTCTACCGAGACGCATTGCGGATCAGGCGTTCCCATCCCGTGCTCGCCCATCCCGTGGTCGCCCATTCCGTGGTCGAAGGCGCCACCAGCGAGCTCGAGTGGCTCGACATGGGGCAAGAGGTGATCGGCTTCCGTCGCGCTGGCGGCTTCACGTGCATCGTCAACCTGAGTGACTCCGACATCGACCTCCCGGCCGGCGACATCGTCCTGACGAGCGTTCCGGTCACCGACACGATCCCGAGCGACGTCACCGTTTGGCTCGACACGAACACAGCTCGCGACTGATCGCGCGGCCGCTCGCCGAACGGACATCGTGCGGGAATTCACGATCGGCGCGTTAGCGTCATTCGGGTCATGTCCACCCGCTCTGACCTCCGCAACCTGGCGATCGTCGCCCATGTCGACCACGGCAAGACCACGTTGGTCGACGCTCTGCTGCGCCAATCGGGCGCCTTCGGGGCCCACGAGGAGCTCACCGACCGGGTCATGGACTCGACCGATCTCGAGAAGGAAAAGGGCATCACGATCCTGGCCAAGAACCTGTCGGTCGTGTGGGAAGGGGTCACGCTCAACATCGTCGACACTCCCGGCCACGCCGACTTCGGTGGTGAGGTCGAGCGGGCGCTGACGATGGTCGACGGCGTGATGCTGCTCGTCGATGCGTCGGAAGGGCCACTCCCGCAGACCCGCTTCGTGCTCCGCAAGGCGCTCGCCGACGACCTCCCCGTGATCGTCGTGATCAACAAGATCGACCGGCCCGACGCCCGCATCGAAGCCGTGCTCGACGAGGTGTACGAGCTGTTCATGGACCTCGACGCCAAGGATCACCAGCTCGACTTCCCGATCGTGTACTGCTCGGGACGCGACGGTTCCGCAACGCTCGACCTCGCCAATCCGGGCACCGACCTCGGGCCACTGTGCGACGTCATCATCGAGCACATCCCGGCCCCGGAGTACACCGAGGGGCATCCGCTCCAGGCGTGGGTGACGAACCTCGACGCCAACCCCTACGTCGGGCGGCTGGCGCTCTGCCGGGTCTTCGAGGGCACGATCCGCAAGGGTCAGCAGGTCGCCTGGTGTCGTGCCGACGGCACGATCCAGCGCGCCAAGGTCGCCGAGCTGTTCCTCACCAAGAACATCGAGCGGGTCGCCGTCGACTCCGCCGGACCGGGCGAGTTGGTGGCCGTCGCCGGCTTCGAGGACATCACGATCGGCGAGACCCTGGCCGACGCCGACGACCCGCGGCCGCTGCCCGTCATCACCGTCGACGAGCCGGCGCTGTCGATGACGATCGGCATCAACACGTCGCCGCTCGCCGGGCGCGACGGCACGAAGCTCACCGCCCGCCAGGTGAAGAACCGGCTCGAGTCCGAGCTCGTCGGCAACGTCAGCATCCGGATGTCGCCGACCGACCGCCCCGATGCGTGGGAGGTGCAGGCGCGTGGCGAGCTGCAACTGGCGGTGCTCGTCGAGACGATGCGCCGCGAGGGGTTCGAGCTCACGGTCGGCAAGCCCGAGGTCGTGACGCGCGAGATCGACGGCACGGTCTGCGAGCCCGTCGAGCGGGTCACGATCGACGTGCCCGACGAGCACCTCGGTGTGGTCACCCAGCTCCTCGCCACCCGCAAGGCGCGGATGCAGGACATGGTGAACCACGGTCACGGATGGGTGCGCCTCGACTACCTCGTGCCAGCGCGCGGCCTGATCGGGTTCCGCACCGAGTTCCTGACCGAGACCAGGGGCACGGGCGTGCTCAGCCACATCTTCGACGGATACGAGCCGTGGGCCGGTGAGATCCGGGCCCGCTCGACCGGCTCGCTCGTCGCCGATCGAACGGGTCCCACGACGACCTACGCGATGGTCAACCTGCAGGACCGCTCGACGATGATGGTCGGCCCCGGCACCGACGTGTACTGCGGGATGATCGTCGGCGAGAACTCACGCGCCGGCGACATGGACGTGAACATCTGCCGGGAGAAGAAGCTCACGAACATGCGCGCCTCGTCGTCCGACAACACCGTGACCCTGACCCCGCACCGTGTCCTGTCGCTCGAGCACGCGCTCGAGTACATCGCCGGTGACGAGTGCATCGAGGTGACCCCCAAGCACATCCGGTTGCGCAAGGTCGAGCTCGATCCGCTCGACCGGGTTCGCGCGGCCCGCCGGTCGTCTTCCGCACCGCAACCCGTCTCGGCGGGCTGACGATACTGCCCACTCGGCGGGACGTGACTCACGAGTCAGCGACCGCGGCACACTCGGCGGGGCGCCGGCCACGAGTCGGCAAACACCTACGGACCGACGACGATCGCGTGGTCGGGGTCGTGCAGGTCGATCAGGTCGTTGTCGTGGTGGTTGAGGCCGGTCACGTCCCAGGCCAGGAGCCCGATCCGGCAGCGCTCCCAGCGGTTCCCGCTGACGTCGATGCCCGATGCGCCGTGCTCGGCGATGCAGCCACTGTCGCCGTCGCGCACCGCGTTCCCGTTGACGTGGGCGAGCGCCCCGGCGTCGACGTCGACCGCCCGCATCGTGTGGGCGAACGCGTTGCCGACCACGATGGATGCCTCGGTGCGCACCAGGTGGACACCCCACCAGCGGGCGACGATCGTGTTCCCGCGCACGGTGGCACCGACCGCATCGCTGATCCGGATCGCGCACAGGTGATGCTGCAGCTCGCAGCTCTCGACCACGTGTCCCGCGCCGCCGGCGATCTCGATTCCGACATCCCATCGCATCCCCGTGAAGCGGCTGCGCGAGACGACGAGCCGTTCGACACCGGTTGCGGTGACGCCCGACGCGTGACAGGCGCGGATCCGCGAGTCGTCGGCGCTCACCACGATGTGGCCGTCGATGTGGCAACCGAGCACGAGTGTGTGCGGCTCGGCGATGTTGACCGTCCGCTGCGGAAACCAGGCGATCCGTTGCCCGCCGCCGCGCACGGTGACGTGTTCGAGGCGGGCGCCGCGGGCGAGCGTGACTGCGGTGGTCTCGCGCCCGTCGATCACCGTGCGGTCGTGCCCGAGCCCACGAAGCGTGACACCCGCCGGTACCCGTACCGGGCCGAGATACGTTCCGTCGCCCAACTGCACGATCGAGTTCGGTGCGACGTCGGCGAGCAGCGGCGCCAGCTCGATCGGCCCGTCGACCGGCGTAGTGAACAACTCGATCGGCGCGTCCGGCGGCGCCTCGAGCTCGACGTGATACACGGCAGCGCCAACGGCCGGTGAACGGTCGAGGCGACGGATCTGGAGACGGTCGTCGAGCTGTTCCCACAGTGTCGGAGCCCCGTCGAACGCCTCGACGCTGCGGACCCGACCGGCTCGGCGGCCGAGTGCCTCGAACGTCCCGGCCCCCGTCAGGTCGATCGCGTTCAGCCGCTCGCCGGTCACCGTGTAGCGCGTGAGCTCGTCACCCCAGACCGTCCAGGGCTGTGAACCGCTGATGACGTCGTCGTGGGCGGTGATCCAGCGGCCGGCGTCGCGCAGCGGCTCGGCCTGGAGCTCGGGGATCGTGCCGTCCGCCGCGGGTCCGACGTTGAGCAGCAGGTTGCCGCCCTTGGCAACCACCTCGGTGAGCAGGGCGACGATCTCGCGGCCGGTCATGTGGTGCTCTGCACGTTCGGCTCGGTTGTGGCAGAAGCTGTAGGCGATCCCTCGACACAACTCCCATGGCTGTTCGACGATGCCGTCGGGTGTGTGGTACTCGTACACCGCGACATCGGACCCTTCGAGACACCACCGGTCGTTGACGATGAGCTCGGCGTCGAGCTCGCGAGCTGTGTCGATCAGGACCTGGCTGCGCCAATGGTCGGGTCCGTGCCCCCAATGTCCGTCGCCCCACAGGAACTTCGAGCCGTAGCGCTCGACGAGGTCGAGCACGTGCGGGTGCAGCACGCGGTCGACGTAGTCGTCGCCCTGGTACCGATCGTCACCCCAGTCGAGCAGCGAGTAGTAGGTGCCGAAGACGAGCCCCGACCGTTCGCAGGCGGCGGCGTATTCGGCGAGCACGTTGCGTCCGGGGCCGTCGTGCAACACGGTGCGATCGGTGCCGGGGGCGTCCCACCAGCACAAGCCGTCGTGATGCTTGGCGACGAAGACCGTGTAGCCCATGCCGGCCGCGAGCGCGAGCCCGGTCCACGCATCCGGATCGAAGCGTTCGAACGACAACAGCGGCCAGAAGTCGTCGAACCGCTCGACGTGTCCCCAGCGATCGCGGTGGTGGGCGAGCACCTCGACCATCGGCGTCGGGTGCAGGAGGACGTCGGGCACGGCGTCACCGAGGTGGCTGCGGTACCAGTCGGAGTATTGCCCGATCGGCGACCACGCCGGCACGGTCGCCAGATTGGCGTGGACGAACATGCCGAAGCGACGCTGCTCCCACCACGCCGGCATGCTCACGGTGGGTGATTCTGGCAGCTCAGCGATAGAGCGAAAGGATGTCGCCGACCGGGCCGTGGGCGTCGGGCTGGGGGCACGGGTTGTCGACCGCGGCGCCCTCCACCCACGGCATCGGGCAGGCCCGGTTCTCGAGATGGGCGAGATAGCGCGAGATGTAGTCAGCAGCGCCGTACGAGCCGGCCAACGTGAGGTGGATGCCGTCGCCGGCCAACCAGCCCGACGTCGTGGCAGTGTACGAGTGCCAGTCGGCGAGGACGACGTCGGGGAACTGGCCCGATGCGACCTTCTCGCGCAGGATCTCGTTGTTCTTCACGAACGCCACGTTGGCGCTGACGCCACTCGGATTGACATACCCGACCCCTTCGCGGAACGTCAGCCAGAGGATCGTGCGGGCGCCCTTGGCACGGGCGGCGGCGACCACTTGGTCGAAGCTGCTCGAGAACACCGTCCACCAGTCGTCGTAGCCGGCCATGATCACCACGGTGCCGAACGAGCCGCTGGCGTTGCGGATCGCGGTGACCGCGTTCGTCGGCGTGTAGCCCTCGCGACCACGGCACGACGCGGTGGCGAGCCGCCGGCACGACTCGGCGGTGAGCACGTACGGGTACCCGAGCAGTGCCTCGGTTGTGCCGTACCAGCGCACCCCGGCAAGGGTGGAATCACCGACGAGCAGTGCACGCGCTGGTGGCTGCACGTTGGGTGGCACTGGGAGCGTCGCCGTCATCGGCCCGCCGGTGAAGTATCCGGTGACGTCGACGATGAGGTCGGTGCCACCGTCGGAGAAGTAGGCGCTCCCGCGATTCGAGATCGGCGTGATCGCGAAGTTGGCGACCGTGTCGTTGACGCCGAAGGCGTTGATGGTCGACGCCGTTGGAAGCGGCGTGCCGGCCGGGTAGGCGGTGACGTAGCCGCTGGCATCGGTGCGATCGATGGTCACGTTGGTCGCGATCGCGGCCGCGTTGAAATCGACGTCGAGCTCACGCGTCCCGTTGGGCCACAGACGAGGGGCGTTGCTCCGCGAGTCGACCAGCCGGGTCGGTGCCGTCGGCACGAACAGCCCGTTGCCGGAGTCGGAAGCGGAGGCGCCGGTGAACCACCCGACGAGATCGACGATCACGTGTCCGCCGGCCGTCGTGGTGACCACGAAGCCGGCAGGGGACACCGGGACGATGACCGACGCGGCGCGGGCCCGCCCGGTGCCGTCCGGGTTCATGAACGACGTCATCGTCGATTCCACGCCGGCCGGCCGGACGCTGAGGAACCCGGTCCGCAGGCCACCGACCGTCGTGACGTTGATGGCGACCGCCGTCGCATCGGCCGACACGCCGGCGGGCAGCGGCAGCGTGATGCTCGTGCCGGGCGCAACACCGGTGGCCGGCGCGCCGGGCGTCCGGGAATCCGAGATCCGGGTCGGCGCGACGGGTACGAACCTGCCGGCGCGCGAACTGTTGTCGGGAACGAACACACCGGTGACGTCGACGATCAGGTCGATCGCGGTGTCGATCCGCAACGTGCTCCGCACGTCGATCGAGCCGTCGTCGCCGACGACCACGATCGCCGAGTTGGCCAGGTCGGAGCGGGCGCGGGGATTCAACGTCGATGTCGACGGCACCGGCGTGCCGGTCGGATAGGCGGCGACGAACCCGTCGGCGGCGACGTTCGTGGACGTGACCGTGACCGCCGCGGCGGTGATCTCGTCGGGGATGCCGAACCGGTCGGCGACCGCCACGCGCAGCGTGAACTCGTCGACACGAACGCACCCGCACGGCTCCGATCGGGTGTCCGCCAGCCGGTGTGGCCCGATGGCGACGAACGCACTCGTGCCGGCGGCCGCGCCGACCGGCCCGCTCGACGCGAGGCCGGGTGCGAGCGATGCGAGCGCCACCGACGCAAACGTGACCGCGCGGGCCACGAGTGAACGAGTTGTGCGCTGGCGGTCGTTCGCTGTCGGATTGGCTGCCGGCTCATGGTGCGACACGCCGCGTTCCTCCTCTTGCCCGGGCGCCGACGTTACTGGGCGCCGATCGAAATGCACTCGTCGCGTGGTCGCCCGACTGCTGTGCGAGCCCAGCCGGCTCATCCGTACAACGACATGATGTCGGCGACCGGACCGTGGGCGTCGGGATCCGGGCAGGAGACGTCGACTGCCTCGCCGGCCACCCACGGCATCGGGCAGGCGCGATTCTCGAGGTGGGCGAGCTTGCGCGAGACGTAGTCGGCCACTGCGTAGGAACCGGCCCGGGTGAGGTGGACGCCATCGCCGGCCAGCCACCCCGACGTCGTCGCCGTGTAGGCGTCCCAGTCGGCGAGGACGACGTCGGGGAACAGTCCGGACGCGAGCTTGTCACGCAACGTCTGGTTGTTCCTGGCGTACAGATCGTTGGTGCTGGCTCCGTGATAGCGAACACTCTCGCGGTAGGTGAGCCAGACGATCGTGCGTGCACCCTTGTCGCGGGCAGCTGCGACCACTTTGTCGAAGCTGGTGGGGAACACCGTCCACCAGTCGTCGTAGCCGGTCATGATCACCACGGTGCCGAACGTGCCGCTCGCCTTGCGGATCGCGGTGACCGCGTGGGACGGGATGTAACCCTCCCGCCCGTCGCACGAAGGAGTCGCCAACCGCCGGCACGACTCGGCGGTGTACTCGTAGGGGAAGCCGAGCAGCGCGCCCGTCGTGCGGTACCAGCGGACGGCGGCCAACGTGGAGTCGCCGACGAGCAACGTTCGCGACGGTGGCTGGACGTTCGGCGGGGGCGGGAGCGTCGCCGTTGACGGAGAGCCGGTGAAGTAGCCCGCGATCTCGACGATGAGATCAGCGCCGGCATCGGAGAAGTAGGCGGTCCCGCGATCCGAGGTCGGTGTGATGGCGAAGTTCGCGATGGTGTCGTTGATGTCGGACGCGTTGACCGTCGAGGCGCTCGGCAATGGTGTGCCGGCCGCGTAGGCGGTGACGAAGCCATGACCGTCGGCGCGATCGATCGTCACATTGGTCACGATCGCCGCGGCGTCGACGTCGATCGCCGCTTCGACCGTTCCGCTCGGCCACACACGCGGTCCGTCGCGTCGCGAGTCGACGAGCCGCTTCGGTGGGTGCGCGACGAAGAGCCCGGCATCGTCGTCGACACCGGACGGGCCCGTGAACCACCCGACGAAGTCGACGATCACGTGTCCGCCGCCGGTCGTGGTGATGACAAAACCGCTCGACGACACGGGCGCGATGACTGAGGCGGCCAGCGGTCGCCCACTGCCGTCAAGGCTCATGAACGACGTGATCGTCGACGGCATGGCGGCCGGTCGCAGGCTGAGGAATCCAGCCTGTGGGGCGCCGATCGCCGTGACGTTGATCGCGATCGCCCTCGCGTCGGCCGCGACGCCTGGTGGGAGCCGCAGCCTGATGCTGGTCATGGGCTGCAGGCCGGTGACCGGAGTTCCGGTGATGCGTGTGTCCCAGATGCGGGTCGGGGCGACCGTGTTGAACCGGCCGGCGCGCGATCGGTTGTCGGGCACGAACACGCCGGTGACGTCGACGAGCAGTCCGATCCCGGTGTCGATCGGCACGGTGCTCCGGACGTCGATCGCCCCGTCGTGACCGACGCTCACGATCGCCGAGTTGGCGAGGTCGGAGCCGGCACGCGTGCGCAGGATCGACATGACCGAGTCGGGCGCACCCGTCGGGTGGATGGAGATGACGCCGGCGCTGCCGACGTTCGTGGCCGTCACCGTGATCGCGGCCGCGTCGATCGCGGCCGGGATCCCGAACCGCGCGGCGACGTCGACGCGAATCGTGAACTCGTCGACCTGCTGGCACCCGCACGGCTCCGACCGCGTGTCCGCCAGTCGACGTGGTCCGACGGCGACGAACGCGCTCGTCTCGACGGCCGCTTCGGCCGTTCGATCGGCAACGATCGCCGGTACGAGCGATGCGAGCAGGATCGACGCCAACCCGAGATTCGCCGCGGCCCTCCGAGCCATGGTCCGCCGGTCGTCCGCTCCCGGGATGGCTGAACGCTCCTGGTGCGACACGCCGGAATCCTCCCAATTTTGGCGGGGACGATACCCGGCGGCGCTCGATGTAAACGCGTCGGGTGGCCGTTCGACCGCGCTTGCTATCGATGCGGACGACGGGGCGGTGGCCGTGACACACTCGACCTGTGCACGCCAACGGAAGCGACATCTCGCGTCCGACGCGGTCTGACGCACCGATCGCGTCGCCGATCGAGTCGCGGGTCGCCGACCTCGAGCGCCACCTTCGTCGTCTCGGCAACGTGGTCGTCGCCTTCAGCGGCGGCGCCGATTCGGCGTTCCTCGCGGCTGTCGCCCACCGCACGTTGGGCGCCGACCGCGTCGTCGCCGTCACGGCCGTGTCGCCATCGCTCGCCGGCGACGAGGAGTCCGACTGCCGGGCGCTCGCATCCGAATGGGGTCTCACCTGGACACCGGTGGTGACCCACGAGATGGAGCGAGCCGCCTACCGCGTGAACGACACCGACCGCTGCTTCCACTGCAAGGCCGAACTGATGGACGTCGTCGGACCGATCGCCGCGGCGTCGAACGCCACCGTCGTGCTCGGCGTCAACGTCGACGACCTCGGCGACCACCGGCCCGGCCAGCAGGCGGCCGAGGAGGCCGGCGCCGTGTTCCCCCTCGTCGCGGCCGGCTTCACGAAGTCCGATGTCCGCGAGGCATCGCGCCGGATGGGTTTGCGCACGTGGGACAAGCCGGCGGCGGCATGTCTCGCCAGTCGGATCCCGTACGGCACCGAGGTGTCGGTCGACATCCTCGGCCGCGTCGATCGGGCCGAGGCGGCGTTGCACCGGCTCGGCTTCGAGCAGGTGCGGGTCCGTCACTACGACGAGACGGCCCGCATCGAGGTCGATGCTGGGGCGCTCGGCCGAGCGGTCGAACTGCGCATCGCGATCATCGACGCCGTGCGCAGCGCCGGCTATCGGTACGTGACGCTCGACCTCGAAGGGTTCCGATCGGGCAACCTCAACGGGTGAGGCCACCGGCCGCGCCGAGCCGCTTACCGATAGAGCGACACGACATCGGCGGGCGGACCGTGCGCGTCAGGAGCGGGGCATGGCGAATCGATCGGTCCACCGTCGACCCACGGCTGCGGGCACGGCCGGCCCTCGAGATTGGCGATCGTGCGGGAGATGTAGTCGGCGACGCCGTAGGCGCCCGTGAACGTGAGATGGATTCCGTCCGGACTCAGCCAGGTGGGGGTCGCCGACGTGTACCCGTACCAGTTGGCGAGCACGACGTCGGGGTTGGCGCCTGACGCGACCTTCTCGCGCAGCGTCTGGTTGTTCTTCACGAACGCCTCGTTGGCGGTCGACCCGTCGGGCATCTTGTACCCCACGCCCTCGCGATAGCTGAGCCAGATGATCCGGCGCGCGCCCTTGGCGCGAGCAGCGTCGTTGACGGCTTCGAAGCTGTCCGGGAACGTCGTCCACCATTCGTCGTACCCCGCCATGATGACCACCGCGTCAAACCGTCCGTCGGCGGCATTGATGGTCGCGACCGAGTTCGGTACCGGGTTCCGGCCACACGATGGCACGCCGAGCGTGCGACACGATGCCGCTTCGTACACGTCGTCGAACCCCTGGAAGGCGTGCAGCAGCCCGTAGCTGCCGACGGCGAGCAGGGTGGAGTCGCCGACGAGCAACACCCGGGACGAGCCGTTGTCGAGGGGCGGCACCGGGAGTGTGGCGGCGACCGGTGCGCCCGTGAAGTAACCGGTGACGTCGACGATGACGTCAGTACCGCGATCCGAGAAATACGCCGTGCCACGCGTCGAGAGCCGGGTGATCGCGGCGTTGGCGATCGTGTCAGCGGGTCGTGTCGAGTTCACGGTCGAGACGTCCGGCAGTGCGGTGCCGGCCGGATACGCCGTGAGGTAGCCCGCGTCGTCCGTGCGATCGAGCGTGACGTTCGTGGCAACGGCGGCAGCGGATGGCACCAGACCCGCGAAGCCGACCTCGATCGCGCCGACGGGGCCGACGTTGCGCGGGTCGTCGCGAGTGTCGAGGCGACGGGTGGGCGCGATCGGCACGAACAGGCCCTCGGAGCTCGACTCGGCCGACGGACCGGTGAACCACCCGATGAGGTCGACGATGACGTGGCCTCCCGACGTGGCGTGGATCGTCAACCCATCGGCCGTGAGCGCGGCGATCACGAATGCCGCAAGTGGATCGCCGCTGCCATCGGGGTTCATGAACGACGTCGGGGTCCCGGTCCCGTTCGTCGGGCTGATGTTCAAGAAGCCGGCCGCGGACGCCTCGACGCTCGTGACGTTGAGGACGAGGCCGAGGGAGTCAGCGGGCACGACGGCCGGACGGGGTACCACCACACTGCCACCGGGAGCGAGCCGACCGGTCGGCGATCCGGGCCGCCGGGTGTCAAGGATCCGCTCGGGTGTCGCCGGAACGAACCGACCCTGCGTCGCGGCGTCGGCAGGGACGAAGAACCCGGCGACGTCGACGACGACGTCGATCGCGGACGCGATGGCGATCGTGCTGCGGATGTCGACCGCGCCGCCGACGCCGACGGGAACGATCGCCGTGTTGCCGACGTCATGGTCGCGCCGCGGGTTGACGATCGACGTGTTCGGAAGCGCTTCACCGGCGGGGTACGCGGTCAGGAACGAGTCGGCCGTGATGTTCGTCGCCGTGACGGTGACGACCGCAGCCGTGATGCCGTCAGGGATCCCGAACCGCCCGCCGACATCGACGCGCATCGTGGTGGCGTCGAGCAGCGTGCAGCCGCAATCCGTCGACCGGGTGTCGGCGAGGCGGAACGAGCCGGACGAGGCGTACGCGCTCGCGGGCGTCTGCGCTGCCGCCTGCTCGATGGGTGGCGCGGCGACCGCGGCCGGACCGCCGGCGACGGTCGATCCGAGAACGATGGCGGCGATCGTGAGGGCGGTCGGCACGAGCCTGGAACGGGCAGCGGCCGCGCGCCGAGAGGGACTGCGGTGTGGGGGCACGTCCACATGCAACCAGACGATCCGCATTCGCGCACGTCGTACCTGCTGGATGAGGTGTCCCCCGGATCTCCGTGACGAACTCGGCTGACCTAACGTCCCGCGCCATGAAGCTGTCGATGATGATCAACTACTCGGGCGACTTCCACGCCGACGTCAAGCGCGTGACCGACCTCGAAGCGGCGGGCCTCGACGTGGTCTGGGTCCCCGAGGCGTACAGCTTCGACGCGATCAGCCAGGTCGGGTATCTCGCCGCCAAGACCGAGCGGGTCGAGATCGGCACCGGCATCGTCAACGTGTACTCGCGCACCGCCTCCTGCATCGCGCAGACCGCTGCCGGGTGCGACTTCGTGAGCGGCGGGCGGTTCATCCTCGGGCTCGGCGCGTCCGGTCCGCAGGTGATCGAGGGCTTCCACGGCGTGCCGTACGAGAAGCCGATGCCACGCATCCGCGACTACATCAACGTGGTACGGATGACACTGCGCCGCGAGCGCGTCGAGTACGACGGTCCGACGGTGACGGTCCCGCTGCCCGACGGCGAGGGCACCGGGCTCGGCAAACCGTTGAAGCTCATCAACCATCCTGTGCGCGACACCGTGCCGATCTTCTGGGCCAGCCTGATGGGCCGGAGCGTCGCCAACACCGCGCAGTTCGCGGATGGTTGGCTGCCGGTGTTCTTCGATCCCCAGAAGTTTCACGACGTGTGGGGCGACGAGATCAAGGCCGGCCTCGCGCAGCGCGATCCCGAGCTCGGCCAGCTGCAGATCTCGGCCGGCGGGATGTTGGCGATCGGCGAGGAACTGACCGGCGACGCGCAGGCCCGGGTGCTCGACCACGCCCGGCCGATGCTGGCGTTGTACGTCGGCGGGATGGGGGCCCGCGACAAGAACTTCTACAACACGATCTGCCAGAAGTACGGCTACGTCGACGAGGCCATCGAAGTGCAGGACCTGTACCTCGACGGCAAGAAGGACGAGGCGGCCCTGGCGGTGCCGGCCGAACTGATCGAGAACACCAACCTCGTCGGGCCGCTCGGCTACGTCCGCGAGCGCATCGCCGCCTACAAGGAGGCCGGCGTGACTCACCTGCAGGTCAACCCGGTCGGTGGCGACCCGGTTCGAGCCGTCGAGCAGCTGCGTTCGCTCGTCGACTGACCACCGCTGTCCCGACCCTGCGCGCACTCCAGTCGGCAGCGCTTCGACCCGTTCTGGGCGGCTGATTCGTGCGGCAGTCGCAAGGGATGGCCACCCAGAAGCGATCGTCGGGAACCGACATCGGTATGGCGACGTCCAACGTGCATGCGGCACCGACTCACGACCATCGCCATCCTCACGGGCCTCGCCCTCTCGGCATGCGGGAGCGGGTCAGACGAGCCACCCTCGGCCGGCAGCCTCCCGCCCGGCAGCGCGCCTGCCGTGCCCACCGGCACCGAGCCGACCGTGTCGGATGAGGACGAGGAGGGGCGTGGGTGGCTCGACGGTGAGCCGGAGTGGTTCGACGAGTCGTCCGGCGACGAAGCGGCGGACGGGGACGTGTACTCGGCGAGCGCGTCGGAAGAGGCCGGCATGGACCGCACCGCTGGCGCGCCAGCGCCGGGTGGCGCCACGTCGGACGTCGCCGCCGAGCCGGTCGACGACATCGCACCCCCGGAACAGGGCCCGCTGCGGGCCGGCAGCGTCGATGACAACGCCGACTTCGCCGGGTTCCTCGAGTACCTCGAGCGGATCCGCTCGATCGGGATCCCATTGCGCGACTTCGATCCCACCGGGCGGATCGTCGTGAACGTCACCGGTACGTCGGGGCTGCCGGTCGCCGGTGCAGAGGTCGTCGTCTCCACCGACGGTGCCGAGGTCGCACGCATCCGTACCACCGCCGACGGCACGGCACGGTTCCATCCGTCGGCGTACGCGGCAGCGGTCGCGGCGAGCTTCGACTTCACGCTCGGCTCGCAGACCGCCACGGCCGAGCCAGGTGGCACTGCGGCGCTCGCGGTTGACGTCGCTGGCGGCGCGACTGCGCCGGTTGCGGTCGATGTGATGTTCCTCCTCGACGCGACCGGCTCGATGGGCGACGAGATCGATCAGCTGAAGACGAGCATCGACTCGGTCGCGGCGCGGCTGTCGTCGCTCGACTCGGCCCCCGACATCCGCTTCGCGATGACGCTGTACCGCGACGTCGACGACACGTTCGTGACGTCGACGTACGACTTCACGAGTGACGTCGAAGCGTTCCGGTCGGCGCTCTCGAACGTCGTCGCCGATGGCGGCGGTGACTATCCCGAAGCGCTCGACGAGGGCCTCGCCGAGAGCCTCGCGGCCCCGGCGTGGCGTGATCCGGCCTCGACGATCCAGCTGATCTTCCTCGTCGCCGACGCGCCGCCGCAGGTCGGCCGGCAACTGCAGGGCAACGGCTATCCCGACTCGATCGTCGACGCCGTCGGCCGGGGCATCAAGGTCTTCCCGGTCGCCTCCTCCGAGAGCGACGACCAGGCCGAAGCCGTGTTCCGCCAGCTCGCCCAGGCGACCGGCGCCCGCTTCGTGTTCCTGTCGTACGGCGCCGCCGGCGCGGCGACCGGTGGTAGCACCGACATCGATCGGACCGACTACGAGGAGCTGTCGCTCGACGACCTCGTCGTGCGGCTCGTGACCGAGGAGCTCGCCGTCCTCACCGGCGACGAGACCCAGGTCCCCCCGCCCCCGTCGACGACGTCGACCACCACCATCCCCGACGGCCAGTAACCCCCAACCCCCGTTCTGTCTGCTTCAGATTGCCGACCGCTACGTCTGAAGCAGACAGGTCTCGGTTAGACCATGCCGCGGAGCCACCACAGGGCGAGCAGCCAGGCGGCGGCCAGAACTGTCACCGAGGCGAGCGCCCAGCGCCAGGTGAGCTCGGTGATGGTCTCGGTCGCCTCGCCGAGCGTCTCGCCGAGGGAGTCGCGGATCTGGTCGTAGGCGTCGGCCAGCTCGCGCTCGGTCGCCGCCTCGAACGCCGCCCCTCCGGTGCGGTCGGCGACGTCGGCGAGGTCGGCGGGCCGCACGGGCACCGGCACGACCTCTCCGGATACGGGGTCGGTGATCGTGCCGCCGAGCGTGCCGAAGGCGATCGTGAACACGGGGACGCCGGCCTCGACCGCGTCGTCGGCGCCGACCGCGGTGTCGCGCCCGACGGTCGTCTCGCCATCGCTCAACAACACGATGACACCCGGAGGCCGACCGTCCGACTCGTCGTCCTCCGCACCGGTCGTCTCGTCGTCCGACTCGTCGCTCGGGTCCGTAGGGTCGTCGACACCGCGTACGAGCAGTCGCGTGGCAGCGGTCAGCGCGTCGCCGATCGCCGTCGACTCGGCGAGCTCCAAGTCGTCGATGCCACGCTCCATCTCGCCTCGATCGAGCGTCGGCGACACCTCCACGTTGACGACGCCGCTGAACGAGATCAGCCCGACCTCGACGTCGGGATCGACCGCGTCGACGAAGTCGCGCGCCGCCTGCTGGGCGGCGGCGAACCGGTCCGGCTCGACGTCGGTCGCCATCATCGACAGCGACACGTCGAACAGCACCAGGATGCGGCCCTCGCTGCGCTCGCGCTCGGTCGTGCGGTCGACCGGGCGGGCGATGGCGACGAGTCCGATCGCCAGCCCGGCGAGTTGGAGGAGGGCGACGAGGTGCCGTCGCCAGCCGGGCCGGCGGGGGGCGATCTCGTCGAGCAGGTCGACCTGGGTGAACCGCACCCGGGCACCGCGGCGCCAGCGCAGCACGACGACGTAGGCGATCGCCAGCAGCGGGATCGCGAGCAGGAGCCACAGCCGGCCCGGAGCGAGGAAGTCCGACGTCATCGGCGCAACGTGTCCCCGCGGACGGCCTGGCGACGCCGTCGATGGACGTGCGAGACGATCGCGCCCAGCCAGTCGTCGCCGGTCGACAGCTCGATCAGCTCGCACCCGGCGCGTCGAAGTCCGGTCCGGCGTTCGTCGGCCTGTTTCGAGGCGAGTTTGGCGAAGCGACGCTGGACCGACGCCGTGACCCGGATCTCGCGGGTCGATCCGGTGGCCGGGTCGACCATCTCGACGAGCCCGATCGGGGGGATGTCGAGCTCGCGTGGGTCCGACACCGTGATCGCCAGCAGGTCATGGCGCAGCCCGAGCCGTGCCAGTGGGTCGACCCACGCCGAACCGGCGAAGTCGGCGATCACGGCGACGAAGCCGCGTCGTTTCGACAGCCTGCCGACGCGGTCGATCGCGCCGGCGAGGTCGGCCCGACCGCGCCCCTCCGACGGCGGCGGGGCGGCGATCTTCGAGAGGATCGCCTGGACCTGCGTGCGACCGCCACGCGGCGGGACGGTGTGCAGGTCGGGCCCGGCGACGAGGATCGCGCCGAGCCGGTTCTGGTTGCGGGCGGTGAGGAAGCCGACGGCCGCGGCCGCGGCCAATGCGATCTGCGCCTTCTGGTTGCGCTCGGTGCCGAAGCGCATCGCCGCCGAGGCGTCGACCACCAGCCACGCCTCGAGGTCACGGTCGGCGATCAGCTCGCGGATGTGGGTCTGTTGGGTGCGGGCGGTGACGTTCCAGTCGATGCGGCGTACGTCGTCGCCGGGTTGGTACAACCGCGCCTCGCCGGGCTCCGTCCCGTGGCCCGGTGTGAGGCCCTGGTGGTTGCCGTGCAGCACGCCGTCGAGGCGCCGGTTGATCGTCACCTCGAGCGTGCGCAGCAGCTCGGCCATCGAGGCACTGGGCGGGCCCGACGGCCAGGCCGTGATCAACGCGTCGGTGGCCTCGAAGCGTCGTCTGGCCCCGATGTCGCCAACAGGCGGGCCGGTCACGCCTCAGCCCTGACCGGCGGACGGGCCCGGCTTGGGCGACACCATCGCCGCCGGCACCTTGGCCAGGATCCGCTGCACGATGTGGTCGGCCGTGATGTCGCGGGCGAGCGCGTCGTACGTGAGGAGCAATCGGTGCCGCAAGACCTCCGGCGCGACGTCGAACACGTCCTGGGGGATCGTGTAGGTCCGGCCGCGCAGCAACGCGATCGCCCGCGCCCCACGCACGAGGAACAACGTTGCTCGCGGGCTCACGCCGAGACCGATCGACGGCGAGAGGTCGTCGAGGCCGAACCGCTCGGGGTGGCGGGTGGCCTGCACGAGATCGATCGCATATTGCGCCACCGACCGGTCGACGTAGATCGAGTCGGCCGCGTCCTGCAGCTCCTTCAGTCGCTCGAGCGAGATCACCTGCGACGCCATCGGCGCCCGAACCGACATCCGCTCGAGGATCTCGAGCTCCTCGGCCGCGGTCGGGTAGTCGATGAGGATCTTCATCATGAAGCGGTCGCGTTGAGCATCGGGGAGTTGGTAGACGCCTTCGCTCTCGATCGGGTTCTGGGTGGCGACGACGAGGAACGGTTGCGGTACGAGGTGTGTGACGCCACCGATCGACACTTGCTGCTCGGCCATCACTTCGAGCAGCGCCGACTGCACCTTGGCGGGCGCCCGGTTGATCTCGTCGGTGAGCAGGAAGTTGACGAACACCGGTCCGAGCTCGACGTCGAACCGCTCGGTGCTGCCGCGGTAGATGCGGGTGCCGACGATGTCGGACGGCAGGAGGTCGGGCGTGAACTGGATGCGCGCGAACGTTCCGCCGACGACGTCGGCGAGCGTCTCGGCGGCGAGCGTCTTGGCGAGCCCCGGGACCGACTCGATGAGGCAGTGGCCTCGCGACAGCAGGCCGACGAGCAGCCGCTCGAGCAGTCGGGTCTGGCCGACGATGACCTTGCGCAACTCGAAGAAGACACGCTCGACGGTGTCGGCGATGGGTTCGCCCGAGGTGTCCGCGGTCGGGTTGGTTGCGGCGGCCGTCGGCGAAGCCGACGAATCTGACAGAGCCGCGTCGTGCCCGTCGGGGAGGGTTTCGGGTCCGCTCGTCATGTGATGCTGACGGTAGTGCGGCGCTCCCCAGCGTGGGAGTCGCGTGTGTGCCGGACGGATCGGCGGTTGGATGTAGACAGGAGCGTGCGTGATGGACAGCAGTGACCCAGGAGCATTTCGCGTCGATGTGCTGATCAACGACACCGTCGTGTGCGTCGAGCCCACGGCCATCCTCCGCGATGTGGCGGGTGTCTTGATCGGCAACAGCATCGGCGCGGTCGTGGTCGGCAGCCAGGACAATCCCGCCGGCATCGTGTCCCAACACGACATCGTCCGAGCGGTCGCCGACGGTACCGCGGCGTCGACCACGGCGGCTGACATCGCCCACACCAGGTTGTTCTGGTGTGACGCGTCGACGACGGTGGCCGAGGTGGCGACGCAGATGATGGCCCAGTACGTCCGTCACATCCTCGTCGAGGACAACGGGCGACTGGCGGGCATCGTCTCGGCCCGCGACCTGCTCGGCGTGTACGCCATCGGCTCCAACTTCGCGTGGAGAACCGGACCCCAGGGCTCCCCGTAGCCTGAACGACGTGGGCGAGCCGCACGATGACGAGAACCAGGGGCCAGACGACGCAGCGGTGATCGCCGATCGCGAACGTCGGATCGCGGACGCACGCAGGAGCTCGATCGAAGCCGGTCGGCGCAAGGGCGGCGTCGCCGGCGCGGCGATGGCCGGCGCCATGCTGGCAATGCGCGACATCTTCGACGGTCCGACCAAGGAAGAGATCCCGATCGAGGTCGAGGCGTCGGGCGAGCCGCACGATCTCGACCGCGACGGTGTCGACCTCACGGTCGACGGCGTCGATGTCAGTGCTCCCGCGCTCGAACGCAAGGATCCCCTTCCCGCACCGAAGGGACGTCGCTCGCGCTGATCGAGCCGGTCAGCCGCGGTAGGCGCCCGGTCGGGCGAGGAACCGGCGATGCCAGCGACGCGGTGTGAGCACGACCGCCCGCGGTTCGTCCTCGAACATCCAGCGGGCGAAGTTGCGGCGTCCCCAGCGCCCGCTCGCGCCGACGACGCGGATCGCGCCACGGGCGCCCAACGGCCGGCGCAACACCTTGCCGAGCACCCGCGACATCGTGTGGTCGGCGAACAGGTGGTGGCGGACCGCCGACTCGTACGCGGCGCGCGCCTTCGACGGGTCGTGCGTCCCCGCCGCCAGGATCGCCTCGGCCGCCAAGCGGCCGGTGAGCAGTGCCTGTCCGATCCCTTCGCCGGTCATCACGTCGGTCGCCGCCGCGGCGTCGCCGACGAACAACGTGCGGCCGTGGCTGAGCGTCACCTCGTCGATGCGGGCGGGGATCGGCCACGCGGTGTGCCGGTCCTCGAGCACGAAGCCAGGCCCGAGGGCGGCCACGATGTGCGGACGCCGGAGGATGTCGGTCCACAGGTCCTTCATGTCGCCGGTCCGCCGGCTCTGCTCGCGCAGCACGCCGAAGCCGACGTTGGCCCGGTTGCCGGGCAGCGGGAACGACCACGCGTACCCCGGCAGCAGATCGCCCTCGAACCACACGTAGAGCCGGTCGGCCGCGGGGCCGGTGACGTCGCCGACGTACTGACGGAACGCGTGCCATTCGCCGAGGTAGCCGGGCTGGTTGACGCCGAGCACTTTGCGGACCGGGCTCCACATCCCGTCGGCGGCGATCACGTAGTGCGCCCGAACGGTGCCGAGGCCATCGATCGTCAGATCGAGCGCATCCGACGTCTCGGGTGACAGTCCGGCGAACGTGCATCCGTCGCGGATGTCGACGCCCTCGGCGCGGGCGAGGCGGACCAGCGCGTCGTCGAGGTCCTGCCGCGGCGCAACTGCGGCGAACTTCCCGTCGGTCGGGAGCGGCAACTCGACCTCCCGCCCGGACGGTGAGCGGAGCCACGCCGATGACACGTCGCGCCAACCGGCAACGGTCGCCGGGTCGAGTCCGAGGTGCTCGAGCTCGCGGAGCGCGAGCGTCGTCAGCCCATCGCCGCAGCACTTGTCGCGCGGGAAGACAGCCTTGTCGACGACCACGACGTGGCGACCACCGCGCTGCAATTCGATCGCCGCCGCCGTCCCAGCCGGACCGGCACCGACCACGAGCACGTCGCACGTGATCGCGGCGGTGGCGGGATCGGCGGCGAGCACGGCACCGAGGCTACGGCCGGTCGTTCGAGCCGCGCCCCGCTCTGGAGGCGGGCCCGGTTCCGCCCGCCCGTCCACTTCGGCGGGCGCGGGCCGACAACCTACGATGCCCCCGGTACCGCCCGAACCACGATCAACGCCCGGGAGCACCCCGCGCCGGCAGGAGGAAACAGGATGAGTCGACTGTGCGAAGGTCGCGTCGCGATCGTCACCGGAGCGGGCCGCGGCATCGGCCGCGAGCACGCGCTCAGCCTCGCTCACCACGGCGCCAAGGTCGTCGTCAACGACCTCGGTGGCGCGGTCGACGGCAGCGGCGGCGACATCTCGCCGGCCCAGCAGGTCGTCGACGAGATCGTCTTGATGGGCGGCGAAGCCGTCGCGAACGGCGACAGCGTCGGCAGTTGGGAGGGCGCCCAGCGGCTCATCAACACCGCGGTCGAGACGTTCGGCGACCTGCACGTCGTCGTCAACAACGCCGGCATCCTGCGCGACCGGGTGCTCGCCAACATGACCGAGGAGGAGTGGGACGCGGTCATCAACGTCCACCTCAAGGGAACGTTCGCGGTGTCGCGTTGGGCCGCCGCCTATTGGCGCGAGCGGGCCAAGGCGGGCGAGACGGTGAGCGGCCGGATCATCAACACGACGTCGGTGTCGGGCATCTACTGCAACCCGGGACAGACCAACTACGGCGCCGCCAAGGCCGGGATCGCGGCGATGACGATCATCGCCGCCCTGGAGGTGGGCCGCTACGGCGTCACCGTGAACGCGGTCGCACCGGTCGCACTCACCCGCATGACCGAGGGCCTCGGCCCGGCGCCCGAGACCGACGAGGAGCGCGAGATGCGCTCGCCGCGCTGGATCGCGCCGATCGTGACGTGGCTGGCGTCTGAGGAGTCGGCCGGTGTTACCGGCCGGATCTTCGAGGCGTCCGGCGAGTTCCTCGCCGTCGCCGAGGGGTGGCAGCGGGGACCGTCCGTCAAACCGCTCGAGGATCCGACCCAGCTCGGCCCCGTCGTCGCCGACCTCGTCGGCAAGGCCCGCAAGAACTCCGGGATGGACGGCCGCCCCGGCACCTGGCCCCAACCCCAGTAGACCCCCGAAACCCCGCAACCCTCGACCTGTCTGCTTCAGACGAAGCCACGGGCAATCTGAAGCAGACAGAACGGAAATGACGACGATGGAGATGAGGAGCGAACATGCCGTTGAACCCTGAGGCGGTCGGAACCGAAGGCGCACCGAGCGAGGCGAGCTGGACCAGCAAGGACGCCCTGCTGTACGCGGTCGGGATCGGTGCTGGCACCGACGAGCTGCCGTTCACCACCGAGAACACCGCCAACGTGGAACAGCTCGTGTTCCCGACGTTCCCGGTCGTGATCGGATGGGGTGCCGACAGCCCGATGCGCTCGATCGGGACGTTCAACCCGGCGCTGCTCGTGCACGGCCAACAGGCGGTCACGCTGCATCGCCCGATCCCCGTCACGGGCACCGTGACGTTGAAGTCGAAGATCGCGGCGATGTACGACAAGGTCAAGGCGGCCGTCGTCGTCACCGACACGACCGCCGAGATGGACGGCGAGCCGCTCTACACGAACCGGGCGTCGGTGTTCATCCGCGGCGAAGGCGGTTGGGGCGGCGAGCGCGGGCCGTCGGGCCCGCAGAACGAGCCGCCGGAGCGGGCGCCCGATCACGAGGTCACGTATCAGACGTCACCCGACCAGGCGCTCGTCTACCGGTTGAGCGGCGACCGCAACCCGCTCCACTCCGATCCGGCGTTCGCCGCGATGGGCGGCTTCGACCGTCCGATCCTGCACGGCCTGTGCAGCTACGGGTTCACCGGTCGGGCGCTGCTCCACTCGTTGTGCGACGGCGACCCGGCCAAGTTCCACCACATCGAGGCCCGGTTCGCGTCACCCGTGCTGCCGGGTGACGCGCTCTCGGTGCGGATGTGGACCACCGGCGACGGCGAGTCGGTGTTCACGACCTCGGTCGGCGACCGTCTGGTGATCGACCAGGGCCTCGTTCGACACGACTAGTGCACGTCAAGCCGTAACTCGCGTGGGCGCCGGTATCGCAGGGCCACCGCCCCCGACCGGAACTCATGGCGATCCACGAGCTCGAGCTGGATGCGCTCGCGCAGACCGGCGAGCAACGTCGGCCCGTGTCCGGCAAGGACCGGCTGCA
>Ga0190265_10000570_pt1 | contig 25706 bp, 18 predicted proteins | sample Popmic124T_FD_133135 | JGI IMG/M metagenome (GOLD analysis project Ga0190265, IMG submission 133135) | Populus adjacent soil microbial communities from riparian zone of Indian Creek, Utah, USA - 124 T | ecosystem: Environmental > Terrestrial > Soil > Riparian zone | place: USA: Utah | collected...
GACCCGGTTCTGGCGCGGCGACCAATGGACCTCGTCGGTGAGCGGACCCTTGCTCGCCGACACGCCGCCGCGCGACGCGACGGCACCGACATCGGCGCCGGTCGAGAAGTGGCGCTCGCCGGCGGCGGTCACGACCGAGCAGCGGATCCACGGATCGTCACGGACCTCGGCCCAGATCGCCTTGATCGGCTCGATCATCGACGCGTGCAGTGTGTTCGCCCGCTCGGGCCGGTTGATCGTGATGTAGGCGATGTGGTCGCGCTTTTCGTAGAGCAGCCCCGGAAGCTCGCCCGTGAGATCGATGGCCATGGTCCCCTCCTCGATGTCAGATATGGCTCGATGTCGTGAAACTCGTCGTGATGGATTTCGGTTGTCGTCAGAGGCCGTGGAGGCTCAAGAGTCTCTCACCGGACTGGTGCTCGCCCGGGGGGAACAGGCTGGTCTGACGGATCCGCGCTGATCGGGTGCCGATCGGCCCCTCGACCGTGAACCCCATCGCCCCGTACGTCTGATGGGTCTGGAACGCGGTCCGCAACGCGGCTCGCGTCGCCGACAGCCGGGCCGCGGCTGCGGCCGGGCCGGCGTCGTCGGCCTCGCTGTCGATGGCGTGGGCCGCGATGCGTGCCAACGTGCGTGCCGCGGCGAGCTTGATGAAGCAATCGGCCAGCGGGTGGGCGACCGCCTGGAACGTCCCGATCGGCTTGCGGAACTGGATCCGATCGGCGGCGTACGCCGCCGCGTTGAGCAGCAGGAACTCGGCGTTGGCAGTGATGTAGGCCGCGAGTGCGACGTCGGCGACGGCGATCGCGATGTTCGCCGAGCCGAGGTCGCCGACCCGTTCCAGTTGGGACGAACCCCACGGCTCGCCCGCCAGCGTCTCGACCGTCTCCACGTCGCCGATCGGCCGGACCAGGTACGCGCTCGTGCCGTCGAGCTCGATCACCGTTCCCGCGACAGGGAGCCACGGGACGATCGACCCGGCGGCCACTGCGACGAGCTCGTCGCCGTCGGCGATCGGTCGGCGTGTCGCGACGTCGACGAGCTGGAGCGCGAGGAACGTGCCGACGAGGGGCCCGGGCGCGTTGGCGCGGCCGAGCTCTTCCATCACCGCCACGATCGTGGTGACACCACCGCCGCCCTCCGGCGTGGCGAGACCGAGAACGCCGAGCTCGGCGAGCCCCTTCCAGAAGTCTGCCGGCCCACCCGCCCACGCGGCCGCTGGATCGACCAGGTGGTCGCTGCAGTACCGGCGCACCGAGGCGGCCAGTTCGGCGTCGACGTCGTCGAACTCGAGGTCGAGCGTCATCGCGCGGTCCCCACGCTGCGGTTCAACCAACCGGCCTCGATGCTGAGCGCGGGCAGCCGCATCGTCCACAGGTGCAGGTCGTACTCCGATGCGAACCCGAGCGCCCCGGTGAGTTGGTGGGTGTCGGCCGGGACCCGCCGCGCCGCCGACAACGTGTGCGTGAGCGCGATCGCGGCGGCGTCGTCGGGCGCGCCGCGCCACGCCGTCTCGAGCACTAGCCAGCGAGCGCCCTCGCTGAGCACCTTCAACTCGGCGAGGCGGTGCTGCACGGCCTGGAACGATCCGATCGCGCGCCCGAACTGCTTGCGCTCGCGGGTGTGGTCGACGGTCAGCGCCAACGCCGCGATCATCGTTCCGACTGCCTCGACCGCGAGTGCGAGCCGCCACCAAGCGAGCATCCGCACGCCCGAGCCGGCGTCGAGCACCGTCCCGCCGTCGGGGATCTCGGTGACGTCACCGAACGGGTAGCCGAAGCGCGAGGGCACGCGATCGAAACGGTCGGGATCGACGTCGACGACGCGGACCCGCTCGCCCTCGTGGACGAGCAGGGTCCTGGCGTCAGCCGCGAAGCGGACGGGACCCCGGTGCGATGCCGTCGTCATCGCCACGGGTCCCGTCAGCCCGGACACACCGATGCCGGGTGCCACGAGCGCGCTGGCCCCGTACGACAGCACACCCGCGGCGGCAGCCACGGCCTCGCCGACGAGTGTGGCGTCGAGCGGCCCGCCGTCGGGATCCGACGCGATGTCGAGGAACCCGGCGCTCCCCAGCGCCTCCTCCAGTTCGCTGTCGTAGCGGGGGGAGGCACCTCCCAGCTGGCGGCAGCGCGCCGGTCCGGCGAATCGGTCGAGCAGCGTGCTGACGGCGTCGAGGAGGTCGCCTTGATGATCGGCGAGCTCGAACTGCACGGTCAGACTTTCGGCAGTCCGAGGAGCTGGCTGGCGACGAGGTTGAGTTGCATCTCGTAGCTCCCCGCGGCGATGCCGGCGGCGAGCGACTTGCGGAACGACTCGTCGGCCAACGACCCGTGGCGGAGCGCGTCGGCTCCGAGCATCTCGAAGACCAGGTTGCCGACGAGACGTTCGGCGTGGACCATCGCCGCCCGGGCGAGGTTCGACGTGGCGGAGGGCGGCAGGTTGCTCGCCCGCTGGTCGATCACCCGGTACGCCAGCATCCGCGCCGCCTCGCACGCGGCTCGGGCCTGATCGACGCGCTCATGCACCGGCTCGCTGAGCTCGACGCCGTGGTCGTGCACCCACCGGAGCGCGTCGGCGAGCACCACCAGGGCGCGCGCATACCTCGGCGCGCCGACCCGTTCGTACGAGAGCGCGCCGCGCACGACCGCCCACCCCTCGTTCTCGGGGCCGAGGAGTGTGGATGCCGGCACGCGCATCTCGTCGAAGAACAGGTCGTGGAACGCGTGCTCGCCGACCATCGACGGCACCTCGCTGATCACGAACCCCTCGGTGTCGGTGGGGACGAGCAGCACCGAGATCCCCTTGTGTCGCGGTGCGGCCTGATCGGTGCGGACGAGCAGGTAGCAATAGTCGGCGACCGATGCATACGAGGTCCACGACTTCTGACCCGACACGACGTACTCGTCGCCGTCGAGCCGGGCCGACGTGCGCAACGACGCGAGGTCGGAGCCGGCGTCGGGCTCTGAGAAGCCCTGGCACCACACCACCTCACCGCGGGCGATCGGGGGCAGCAGCTCGCGCCGCTGCTCGTCGCTGCCGTGGGCGAGGATCGACGGGCCGATCCAGTTGACGTTCATGTACTGCGGCCCACGCGGCTCGCCGACCGACCACAGCTCCTCACCGAGGATGATGTGCTGCCACGGGGTCGCCGCATGCCCGCCGTACTCGACCGGCCAGTGCGGCGTGAGCCAGCCGCGCTCGGCGAGCTTGCGATTGAAGTCCTTGGCGTTGGCGACGTTCTCGGGGGAGCCGAGGTGGCGCACAGGGCCGGTCCACCGTTCGTCGAGCTCGGCCTCGATGAACGCGCGCAGCTCCTTGCGGAACGCCGTGTCCTCCTCTGACCAGCCGAACTCCACGAATCGAAATTACAGGATACTCAATCCCCTGGCAACTCCATCGAACGTCACTTCGTCCCTGGATATCCGCCGCCGCCGAACTGTTCGTCGACGGCATCTCGGTCGACGAACCCGACCGCGGTGCGCGGGAGGGAGTCGACGAACACGATCTCGCTCGGCTTCTTGTACGAGGCCATCCGCGAACGGCAGTGCTCGATCAACTCCTCGGCCGTCGTGACTGCGCCGGCGTCGAGGACGACGACCGCCTTCACGCGTTGCGTCCACTTCGGGTCCGGCACGCCGATCACGCATGCGGCGCGGACTGCCGGATGCGCGACGAGGCAGGCTTCGACCTCGGCCGGGTAGATGTTCTCGGCCGCCGACTTGATCATCGCGACGCGTGGCCCGATGAACGTGATCGATCCGTCCGTCTCGCGCCGACCGAGGTCGTTCGTGCGGTGCCAACCGGTGGCACCGCGCTCGTCGTTCAGGTCGTCACGCCGCCAGTACCCCGACATGACCGTGAGACCGCGCACGACGATCTCTCCGGTCTCGCCGGACTCCACGTCAGCGCCGTTGGCGTCGACGATCCGAACGGCGACCGCCGGGCTCGGCCGCCCGGCCCGACCCTCCGTCGGCGAGCCGGGGCCGAGGAACGTCGTCAAGCCGACGACCTCGGTCTGGCCGTATCCGCCGGGGCGGTGTCGCCACGGCGCGGTGTCGGGCGTGACGATCGAGCTGCGGTTGTCGTTGGGGTCACCGGTGGGCCACAGGCTGGTCAGGTCGTGGGCGGCGGTGCGGTTGTGCTCGATCATCGCGTCGAGCGTCGGGCCCATGATGACGGCATGGGTGCAGCGCTCGGCCTCGATGACCGCGCACATCTCGGCCGGGTCGGTGCGCCGCACGAAGACGTTGCACCCGCCGTGGTGGAGCGTGGCGTTGGTGCTCATGAACGTGGCGATGTGGAACAGCGGGCCGGAGTTCAAGAACACGGTCTCGTCGGTGATGTCCTGCATCCGGCCGACCACGAGGTTCTGGACGATCAGCGCGGTGTGCGACAGCAGGGCTGCGTTGGCGGTGCCGCCGAACGCGGCGGTGTACATCGCCAGCAGCGGGTCGTCACCGGCGACCGGACGATCCGGGTCCTCGTCGGCGCCTCCCGCCAGGAACGACTCGTACGAGTCGTCGCCTGAATCTGCGTCGTGCTGCAACCACAGTGCGCCCGTCGCGACGCCCGCGGCGCCGGCTGACTCCTTGGCCGCGCGCGCCGTGTCGCCCAGCTCCAGGTCCTGCCACAGCACGATCGCCGGATCGAGATCGTCCAGCACGAACCGCAACTCGGCCTCGCTCGAGCGCCAGTTGACCGGGCAGAACACGGCACCGAGCTTGGCGGCGGCGACGAGCAACTCGAGCACCCGGAACGAGTTCTGACCGAGCCAGGCGATGCGGTCGCCGTGTCCCAGCCCATGGCCGAGCATTGCCGTGGCGAGCCTGTTCGACCGCTCGTCGAGCTGGCGATACGTGAACCGGATGTCGCCGTCGACCACGGCGGGGCGGTCGGGGCGGCCGCGCCGGTGTTCGCGGGTCAGGTCGCCGAACGTCAACGACGTGCGCCGATCGAGCTCCGCCTTCATCGGATCGTCCACTCAATGACCCCCAGGGCGACGTGCTGTCGGATCTCGCCCGGTTCGCGTTGACGCCCGGGTCGCGTTCATTCAGGATACTCTTCATGCAGGACGTGTCCGTTCATCGGAGCAGTGCCAACGAGCCCAGTGGGTCCGACGGACCGCTCCCGATGGCGATGTGGGTCGACGGTTCGCTCGTCTCGCCCAACGACCACGTGTTGCGTCCCGACGACCATTGCCTGGTCGGCGACGGGGTGTTCGAGGCGATCAAGGTGCTCGACGGGCGGCCGTTCGCGCTCACCCGCCACGTCCGGCGCCTCGTGGCGTCGGCGAGCCCGCTCGGCATCGACATCGATCTCGACGTGGTGCAGACCGCGGTCGACGACTTGATGGCAACCGAGCAGGCGCAGGTGTCGCCGTCGTGGCTGCGCATCACCGTGACCGGTGGATCGACGCCGATGGGCACCGGCGCGGTCGGGACGCGCCCGACAGTTGTGGCGGCAGTTGCGCCGATGGCGCCTTGGGGCCCCACGACCGACGTCGTGATCGCGCCGTGGACGCGCAACGAGCGCGGGCCGACCGCCGGATTGAAGACGATCTCCTACGCCGACAACATCATCGCCCTCCGGCATGCCCACCGCTGTGGCGCAGACGAGGCGATCTTCGCCAACACACGCGGTGAGCTGTGCGAGGGGACCGGAACGAACGTCGTGGTGGCCCACGAAGGGCGGCTCGTCACCCCGACCCTGGCGAGTGGCTGCCTCGCGGGAGTGACGCGCGAGCTGCTGCTCGAGTGGTTCCCCGAGATCGTCGAGGCCGACCTCCCGATCAGTGCGCTCGCGGAGGCCGACGAGGCCTTCCTCACGTCGACGAGCCGCGACGTCCACCCGATCCGGCGCGTCGACGGTAAGGAGCTGAGCGCCGCCCCGGGACCGCTCACACGGCGGGCGATGACGGCCTGGGCCGAGAACCACCCCGTTCTGTCTGCGTGAGATGGCGCGTTTGCGGCGATCGGAGCAGACAGAACCGGGGCTGGTCGACGAGCGGCGGCTGGACGCGTGGATCGGCGACCGGCTTCCGGGTGGCGGGGCACCGTTGCACGTGGAGCGGATGGGCGAGGCGACCGGCTCCGGCAACGCGTTGTTCCGCGTCCGCAGGGGTGGGCACGAGTGGGTGCTGCGCCGGCCGCCGGAGGTCGTCAACGCTCCAGGTGCTTCCGACATGGTGCGCGAGTGGCGGCTGCTCTCGGCGCTCGAGGGCACGGACGTCCCACACCCGCGACCGCTCCTGCTGTGCGACGACGTCGACGTGTTGGGGGCGCCGTTCCTCCTGATGGACGTCGTCGACGGCTTCACTCCCGTCGGATCACTTCCGCCCCCGTACGACAACCCGGCCGCTCGACGCGCCCTGGCGTTCGCGATGGTCGACGCGCTGGCTCAGCTCGCCCACGTCGACTGGGTCGCGGCCGGGCTCGACGGGCTCGGCAAACCCGACGGCTTCCTCGAGCGGCAGGTGCCGCGCTGGCTCGCCCAGCTCGATCGATACCGGACGCGGGACATCCCCGAGCTCGATGTCGTGGCGAGCTGGCTCGACACCAACCGGCCGACGATGAGCCCGCCGGCGATCATGCACGGCGACTACAGCCCGTACAACGTGATGGCGTCGTGGACCACGACGGATCGCCTGGCGGCGGTGATCGACTGGGACACCGGCACGATCGGCGACCCGCTGCTCGACATCGGTCATCTATTGGCGCGCTGGACGGAACCGGGCGAGGAGCCGAGCCTGCACATCGACATCGAGCCGCGCGATGGTCTCCCCGTGCGCTCGGAGTTGGCATCGCGGTACGCCGACCGCAGTGGACGCGACATGTCGGCGATCGCCTACTACGAGGTGCTCTCGCTGTTCAAGCTGGCGATCATCCTCGAGGGCCCGTACTCGCGCCGCAAGGCCGCCGGCATTCCGGAGTCGGAGAACACCGCGCCGGCCATCGACCGCCTGATGCGGTCGGCGGCGGCGTTCGCGAGCGGAGCGCGCGTGTAAAGAATGGGCACCATGAACCCGAGCGCCGACCCACGTGACCTGTTCGACCTGAGCGGCAAGGTCGCCGTCGTGACCGGCGGGAGCCGCGGCATCGGTCGGGCGATCGTCGAGAGCTTCGCTCGCGCCGGGGCCGACGTCGTGATCGCCAGCCGCAAGATCGACAACTGCCGGACCACGGCCACCGAGGTCGAGCAGGCGACCGGCCGGCGGGCGCTCGCCGTCGCCTGCCACGTCGGGCGCTGGGACGAGTGCGATCGGCTGATCGACACGGTGTACGACGAGTTCGGGCGGTGCGACGTGTTCGTGAACAACGCCGGCATGTCGCCGCTCTACCCCGACCTGGCGTCGATCACCGAGGAGTACTACGACAAGGTCCAGAGTGTGAACCTGAAGGGGCCGTTCCGACTCGGCGCCCTGGTTGGGACGCGCATGGCTGCCGCGGGCGGCGGAAGCATCATCAACGTCGGCACGATCGGTTCGCTGCGTCCGGGCGCCAACGAACTCGTCTACGCGTGCGCGAAGGCCGGCCTGAACGCGCTCACCATCGGGCTCGCCAGCGCGTTCGGTCCGACCGTGCGCGCGAACGCGATCCTGCCGGGTGGGGTCCTCACCGACATCGCGCTGGCGTGGACCGACGAGCAACGCGAGCTCGCCGGCTCCACCAACCCGTTGCGCAGAGCTGGTGTGGCGGACGACTTCATCGGCACCGCATTGTGGCTCGCCAGCGAGGCCTCGGCCTGGGTGACCGGCGTGCTCGTGCGGGTCGACGGCGGCGCCTACCGTCAGACGGGCTGAACGCTTCGAGGGGCACGATGATCGACTTCGAGATCTCCGACTCGATGCAGGCGACGCGTACCCGCGCCGCCACATTCATCGACGAGCACGTGTTGCCCGCTGAGAACGAGATCGGAACGCGTCCGTACTTCGACATCGTGGCCGACCTGCAGCGACTCGCTCGGGCGGAGGGCCTGTGGTGCCCGTTCGTCCCTGCCGCGTGGGGCGGGATGGGACTCGGCCACCTCGAGAACGCGCTCGTGCAGATCGAGGTCGGCCGGTCGTTCTCACATCTCGCCGCCTGGGCGTTCAACTGCATGGGACCTCAGGACGCAACGATGTTGACGCTCATCGAGCACGGCACCGACCCGCAGAAGCAGAACTATCTCGTGCCGCTCGTGAACGGCGACATCCGGGTGTGCTTCTCGATGACCGAGCGCGCCGCCGGCGCCGACGCGACCGGGATTCGCACGCGAGCCGAGCCGGTCGGCGCCGGTTGGGTGCTGAACGGCGAGAAGTGGTTCGCGAGCAGCGCCCGGATCTCGCAGCTGGCACTCGTCATGGCGAGGACCGATCCCGAAGCGCCGCGCCACGAACAGTTCACGACGTTCCTCGTCGAGCTCCCCGACCGGGGTTTTCGGATCGTGCGCGACATCCCGACGATGGGGGAGTCGTCGTTCCCGCGGTTCGGCGACGAGGTGACGGGCGGTCACGCCGAGGTGGTCATCGAGGACCTGGTGGTGCCCGGCGACAACGTCCTCGGCGGGCGCGGTCAGGGGTTCTCCATGGGGCAGCACCGGCTCGGCTACGGCCGCCTCCGGCACGGCATGTGGAGCATCGCCAAGGCGCAGGCCGCGCTCGACATGGCTGCGGCGCGGGCGCTCGAGCGGGTGACGTTCGGCAAGCCGCTGGCCGAACGGCAGGGGATCCAGTGGATGCTCGCCGACTGCGCCACCCAGCTGTACGTGACGCGGCTGATGGTGCTGCACCTCGCCTACAAGATGGAGCGCGGTGCCGATCTCCGACAAGAGAACTCGATCGCCAAGAACTACATCGCCCACATGATCCACAACGTGGTCGACACGGCGATGCAGATCCACGGGTCGCTCGGCTACACCCACGACACTCCGCTGGCGTCGTGGTACACGCAGGTGCGGGCGCAGCGGCTCGTCGATGGACCCGACGAGGTGCATCGCTGGACGATCGGCCGCAACGTGCTGAAGGCCTACGAGCAGTACGGCACGACCGCGCCGGCGACCGGCGGCGATCTCTTCTAAACCGAATACAGTATTCTGATTTACCAGCGCCATCCCGGGCGCTGAGCCGGTGTGAGCCAGGTGTTGTGGAGGGTCGTGCATGGGTGACGAACGAGGCGAGCTGTGGGACGCGGAGGTTCAGACGCGTGATCCGGCCGACGTGGCGGCGCACGCCGAGATGTCACTCCGCGCCGAGTGGGCCCGCGCGTGGGAGTTGCCCGTGCATTTCCACCGCGAGCGCTTCGAGGCGGCGGGCTTCGGTGCCGACGAGATGCCACCGCTCGACGAGATCCCGAGGTTCGACAAGTCGTTGATCCGGGCCGACGAGGCGGCGCACCCGCCGTTCGGCACGCACCGCGTGATCGGTCTCGAGGACGCCGTGCGGGTCGGCTCGTCGACCGGCACCACCGGGACGCCGACGATCATCTTCTACGGACCGAACGACTTCGAGGTCGCCGGGGCGATCGGCGTGCGGAACATGTGGCGCCATGGGGTGCGTGCCGGCGATCGGTTCACCCACAGCTGGCCCCAAGGCATCTACCCGACGAACGTGACGGGTGGCCGGTCGTACCTCACGATCGGCGCGCTCGAGATCGCCGTCGGCCCGCCGTTCACGGTCGACATCGCCGCCGAGCACCTCCGCCTCTGGGAGATCCTGCAGCCGACCGCGTTCATGATGACGAGTGACCAGCTGCGCACCTACGAGGAGGCGGCGGCGGCGACCGGCATCGACCTCCCGGCGATGATGGACGGCTCGATCCTGGTGTTCCTGGAGGCGAGTGTCCAGTTCGAGGCGCCGCGCACACGCGTCGAGACCGCGTACGGCGTGCACATCCGAAATACGTCGGGAGCGTCGGAGATCTCGGGTTTCGCGACGACCGACTGCTCGTTCCACAGTGGGCTGCACGTCGCAGGCGACCACTTCGTGGTCCAGGCGTGCGATCCCGAGACCGGCCGCGAGGTCGCCGACGGCGAACGCGGGACGTTGGTGGTGTCGGCATTCGGCATCGACGCGCACTTCATCCGCTACGACCTGCAGGACATCGTCACCGTCACCCGCGGGACGTGTGAGTGCGGGGAGACCGGCCCGCGGTACACCCTGCTCGGCCGCGGCGCCGACGCGGTCGACGTCGACGGTCGCCTCTTGCTGCCGCTCGACGTCCAGCTCGCGCTCGAACCGCTCGGTTCGCCGGAGTTCCAGCTCGCCAAGGATCCCGACGGTCGGTCGTTGCACGTGCGCATCGAGGACGAGGGATCGGGCGCAGATCTGGCTGCAGCATTGGGTGAAGCGCTCGGTGTCCCGGTCGACGTGTCGACCGTTGCGGTCGGCAGCCTGCCCCGCTCGAGCTTCAAGCCACGCCGCGTCGCATCCTGAGTTGTCACGTCAAATGACCGGGATCGCTCGCGACCCCGTAGGGTGTAGGTGCGAGCAGGTCATACGGACCGGCTCGAAAACTGAAGAGAGCATGCTTTGACTACAGGTACCGTGAAGTTCTTCAACGTCGAGAAGGGCTTCGGCTTCATTTCGCGTGAACAGGGCGACGATGTTTTCGTCCACTTCTCCAACATCCAAGGCGAGGGCTACAAGTCGCTCGACGAAGGCCAGCGCGTCGAGTTCGACGTCGCCCCCGGCCGAAAGGGTGAGGAAGCGCAAAACGTCCGGGTGATCTGACGACACCCTCGATTTGCGAAGGAGCCGCCGGCCACGTGCCGGCGGCTCATCGCTTTTTCGTCGACTACTGCGGCTGGGGGACGATGCGGAGGTAGGGCTTGACCGTCTTCCATCCGTCGGGGAAGCGTTCCCGCGCCTCGTCGTCGCTGACCGCCGGGATGATGATCACGTCGTCACCCTGGTTCCAGTTGACCGGCGTTGAGACCTTGTGCTTCGCCGTCAGCTGCAGTGAGTCGATCACCCGGAGGACCTCGCTGAAGTTGCGGCCCGTGCTCTGGGGGTACGTGATCATCAGCTTGACCTTCTTGTCGGGACCGATCACGAAGACCGATCGGACCGTGGTGGTGTCGCTGGCGTTCGGATGGATCATCCCGTAGAGGTCGCTGACGACGCGATCGGGATCGGCGATCATCGGGAAGTTCGGGGCGTGTCCCTGGGTCTCGGCGATGTCGGCCGCCCAGCGGTGATGGGACTCGAGCGGATCGACGCTGAGGCCGATGACCTTCACGTTGCGCCGGTCGAACTCGCTCTTGATGCGGGCGACCTCGCCGAGCTCGGTCGTGCACACGGGGGTGAAGTCCTTCGGGTGCGAGAACAGGACACCCCAGCCGTCGCCGAGCCACTCGTGGAACCGGAACGTTCCCTCGGTGGTCTCGGCGGTGAAGTCGGGTGCGTCGTCGCCGAGCTGCAACGCGCTGGTATAGGCGGTCTTCGCCTGCATGCTGGAATCCTTTCGGTCGGGCGGCCGCGGGCCGCGAAGTCTCCACGGAGCGTCGCGCCGGGCGGTTCCGAACCGGTCGCGAACGGGTAGAGCGGCGCCACTCAGCCGCCCGCTGCAGCGGGACGCGCGCAGAGCGTCGCCACCGACTGACTCGCGAGGCGCAGGTCGGCTGCGAGTTGGGCGGCGCGCTCGGCCCCCTCGGCATCCGGACGCACGGCGCCTGCGCACGTGAGCGCGAGATACTCCTCGAGCGGGTGTCCGAACGCTCTCCACAGCGCGGCGGCCTGCCGGAAGGTGTCGACGGCGATGGCGTCTCCACGCGCCAACGCCAACGTTGCGTCGGCGGTACGCGTCTCGCACTCGTTGCGGAAGGTGGGAAGCACGTCGTTGTCGGCCGCGGCCGCCGCACGATCGGGTCGCGACGCGGCGACGAGCAGGCGCACCACGTCGGACATCTCCATGTGCCGGTATGCGCGCGTGGCTTCGGTCAACGTGCAGTACTCCTCTGCGTACGCGGCGCCCTCGTCGGCCCGTCCGCAGGCGGTCATGACCAAGCCGGCAACGACGAGCGCTGGTCCGATCTGCTGGATGACGGCGTGCTGGCGGGCGCGCGGCAGGAATGTGTGCATCAGCCGCATCGCGTCATCGAGGTCGCCGCGCCACACGTGGATGCGCGCCGACCCCACCGCACACATGGTGCCTGCCTGGCCGTGTCCCGAACGCGCTTCGTTGGCGAGCACCTCGCCAGCGATGGCGAGGGCCTCGTCCCACCGCCCCGCTTCGAAGAACAGCTGGACACGGTTCGCTCGCAGCCAGTCGGCGGCGAGTGTGAGACCGCGTCGCTCGGCGAGCTCGAGGCCGCGTTCGTTCAACTCGCTGCTCGAGGCCGTCCCGACCCCTTGCAACTGCAACTCGGCGAGGTTGTGATACGCCATCGCGCTCTCGTGGCCCAGTCCGGCTTCGAGGGCTCGCGTGAGCGCCCGCAGGAAGTCGTTGTAGCCCTCGATGGTGCCCTGGAGCAGGAGTGCCGCACCGCGGGCGTTGAGGCAACGGACTTCGCGGTCGGCCATCCCGTGGCTGCGGGCGAGGCCGAGACCGCGCTCGGCGAGTTCGATGGCCTCCGCTGGGCGGCCGAGCAGGGCGGTGACGAACGCCAGCGTCGCCAGCGCTTCTGTCGCCGCCCGATCCATCGGGAGGTCGTCGACGAGGGTCATCGCCTCCTCGAGCGAGTCGATGCACGATGCGGTGTTGCCGCGCAGCCACTCGACCTCTCCGACCACGGCGCTGAGCCGCGCTTGGAGTGGACGATCGTCGACGTTGCGCGCCGCCACCAGACCGACACGGGCCGCGCCGGCGGCCTCGTCGAGGCGCCCGACGCGGGCGAGCGCAACGGCACGTTGACGCTGCAACTCGGCGACCTCGGCGTCGGCGTGGTCGGCCTGCGCCGCTTCGGCGAGCCGGCTCGCGGTGTCTTCGATGCCCAGTCCCCGCAGCCGATCTCCGGCGACGATCAGGAGGCGGAACGCCTGTGTACGTTGATCGGTCGCGTCCTCGCCGTCCTCCTCGTGCGCGGTCGCGGCGGCGGACAGTTGACTCGCGATCCCCACCGCCGCGTCGGCGATGCGGTCCCCGGCCTCCTGCTCCATCCACGCCGCGGCGGCCTCGTGCAACCGGACGCGTCCGCTCCTCGACAGATGCTCGTACGCAACCTCGCGAACGAGATCATGCGTGAACGACAACTCGTCACGGGCGGTCGCGTTCAGCAACGCCTTGTCGACGAGGTGCCGGAGCGCCAGCTCCACACCGGTGATGTCGACTCCCTGCATGGCGGCCAACTGAGCGGGGCCGAACGGCTGGTCGGCGACCGCTCCCGCGAAGAGCATGGCTCGTTCGAGCGGGGCGAGCAGGTCGAGGCGCGCCGAGATCAACGACCGGGTCGAGTGCGGGATCGATCCGCTCCAACCTTGCTGGCGCAGCATGCGGGCGAATTGGATCGCGTACAACGGGTTGCCGGACGACCGGGTCCGCACGAGCGCGTGTTGTGCCTCCGTCACTGGGTCGTCGGCGAGCAGGTGGTCGAGCAGCTGGTCGGTCTCCGACGCGTCGAGTCCGCGCAACGTGAATGTGAGGTTGTCGGTGCCGACGTACTGATGGAGGCGTTCGGCATGTTCGGGCCGCGCCGTCGACAGGACGAGCAGTGGAAGGTCTCGCAGCTGCGCGAAGCAGTCGGCGAGCAACGTGTCGAACGCGGGATCGGCGCGGTGGACGTCGTCGAACACGATGACCGTCGGCGTCTGACGTGCCAATGCGGCGAGATACGTCACCCACGCGGCGACGATCTCCGATCGTTCCGCGATCGGCGGCTCTCCGAGCCCGGCGGCGGGGCCCAGCTGGCGACGTATCCACTCACGCTCGTCGGTGTCGGCGAGCAACGTCCCGAGCAGCCGGTCGAAGCCGTCGAGCCACTCCGACGGTGTAGCTGATTCGGGCAACGCGATGTGTGCACGGACGATGGCTCCGAGCGGAGCTGACGGCGGCGCCCGGTCGGAACAGCGGACGTGGAGCCATCTCGCCGCGTCGGCGGAGCGTTGGCGTAGCTCGCGAACGAGGCGCGTCTTGCCGACGCCGGGCTCGCCGCGCACCGAGATCGCCTGTGGACCATGCCCCTCGAGCGTCCGGCCGAGCAGCTCGCCGGCGATGGCCAGCTCGCGCTCGCGACCGACGAACGGCGGGTCCTCGATCGGTCGGGAACGTGCTGTCGTCGTCGACTGGTCGACGTGGACCGTGCCGGCAGCTGTGGTGGCGAGTCGCGAGCATGCAACCTCCACCACGCTGCCGACGATGTGCGGGCCGGGTTCCGGCTCCGGTTGCACGAGCGCCCAGCCCGTTGCCAGCGACGCCTTCGCGGTGGGTAGTTGGGCGACGACGTGGTTGGCGAGGTGCACGGCTCGATCGGCGTCGTCCTCGTGCGCTGGTGCTCCGAACGCGATCAGCAGACGTGAACCCATCGCGCTCTCGAGGGTGCCATCCTCGGCTTTGCACCACCCACGGATTCGCTCGTGGGCCGCCTTCACCGAGCGGGCCCGGTCCTCAGGGTCGTCGCCGACCGCATCGTCGAGCTCGACCGCGATGACCGTCATCACTCGACGGTGTGCATCCTCGAAGTCGACCTCGGCATCCGTTGCGTGGATGGTGATCAGATCGGGATCCTGGGCCAGGATCCGCTGCTCGAGCTGGCGCAGCTCACCTGAGGGTTCGATGCCGAGCTCCCGCGCCAGGACCGCGCGAAGTCGTTGGTACGCGCGCAAGGCATCGCTCTGGCGGCCGGTGCCGTAGAGCGCCCGCATGAGCTGGCTCCACAGCCCTTCCCGCACGGGATGCTCGACGGTCAACCGCTCGAGATCGGCGATCAGCGGCCCGAAGACGCCGAGCGCCAATCGCGCCTCGTTCAGGTGCTCGATCGCCGCGACGCGCAGCTCGTTCAGGCGCGCCCTCGAGGGTGCGAGGCGATCGAGGTCGATGTCGGCGTACGGCTCGCCGCGCCACGTCGCGAGGGCATCGGTGAGCAGCTCGCAGACCGCCCCCGGCTCGGCTGACCGAGCCTGCTCGTAGGCGGTGGCGAACATTGCCGCGTCGACACTGACCTCGCGCAACGCGTACCCACCGGGCAGCGATACCACGTGCGACCGGCCGAGCAGCTGGCGCGACTCGGAGATGTGCTTCTGCACGACCTTGCGGGCCGATGGCGGAGCGGAACCCTGCCAGAGCGCATCGACGATGGCGTCGGGCGAGACCGGGTCGGGCGCGTGGGCGGCGAGCAGCGCCAGCAGATCGCGCAGCTTGGAACGTCCGAGCGGCACTGGCTCGCCGGCGCGCAGGACCACGAACGGTCCCAGCACCCGTACGTCCAGCACCGACATCGCCAAGAAACGTACCTGTCGCTGGTCAGGCGGCGGCTCAGATTGCAGGGTCGGGCGAGTCGGTCGACACGATTCCACCCCGAGATACCTCACCTTGGCCGACTTGTGGCCGATACACGTGATGTGAGAAGCCCAACGAGGCTGCCCGAACACGCCTCGGTGGGACGAGACCTGATTCGTCGAACCAACCGCGGCTCGGAACCCGTCGCGGGCGTTGCCCCGTACCGGGCACTCAGGATGTGGGCGATCGCCACTGGTCTCGTGGTCGCCACGGCCGGGCTCACCGTGATGCTCGGGTGGTTCCTCGACGTGGGGTCGTTGACACGGGTGGGTCGGGACGCCTTGACGCTGAAGTTCAACACCGCGTTGTGCCTCGCGTTCCTCGGTGTCGGGGTGGCGGCGGGCGCCCAAACGCGGGCTGCACTCGCGGCGTGTGTGACCGCCGGAGCCGTCGGCACGCTCACGCTCGTGCAGTACCCGACCGGGTGGAGTCTCGGGATCGATGAGGCCGTGTTCCGCGATGCCGCCGGGGCAGCTGATCCGGGCCGGATGGCCGTCGGCACTGCTGTGTGTCTGTGCCTCGGGGCGTTCGCGCTGATCTCGCTCCGGCTCGGTCGCCGGAGCACGGCAACGGGCGCGGCCGTCGTCATCCTTGCGATCGGTTGGCTGGGATCGCTCGGCTACCTGTTCGGAGTCACGACGCTCTACGACGTCGGTCAACCCTCGACGATGTCGGCGCACGCCGCCGCGGTGTTGTCGATTCTCGGCGTCGGCCTCCTCGCGAGTGTTCCCAACGGCGTGCTGGCTTGGCTCCTGCGAGGTGACGATCCAGGCGCGACGGTGCTGCGTCGAATCCTGCCGCTGGCGCTCGTCGGTGTGCCCCTCGTCGCCAAGTTGACGCTGCTCGGCGAGCACGCCGGGTGGTATCAGACCGAGGTCGGTCTGGCGTTCATGGTGATCTTCGCGTCGTCCGGCGTGTCGGTCGTCGCCGTGCACATGGCACGCGCCATCAACCGGTCCCATGCCGAGCGGGTGCTGATCAACGAACAACTCCGCGTCCTGAACTCGAGCCTCGAGGCTCGGATCGCGGAGCGCACCGCCGATCTGGTCACGAGCGAGGCGTGGGCTCGGGTGCTTGCATGGTCGGCTCCGGTCGGCATCTACCACACCGACGCGCATGGTCAATGCACGTACGTCAATGACCGTTGGTGCGAGATCTACGACATGACCGTTGACGCCGCCTACGGGAATGGCTGGACCGACAGACTGCATCCCGACGATCGCGAATGGGTGGTGGCGGCGTGGACGAGATCGATCGACGCGACCTTCGAGTTCGACGCCGAGTTCCGCGTCGTCCGGCCGAGTGGCGAGGTCTCGTGGGTGCATTCGCACAGCGCCCGGGTCGACGAGGCCGCGTCCGGTGGAGGCTACGTCGGCACCGTCAGCGACATCACCGCTCGTCGTCAGGCGGAACATGCGCTTCGCGAAACCGAGGAGCTGTTCCGGATCGCGTTCGGGTCCTCCCCGATCGGGATCGCGCTCGTCGACGCCAACGGGCTCATCGTGCGGGCCAACCGTGCCCTGTGTGAGCTGACGAACCGCGAGCTCGACGAGTTGCACACGATGCGACTGCAAGCGCTCCTGCATCCCGACAATGTCGGACTTCAAGAACGAGGTGCAAGCGCCTCGGACGTGGACCAGCGCATCGTTCGACCTGATGGAGCGGTTTGCTGGGCGTCGATCCGCTCTGCACAGATCGGCGAGCGCGGGGCTGGGCACACCGGGCTCACGATCGTGCAGTTCGTCGATACGACCGACCGTCGCCAGTCGGAAGACCGGCTCGTCCACATGGCGAACCACGATTCGCTGACCGGACTGATCAACCGGCGCAGCCTCGGGGACGCACTCGAGCGCCATGTCGCACACTGCAACCGCTACGGGCCGACCGGCGCGGTGCTGATTCTCGACCTCGACAACTTCAAGCTGATCAACGACTCCCGCGGGCACAGCGTCGGAGACCAGGTCATCGTCACGACGGCCCACCTGCTTCGGGAGCGGTTACGCGAACCGGACCTGCTCGCCCGGTTCGGCGGCGACGAGTTCGCCGTGCTGCTCACCGACGGCGATGCTGATGCCGCGCGCGCCGTCGCGCAGAGCCTCGTCGAGGAGATTCGACACTGTGCGTCTACGATCGCCGGCGGTCAGATCCCGCTCAGCGTCAGCATCGGCCTGGCGGTCTTCGACGACGTCGAACGCTCCCCGGACGAGATGCTCGTGAACGCCGACATCGCCATGTACCAGGCGAAGGAGCTCGGACGCGACAGGTGGGCCGAGTTCGCGACCGAGCGATACGACGAGCCGCGGGCGAAGGCCCGACTCACCTGGATCAACCGGATCGAAGCCGACATCGACAACGACAGCTTCGTGCTCCACGCGCAACCGATCGTCGACCTCGCGACCGGCGAGACGGTCCAGCAAGAGCTCCTCGTCAGGATGATCGGTGACCGGGGCGATCTCGTCCCGCCCGACAGCTTCTTGTACATCGCCGAGCGCTACGGGCTCTCGAATCGGATGGACGCGTGGGTGCTGTCGCAGGCGTTCGAGTTGCTCGAGGCAACGGCGGCAGATCTCGCCCCGGTCACGCTCGCCGTGAACGTCAGCGGCAACGGCGTCGGCGACACCCAGCTCCGAGCCGTGATCGAGACGTTCGTTCGCTCCGGACGCTTCGACCCGGCGCGCCTCGTGCTCCACGTGTCTGAAGCGTCGGCCATCAGTAACGTCGCCGCCGTCCGTGCATTCGCGGCATGTTTTCGCGAGCTGGGATGTCGCCTCGCGCTCAGCGACGTGGGCGGCGGCTTCGGGTCGCTCTACTACGTCGAGCACCTGCCGTTCGACTACATCAGGCTCAACGGCGAGCTCATCACCGATTGTCTCGAGGACAGCACGAATCGAGCGATCATCGGCAACCTCGTCGACCTCGCCCGCAGCCTCGGCAAGGAGACCATCGCCCAGAACGTCGAGAGCGATCGGGCGCGGCAATTCCTGAGCGAACGCGGCGTCGATCACGGTCAGGGTTACCACCTCGGTCTTCCCGTCCCACTCGAAGTTGCCATCCCGACGTCACCGCCACGTCCGGACCGCCCCGAGCCGACGAACGAGCTGACCAACGCGCGTTCGTGACACGGTTGCCGTGGTCAGGCTGTCGTGGTGAACGTCCTCTCCGGTCTCATCCGCTGATCGGAGACCCGGCGCCGATCAGTTGTCCGATGTGGTCGGGATCGAAGAACTCCACGGGTGAGACCGTGCCGGCGGTGACGCTCACGAACGAGTCCATCGCGTCTTGATTGCCGTGGATCGCGCCGAGCAGGTGCTGCATCTCCTCCGGTGGGGCCTCGAGCGTCGCCAACTGCGTGGTGAACTCGTAGATCGGCAGCACGCGCGCATCCCGCGTGGCGTGGTAGGCGGACATCGCGTCGTCGAACGACCGTGTACCGGCGAACGTCGCGTCGAGTGCGGCGGAACACAGTTCGGCGTCGTGGAACGCGTCGGGGATCCCCTGGGCGGTGATCGGGTCCTTGTTGTAGCCGGCATCGCCGACGAGCGCCCACCCCGCGCCGTATGGCTTGCGGAAGAAGTTGGGCACGGAGCCACCGATGAAACGCGCCTCGCGCTTGGCACCGCGCACACGGTCGGCCAAGCCAGGCGCGAGCTCCAGCGTCTTGAGGTAGTTGGCTTCGACGTCGGACTTGTAGGCGTCGGACTCGGCGGAGGGCCACCCGACGACCAGCATGGTCAGACCGTCGTTGGTCTCGACCGCCGCGAAACCGCGATCGGGTCGGATCGTGATCTCGAAGCCGTCGACGGGGAGGCCGCTCCAGTACGTGTAGTAGCTCCACTGGAGCATCGGCTTGTCGTTGTACTGCAGTGGCCGGACCGCCTTGGCGATGTGCGAGTTGCGTCCATCGGCGCCGATCACGACGTGGGCGCGTTCGACGACGCTCGCTCCGCCTTCGCCGTGACCGCGGATCCCGACCACCGTGCCGTCCTCGATGATGATGTCCTCGACGGTGAACCGCTCGCGCACCTCGGCCCCGGCGGCGGACGCGGCGTCGACGAGGATCTTGTCGAGCACAGTCCGTCGCGGCGCGTACGCCGCGGAGAACCCCTCGCAGGGCCGCGGCGTGCCGATGATCGTGAACGGTCCGAAGTCGATCGAGTACGTCTCGATCGGCGGGCATCCGGTGGCGATCACCTGGTCGAGCAACCCCCAGCGGTTCAGCACCGCCACGCCCGGAGCGTGGATCACGTGCGTCGACACGGTGTCGCTCGGGAACGACGCCCGATCGACGACGAGCACTCGGTATCCCTTGCGGGCGAGCAGCATCGCAGTCGGTGAGCCCGCGCAGCGCGCTCCCACGACGATCGCGTCGTATTGCGGTGAAGTTCCCGATGACATTGTGGTTCTCCCTCGGTCGGTGTGGTCTCAGGATGAGGCCAAACCACCGAGCGGGCATCCGGGAGGACCCCTATTCCGGGCCTGGTCTTTCGGGGCCTGGTTTGGCGCGGGTGGCGTAGGCGGCGGCTTCACCGCGGCTGCGCAGCCCGAGCTTGTTGAGCACGTTGCCCACGTGGTGCTCGACGGTCTTGCGGCTGATGTAGAGGCGGTCGGAGATCTCGGGGTTCGACAACCCATGGCCGAGAAGGTCGAGCACCTCGGCTTCGCGCTTGGTCAGGAGCCCGCCGCCGCGCTTCGCCGTCGTCGACGTCGTGCGGACCCCGAGCGATCGCAACACTGCCGAGGCGGCGTCGGCGTGTCGCGCCGCTTGCAGCCGGTCGAACACCTCGAGGGCCGTGCGCGCCTCGGCCATCGCCACCTCGGGACGCTCGGTGAGCAAGGCGCCGGCCAGTGCGAGGCGGGAGTGGGCCACCTCGATCGGCATCTGTGCCCTGGCGAATCCGGCCAGTGCTTCCCGCAGGCACGCCTGCGGATCGCCGGTCTGCGCCGCGAGACAGACGCGACCGCGAGCCAGCGCGGCGACCGCCATCAGGTAGTGGCTCTGGTGGCGGGCAGCGCACGTCGCGAGCGTCGTCGCCGCCTGCTCGGCCTCATCGAGCTGGTTGGCCGCGAGTCGGACGTCGACGAGCAGCGCCAGCAATGGAGCCGCCGCGGAACTCGTCGGGTCGACCTGTTCGAGGGCGCGCTCGAGCACGTCGCCGGCGAGCGTGGGCTCGCCCTTGGCGAGATGGATCGCGGCGATCGGGCGGGCCGCCTCGGAGTTGTCGGTGGCGTCGATCCCCTCGAGCAGTTGCTCGGCTTCCTCGAACCGCCCCTGTCGGACGCGGAGGTCGGCCAGCCGGACGAGCGCGCCGCTGCGCAACATCGATCGGCGACCGAGGCCCCACAACCGGACGGCTTCGGTGAGCGCCGCATCGGCCTCCGGCCAGCGCCCGGCGGCAGTCAGCACGCCGCCGTAGTGCGTGCGGCAGAAGGCCGACACGGAAGGCAGCCGGCGACGTAGGGCGATCGCCTCCCCGATCCGGATCCACTGGTCGGCGCGGGCGACGTCGTGGGCGTGCTCACACGCCGCTAACAGCTGGCAGAAGATCTCCTCCAGGACCAAGAAGTCGTCGACCTCGCTGCCCGCCACGGCCGCCAGCGCCTCGTCGAGGAGCGTCATGCCCTCCTCCGTCCGGTCGGAGTGCACGAGGCTGGCCCCCAGGTAGGCGAGTGTCAGGAACTCCAGATCGGTGTCGGCGAAGTTGCGGGCCAACTCGAGCGCATCACGGAAGAGCGCCTCCTTGCGACCCCGGTCGCCCTCGAACATCGCGATGTTGAGCGCGACCCATCCGCGTTCGGGTGAGTCGATCGCCTGGGCGAGCAGCGTCTGCGCCCGCGACAACCAACCGCTGGACACGGCGCGATCGCCCTCGATCGCGAGGTACATGTACGCGAGCGACCGAGCCACGCGCACGGCACCCACACTGTCGCCGGCGTCACGATGCGCTGCGTACGCGCGCTCCCACGCATCGATCGCCGCCGGATAATCGAGCTCGAGATAGGCGACCCGCGCCAGTCCCTCGGTCACATCGCCCGACGCCGACACGTCGAGAGCGAGCTCGAAGGCCCGACGTGCGCCGCCGGCGTCGCCGGCACGCAGCGCGGCGCGTCCTTCGGCGAGCAGCTCGTCGAACGGGACGGTCATGTATCGATTGTTCCACGGCCGCCCGATTGCCGGCCGCGCGGGTTGTCGGGTGGCGCGGCGATCGCGCGTAGAGTCCCGGCGATGAGCATCTCCGACGACGACATCAACGAACAGCCCGCCGACGACGGTCTCCCGGCGGAGGTCGCCGGCGATTCGGACGGCACCGATAGCGCCGACTCCGACGGAACGGACGGCGGCGATTCCGACGGTACCGACGGCGGCGATTCCGACGGTACCGACGGCGGCGATTCCGACGGTACCGACGGCGGCGACTCGGACGGCACTGACTCCTGAACGCCGACGCCTACTGGCAAGTCCGGCGCGTCCATCATCCCGACGCCCCTGACCTCGCTGAGCTCGTCGGCGAAGTTCCGGCGTTCCGGAGTGACTTCGTGTTTCGACGGCCGCTGGTGTCGCGCGTGCCGACACTCGCACGGTTCGGTGACGTCGAGGTGTTGTGGGACGACTTGTTGCGCCGCGGCACCCGCCGGCCGGCGTTCCGCGTCGTGCGCGCCGGCACCACGGTGGCCGGGCGCGACGTCACCCGTCGAGCCGGGATCGGCAACCGCGACCTCGACGACCTGGTGTCGGCCAACCAGGTCGTCGACCGATATCGGCGGGGCGACACGGTCGTGCTCCAAGGACTGCACCACACGAACCCTCACCTCGCCAGGCTTGCCAACAACCTGGCCCTCGACCTCGACCACCCGGTCCAGGTCAACGCGTACCTCTCGCCGTCGAACGCGCGTGGGCTCGACCTGCACTTCGACTTCCACGATGTGTTCGTCGTGCAGCTCGGCGGATCCAAACGCTGGCGGGTCTGGACACCGCTCGAACGCACGACCAACCCGGTGAAGGGTCCGCATGCGATCGCCGCGCCACGTCCGGAGGAGCTCGGCGATCCGCTGCTCGACATCACGATGGGCGCTGGTGACTGCCTGTATCTGCCGCGGGGCTTTCCGCATGCGGCCGAGACGGTCGATCGGCATTCGGACCACCTGACGATCGGGTTGGTGGCGGTGACATGGCAGCGGGTGTTCCGCAAGGCGATCGACGCCGAGGTTGCTGCCGGCCGGCTGACCGGCGCACTCCCCGTCGGGCTGCTCGAACCGGGCGTTGCGGTGCCCACCGAAGCCGGCGGTGTCGAGGGCGTGCGCCAACGGGTCACGGCGGAGACCCTCCGGCATTGGATGGCGCGCGAGATCTGGCGCCGGCAACCCGCGACGCGCCTGCGGCCGCGGGTCGCCCCGGCGCTGGAGTCACGTCCCTTGGTGATCACCCCTGGTCCCTTGCTGTGGCTCACGATGATCGACGACCGCGCCGTGCTCGGTCTCGGCGATCGACTCCTCGACATGCCGGTCGAGGCGCACGTCTTCCTGTCCGCGCTGCTCGACGCCGAATGCCCGGTCGACATCGTCAGCTTGAAGGGACTGGACGAGGAGTCGCGTGCCGTGGTGCTTCGGCGCCTGCTCGCCGAAGGGGTCCTCGCCCATGTCGACTAGTTCGGCGTGCGCGGACGCGTCCTCGCGACGTGACGAGCCGATGTTCGCCACCGGCTCGCAGGTGCGCGGCTGGCTCCTGGTCGAGGTACGTGGCGCGTGGGGTGAGGACGCCATCCACGCCAGTGCGCTCGCCGAACACGTGCCCCCTCATTGGAAGGACGAGTTGAAGCGGCGTCACATCCGCGCCGTGTGCATTCGCTCGGGCTCGAGCGTCGAGTGGCCCGGCGTGCGGCTCTTCGCGTGCGCGGCTCGCCGGCCGGGCACCGGACCGGCGACATTGTGGGTTCGCCAGCTCGACTCGTTGGCCGATGTCGCGGCCGCCGTCGAGAACCTCCATGTCGACCGGCCGCCCGAGACCAGCTGGGAGCGCGTGCAGGAGTCGCTGATCCTCGTGTGCACCAACGGACGCCACGACCAATGCTGCGCCAACCTGGGACGCCCGCTCGTCCGCGCGTTGCGTGAATCGCCCTGGGCCGACCGCGTGTGGGAGTGCTCACACATCGGTGGCGATCGCTTCGCGGCCAACGTCGTCGTGCTCCCCGACAGCCTCTACTTCGGTCGAGTCGATCCGCAATCGGCTCCCGCGCTCTTGAGTGCGCTCGACGAGGGGCGAATCGATCTCTCCCTGTTCCGTGGCCGCACGTCACTGGCGCTGGCCGAGCAGGCGGTCGAACACTTCGTGCGGCGCGAGCTCGGCATCGACGCCGTCGACGGTGTGGTGATCGACCGGCAGGCAGCAGACGGCTCGTTCCCGGTGCGGCTCGGGGAGCGCCTGCTGCACGTACGTGTTCGGCGACGGCTGGTGTCGGCTGCCGAGCCGCTCACCTGCAAAGGAAAGGCGGGCCAGCTGATCCCGACGTTCACGCTCGAATCGATCACCTGAGCCCGTCGTCGGAGCGGAGCGGTCAGACCTCGTGCATGGCGCGGCCGATGTCGTCGAGCTCGGACTCGCCGAGGTGTTGCTCGAGGAGCGGCAGCACGCGTCGTTCCTCGTCGAGGATCATGCGGTGGAGCTCGTCGGCGAGCGCGTGCAGGGGCCGCTTCGACGAGGCGTCGGGGGAGGCCTGCTGGAGTGCGTCGACGAGCGCCTCGGCAGCAGCTTGGATGGTCTCGGCCCGTTCGGCGATGCGCTCACCATCATCGCCGCCCACCCGGCGGACCCACGGCAGCAGCACCTCGGTGGTGACCTTGACGTGGTGTCGAAGTTGGTCGGCGAACTCGGCGATGGCGGCCTCGCGGGCGCTGTCGTCGCCGTTCACCGTCGCCAGCAGCGCGCCGACCAGTTCGTGGTGGACGAGGTCGAGTTGGTCGCCGACATCGATGAGAACCGGCCGGTCGTCGGCGTCGATCGCGTCGACAGCGTCGTCGGCGCCGTGTGCGTTCACCGACTCCGACGGCACCCCCGCCGCCGCAGCGGGCCGTCGCTGGCGCGGGCTCACGTCGACGGGGGTGTCGCCCAGATAGGCGGCCGGCCACCGACCGGAGTCCTCCGCCTCGTACGACCAGTCCGGCTGCTTGTCGGCTTGCGACGTGTCGAGCACCACCTGCCCGTCGTCGATGTCGACGATCGGTGCGATCAGCACCGGCTCGGCGGGCGGCAGCGATCCGTCGAGATGTCCGGCGATCGACCCTGGCACGTGGTCGAGGATGCTCGTCACGACGGCTTGGTGCTGGCGCGCCAGGTAGCAACGCGCGCCGTCGGTGATCGTGCCGAGCCAGTCGCGCATGCTGGGTTCCACGTCCCCGTCACCCTCGGAGCGGCGGAGATCGTCGAGCGCGGTCGCGACCGCGATCCCGTCGCGCTTGCACGGTTCGCATTGCCCGCACGACTCGACGGCAAGGAAGCGCGACACGCCGTGGGCGACGGCGATGAGGTCGGCACGCTCGTCGAACACGATGAAGCCCGCCGCCCCGAGGCCGCTCCCCACCGCCTGCAACGCGTCGTAGCACGCAGGCGTGTCGAACAGTTCGACCGGCAGGATCGCGTTGGCGACCCCGGAGATGGCGGCGACGATCCGCCCGTCGTCGCGAGCACCCCCGCCGATCTCGTCGATGATCTCGGCGATCGTCGTGCCCATCGGGAACTCAGCGACACCCGCCCGCCGCGTGTCACCGCTCACGGTGCACACCACGGTGCCCGGCGATTCCGGGGTGCCGAGCGAACGGAACCAGTCGGCGCCCTGGCTGACGACGCCGGGCACGTTGGCGAGCGTCTCGACGTTGTTGGCGAGCACCAACCCGACGCCGGGCGCGGTGTTGCCGTGAGGATCAATCGCTCCCGGCTCGTCGGTGTCGGTGAGGCCGCGGCGGTACGGCGGCGCGACCCGTGGGAAGGGCTGCCGTCCCTCGACGACCTCGAGCAGTGCGGTCTCCTCGCCGTAGAGGTATTCGCTCGGACCGATCGTGATCCGCACGTCGACGTCAACGAGCCAGCCGGCGTCGGACATCTCGGCGATCGCGTACGCGACCCGCCGGCGCTCGATCTGGAACGAGCGCTTCAGAGCGACGACGACATGTTGGGCTCGCACCGCGGCGGCGGCGATGAGCGCGCCCTCCAGCACCCGGTACGGATTGCGCCGCAGCAGCATCCGGTCCTTGAACGAACCCGGCTCACCCTCGGCGCCGTTGACGACGACGATCGGGGGTGGTCCC
>Ga0190265_10000571_pt1 | contig 25682 bp, 24 predicted proteins | sample Popmic124T_FD_133135 | JGI IMG/M metagenome (GOLD analysis project Ga0190265, IMG submission 133135) | Populus adjacent soil microbial communities from riparian zone of Indian Creek, Utah, USA - 124 T | ecosystem: Environmental > Terrestrial > Soil > Riparian zone | place: USA: Utah | collected...
CGAGCCGTCGCTGCGGCTGATCGCCGACATGATCGCCTTCACCGTCGACGAGGTCCCGAAGTGGAACCCGATCAACATCTGCAGCTACCACCTGCAGGAGGCGGGCGCGACACCGGTCCAGGAGATCGCCTACGCGCTGAGCACCGCGATCGCGGTGCTCGACGAGGCGAGGCCGCGCGTGCCCGACGAGACCTTCCCGCGCGTCTTCGGCCGCATCTCGTTCTTCGTCAACGCCGGCATCCGCTTCATAGAGGAGCACGCGAAGCTGCGCGCGATGGGCCGGCTCTGGGAGCAGATCGGCCGCGAGCGCTACAGCGTCACCGACGAGAAGTTCCTGCGCATGCGCTACGGCGTGCAGGTCAACTCGCTCGGCCTGACCGAGGCGCAGCCCGAGAACAACGTCATCCGGATCGTCCTCGAGGCGCTCGCGGTGACGCTCGGCCGCGACGCGCGCGCCCGCGCGCTGCAGCTGCCGGCCTGGAACGAGGCGCTCGGCCTGCCGCGGCCGTGGGACCAGCAGTGGTCGCTGCGGATCCAGCAGATCCTCGCCCACGAGACCGACATCCTCGACTACCCCGACATCTTCGAGGGCTCGCAGGTGATGGACGGCCTGGTCGACGAGCTGGTCGATGGCGCGCGCGCCGAGATGGCGGTCGTCGCCGAGCACGGCGGCGCCGTCGCCGCGGTCGGCTACATGAAGACCCAGCTCGTCGAGGCGCATCGCTCGCGCGTCAACGCGATCGAGAACGGCGACCAGAAGGTGATCGGCCAGAACGTCTTCACCAGCACCGAGCCGTCGCCGCTGCAGCAGGGCGAGGACGGCGGCATCCTGACCGTGGACCCCGCCGTCGAGCAGAACCAGATCGCGGCGATCCAGGCCTGGCGCTCGGAGCGCGAGCAGGCGGCGGTCGACGCGGCGCTCGACGCACTGCGCAGCGCGGCCGCGGACCCCGAGGCGAACATAATGGAGCCGACGCTGACCGCCGCCAAGGCGGGCGTCACGACCGGTGAGTGGGCGGCCGCCCTGCGCGAGACCTTCGGCGAGTATCGTGCCCCGACCGGCGTCGCCGATGCCGCCGCCGCCCCCGACGACGAGGCGCTGGGCGACCTGCGCGACCGCGTCGAGCGAGTCTCCGAGGGCCTCGGCCGGCGGATCAAGATCCTCGTCGGCAAGCCCGGCCTCGACGGACACTCCAACGGTGCCGAGCAGATCGCCGTGCGGGCGCGCGACGCCGGCATGGACGTCGTCTACGAGGGCATCCGCCTGACCCCGTCGCGAATCGCCCAGGCCGCGGTCCAGGAGGGCGTCCACGTCGTCGGCCTGTCGATCCTCTCCGGCTCGCACCGCGAGCTGATCCCGGAGGTGCTCGCCGAGCTGAAGGCCGCCGGCGCCGACGTCCCGGTCGTCGTCGGCGGGATCATCCCGAAGGTCGATGCCGACGAGATGCTGGGCGCCGGCGTAGCGCGCGTCTACACGCCGAAGGACTTCGAGGTGTCGCGGATCATGGGCGACATCGTCGACCTCGTCGCCCAGCGCAACGGCGTGGTGGCGGCGGCCTAACGATGCGCCGCCCTTCGAAGCGGGTCGCGGCGGCCGCCGCGATCCTCGTCGGTCTCGCCCTGCTGGCGGCGATCGCCTACGTGACCGCCGATGTGGTCGCGGAGGGACGGCTGCTGCCCTACACGCCAGCCGAGGCGGAGCGGCTGCGGATCTTCGGCCTGTTCGAGATAACGATCCAGCACGAGCCGCCGTCGATCGTCGACTCGCTCGGATCGGCGACCTTCGTCGCGGTCGCCGCCGTCGCGATCGTGGCGCTGCTGGTCATCTGGAACAGCGGCGCCGACCGGCGCCTGATGTGGTTCTACGGCGTGCTCGCGGCCGGGATGGGCTACCTCGGGCTCGACGAGATCGTCGGCTTCCACGAGGCGATCGGCGCCAACCTTCGCTTTCTCGGCGACCTGCCCGGGGTCAACAGCCCCGAGGACGTCGTGATCGCGCTCTACGCGATACCGACCGCGATCTTCGCCTTCGCCTTCTGGGGCAAGCTGGCCGCGTCGCGAGTCGGCTTTCGCCTGATCGCCCTCGGAGCCTTCCTCTACCTGCTCGCCGCCGTGCTCGACGTGGTCGACACCCTGATGGACGAGCAGCTCGTCGAGCTGTCGTCGGCCGTGGTGCTGCTCGCCGGGTTCATCGCCTACGCGCTCGAGGACATCCTCGCCACGCGCTCGCCAGCCGACACTTCGGCGAAGGCGCCGAGTGAGGCGCCCTCCGTCGAGACGCCGGCCTGACGCCCGGTGGACGCCGGCCCTGGAAGCGAGCTCGGACGACGGTTGGGCGCGGGTGACCGCGCGGCGGCCCCCGCGGCGCTGAACCTGATCGAGGATCGCTCCGAGCGCGGTCGAGAGCAGACCGCCGCGCTGCTGCACGAAGTCTCCCCCGCCGCGCTCGGCGGTGAGGCGCCCGCCCACCTGATCGGCTTGACGGGTCCGCCCGGCGCCGGCAAGTCGACGCTGCTTAGCGCGCTGGTCCAGGAGTGGCGCCGACGCGGCCAGACCGTCGCCGTGCTCGCCGTCGACCCCTCCTCGCGCCGCTCCGGCGGCTCGCTGCTCGGCGACCGCGCGCGGATCGAGCACGATCCGCGCGACGACGGCGTCCTGATCCGCTCGACGGCGGCCGGCGGCCGGCTCGGAGGACTCGCGGCGCCGACGCGCGAGGCTGCACAGGCGCTCGCGGCCGCCTTCGACGTGGTGGTGATCGAGACCGTCGGCGTCGGCCAGTCGGAGACCGACGTCGAGGAGGTCTGCGACACGGTCGCGGTCGTCGTGCAGCCGGGCTCTGGCGACACGCTGCAGTTCCTCAAGGCCGGGATCATGGAGGTGCCCGACGTGCTGGTCGTGACGAAGGCCGACCTCGGCGACGTCGCGCTGCGCTCGAGGCGCGACCTCAGCCAGGCGGCGCGCGCGCTCGGCTCGCGCGAGATCCCGGTGATCGCAGTCTCGTCGCTCGCGCCGCCGTCGGGGATCGCCGAGCTCGCCGACGCGCTCGCCGCTCACCGCGACGCGACCGACCTGCCGGCGCGCCGGCTGCGCTCGCGCCGCCTCACGGCGCTGCGCGAGCTGGTGGCCGAGCACGGCGAGTCCGCGCTGCGCGCGCTCGGGGGCCGGCGCGAAGCCGAGCGGCTGCTCGCCGATCTCGACCCGGGCCTGGACGCGGCCGAGCTGGTCGCGACGCTGCGAGACCGCTCGAAGCGCGAGGATCCGGCGCGATGACGCTTCCGGCCCAGGCTGCGCTGCTGCTCGCCGTCTTCGCGTCGACGACCGCGCTGTCGCTGATCTCAGGCGCCGCCAACCTCGGCACGGCGATGGGAATCGGCCAGATCGCCTTCGCGATCGTGCTCGTCTGGCTGCTGCTGCGGCGCTAGCGCGGCGGGCGGGCATAATGGGCTGCATGGAGGGCTCAGCCCCAGACTCCGTCGGTACGCGCTCCAGCTGGCTGCGCTGCTACCGCTGCTGGTCGCAGAACCTCGAGGTGCAGGTTCACTACGAGGGCATCCTGAAGGTCGACACCGAGACGGCCGAGGCCGTCGAGCCGGTCGAGGAGGTCCAGGAGGCCGTCGTGCAGTGCCTCGACTGCATGCACGACCAGCCGCATCTGAGCCTCGCCTTCTATGAGGAGGACGGACGCCGGGTCAGCCGCATCGAGGCGGTCGACGATCGCTGGGAGCGAATGGTCACGGGAACTCCGTGGGTCGCCTCGTGCACGGTCACGGTCGAGGCCGACCAGGTCGAGAGCTGCTCCGGCCCGGAGGCCGCCGACTCGCTCGCCTTCGCCGCCTTCGGCGACCACGGCACGCGCGAGTTCTTCACCCACGTTCGCTTCCACAAGCACGAGGAGGACGGCCAGATCGTCGTCCACATGCTGGTCGAGCTCTACGCTCGCTCCCCGTCCGAGGCCACCGAGGTGCTCGAGTCGGCGGCGCGCGGAGCGCTCGCGATCACCTCGCTGGCGGAGGAGTCGCGCCCGCCGGCATCGGTCGACGACGGCCACTGAGCCTCGCGGCGAAGCTCTCGGGCGGCTAGGCGCTCGCCGAGCGGCGCTCGTCGCGCTGCGAGCGCACGTCGTCGCGCGCGTCCTCGAGCGTCGCGACGAACTCCTCCTTCGCCTGGCTGCTGGCGAAGAACGGCCGCCCGCTCGGGCTGCTGACCTTGCCGAGCACGGTCAGCACGGTCGCCTCAGGGTCGTTGCGGTCCGCCCGCAACGCGATCGTGACAAGCGCGAACGCCACGACGAGGGCAGTCGCGACGACTACTGCTATCACGATCACGAGCGGAGTCATAGAGCACCTCTACGAACTCATAGCATGCCGGACAGCTCGGCTGGTATTAGTGTTGTCACACGTCGGCGCGCCTAGCGAACCCTCCCGGTACGGTGATCGGCTATGCCCGAGATGAGCGCACGCGGCCGCGTCCTCAGACCGATCCTGCGCTTCGTCGCGTCGGTGCTGATGATCAGCGGCGTGCTGATGATCGCCGACGTCGCCGTCGCCCTCGTCTGGCAGGAGCCGGTCTCGGCGTTGGTCGCCGAGCGCGAGCAGGACGAGCTGCAGCAGGCCTTCGACGACCCGCCACGGCGCGTGGTCGCGCGCAAGCCGCTGCGCGGCGACGCGATCGCCAAGCTGGAGATCCCGGCGATCGGCGTCTCGGAGTACGTGGTCGAGGGCACCGACACCGAGAGCTTGCGCAAGGGGCCGGGCCACTACCCGGAGACACCGCTCCCCGGTGGGCGCGGCACGAGCGCGATCGCCGGCCACCGGACCACCTACGGCGCACCCTTCCGAGACCTCGACGATCTACGGCGGGGCGACCGGATCGTCGTCGACATGCCCGACAGCCGCTACGTGTACACGGTCGAGACGACGAAGGTCGTCGACGACTCGGACCTCTCGGTGCTCGACCGCGTCGGCTACCGCCGGCTCGTGCTCACAGCCTGCCACCCGCTCTACAGCGCGGCGCAGCGCGTCGTGGCGTTCGCGCGCCTGTCGAAGCGCGCCAGGTCACACGTCCGCGAGGGCGGCCACGGCCCCGCGGGTCGGCAGCGAGGTCTCGACCGATGACTGGTCGCGCGACTCCAGCAGGAGTATCAACCCGACCACCAGCGCGAGCGACACGGCCAGCACCGCCAGCCAGTAGAGGATCTTGCCGAGTACGCGCACGGGCGGCGTCGATCATACGGTCGCGCGGGGCACGCGGGATCGGCGCTCAATGTTTCCCATCAGCTGCCGAAAGAGCGGAGTAATGACAAAGCGAGCAGTCATCCTGGCCGGCGGGAAGGGCTCCCGGCTCGGCCCATACACCACCGTCATCCCGAAGCCGCTGTTGCCGATCGGCGACAAGGCGATCCTCGACGTGGTGGTCCACCAGCTGCGCGACCTCGGCTTCACCGACCTCACCCTCGCCGTCGGCTACCTCGCGCATCTGGTGCGCGCGGTGATGGGCGACGGCGCCAAGCACGGCGTGCGCATCGACTACCAGGAGGAGAGCGAGCCGCTGGGTACGGTCGGCCCGCTCGCGACGATGGAGGGGCTCGAGAAGGACTCCTTCCTGGTGATGAACGGCGACGTGTTGACGGCGCTCGACTACGCCGAGCTGATGGACGTCCACCGCGAGTCCGGCAACGTCCTGACCATCGCCTCGCACCGCCGCGTGGTCCGCACCGACTACGGCGTCCTCCACCTCGACGGACAGGCCGGCAGGACGAAGCTCGTGTCGGGATTCGAGGAGAAGCCGGAGATTCCCTACATCGTGAGCATGGGCGTGTACGTGATGGAGCCGAAGGCGCTCGAGTACATCGAGCCAGGCGTGCGGCTCGACCTGCCCGACCTCGTGGACCGCCTGATCGAGGCTGGCGACCCGGTCGGCTCATTTCTCTACGAGGGCTACTGGCTCGACATCGGCCGCCACGAGGACTACGAGCGCGCGGTCGTGGAGTTCGAGGAGCTGCGATCGATGTTCATGCACGAGGCGCAGCCCAACGGCACCGCCGACCCGCAGGCGCTCGGAAGCACCGCCCCGTCGGACACGGCCTAGCCCGTGGCGGACGCGCCGGCGCTGATACCGCTCTTCGACGTCCGCCTCGACGAGGCGGAGATCGCCGCGGTGACCGACACGCTGCGCTCCGGCTGGTTGACGATGGGACCGCGGACCGAGTCGTTCGAGCAGGCCTTCGCCGAGCACCTCGGCGTCCGCCATGCGGTCGCGGTCTCGAGCTGCACGGCGGCACTCCACCTCGCCTACCTCGCCGCCGGGGTCGGACCCGGCGACGAGGTCATCGTGCCCGCGATCACGTTCGTCGCAACGGCCAACGCCGTCCGCTACTGCGGCGCGACGCCGATTCTCGCCGACGTCCGCGGCCCGCACGACCTCGGAATCGATCCTGACGACGTGGAGCGCCGGATCACCGACGCCACGAAGGCGGTCTGCGCGGTGCACTACGCCGGCTACGCGGCCGACGTGGACCGGCTGCGGGCGCTGTGCGACGAGCACTCGCTCGCGCTGATCGAGGATGTCGCGCACGCCCCGAGCGCGACGCCCGTCGGCTCCGAGCGCAAGCTCGGCGGCTTCGGCGTCGCCGGCGCGTTCAGCTTCTTCTCGAACAAGGTCCTCTCGTGCGGCGAGGGCGGGCTGCTGGCGACCGACGACGACGACGTCGCGGGGTTCGCGCGCAGCCGCCGCGCGCACGGGCTGACGTCCGGCACCTGGGATCGCCATCGCGGCCACGCGGCGAGCTACGACGTCGTCGGGCTCGGCTTCAACTACCGCATCGACGAGCCGCGGGCGGCGTTGCTGGAGGCCCGCCTGGCGGGACTGGAGCTCGACATCGCGCGGCGCCGCGAGCACGCGCGCGCCTACCGCGACGCGCTGCGCGCGGTCGACGGGCTGACCCTGCCCTACCGCGACGACGAGGTCGAGACCTCCTCCTGCTACGTGATGCCGGTGATCGTCGACGATCCGCGGCTGCGCGACCCGCTGCGCGAGCTGATGCTCGAGCGTCACCGCGTCCAGACCAGCGTCCTCTATCCCGCCGTCCACGAGTTCACGGCCTACGCCGGGGCGAGCCCCGAGCCGCTGCCGCGCAGCGAGGCGCTCGCCCGCTCCGAGCTGACGCTGCCGCTGTTCCCCGACCTCGGCGACGAGGACCGCGAGCGCGTCGTCGAGGCGCTGCGGACGGGACTGACGGAGCTCTCGCGCCACGGCGCCCCGACCACCGCGACGTGAGCGCACAGGCGATGGAGTGGCGCCCGACGATCGACGTCGTAGTCCCGGCCTTCAACGAGGAGGCGCACATCGGCGACTGCATCGACCAGATTCGCGCGCAGGACTATCCCGCCGAGGCGGTCCGGATCTGGATCGTCGACGCCGGCTCGACCGACGCGACGGCCGCGGTCGTCGAGGAGCGCGCGACGCGCGACGCGCGGCTCACCCTCGTGACCCCGGGCGCGCGCCTGAACGCCGGTCAGGCGGTCAACGCCGGGGTGGCGGCCGGTAGCGGGGAGCTGATCGCCCGCGTCGACGCCCACACCTACCTCCACCCCGACTACCTCTCGCGCGCGGTCGCAGCGCTCGCCGAGGCCGAGCCGGACGTCGGCTGCGTCGGCGGCCAGCCGGAGCAGGTGGGCGAGACGCCGTTCGGCCGCGCCGTCGCGCTGGCGCGCGCGTCGAAGGTCGGCGTCGGCGCGAGCATCTACGCCGACCAGCGCGAGCAGGCGTTCGTCTACACCGTCCAGTCGGGCGTCTACCGGCGAGCCGTCTTCGAGCAGCTCGGCGGCTTCGACGGCGACATCCCCTACGGCGAGGACGAGGAGCTCAACTGGCGCCTGCGCGACGCGGGCGGCCGAATTCTGCTCGACACCCGCGTTCGCTTCACCTACACGACCCGCTCGACGTGGCGCGCGCTGTTCCGTCAGCACCGCAACTACGGCGAGTCGCGCGTACGAGTCGTGAGCGCCCACCCGGAGTTCCTGCGTTCGTACCACCTCGCCCCCGCCGTGCTGGTGGCGTCCTTCGGCGCGCTGGCGGCGACGACGCCCGCAAGTCGCCAGGCTCGCCGCGGCCTGCTGGCGCTGACCGGCCTGTACGGGGCGATCGTGGTGGGCGGCGGCGTCGCCGCGGCGCGCGACGAGCCGGATCTCGCGCCGCGCGTAGCGGCGGCGATCGTCGCGATGCACGCCGGCTACGGCATCGGCATGATCGAGGGCGCGGCGACGCGACTGCTCGCCCGCGCCGGGCTGCGCAAGCCGTCCTCCAACGTGCGACTGCGCTGATCGCGGCGTCTAGACTCGCCTGAGCGCATGGCGATCGGCCAACCAGTCCCCGGCGTCCAGACGGCTCCCCGCGCCGCGCTGTCGCTTCCACCGCTGCCGCCGCTCGCCGTCGCGGCGGCCGCCATCGGCTTGGCGCTGGTCGCCGGAGCGCTGATCGCCGCCGATCCTCCGAAGGGCGTCGCCTTCGTGATCGCCCTCTGCTACGCGCCGATCGTCCTCACCAACCTGCCGGTCGGGATCGCGCTGTGGCTGCCGACGACGTTCTTCACGGCGATCGACGGCGTCGACACGGTGTCGCAGGCCGGCGCGCTGCTGATCGCCGTCGCCTGGCTCGGAACCCTCTGGCGCGGGCGAGAGGCGACGCTGCCGCGCGGCGTCGTCGTGCAGCAGTGGACGTTGGCGCTGTTCGTGGTCTGGCTCGCCTTCTCGATCGGCTGGGCCGAGAGCCCCGACGACGCGCTGACGGTCCTGACCCCGTGGGTCGCCTCGGCGATCCTGTTCGTCGTCCTGGTGACCAGCGAGGTCGACGAGCGCCAGCTCCAGCTGATCGTCGGGGCGTACGTCGGCGGTGTGGCGCTGTCGGCGCTGGCCGGGCTGCTCGGCGGCCTGGAGGGCGCGTCGGACGTCAGCGCCGTGACCGAGCAGCAGGGCCGCCTGCAGGGCGGCTCCGGGGATCCTAACTACCTCGCGGCGGCGATCGTCCCGGCGATCGCGCTGGCCTGCGGGCTGCTCGCGTCGGTCCGCGGCGAGCTGACGCGGATATGGCTGATCGGCTCGATCCCGGTGCTCGTCCTCGGCCTCGCCGCGACCGAGTCGCGCGGCGGGCTGCTCGCAGCCTTCGTCGCGATCGTCGTGAGCGTGGTCGTCACGCGCCGCGGACGGATCTGGGTCGTCGCGCTGATCGCGCTGACGGTCGGCATGGCGGCCGTCTGGTTCGCGGCCACGCCGACGGCCTGGGAGCGCGTCTCGACCCTCGAGGGCGGCAACGGCCGCGGCAGTCTCTGGAAGGTCGCCTGGGAGATGAGCAACGACCATCCGCTGCTCGGCGTCGGGATCGGCAACTTCCCACTCAACTCGCCGGACTACGCGCGCGGATACGGCGAGCTCGAGCTCGTGACGTTCATCGCCGAGCGCGACCATGTCGTACACAACGTCTACCTTCAGCTGCTCGCGGAGACCGGCCTCGTCGGCATCGCGCTGCTGCTTGCGCTGGCCTGCATGTCCTTCATCGCGTGCGCACGCGCCATCCGCAGCTTCGAGCGCGCGCAGAGCTGGGCGCTGGCGTCGCTGACCCGTGCGGTCGCCGTCGCGCTCGCCGGCGGCCTGGCGGCGTCGTTCTTCATCTCGAACGGATCGGACTTCCAGATCTGGGTGCTGCTCGCGCTCGGGCCGGCGCTGCTGGCGCTCGCCGGCAGGACGGCGCCCGACCGCTAGCGCGTGTACTGGCCGACGCGGTACTCGTCGAGGTTCGCCTCGATCCAGCGCAGCGTCCGCTCGAGACCCTGCTCGAGCCCGATCGACGGGGTCCATCCGATCAGCTCCTCGGCGAGCGCGGGGCTCGAGATGAGCCGCTGCACCTCGCTGGCCTCCGGGCGCACGCGCTCCTCGTCGAGGTCGACCTGAAGCTCGCGGCCGAGGATCGCGCCGACCATCTCCACGACGTCGCCGATCGAGACGTCGTAGCCGGTGCCGAGCTGCACGGTCCGCCCGATCGCCGCGTCGGACTCCGCGGCGGCGATGAAGCCGGCGGCCGTGTCCTCGACGTAGGTCAGGTCGCGTCGCGGGTGCAGCGAGCCGAGCTTGACGACGCCGCCGGCGAGCGCCTGGGTGATGATCGTCGGCACCACCGCCCGCGCGGACTGGTGCGGGCCGAAGGTGTTGAAGGGCCGCAGTGTCGTCGACGGCAGCCCGAACGAGCGGTTGAAGCTGTCCATCAGCTTGTCGGCGCCGAGCTTGCTGGCCGCGTAGGGCGACTGCGTCTCGAGCGGGTGCTCCTCGGTGATCGGCACGGTCTGCGCCGAGCCGTAGACCTCACTGGTCGAGGTGTGCACGACACGCGCCACGTCGTTGTCGAGCGCGGCGCGCGCGACGTTCAGCGAGCCGAGCACGTTGGTCTCGAAGAAGTCGCGCGGATTGAGGTAGGAGTACGGGATCGCGATCTGAGCCGCCAGGTGGAAGACGACGTCGACCCCCTTCGTAGCCGCGGCGACCGACTCGACGTCGCGCACGTCGCCGCTGACGACCTCGAGGTCGTCGCCCGGCCCGTCCTCGAGCCAGTCGAGCGCGCCGCGATCGCCGCGCGAGGTGTAGCGGATCATGGCGCGGACGTCGGCGCCCGCGGCGACCAGGCGCGCGGTCAGATGCGAGCCGATGAACCCGCCAGCTCCCGTTACGAGCACCCGCCGTCCGGCAATTCCGCTCACCCAGCCGTCTCCTTGTCCAGTCGCCCAAAGCCGCGCTACGCACGTGCTGCGCGCCAACAGTAGATGACAGCATCGGCCGCGGGCGTCGCGAGCGTTAGCCCGGTCGGCTACCGCCGCGCGAGCCGCCGGCCCAGCGCCGCGAGCTCGTCGCGACGCGGCAGCAGATCGCGCATTCGCCCGCCGAGCGCGCGCAGGAAGATCGCCGACACCGCGACGCCACCGAACGAGTAGGCCACCGTCGACGCGATGGCGGCGCCGATGCCGCCGTGATCGGGGATCAGCAGGAAGTCGAGCGCGAGCGTCGCCGCGAACGCCGAGCCGATCGCGGCCGTCTCGAGCATAGGCTTGCGCTGGGCGGTCAGCGCGTTGCCGAGCAGCTTCAGGGCGGCGACGCCGATCGCTCCGAGCGCGAGCACGCGCAGCATGTCGACCGACCCGCGGAAGGGCTCGCCGAAGATCGTCACGCAGAGGAACGGCGCCAGGACGATCATCCCGACCGCGGAGACCAGCGTGACCGCGGCGGTGAGGCGAAAGACGGCGGCCGCGCGCGGCCCGGCCTGCTCGTGCGAGTCGCGCGCGAGGTCCGGCCGCTGGACCATCGTCAGCGCCGTCGGCAGGAAGAACAGCGCCTCCGACCAGGCCACCGCGACGCTGTAGAGCCCGAGCTGGCGCGGGCCCGCGATGGCGCCGAGGATCCACTGGTCGACGCGGTAGTTGCCGACCAGCATGACCCGTCCGAGGTGGGCCTTGACGCCGAAGGTCAGCACCTCGCGCGCGAGCGCGGCGCTCGGCCGCCCGTAGCCGCCGAGGGTGCGCGCGACGGCGACCGCGAGCACGATCGTCGTCAGCAGCTGACCGGCGATCCAGGACGACAGGGCCAGACCGACGGTCAGCGCGCCGGTGAGCGCGAGCACGCCGTTGACGACGACGTTGACCAGCGGCGTCAGCAGCCACGCGCCGTTCGACCACAGAAAGCCGTACTGGGCGATCACGAGCTGCTGCAGGTAGACCTGCAGGATCAGCATCGGCACCGAGGCGAGCGCCAGCGCGAACAGGCTCGGCAGCGCGCCGCCGCGCAGGTCGGGTACGACCGACGCGAGACCGCCGAGGACGAGCGCGGCGAGCGCTCCCGCGACCAGCGCGATCGCGATCGAGGTGCCGGCCAGGGCCGGCGATCGCGCCGGGTGCCTGGCGGCGAGGTTGGCGTTGGACTGCTGGACGCCGAAGCTCGCGACCTGGGCCGTCAGGAACGCGACCGTCGTGAGCAGCGCGATCTCGCCACGGCCGACCGCGCCGAGCGAGCGCGCCGTGATCAGCACGGACACGAACGACAGCACCGCGACCCCCACGTTCGTGCCGAGCGTGCCCAACGCTGAGCGCACGAAGGACGGCCGGTCGAGCAGGGCCTCGCGCCGCTGGTCGTCGTCGCCGCGCGCCGCCATGCGCGGCAATCTAGCCGTCTTCGGATCGCGAATAGGATGCGCGCGGTGCGGGTGGCCGTCTACAGCGACCTCGAATATCGGCGCGACGACGCGGGGGTCTCCTCCAACGAGTCGTTCCTGATCTTCATTGTCCAGCTCGCACGCCACCTCGAGCGACTGACCCTGGTCGGAAGGCTCGACCCGGCGCCGGGGCGGCTGCCCTACTCGGTGCCCGCCGACGTCGCGTTCGTGCGACTCGCCCACTACTCGTCGCTGGCGCGGCCGTGGAGCGCCTCGAAGGCGATGGCGCGCTCGCTGCGCCGCTTCTGGTCGGCCCTCGACGACGTCGACGCCGTCTGGCTGATGGGTCCCCATCCGCTGGCGATCGCGTTCGCGGCGATGGCCGCCCTGCGCGGTCGCCGCATCGTGCTGGGCACCCGCCAGGACATGCCCGAGCACATGCGCAGCCGCCACCCCGACCGCGTCGACATCAAGCTCTTCACCGCCGTGCTCGAGTCCTGCTGGCGCTTCCTCGCGCGGCGCTGCGCGATGGTGGCCGTCGGCCCCCAGCTGGCGCGCAAGTACCGCGGGCCGCGCGTCGCGTCGATCGTCATCCCGCTCGTCGAGGAAGACCAGATCGTCACGCTCGAGGAGGCGCTGAACCGCTCCTACGACGGCGAGCTGAGCATCCTCAGCGTCGGCCGCGTGGAGCCGGAGAAGAACCCGTTGCTGCTGGTCGACGTGCTCGAGCGGCTGCGCGACGAGGACCCGCGCTGGCGGCTGGTGGTCTGCGGCGAGGGATCGATGCTCGAGCCGCTGCGTCGGCGACTCGCCGAAGCGGGCCTCGACGAGCACGCCGACCTGCGCGGCTTCGTCGCGCTCGACGGCGGCCTGCGCGATTTCTACCGGGAAAGCCATGCCTTCCTCCACGTCTCCTTCACCGAGGGCGTTCCCCAGGTGCTCTTCGAGGCCTTCGCCGCGGGGACGCCGATCGTCGCGACGGCGGTCGGCGGCGTGGCCGACGTCGCCGACGGCGCGGCGCTGCTGATGCCACCCGCCGACGAATCCGCCGCCGTCGACGCGCTGCGGCGCATCGTCACCGAGCCGGCGCTGCGCGAGGAGCTGATCGAGAGCGGGTTGAGGCGTCTGGACCGCTACTCGCTCGACGAGGAGTCGTTGAAAGTCGTCAGGCTGTTGCGCGGATGAGCCGGCCGATGCCCTCCGACGAGGGGCTGATCCACCGCCACGCGTGGGTCTGGGACGCGCTGCCGGCCGACTGCCACGCCGCGCTGGCCGAGGGCGACCCGACGCTGCGGCGCTATCTCGACGACAGCGGCCTTCGCGAGCCGCGAGGCGCCGCCACGCCGGACGCGCTGGTCGCGGAGCTGCCCCGGGACGCCGACACGCGCCACCTCGCGGGTGCCCTGGAGCGGTTCCCGCAGATCGACTTCGTGGCGGTCGCGGTCGGCGGTGGCGAGCCGGGGGCGCCGGCGCCCGTGTCCGTGCCGGTCCGCGCCCTCCAGCTGCTGCTGTCGCCGCTGGAGTCGGCCAGCGCGGCGCGGGTCGCGCGGCGAGTCGAGCGGCTGCTGCGCTCACATGGATACCTGACCCGGCGCAGCGCCACCGGCGACCGCTCCCGCAAGCACGGCCTCGGGCCGGGAGGATGGCGGGCCCGGCGGCGCGTCCCGATCGGCTGGGTGGTCAGCGCGGGGCGCGAGCGAAGGCGGAGCGTCGTCGAGGCGGCGATCGAGGCCGCGGCGACCGCCGGCGAGCTCACGCTGACCCGGGCCAGCGCCACGGTCTACGAGAGCGGCAAGCTGATGATCGACCTCGTCGGCGCGGACGGCCGCCGCTACATCATGCGCCTCGCCGCCGGCCCGGCGCGCGAGGCGCTCGTGCACTCACTCGACGCCATCGACGCGGTCGCCGCCGCCATGCCGGCCCCCGACGTGCTCGAGCGGCTCGCCCTGCCCGTCGCGCGTGGCCCGATCGGCCCCGCCGAGTTCTCGCTCGAGCCGACGATCGCCGGCTCGCCGCCGCCGAGCGTCAGTCGCCGCGCCGCGGACGACGCGCTCGCGTTCCTCGTGGCGCTGCGCAAGGCACCGACAGCCGCCACCGACGGCCTCGCGAAGCCCGACGTCGCCGCGCAGGCGGAGCGGCTCGCGCCGTTCGTCGACGCGTCCGAGCGTCCCGGGCTGGAGCGGGTCGCGCGCGAGCTCGAGCAGCGCGTCGGGCCGCTCGCGGGCGGGCTCGCCCATGGCGACTTCTGGCGTGAGAACCTGATCGTCCGCGACGACCGGCTCACCGGCGTCATCGACTGGGAGTGGGCCGTCAGCGAGGCGCTGCCGATGCTCGACCTGTTCGACTTCCTGACGCTCGGCGACCGCCAGGTCTCGCATGCCACGCCCGGCGTTCGCCTGACACGGCACCTGTGGCGGCTGCGCGAGCAGGGGCACCCGCTGATCGAGCGCTACTGCGCCGCCACCGGCGTCCCCAACGACGCACGGACGCTAGAGGGCCTGATGGCGGCCTACTGGCTCGATCGCACGAGCCGTGAGCTGCTGCCGTGGTGGGATCGGTTGCAGCGCGACGGGTGGCTGGAGCGCAACGTCCGCGAGCCGCTTGCGATGCTCGTCGCCGCCGGCTGGTAGCGCTCAGCCGGCCAATCCGGCCAGCAGCCGGCGACCGCGCGGCGACCCGGCCGCCCGCGCGCCGCCCGCCACGGCCAGGCTGGCGAGCGCGCCGTGTCCGAGCGCGACCGTCTCGACGTCGGCGTCGGAATCGGTGAAGCGAGACTTGTACGACTCGCCGCCGCGCAGGAAGCGATACTCGCGCAGCCCGTCCTCGAACGCCGCGCGGATCGTGTGCGCCAGCAGCACGAAGCCGATCTTGCTGCGCTCCCATTCCGGGTCGCGACCCGCCTGGTAGAAGCTCTCGGCCGCCGCGTAGCGGAAGCCCAGCCAGGCAGCGACCGGCGTCCCGGCGGCCTCGGCCACCCAGAGGCGCAGCCAGCCGCGCTCCAGCGCGACCCGCGCGAAGTCGCGGTGGAAGTCCTCCAGGCCGTCGTCGAAGGACTGCGACTCCGCCCCCCAGCGCGCGCGGTGCAGGGCGACCAGCGTGTCGAAGTCCTCCTCGAGCCGCTCCGGCGTATCCGACAATCGGAAGCTCAGCGCGTGGTCGCGCACCAGCTTGCGCTCCGCGCGCCTGACCTGAGACCTGAAGTTCGAGCTGCGGCCGGCGAGGTAGTCCTCCCAGCCGCGGCCCTCGAGGGCGAGGACCGGGCTCGGCTCGCGGCGCACGACGCGCGCGCCGAGCCGACCGGCCCAGCCCTCGCGGCTGTCGAGGCGGTCGCCGACGAACAGCGCTCCCAGGTCGCGACCGGCCGCGGCAATCGCGGCGGCGACAGCCGCGCGGTCCTCGGCGGCGCAGATCGGCCCCAGCTGGTCGGCCGGACCGTGCCCGACGATCCGCCCGACCCGCAGCGGGCCCTTGCGCGCGAAGGTCAACGGCAGGATCCCGGCGAGCTCGCCGTCGGGGCGGCGAAGGCCGAGCAGCCGCGGCTGCGCGTCGCCGCCGCGGTGGTCGAGCCAGACGCGCGCCCACTCCCAGGAGGAGAAGACGTTGCCGGTCCGAGCCGCCAGGCGCGACCACTCGTCGCGCAGGTCGCCGACGGTTCCGAGCCACTCTGGGGCGAGAGACGGTGGCTCCGGAGGCGGCACGCGCGGGTAGGATAGCCGCCGTGGAGGGTGCTTCCGATCCCCCCGTCCGGAAGGCCCCGGGCTGATGAGCGACGTGCTCGTCCTCTGCTATCACGCGGTCAGCGACCGCTGGGCGAGCGACCTCGCGGTATCGCGCGCCTGCCTGGAGCGCCAGGTCGGCCAGCTCGTCGCTCGCGGCTATCGCGGAGCGACGTTCACGCAGGCGATCGTGCGCCCGTCGCACGCCAAGTCGCTCGTCGTCACCTTCGACGACGCATTCGCCTCGACGCTCCTGGCCGCGCCGATCCTCGCCCGCCTCGGAGTTCCGGGGACGGTGTTCGTCCCGACCGCGTTCGTCGACAAGCCCGGCCCGATGCGCTGGCCCGGCATCGAGCATTGGGCCGACGGCGGGCACGGCAACGAGCTGACGTGCATGACCTGGGATCAGCTCGCCGACCTCGCGCGGGAGGGCTGGGAGGTCGGATCGCACACCGCCTCCCACCCCGAGCTGCCGTCGCTTCCCGATCGCGAGCTCGCCGAGGAGCTGACCGAGTCACGCGCGGCGATCGAGGATCGCCTCGGGCGCCCATGCGAGTCGATCGCCTATCCCTACGGCCTCTACGACGAGCGCGTGAGCGCGGCTGCCGAGGCCGCCGGCTACGTGACGGGAGGCACCCTGACGCGCCTGCCGCATCGTGCGGAGCCGCTCGCCTGGCCCCGGGTGGGCGCCTATGAGACCCGGCCCTGGCTCTTCCGGGTCAAGACCTCGCCGGTGTTGCGGCGGGTCGCGGCGCTCAAGCCTTGAGCGCCGTGCTCACGGGTCAGCAGCTGCCCTGGCCGACGCAGGGATCGACGACGCGCAGGTATTGGCGCCAATCGACGCCACCGGCGAGGTCGAAGTAGTGGCGGCCGTCCGAGGAGGCCGAGATGCCGGCCTGCTTGGCGAACGACACGAGCCGGTCCTGGGCGCCGAAGCTCGTGTACGAGGATCCCGACTCGAACTGGATGTTCCACGGCGTGCTGCCGCTCGTATCGCCGACGTACAGTCCGTACTCGGCCATCGCGCGCAGGATCGTCTTCTTCCAGCTCGGCACCGCGAGCGCGTCGATCTGGGCCGCCGACATCCCGAGCTGGAAGCGCATCCCCTCGGCGGGAGCGTTGGCGGGGTCCGAGCACTTGGCGCCGAGCCCCTTCGCCGGCCAGACCGCCTGGCCGGAGTCGCAACGGACGACCATGAACAGCGCATGGTCGATGCGGCCGCGGATCATCTCCTCCGCCCGGATGACGCCGGCCGCCAGGCCGAAGTGCGCCGCCGTCGCGTCGGAGTCGAGCCCGTCGCCGTCGATCCGCGTCCGGCCGCCCCAGCGGAAGTAGACGTCGCCGCCGCCCGGGGGCAGCGTGCGCGTCGACGAGCTCGCGCAGCCCTCGTAGCAGTACTTGTAGAGGTCGTACTCCCAGCCCGTGGTCTGGTCGATCACGGTCATGTGGCCGTCGCCGCCCCCGGCCGCGCGGGCGTTCTGGGGGATGCGCACCTGATGGCCCTCGATCTCGCACGTTCCCCAGTCCTCGGTGCAGTGCAGGGTGTAGAGCGGATCGCTCGCCCTGGCGTAGTAGATCGGGTGATCCCAATCCGACGAGGAGTCGGCGAGGCCGGCGCGCAGGTCCGCCGGCTGGCCCCAGCCGGTGAGCGTGCCGACGATCGCGGAGGAGCTCGGATGCAGGCGCGGATTGGTCGGCAGCGGCCGGTTGAAGGGCGAGTGGTCCCCGTAGGGCCGCCAGCAGCCGTCGGGCCAGGCATGGGCCGCGAAGTCGCCGAGACGTGCGGCCGACGAGCAGGCCCCGGTCGGCGCGGGCTCGGTCGGCTGCGGCTTGGGGGCGGCTGGGCGCTTCGACGTCGGGACGACGATCACGAGCTTCGCCCTGCGCCGCCGCTCCTGACGCTTCGCTCGCGTCGTCCGCTTGCGGGCCCCGATCGCGAGCTTGCGCCAGCGGCGGGTGACCCGGACGCGCAGGGTGCCGCGTCGCAGCGCGGTCCGCAGGCGCGCCACGCCGACCCGCTTGCGGGCCTGGCCGTACGGTCGCCGGATCCACCCGGACTTCACCTGCACGGCGGAGAAGCGCTTCAGCTCGAACGTCGCGACGCCACGCTTCTCGCCGGCGGCGGGAATCTCGATCGACCGCGCGGAGGCGACGTCGGCCGTGCCCGCGACAGCCATCACGGCCAGCGCGGCGACGATGATGAGACGGCGGACGAGATTCGGAGCCATACTGCTGCTTTGGTCGTCACGCGCAGGGTGCTTCCTCGCCCCCTTTGCCCCTGCTCTGGACGAAAGTTCGGCTCAATGGCCCTCTGCCGGCAGGTGAGCCTCTCGGCGTGCCGAACTAGACTCAGTTCGCCTTGAACCGATCGCTCGACATCCAGCCCGGCACACGCCACAACGAGGGTGCGCTCGGCCCCTACCTGCGCGCGATCCGCGCCCACCCCCTGCTCGTCGCGGTGGTGACCCTCGCCGCGGTGCTCGCCAGCGTCGCCTGGGTCGTGATCCGCCCGACCGAGTACGAGGCGACGGCGCAGATGCTGGTCAATCCGCTGCCCCAGGAGGACGAGACGTTCCTCGGCCTCCAGCTGCTGCGCGACTCCGGCGATCCCACGCGCACGGTTCAGACGGCCGCGACGCTCGTCGAGTCGTCGCAGGCCGCGACGGCGACCGCCAAGGCGCTCGGCGACGACTGGACGGCGAACCGAGTCCTCGACGACGTGTCCGTGAATCCCGAGGGCGAGAGCAACATCCTCTCGATCACCGCCACGGCTGACGACGCGCGGCTCGCCACCCGCCTCGCCGACACCTTCGCGAAGTCCTCGATCGAGGCCCGTCGCGCAACGCTCGAGCAGCAGGCGAAGGTCGAGATCGATCGCCTCGAGGCAAGCCAGAGCCAACTTGCCGACGGCTCCGACCTGGCGACGCGCATCGACCAGCTCGAGCGCGTGCGAGCGATCGGCGATCCGACGCTGGCCCTATCTCAGCCCGCCACCGTCCCGAGCTCCTCGACCGGGACCAGCGCGCTGGTGATCATCCTGCTCGCGGCGATCGCCGGCTTCACGCTCGGCTCGGGCGCGGCGTTGATCCTCGAGCTGACCGCGCGCCGGATCCGCGACGAGGACGAGATGGTCGGCCTCTACGCGCTGCCGATCCTCGCGCGCGTGCCGATCCTCAAGGATCGAGAGCTGCACCACGGGCCCGGCGACGCCTGGCTCATGCCGCCGGCGGTTCGCGAGGCGTTCCGCGTCCTGCTCGTGCAGCTGGGCGAGCGGCCACGGGACCGCGCCAAGGTCGTGATGGTCACGAGCGGCTCCCCCGGAGACGGCAAGACGACCTCCGCGATCAACCTCGCCGCCTCGATGGCGACCGGTGGCGACAAGGTCGTCCTGGTCGACTTCGACCTTCGCAAGCCCGACGTCGCCGCCAACCTCGGCATCCGCTCGGCCGCTCCTGTCGCGCGAATGCTGCAGCCCGACGTGCCGGTCGGCAAGTACCTCGCCTCGGCGAAGGCGATTCCGAACCTCTCGGTTCTGTCGGTGAGGATCCCCGCGGGCGACACCGCGACGATCGAGGCGATCATCCGGCGCATGCCGGAGATCATCGAGGAAGTCGGCAAGCACAGCGACTTCGTGGTCGTCGATACAGCCCCGCTCGGGCAGATCAGCGACGCGCTGCGGCTCGTCGGCGACGTCGACGACGTCATCGTGGTGACGCGGCCGGGCACGACCAACCGCAACGACTTCGAGACGATGCGCGACCTGCTGGAGCGCAGCGGCCACACCCCGGTGGGCCTGCTCGTCATCGGCGACGCCCACACTCGCGGCGGCGCCTACTACGCCTACGGAGAGACCGACAACGGCCGGCAGCTGTTCGCCGGCGACGTCCCGCGGCCAGCCGCGCCAACGCCCCGCACGCCTCGCTGAGCGTAAAAAAAAGACGGCGGCGCCAGTGGCGCCGCCGTCTTGCCAGCCGTGGCTGGGTCCTGTCTACGCCTCGTGCGCCCTGGTAGTCCGGCGCAGCATGAAGCCGGTGCCGAGCAGGCCGAGGCCGATCAGCGCCGCGATGCTCACCTCGAAGCCGGTGAACGGCAGGCTCCCGGAGTCGTCGTTCGAAGTGGTCGCCACAGGCACCACCTCGCCTCCCTCCTCCGTCTCGGCAGCGGTCTCGGTGGTCGGAGCGACGTCTGTCGGGGCAACGTCGGCAGGACCGCTGTCAGTCGGACCGCTGTCGGCCGGACCCTCGGTCTGACCTCCGAGCCCGCCATAGGCGTCCCCGGTCGGTGTCTGAGCCTGCGCCGGCCCGACAGCGACCGCGAGAGTCAGGCCGAGTGCCGCGATAAGCGAGGCAAAAGCTTTCTTTTGCACGTGTTTTCCTTAGGGAGATAGCGAGTTACTTCTGTTCTCGATCCAAGGTAGCCTACCTTGGTGAAGCTGTAAAGCGAATCGTCGTGGCCCGCGAAATCGCGCGGTTGACGGTTACGGGGTCGACCGGACGGCGCGCGGCGATCCGCCTGCGCAGTCGCGCGACGACGGCATCGGAGCTGCTGAGTCGAGCGGCGGCGGCGATCTCGCGCTCGGCCGCGCGGAACCGATCCTCGCTGGCCGCGATCATCGCCAGCTCGAAATGCGCGTACCAGGTGTCCTCGACCTCCAGCGAGCGCTCGAAGGCCGCGCGGGCGGCGGCGCGGCGCCCGCCCTCGAGCGAAAGCCGGCCCGCTACGAACAGCGGCGTCAGCGAAGCCGAGTTGAGATCTCGGGCGCGATCGAGGTCGTCGAGCGCGGCGTCGAGGCTCGCCGCGCCCCGCTCGCTCGCGCGATCGACGTAGCGGACCGACAGATAGGCCGGCACCAGCGACACCAGCGCCGCCCCGACGAGCAGCCCGACGGCGACGGCGCCCGCCACGCGAGTGCGGCTCGGCGGACCGGGCGCGGGAGCCGGCGGAGCCGCGCGCTCGCGCCCGATCACGGCCAACGCGAGGATCGGCAATGCCACGGCCGGCGCGGCGACGGCGGGAATCTCCTCGAGCCAGTCGAAGTTGGCGTGGACGAAGACATACGCCGTCACTGGCAGGCAGGCGGCCAGGACGAGCGACTGCGGCGCCTCCGCGCGACGGCGCAGCAACGCGCCGCAGACGAAGACCGCCGCCAGGAAGCCGAGTAGCAGCAGCAGGCCGATCGTGCCCTCCTCGCTGGCCACCCGCAGGAAGACGTTGTGGGCGTAGCGAGAGTGCTTCGGCTCCTCGCGCCGCGCCGTGTACTCGCGCTCGTAGCTGCCGATCCCGGTGCCGGCCACGGGGCGCTCGCCGTAGAGATCGATCGCCACGCGCCAGTAGTCGGGACGCTCGTAGGGCTCGAGGCTGTTGATTCGCGAGCCCTCGGTCGGCTGATCCTCGTCGGCGGTGATCGTCGAGATCTCGTCCTCGACGCGATCGACGATCCTGCCCGCGCTGGCGACCGCGACCGCCAGCACCCCCACCGCGAACAGGCCGACGAGCGCGAGCGCGACGCCGCGGCCGGCGTCGCGCAGGCGCTCGTCACGCCCGCCGACTCGCTCGGCGAACGCCACCAGCGCGCCGCCGACACCGGCCAGCAGGGCCGAGACGAAGATCCGCCCGACGGCGTCGTCGAGCGCGGCGCCCACCGGGCCGTCCGCGCTGCCGACGTCGTAGACGTCGAGGATCGGCCCGGCGGCGACGCCGACCGCGATCGCGAAGACGAGCAGCCGTGCGAGCACCCGCAGCCGATCCGGCGCGAGCAGCAGGAAGACCGGCAACGCGATCGCGACCCCGACGTACGAGCCGCGGCTCTGTCCGAGCAGGGCGAAGTCGGCGAGCAGGACGGCCACCGCGAGGAAGAGACCGGCGACCAGCGGATGCGACCCGCGGTAGGAGGCGAGCGCGAGCGCCGGCCAGAGCCCGGCGATCGCGAGCGCCGCGTTCCCGTTGACGTAGCCGACGGGATGCTGGTAGCGCAGGTCGAAGAGGTACTTGCCGAGATCGTCGGTCCCGGCGGCGCCGGCGAGGCTGAACACGGCGACGACGCCGAGACCGAGCGACCAGGCGCCGAGCAGCCAGCGGACCGCCGCCGCGCTGAGCGGAAGCAGCGACACCAGCCACGCGCAGGCGAGCAGCAGCAACAGCTTGTTGGCCGCCTCCCAGCCGTTTCCAGCCGAATCCGTCCAAAGCAGCGACAGGAAGCTCCAGGCCACGAAGGCGGCGAGCACCGCGAGCGCCACGCGCGCGAGTCGCGCCTGCGGAATCGCTCGGCCCGTGGCGACCGCGACCGTCGCCGCAAGGCCGAGCACGAGCAGGCTCGACGGATACCAGTCCTTCGGGAAGTAGCCGCCGCTCGTCTGAGCCCAATAGACCCACAGGGCGACCAGCACGACCGCCGGCGCCGCCCAGACCACCTGCTGCGTGCGAACGGACCTCAAGCTCGGCGACCTGACGGCCGATGTTCGAATCGTGGCGGGATCAAATAACCGGGGTTATCATGGCTCAAGTCCATCGGCCGAAGATCACCCGCTACGGCGCGATGCACGACTTGAAGGCTCTACGACTGGCGAGAGGACTCTGCGGGAGGGATCAGCCTAGCCTCCGGGCCGGCTGACCCGATAGGAAATCACTTGGATTCAGCCGCGAAGTACCCAGACAACCCGCAACGCTCGCTGGACTACGACCCCGTCGCGGGCTCGAGCGCCCGCGCCGAGGCGATCGCCCTCCCGCGCGCGGCGCATCGGCGGTCGCCCGCGCTCCAGGCCCTCGACCGCGGCGCGAAGCGGGCCTTCGACGTCCTCGTGTCGGGAACGCTGCTGCTGGTCCTGCTGCCGATCATCCTGCTGGCGATCGTGCTGGTGAAGCTCGACTCGCCGGGCCCCACGTTCTTCCGCGCCGAGCGCGTCGGCTACCGCGGCCGCACGCTGCGGATGCTGAAGTTCCGCAAGATGCGCGACGGCGCAAGCGGACGGGCGATCACCACCGACGACGACGATCGCTTCACGCGCGTCGGGCGCTGGCTCGCCGACACCAAGATCGACGAGATCCCTCAGCTCTGGCACGTCCTGCGCGGCGACATGAGCCTCGTCGGGCCGCGGCCCGAGGACCTTTCGTTCGTCGAGCGGCACGGGCCCGCCTACGAGCGGATCCTGACCGTCAAGCCGGGTATCACCGGCCTGTCGCAGCTGGCCTTCGCCGAGGAGAGCCGGATCCTCGACGACGACGACCCGCTCGGCCACTACCTCGACCGCCTGCTGCCGCAGAAGGTCGGGCTCGACCAGATCTACGCCGGCACGCGAACCGTCTGGATGGACGCGAAGATCCTCTTCTGGACGGTCGCCGCGGTCGTCCTGAGGCGCGACGTCGCGGTGCACCGCGACAGCGGTCGGATGAACCTTCGCCGCCGCTGACCCCGCCTTTCGCTAGCAAACTCCCGCTACTTGCGGAAAAGTTTGCAAGGGTCCGACCGGCGCCTCGTCTATGGTGCCGTTGTCAAATACGCCGAGTCGTCTCTCTGGAGACGAGCGGGGGAACCGTTCTTCTGGGGCGAATCAAGGTCACTGGTCTGACCATGACGCGCTGCTCTTTCTGCGCGAGCCCGACAGCTAACCCCGTAGGCCTAGGAAAGGGAGCCGCGTTTGGTCGCGCTACGAACTGCTGTCCTGCTCGCGTTCGCCATGGCGCTCGCGGCACCGCCAGCCATGGGGAAGCCGGCGGACCAAGCCGAACCGATGGTCGAGCAGATCAACGATCTGCGCGCCCAGCATGGCCTTCCCCCCCTACGGGAGGCCCCCAAGCTGATGCGCTCCTCCGAGGGCTTCGCACGGCACCTGATCCGCACCGACAGCTTCAGCCACGGCTCGTCCTACCGGGCGACGGGCTTCCGCACGTGCGGTGAGATGCTCGCGATCCGCAACGGCTGGAAGCGCGCGCGCCCGGCTGTCCTGCGGATGTGGAAGGGATCGACGACCCATCGAGCGCTGATGCTCAGCAGGTCGTTCCGATATGTCGGCGCCAGCGCCGTGCGGGGCAACTTCGGCGGCCGCGCGACCACGATCTGGGTGGTTCATCTCGGGGCTCGCTGAGCCCCGCACGGCGCTCGCGCGACGATCGCCGGCTAGGCGCCCGGCTCCCTGCGCGGCACCAGCACGGCACGCTTGAACTCGGCGACCAGGACGCCGTCCTGGTTGAGCACGCGCGTGTGGACGCGGACGACGCCGCGGTCGAGCTTCGAGCTCGACGGCCGCACCTCGAGCACCTCCGACTCGCAGAACAGCGTGTCGCCGTGGAAGACCGGCGCCGGGTGCGAGAGCTCGTCGGTCGCGAGGTTGGCGATCGCCTTGCCGGAGACGTCGCCGACCGACATGCCGAGCGCGAGCGAGTACACGAGCGGTCCGACGACGACGTTGCGACCCTGCTGCGACTGCTTGGCGTAGACGTCGTTGATGTGCAGCGGGTGGTGGTTCATCGTGAGCAGGCAGAACATGTGGTCGTCCGCCTCGGTCACGGTCTTCGCGGGCCAGTGCTTGTAGACGGCGCCGACCTCGAAGTCCTCCAGGTAGCGCCCGTAGGGACGGGCGCCTGAGGCCTCGCGTGTCGCCTGGTCTGTGTCGACGGTCATTGGCTCCTCTTCAGTGGGTTGATTCGTCAGTCGATCGGACGGCGCGGAACTCTAGTCTCCCTATTCGGACGTCGCCGGCGGCCGTCGGCCTCGCCGGCGACGCCGCTGCCTCGGACGTCGCCAGGCGGCCGTCGCCATCGGCCGCTTGCGGCCGGTAATCTCCCGTGCCCATGCGCAATCCACGTGACTTCTTCAAGCCCCTCGCCGTCGGCGCGCCGGACCCGATGACCGAGGTCCCCTTCAAGCCGTCGCGGATGATCCACTTCCTCGACTTCTCGAACGAGAAGATGGTCGCCAAGGCGCCGGACATCGCGCCGCAGGTCGACATCCTGCTCGGCAACCTCGAGGACGCGATCCCGATCGACCGCAAGGAGGCGGCGCGCCAGGGACTGATCGCCGTCGGACGCGACATGGAGCTCGGCGACACCGCGCTCTGGGTGCGCGTCAACTCGCTCGAGAGCCCCTGGATGCTCGACGACCTGACCCAGCTGGTGAGCGCGATCGGCGACAAGCTCGAGACCATCATGGTCCCGAAGGTCGAGGGAGCCTGGGACATCCACTACGTCGACCGCCTGCTCGCCCAGCTCGAGGCGAAGGCCGGCGTCGAGCAGCCGATCATGGTCCACGCGATCCTCGAGACCGGCATGGGCGTCGTCAACCTCGAGGAGATCGCGACCGCCAGCCCGCGCATGCAGGGCATGAGCTTCGGCCCGGCCGATCTCGCCGCCTCGCGACGGATGAAGACGACGCGCGTCGGCGGCGGCCACCCCGGCTACCGCGTGATCGAGGATCCCGACGCCGACGATCCGGACGCGCCGCGGATCACCGCCCAGCAGGACCCCTGGCACTACTCGATCGCGCGCATGGTCGACGCCTGCACGTCGGCCGGCATCCTGCCCTTCTACGGCCCCTACGGGGACATCAAGGACGTCGAGGGCTGCGAGACGCAGTTCCGGGCCGCGTTCCTGCTCGGCTGCGTCGGCGCCTGGTCGCTGCACCCGGTGCAGATCGACATCGCCAAGAAGGTCTTCTCGCCCGACCCGGACGAGGTCGCCTTCGCCAAGAAGGTGATCGAGGCGATCCCCGACGGCGCCGGCGTCCACATGATCGACGGCAAGATGCAGGACGACGCCACCTGGAAGCAGTGCAAGGTGATGGTCAAC
>Ga0190265_10000572_pt1 | contig 25682 bp, 21 predicted proteins | sample Popmic124T_FD_133135 | JGI IMG/M metagenome (GOLD analysis project Ga0190265, IMG submission 133135) | Populus adjacent soil microbial communities from riparian zone of Indian Creek, Utah, USA - 124 T | ecosystem: Environmental > Terrestrial > Soil > Riparian zone | place: USA: Utah | collected...
AGTTCGCCGAGATCAAGCTCGCCCAGGCCGAACGCTGTCCCAAGGCCCTCGGCACCCTCATCAAGGCCTCCGAGGTGCAGTACCACCACGAGGTCACGAACCAGTTCCTCTGGTCGCAGTTCTGAGCGGAAGCGTCCCAGCACCTCGTTTCCCCGCACGGCGGGAGGACCCTCCTCCCGCCGTGCGTCTTCCCCGCCGGCGCATCGAGGAACGCTTTCGGCGCACAAGATAGGCTTTCAGCCCGCTCGGAATCTCTTCAAGCGCATCGGATTTGAATTCGGCGCACCCGACGAGACTTCCGGCGCTTCAGATTTGAATCTGGTGCACTCGGAAAGACTTTGAGTCCATTAGATTGGATAACAGGGCACTCGAAGAGAATTCGGCTCCAATTGATTGGAAAACAGTGCGCCAGATTCCAATCTAATGGACACGAACTGACTTTGGCTTCAATAGATTGGAACAGGACGCGTCAGATTCCAATCTATTGGAGCCAAAATGAAATCCGGTGCGCCCGAATTGAATTCGAGCGCTTCGGTTGTCATTTTTACCCGCCCGATTTCATTTCGGACGGGTCCGATTCGATTTCGGCTCCAATAAATTGAATTCTGGCGCGCTCGAAGGCATTTTTATGGCCTCGATCTCCTTCTCGACGCGCCGTTTGTCATTCTGGAGCGCTGTTCCGCTTCAAAAGACGCAGCAGCCGTTAAGGCAGACCTGCTCCGGATAGTGGGGGCAGTTCAGGTCGGTCTTGCAGGGCTTGGCGCAGCCGGGAGGCGACCAGAGCGAGGTTTCCTTCGGACAGGCGTCTCCGAGGAGGATCTCCTCGAGGCTCAGGTCTGGAGTCTTCGGAGCCTCGGTAGTCTCAGCCAGGGAGAGGCCGGCCAGGGAGAGGCCGGGCAGGAGCAGGGCGGCGAGGGCGAGGGTCAGGGTGAGCTTCCGCATCGTCAAGTCTCCTTTCACTCTTCAAGGTGCCTGCCGAGTGTAAGATGGCGCCTTCGCGATGCACCGCTTTCTCTGTATCCACGGCCACTTCTATCAGCCGCCGCGGGAGAACCCCTGGCTGGAGGCGATCGAACTCCAGGACTCGGCGTACCCGTACCACGACTGGAACGAGCGCATCACCGCCGAGTGCTACGCGCCCAACGCCGCGTCGCGCATCCTCGACGAGGAGGGGCGGATCGAGCGCATCGTCAACAACTACACCCGGATCAGCTTCAACTTCGGGTCGACCCTGCTGGCCTGGATGGAGGAGCGGAGCCCGGAGGTCTACCGCTCCATCCTCGAGGCCGACGAGCTGAGCCGGGTGCGCTTCTCCGGCCACGGCTCCGCGCTGGCCCAGCCTTACAACCACATCATCCTGCCGCTCGCCAACTCGCGCGACAAGAAGACCCAGATCGTCTGGGGCCTCGCCGACTTCGAGCGCCGCTTCGGCCGCAAGGCGGAGGGCGCCTGGCTGCCGGAGGCCGCGGTGGACCTGGAGACCCTGGACCTCCTCGCGGCCGAAGGCATCCTCTTCACGGTCCTGGAGCCCGGACAGGCGAACGGCCCCGTCGATACGACGGTCCCGTACCGGGTCGAGCTCCCCTCGGGACGGTCGATCGCGGTCTTCTTCTATGACGGGGTGACCTCCCGGGCCGTGGCGTTCGAGGGCCTGCTCTCCTCGGGCGAGCGCTTCGCCTCGCGGCTGGTCTCCCGGTTCCCGGAGGCGGACGGCGACCGGCTGGTCCACATCGCCACGGACGGCGAGACCTACGGCCATCACCACCGCTATGGCGAGATGGCCCTGTCCTACGCGCTCCATCACGTGGAGTCGAACGGCCTGGCCCGGCTCACCAACTACGGCGAGTACCTGGCGGCCCATCCACCGGAGCAGGCGATCGAGATCGTGGAAAACACCTCCTGGAGCTGCGCTCATGGAGTGGAGCGCTGGCAGAGCGACTGCGGCTGCCACACGGGAGGGGAGCCCGGCTGGAACCAGGCCTGGCGCGCGCCGCTGCGCGAGGCGCTCGACTGGCTGCGGGACGAGCTGGCCCCGCGCTTCGAAGCCGAGGGCGGACGGTACTTCGACGATCCCTGGGCGGCCCGCGACCGCTATCTGTCTCCGGGAGGCCGCCCGGGCCTGCCGGTCCGGGCTCTGGAGCTGCTCGAGATGCAGCGCCACGCCATGCTCATGTACACGAGCTGCGGCTGGTTCTTCAACGACCTGGCCGGGATCGAGACGGTTCAGGTCCTCCAGTACGCGGGCCGGGCGGTGCAGCTCGCCGGGCGCTTGTTTGGGGAAGAGGTGGACGAGGGCTTCCTGTCGCGCCTGGAGAAGGCCCGGAGCAACGAGGGACCGAGCGGCCGCGACCTCTACGAGAAGCACGTGCGCCCCGCGATGGTGGACCTCCCGCAGGTGGCCGTCCACTACGCCGTCACCTCGCTGTTCCAGGATTACCCGAACCCCGCGCCGGTTTACTGCTACGAGGTGGAACGGCAGAACGGCCGGACCTTCCATGCCGGCCGCGCCCGGCTGTCGATCGGCAAGGCGCGGGTCGCCTCGCGCCTCACCGGGGACGAGGACTTCCTGAGCTACGGCGTTCTCCATTTCGGCGACCAGAACCTCAACGCCGGGGTCCGGAGATACCGGGGCGAGGAGGCGTACAGCCAGCTCATGGCGGAGATCGGCAAGGCCTTCGAGCACGGCGACTTCGCGCAGGTGATCCGCCTGCTGGACCGGGATTTCGGCAGCACGTCCTACTCCCTCCGCTCGCTGTTCCGCGACGAGCAGCGCCGGGTGCTCGACCTGATCCTCGCCTCCACCCTGGGCGAAGTGGAGGACGAGCTGCGCGAGGTGTTCCTCGACCACGCTCCCCTGATGCGGTTCCTGAGAGGACTCGGAACGCCGCTGCCCAACGCCTTCCGCTCCGCGGCGGAGCACGTGCTCAATGTGGACCTGAAGCGCGCCCTGTCCAGCCTGAAGACTGAGGAGGTACGGCGTCTTCTGGACGAGACTTCCAAGCTGGGCGTGGCATTGGACGTGGATGGCCTCAGCTACGCCCTGGAGCGCGCCCTGGACGAGCGGCTGGAGCGCCTCCGCGACCAGCCGCAGGAAGCGGACCTGCTGGACCAGGTGGACGAGGCGGTGGACCTCGCCCGCACGCCTCCCTTCCGGGTGAACCTCTGGCGCGCCCAGAACCGTTGCTACGAGATGTTCGAGACCGTCTACCCGGTGATGCGGGAAGAGGCGGAGGCAGGGGAGGCGCCGGCCGCGGAGTGGCTGGAGCGCTTCCGGGACCTGGCCGGCAAGCTGGGTGTGCGGGTGGACTGACTGGTCCGCTGCTTGCAACCCCTGGCCTCGATGCCGAGGACTCCGCTCGCCACGTATCGCGTCCAGCTCCGCCCCGGTTTCGGCTTCGACGAGGCCGCGGCCATCGCGCCCTACCTGGCCGCGCTGGGAGTAAGCCACCTCTACAGCTCCCCCTATCTCCAGGCGGCGAAGGGGAGCACGCACGGTTACGATGTCGTCGATCCCACCCGGGTCAACGAGGAACTGGGTGGGGCCGAAGCCCACGCGCAGTTCTGCCGGACCCTCGGAGAGAACGGCCTCGGCCAGGTGCTCGACATCGTCCCCAACCACATGGCCATTACAGAGCCTCAGAACCTCTGGTGGTGGGACGTGCTCGAGAACGGCCCGTCGAGCCGCTACGCGGCCTACTTCGACGTCGACTGGGATCCGCCCCAGGAACGGTTCCGCAACACGGTCGTGCTGCCCATCCTGGGCGACCACTATGGCCGGGTCCTGGAAGCGGGGGAGATGAAGCTCGTCCGGAGCGCCGGCAGCTTCGAGATCCACTACTTCGACCACCGGATGCCGGTCTCCCCCCGCTCCCTCGACAGCCTGCTCGGCGAGGCCGCCGAGCGTTGCGGCTCGGCGGACCTTGCCTTCCTCGGCGACGTCCTGGGCCAGCTCCCGCTCGCCACCGCCACCGACCTGGCCAGCGTCGTCCGCCGCCACCGCGACAAGGAGGTCGTGCGCGGCCAGCTCGCCCGCCTGTTCGAGGAGCAGCCCGGGGTGGCCCGCGCCGTGGACGCGGTGCTGGAGGAGATCAACCGCGACCCTGACCGGCTCGATGCCCTGCTCTCCCGCCAGAACTACCGGCCTGCCTTCTGGCGCACCGCCGGCCGCGAGCTCGACTACCGGCGGTTCTTCGACGTCCACACCCTGGCCGGCCTGCGGACCGAGGACGAGCGGGTCTTCGCCGACACCCACGGCCTCGTGCTGGACTGGGTCCGGCGCGGAGTCCTCGACGGCCTGCGCATCGACCATCCCGACGGGCTGCGGGACCCGGAACAGTACTTCGAGCGGCTGCGCGCCGCGGCCCCCGGCGCCTGGGTCGTGGTGGAGAAGATCCTCGAGCCGGGCGAACGCCTGCACGGATCGTGGCCGGTGGACGGCACCACGGGCTACGACTTCCTGAACGTGGTGGGCGGGCTCTTCGTCGATCCCGGGGGGGAGCGGCCCCTCACCGATCTTTACGCCGACTTGACCGGCCCCTGTGCCGACTACCCGGAGCTGGTCTGGCAGAAGAAACACCTGGTCCTGGAGGAGCTGCTGGCCGCCGAGGTCAACCGGATCGCCGAGGTCTTCCTTCAGGTCTGCGAGCGGCACCGCTGCCATCGGGACTACATGCGGAACGAGCTGCGCGCCGCGGTGCGCGAGGTGGCCGCCTGCTTCCCGGTCTACCGCTCCTACGTCCGGGCCGAGGCGGGCAAGAGGACGCCGGAGGACGAGGAGCACGTCTCCGTTGCGATCGAGGCGGCCCGGTCGCGCCGCCCCGACCTTCCCTCCGATCTCTTCGACTTCTTCCGCGACCTCCTCCTGCTGAAGGTGAGGGGCCCAGGGGAGAGTCAACCGGAGAGCGAGCTGGTCATGCGCTTCCAGCAGCTCACCGGGCCGGCCATGGCCAAGGGCGTGGAGGACACGGCCTTCTACAACTACCACCGCCTGATCGCTCTCAACGAGGTCGGCGGCGATCCGGGCCGCTTCGGCATCTCGCCGGAAGAGGTCCATCGCATTCTCGCGGAGGCTCAGGATCGCTGGCCGCACACCCAGCTCGCCACCTCGACCCACGACACGAAGCGCAGCGAGGACGTGCGGGCGCGGCTCGCGCTGCTCTCCGAGATCCCGGAGAAGTGGGCCGAGGCCGTCCGCCGCTGGATCGCCCACAACAACCGACCCGAGATCCTCGACAAGAATGCCGAGTACCTCCTGTACCAGACCCTGGTCGGAGCCTGGCCCATCGAGGCCGACCGGGTGACCGCCTACATGGAGAAGGCTTCCCGCGAGGCCAAGGGGGCGACCTCCTGGACCCGGATCGACCCGGACTACGAGGAGACCCTGCGTTCCTTCATCGAGACGATCCTCGACGATCCGGGCTTCGTGGCCGACCTGGAGGGCTTCGTGGCGCCGCTGGTCGAGCCGGGGCGGATCAACTCCCTGGCCCAGGCCCTGGTCAAGCTCACCGCGCCGGGCGTGCCCGATCTCTATCAGGGGACCGAGCTGTGGAGCCTCTCCCTGGTGGACCCGGACAACCGGCGGCCGGTCGACTACGAGGAACGCCGCCGGCTCCTGGAGGAGCTGCGCGGAGAACCACCACCTGAAGACATTCTCGCCCGCATGGACGAGGGCCTCCCCAAGCTCTGGGTCACGCGCCAGGCCCTCCGCTTGCGGCGGTTCCTGGGAGAGGAGAGCGGCTACACCCCTCTCACGGCAAAGGGGGAGAAGGCGGCGCATGCCTTCGCCTTCTCGCGGGGAGACGCGGTCGTCACCATCGTGCCCCGCCTGGTGATCGGGCTGGGGAAGGACTGGGGGGATACCCTTCTGGAGATTCCGCCCGGCCCCTGGCGCAACGAGCTGACAGGAGAGGAGATCGCCGGGGGAGAGGTCCGGCTCGCGGGCCTGTTCCGGCGTTTCCCGGTGGCGCTCCTTTCGCGCCTGGCATAGACTTCCATCTAATGAAAGAAGAGAAATGGCCCACTTTGTCCCAGGACCCGAGCTGGGTTCTGGAGCAGATCGAGATGGGCTACCGGCAGATCGAGCCCGAGGCCAAGAGGCCTCCCGCCGTGCCGAAGCTGGGTGGGGAGGAGATCGAGAGCGCGGTGACCCGCGCGCTGCAGGAAGAGCTGGCCCGCCTGGAAGAGAGAGAAACCCGCCGCCGAAAATAGTGACGCCCGGTTAAAGCCGGGCGTCAGGTTGAAGCAGGGGGCTGGAGAGCCGGCTATCGTACGTCCGGATCGAGCGGAGGTGCCGAGCGGCCGTCCAGCTTGCCGAGGGAGATGGAGATGAGGTGGAGCAGCTCCAGAGTGGCCTGCTGACACTCCACCGCATCCCGGAGGAGCAGCATCCCCGCCAGGGCTTCGCGCTCGACGCCGATCACCCGGAAGGTCCCGAGCAGCTCGGCCACCAGAGTCCGGATCTCGGGGACGCGGCCCTGGTGGAGCCAGACCGAGACGAGATCGAGGGAGGCCAGCGCGGCGCGGTAGCCGAGCCCGGCCTGGTCGAACTTCTCCCGCGCCTCCGAGAACGCCGCCTCGGCCTCTTCGAGCTCGCCGAGGCCGGCCGCGATCTTGCCCTCCACCCAGCGGACCTTCACCCACTCCAGGTCGCTGAGGAAGCGGTTGTAGAGCGGCTTCATGGTCCGCATCGTCCGCCGGGCCTCTTCATACTCGCCCAGCTCGACGCGGAGCAGGACGATGTTGTGCAGCGCCTGGAATGCCAGCTTGGGGTCCCGGACGCGGTCGATGGTGTTGAGCCCGTGCACGAGGAAGCGGATGCCCTCGAGGGGATCGCCCGTGTAGCCGGCATACAGGCCGCGGGCGATGAGGATCCTGCCCGCAGCGTGCGTATCGTCCAGCTTGTTGTAGATCGAGTAGGCGATGTCGAGGAGGCGGAAGGCCTCGTCGAACCGGCGCTGGGCGCAGGCCAGAGACGCGGCCAGGTCCGACAGGCGGGCGAGCAGCCGCGGGTCGCCGGTGCCGTGGGAGCGGCACTCGACAGCCCGGGCCATCATCCGGTCGGCCTTGGGGTGATCGCCGATCACGCGATAGGCGTTCGCCACCTCGGCCCAGGCCCGTGCCTGGAGGTCGGCCACCGGCTCGGCGCCGTAGACCTGCTCGTCGAGCTCCTCGGCCGAATGCGCAGCCAGCTCGGCGAGCCGGAGCATGGTCTCCGGATCGCTCAGGCGGACAGCGAAGGACCGCTCCAGGAGGACCTCGCAGACTTCGGGGGTCGCGAAGCCGGGATCGCCCGGCAGGGGGAGGCCCTCCGCCCCGCGGGGCGCGCGCGCCGACTCCCTCTTCCGTCCGCCCACTCCGCCTGTCTTCGCCAGGGCGGCCGCGTAGGCGTTCGAGATGGCGTTGTCGTACGCCGCGTCCAGCTCGGCGGAGAGCTCGATCTCTGCGGAGGCCGCAGAGGCCGGCTCGAACAACGGCTCCGTCAGCAGGGCCAGGGTCTCCCGGCACTGCGGACACCCACCCACGAGATGGGTGACTACCTTGTGAGCCTCAAGAGACGCAAGGCTGCCGTTCGTGAAGGCTTCCAACGTCTCACGGCCCGGGTGACGATCGCTCATCGTTCCCTCCGATGTCTGCTCAGTAATGCTCTCTGCATTCTCTCACAGCTCTTTACGGAAATCCAGCCACCGTGTTTCAGCTCACGCCGTTGGGGTCGAATCCGGCGCCCTCGTCAATGTTTACGCCGCCGCCCGGGATTCCGTTGGGCTGCGGGGCCCCATTGGGATCGAATCCGGCGCCCTCCATCTCAAAGACCGGAGTCAGCCCTCCGGAGTTCCCGTCAGAGCCCCACCCCAGATCGAACAATCCTGCGAACCAGTCCCAAACCGAGTCCCACCTACCGAGATTCCGCCCGCCTTCCATGGCGGCAGCCGGTGCCGCACCGGCCAGAGCGAGCGCCAGCACCAGAGCCAGCATCCCACCGCGACGAATCATCTTGCGCAGCATTCAGTCCTCCTTGATCCAGGGGAGATGTCGAGGGCCCTCATGGCCCCTGACGCCCATAGTGCGACAGGCTCTACCTATACAAGGTGCCGGAAGCCGGCAAAAAGGGGAATCTTCTTTGAAGCTAAGGTCGAGCCCCGACCTGACGACAGATTACGCTCAAGCGCTCTTGCCGTCAACGGGTTGGGGAGGAGAAAGCCTGCTGCGAGGAGTCGCTGCGGAGCGGATAGGCGCAACCCTGGAACCGGCCCTCGATCGAGCCCTTGCCCGCCGCCCCCTGGTAGGTGCCTGCGAACGAGCCTTCGAGGAGGAGCGGCCCCTCCGCGGGCCCGCTCTCCCGCCGCTCGGTCTGCAGCTCGGTCAGCTCGACGGTGGCCTCGCCGGCCGATCCGGCCAAGGCGCCGGCGCGGTTCCGGCCGGTCACGAACAGCCGCCCCCGGTGGGGTCCGCTCCCGTTGAGCTCGTCGATCCGCACGGCCACGGCCGGCAGGTCGGAGTCGCCGGTGCGGAGGTTGATCTGCAGGCCGTTCCCGTCGTGGACCGCGCAACGCACCGGCAGCGTCCCCTCGAACGACTGGCGGCCCGTGGCCACCAGCACGGCTCCGCTGGCGCCCGGCCGGTGGGGGCTCCGGGTGGAGATCTCGGCCGGCCGCGGTCCTGCGTCGCCCAGGCGGGGCTGGGTCTCGGGGCCGCACGCGGCCAGGGAAAGAAGAAGGGAGGTCAGGAGGGCGGCTCGGACCATGAGTAGAAAGTGAAATGAGGGTGCAACGTGTCGCGCTGGTCTTACACTCTTCCGCCCGTACCGGCTCACGCGTTGCACCCTCGGCAGATTCCTTTTGCAGAATGGATGCCACTCTCCTGCCTGCGTCCTACCTGCGCGCGAGCACCCCCCACAGGAAGGAGAGGGCGGAGAGCGCCAGCAGCCAGCGCCCGGCGGGCTCGTCCGGCCGGTCGAGCCGGACCATCACGCCCGAGATCAGGAGGGCGGCGGAGACGATCATCCACGAGGCGCGGCGGATGGAACGGTCCAGGCGCTGGATCGTCCTCCGGGCCTCGGGCGCGAGGGTCGACTGCACGGTGAGGGTGCCGCGCTCCACCCGCGACATCAGGGAGTCGAGCCGGCGGGGGAGGCCGAGCAGCGCCCGGAGCTGGAGCGTCCCCTCGCGCAGCAGGTCCCGCCATCCCAGGCGCAGCTCCTCCCGGGCCAGCCTCTCGGCGAAGGGTACGGTCTCGGCCCAGGGGTCGAACTCCGCGTCGAGCTGCGTGGTCATCCCCGCCAGCAGCCCCACGGCCCGCGAGGCGAAAAGGAGGTCGACCTGGACCTGGAACGGGATCTCGTAGAGGAGGTCCCGGTACTCCCGGAAGAAGTAGCCCGCCTCGGAGAAGGCCGCGTCCCGCAGGCTGCCGAGGCTCACCCCCCAGAAGCGCCGGAACAGCTCCTCGTGGATCTCCTCCAGCCGGACGAGGTCGGCCCCGGGCAGGAGCACTCCGGCGCTGACGTAGGACTGCACCAGGCGCGACGCGTCTCGGGTCCCGAGGCCGATGGCGTACTCGCGCAGGGCCGCCCGCAGGCGCTCGGGGATGGCCGCCACCATGCCGAAGTCCACGAACACGATCTGGAAAGGCCTCTCCGTCCCGGGTGGCGGAGCCGGGACCGGGTCGCCCGGCCGGAAGGGCTCCTCGCCGGGGAGCGGGAGCGGCTTGATGAACAGGTTCCCGGGATGGGGGTCCGCGTGCACGAAGTGGTGCACGAAGATCTGCTGCATGTAAATCCTATAAAGGACCCTCGCCACCTCGGCCCGGGAGATGCCGGTCCGGTCGATCGCGGCCAGGTCGCCGATCTTGAGGTAGCCGACGTTTTCCAGGGTCAGGGTGCGGCGGGCGCTGGCGGCCCAGAGCACCTTGGGGATGGTCACCCGCGGGTCGGCGGCAAAGTCCTCGGCGAAGCGCTCCGCGTTGCGCCCCTCGTTGGCGAGGTCGAGCTCGCGCCGGGTCGTGGTGGCGATCTCCTCGGCCAGGCGGTCGAGCTCGACCCGGCGCCGGATCTTGCGCGACACCTTGAGCAGCCGGAAAGCCAGGCCGGCCGCGGCGAGGTCGGTCTCCACCAGGACGTCGATCCCGGGCCGCAGGACCTTGACCACGACCGGCTCGCCCGAGGGGAGGCGGGCGGGATGGACCTGGGCGAGGGAGGCGGCGCCGACGGGCTCGGGAGAGACCCAGGAGAAGATCTCGCCCAGGGGACGGCCGAAGTCGCTCTCGATCTGGAGGACGATGTCCTCGAAGCGCTCGGGAGGGACTTCATCCTGGAGGCCGGCGAGCTCCCGGGTCACCTCCGGGGGGAGCAGGTCGACCCGCACGGAGAGGAACTGGCCGATCTTGATGAGGACGCCGCCCATCTCCCCGGCCAGGTTGCGGTAGCGCCGCGCGATGCGCGTCCAGCGCCCGACCGCGGGGGGCCGGAACCGGCGCAGCCCCGGCGTGCTGAGAAGGATGTCCCACCACAGGACGTGGAGAAAGGTCCGGGTGACGAACCTCCGCACCTTGCGATAGCGCCGGAAGTCGATGCGGACCGGCAGGGGGGTGTCCATCCTCGGGCAACCATATGACAAGATTCCCGGCCATGCCCGGTCACGACCAGGTCTCCTTCCGCCCGCTCTCGAGCCAGTCGGACTACGAAGCCTGCATCGAGCTGCAGCGGAAGACCTGGGGGCGCGACTTCTCCGACGTCGTGCCCCTCTCCATCCTCAAGATCACCCAGAAGGCAGGCGGAGTGGCCGCGGGCGCGTTCGCTCCGGACGGCCGCATCCTCGGCTTCGTCCACGGGCTGACCGGCGTGCGTGACGGGCAGGTCTTCCACTGGTCCCACATGCTGGCCGTGGACCCCGACGCCCGCGACCTGGGTCTCGGCTCCCGCCTCAAGCTCTATCAGCGCGAGCTGCTCCTGGCTCAGGGCATCGAGCGGGTGGAGTGGACCTACGACCCGCTGGAGGCGCGCAACGCGCACCTCAACCTGAACCATCTCGGCGCCAGGCCCGCCGAGTACGTGCGCAACATGTACGAGGGGGAGCTCTGGAGCGACCTCGCCAAGGGGATCGGGACCGACCGCTTTATCGCCGCCTGGCTCATCGCGAGCGACGAGGTGGTCCGGCGGCTGGCCGACGGTCCCCCGGACCTGTCCGAAATCCGGCGGCGCTTCGAAGATGCGCCCATTGTCAGCCCCGGAATTGGGCCTGGAGAGGACGCGCCCCTGCCCGGCGAACCCCTGGTGCGCGTCGAGATCCCGGCCAATGTCCAGGCCCTCAAGACGGAGAACGTTGATCTCGCCCGCGCCTACCGCGCCTCGACCCGGAGGGCCTTCGAGCACTACCTGGGGGAGGGCCGGCGGATCGACGCCTTTTACCGCGACCCGGACGGCGAGCGCTGCTTCTACGGAGTGTCGCAGTGAGAAAGATCAGCTCACGGACGGACACGGACCTGCATGGACGGACAGGGACGGGGCTCTTGCTGTCCGTGAAAGGCCGTGTCCGTCCGTGTCCGTCCGTGAGCTCTTCCAAGGGAGTGTCATGAGAATCGAAAGCATCACGCTGCGCGAGATCCGCCTCGCGCTGAAAGAGCCGTTCCAGATCTCCTCCGGCACCGTGACCCACCGCCGGATCTTCCTTCTCCAGGTCCGCTCCGCCGACGGCGTGGAGGGCTGGGGCGAGTGCGTGGCCGGCGAGCAGCCGAACTACGGGCCCGAGACCATCGACCTCGCCTGGGTGGCGGTCCGCGAGTATGTTGCGCCCCGGGTCCTGGGCCGGGACTTCGCCGGCCCGGAGGAGCTCCATCCCGCCCTGGAGGAGAACTTCCGCGGGAGCAACATGGCCAAGGCCGCGGTCGAGATGGCGGCCTGGGAGCTGGCGGCGCGCACCGAGGGGGTCTCGCTCGCCCGCAAGCTGGGGGGCACCCGGGAGCGCATCCAGGTGGGGATCTCCCTGGGCATCCAGAAGAGTCCGGAGGCCCTGGTGGAGAAGTCCCGGGCCGCCCTGGAGCGCGGCTACAAGAAGGTCAAGATCAAGATCAAGCCCGGCCAGGACGTGGAGTACGTGCGCGCCGTGCGCGAGGCCCTCGGCCCCGATGCTCCGCTCATGGCCGACGCCAACAACGCCTACACCCTGGACGACGTCGGCAGCCTGAAGGACCTGGACGGCCTCGGCCTGATGATGATCGAGCAGCCGCTGGCCTGGGACGACATCCTGCGGCACGCCGACCTGCAGAGGCGCCTGAAGACCGCGATCTGCCTGGACGAGTCGATCACGAGCTTGGACCGCGCCCAGGACATGATCGACCTGGGGAGCGGCCGCATCATCAACATCAAGCCCGGCCGGGTGGGCGGCTTCCGCGCCTCGAAGGCGATCCACGACCTCTGCGTGGCGCACGGAATCCCGGTCTGGTGCGGCGGCATGCTGGAGAGCGGAGTGGGGAGGGCGCACAACGTGGCCCTGGCCTCGCTGCCGAACTTCACCATGCCGGGAGACCTCTCGCCCAGCGAGCGCTACTGGGAGAAGGACGTCGTCATCCCAGAATGGACCATGGACCGGGAGGGATGGATCGACGTCCCGGTGGACAAGCCGGGCATGGGAGTCGAGGTGGATCTCAATCGCGTGGACGACCTCACGGTCCGCCGCGAGGAGCTGGCGAAGTAGGTGCTCTACCGAGTGCTCGCCGACGCGGTCGTCGTCCTGCACCTCCTCTTCGTCCTCTTTGTCGTTCTGGGTGGCCTCTTCGCCCTGCGCTGGCCGCGGGCATCCTGGTACCACCTGCCCGCCGCCATCTGGGGAGCCGGCATCGAATTCGTAGGCGGCATCTGCCCGCTGACCCCGCTGGAGAACCGTCTCCGCCGCCTGGGAGGGGAGGGCGGCTACGCGGGCGGCTTCGTCGAGCACTACGTGATCCCGGTCCTCTACCCCGAGGCCCTCACGCGGGACACCCAATACCTCCTCGGCGGGATCGTGATTGTGCTGAACGTGGCGATCTATGCCGTCGTCTTCCGGCGCTGGCGGCGAAGCCTCTGAAAGTACAGGATCGCTCCCGCGGCTGCAACGAGAACCACCCCCGCGATCCACGCCATCCTGAATCCCCTCCGCCCCCCCGGCACGGGCACCCGGTCGCCGTCTCCCAGGACGATGACCCCGGCCCAGGCATCGGCCGGGGCTCCGGCTTCCATGCGGTCGCGCTGGGCGGCCCGGAGGGCGGCGGCCACGGTCTCGCCCCGGGCGATGTGGTGGTAGAAGCGGTCGAAGAGGGCGGCGCCGTCGTCATCCCGGAGGCGCCAGAGGCTCGCGACGACGGTATGGGCTCCGGCCTGGAAGAAGGCCCTTGCCAGCCCCATCACCCCCTCGCCGCGCAGGATCTCCCCGGAGCCGCTCTCGCAGGAGGAGAGAACCACGATGCGGCTGTCGAGGTCGGCCTCCACGATCTCGCGCACCTGGAGCAGCCCGTCCTCTTTTCCGTCGCCGGGGCTCAGATAGACGCGAGAACGGTCGGGATTGACCTCATCCGTCTCGACATGGGTGGCGAAGTGGAGGAGGCGAAAACCGGCCGCCTCGCTGCTCTTGAAGTAGGACTCCGAAGCCTCTTTGCCCACAAGCAGCTTCCCTCCCCCAAGGTGGCGCTTCACGGACTTTCCCTCCCGCCGGGCGAAGGGGAGGGCTCCGAGCCGGGCAGGCGCAATGAAGGTGGCCGCCCGCTCCGTTGCGGCACCTTTCACGGTAGCCAGCGACTCCGGATCCGCGAAGATGAGCGCGGGGGTGACGGCCGGGGCCGGCCGCGCCTGCCGCCAGCGCAGCCACAGAGTCGCCGAAGGCGCCAGGGTAATCTCGTAGCGGACGATCAGGGGATCTGACCCCGGTTCCGGTCTGAGGGCAGCGAACGGGACGCGGTGGACGAAGTCATCCGGGACGATCACGAGCCGGCGGATTCCCGGGGACAGCTTCGCGAGAGCTGGACCCAGCAAGTCCTTGTAAAGGGTGGAGGCAGCCTTCGCCTCGGAGCCGTTCCGCGCCGGAAACATGCCGGTGAAGACGTTGATCTCCGGGCGCAGCTCGGTCCGGCCAGGCAGACGGTGGACCCGGGTTTCGTCGCGTGTGGAGGCCAGGAGCCAGGAGCCGCCCCCGAAGTCTCCCGCGAGGTCCTCCCACGGGGCGATCTGGAACGAGAGGAGGGCCTCATCCGGAGCCAGAGCGCGGCGTAACTTTTCCAGAGAGGCGAAGCCGGGCTTGCGGAGCCTGGCGACGTGCGGATCGATCCGCGCGCGGAGGCTCTCCTCCTCGATCTCCAGCCGGCCGAGCCTGGCCCTGGCCGACTCCTGCTCCTTCTCCCCCAGACCTGTCTTGAGGAGACGGCGCTGTGCCTGCGCGATCTCCAGGACGAGGTCGGCGCGCCGGGCCTTGAGGGCGGGCGACACGCCGGATTCCGAGCGGGAGAGCCCGATGGCATCCAGCAGGGTCCGGGACCGCATGCGCTCGATGACCTCGAAGGCGGCCTCCAGTTCATTCGATTCGAGCAGCCGGCCCGAGAGCCAGTAGTAGTCCTCGGCCCAGGTGGAGAAGAGGCCCGGCTGCCTCGCGGAGCCGCCCTGGAGGTCGCGCAGCGCCTCGATGGCGTCGAGCGCCGCCCGGGAGTCCTTCAGGGCCTCGCCGGGAGGGCGGATCTCCCAGCTCACCCTCATGTGCTCCTTCCAGGAAGAGGTCCGTGCCAGGACGTCGCCGGACTCCTGCGCCAGCGCAAGAGCCTCATGGATGGCCTCCTCGGCCTTACCGGGATCGGTGTCTGCCAGGCGCCGCGCGAGCGCGCTAAGGCAGTAGCTCCGATAACCGGGTGTTGCAGCAACGACAGAGCAACGCTTCAGGTAGGGCACGGCCTCCGTCTCGTCCTCCAGGGAGCCAAGTATCCAGAGGGGTTGGGCCTCCCAGGTAGAAAGGCCCGCAGTGCGGATCACTTCCAAGGCGCGGCGAGCCAGCTCGAGCACCTCCCGGCGCCCATCGGCCGTGGGCATCTCGCTGAGCTCGTCCAGGCGGATGGCCGCCAAGCCGTAACGGGCCACGGCCTCCGAGACGGTTTCACCCATGGAGGCGGTCAGCGCTGCGAGGCGGCCGTAGACTTCGCGCGCCTCTCCGAAGCGGCCGGTCTGCTGGGCCACGGCGCCGAGCGCGAAGAGATGGTCGCGGGTGAGGGTCGATGACCTCTCCGCCTCCACCGACCTCTCGATCCGGCGGAGCTTGACGTAAGCCCGGTCCATCTCCCCGAGCGCGGTCCATTGCGTCGACTGGAGAATGCCCGCCTTTGCCTGAAGAAGGCTGTCCCCGGAGGACTCGGCGAGCCGCACCGCCCGCTCCACTTCAGCCAAAGCCTCGTCCAGGTTGCCAGCGTCCTGCAGCATGCGGATGAGCCCCGCGCGAGCCGAGTACTCCGCCTGGACCACGCCGAGCCTGGAGGCCAACTGCGCCGTGTAGCGGTAAAGCCTCTCCGCTTCGCCCGCAGCCTTGGGCTCGCCACGGGTCCACTTGTACCTCGCGAGATAGAGAGAAAACCAGACGTTGTTCGGATGCTTTTCCTGGAGCTCCCGCAGCCGCCCGGCGGCGGCTGTCCGGGAAGGACCCTTACCAGTAGTAGCTACCCGGTAAAGACAGAGAGCTGGCTCCTCACCCCTGGGAGAGCGCGCGAGCACCGTTTCGCACGCCGCGATGTCCGGCGGGATCGAGGCCGTTGCCGGGGACATCGCCAGAGTCAGCAAGGCGAGATACGCGGACCTTCTGCAGGGCACCCAAAAATCATACATCCGAGCGGGTGCGCCGCGCTGCGCACCCGCTCGCCAGAGCTCACACCTGCTGGCCGCCGCCGCCGGGATTCGGATTCGGCGCCGGCGGGGTCCCGGACTGGGGAGTCTCGGATTGGGACGTCGGAGCTGATGGCATACTCGAATTCGTCAGGGTAGACATGACTCTCATCCTCCTTGGTTCTCTACTGGCGAATGTAGTCACGAAAACGTTTCATGACTACCTGCCGCATTCCGGGAACTCCTGATTTGTCTGCGGCTATCCCAGGAACGAAGGTGAGCGTGAGATCCCCTCAGGGGATGTGAGTATTCGTATCCTACATCTTGACAAGGTGGCTTGACGAGGCCGGCCTGCTCTGGCGGATCGGCCGCTGACCGCTGTGGCCTCACAACCGGGAGATACGACCATGTCCAGCATGCCAGTCCAGCTCCAGGCCTTGGAGGCCGAGGCCGCCGAGGTGCGCGAGCGCGCCCACCGGGTGGTCACGGCCCACCAGCGCCGCCACCTCTGGCTCGCCGGGAAGGTGCGGCAGGAGCTGGCGGTATGATCCCTGCCTTGACCCGGAAACCGGATGCCCCCGTATTCGAGGCCGAGGGGATCACCAAGGTCTACCGGATGGGCGAGGTCGAGGTGCACGCGCTGCGCGGGGTCGACCTCTCTCTTCTGGAAGGGGAGCTCCTCGTCCTCCTGGGACCGTCGGGCAGCGGCAAGTCCACGCTGCTCAACATCCTGGGCGGGCTCGACGTGCCCACCGCGGGGAGCGTCCGCTACCGGGGAGAGGACCTCACGGCCGCGGACGAGAGCCGGCTCACGCTCTACCGCCGGCACCACGTGGGCTTCGTCTTCCAGTTCTACAATCTGATCCCCAGCCTCACGGCGCGGGAGAACGTGGGCTTGGTCACCGAGATCACGGACGACCCCATGACACCCGAAGAGGCCCTGGCGATGGTGGGGCTCGGGGACCGCATGGACCACTTCCCGGCCCAGCTCTCCGGCGGCCAGCAGCAGCGCGTGGCCATCGCCCGCGCCATCGCCAAGCGGCCGGACGTGCTCCTCTGCGACGAGCCCACCGGAGCGCTCGACATCTCGACCGGCGTCGTGGTCCTGGAGGCGATCGAGACCGTGGGCCGCGAGCTGGGCACCTCCGTGGTGGTCATCACCCACAACGCTGCCATCGCGGAGATGGCCGACCGGGTGGTGACCATGGCCGACGGACGCATCGCGAGCGAGCGCCGCATCGAGAAGCGGCTCAGCCCGCGGGACCTGAGCTGGTGACGCCATGATCTCCTCCATAGACCGCAAGCTCCTCCGCGACCTCTGGCGCATCAAGGGCCAGGCCCTGGCGATCGCGTGTGTGATCGGCTCGGGCATCTGCATGTTCGTCATGTACCGGAGCACGTTCGACTCCCTGCAGTTGACGCTCGATTCCTACTACAGCGAGCAGCGCTTCGCGGAGGTCTTCGCCTCGGCCAAGCGGGTGCCCGAGAGCCTGGCCCCGCGCATCGCGGCGATTCCGGGCGTAGCCCTGTCCGAGACCCGGGTGGTGGCCGGCGTCACGCTCGACATGCCGGGGATGGACGAGCCCGCCATGGGCCGGCTGATCTCCGTCCCCGCCTCGGGCAGGCCGCGGCTCAACGACGTCTTCCTCCGCCGCGGCCGGTGGATCGCGCCGGGCCGTCCGGACGAGGTGGTCGTCAGCGAGTCGTTCGCCCTCGCCCACGGGCTGGCGCCGGGCGAGAGCCTGACCGCGGTGCTCAACGGCACCCGGCGCAGGCTCCGGGTCGTGGGCATCGGCCTGTCGCCCGAGTACATCTACAGCATCCGGCCGGGCGACCTCATGCCCGACCCCATGCGTTTCGGCATCCTGTGGATGGAGCGCAAGGCTCTGGCCGCGGCCTTCGACCTGGAGGGGAGCTTCAACGACGTGGCCCTGCGGCTCGTGCCCGGCGCGTCGGACAAGGAGGTCATCGCCCGGCTCGACCATCTGCTCGAGCCCTACGGCGGGCTGGGCGCGGTACCGCGCTCGCTCCAGGTCTCCCACTGGTTCCTCTCCAACGAGCTGGAGCAGCTCCGCAACATGGGGAACACTCTGCCGCTGCTCTTTCTGCTGATCGCGGCCTTCCTCCTCAACGTCGTCATGGCCCGGATCGTGGCCGTGCAGAGGGAGCAGATCGCCGCGCTCAAGGCGAACGGCTACTCGAACCGGACGCTCGGCTTCCACTACGCGAAGCTCGGGCTAGCCATCGCCGCGGTGGGGAGCCTCCTCGGCACCGTGGCCGGAGGCTGGCTGGCCGTGGAGGTCACGAAGCTGTACATCGAGATGTTCCAGTTCCCGGTGCTGCGCTACGAGCTCGCCCCCGTGCGCGTGGTCCAGGCCGTGATGGTCGCCCTGGGCGCGGCTGTGGCCGGGGTGCTCGGAGCGGTGCGGCGGGTCGCGGCCCTGCCGCCGGCCGAGGCCATGCGCCCCGAAGCTCCCGCGGACTACCGCGAGACCCTGCTGGAGCGGCTCGGCCTCGGACGCTTCCTGTCGGCGCCGTCCCGGATGATCCTGCGCAATCTCTCCAGGAAGCCGCTCCGCACCCTGATCGCGGTGGGCGGCATCGCGGCCGGATGCTCGCTGGTCATCATGGGCCGGTCGATCGGGGACGCGGTGCAGGTCCTCATGAACGACCAGTTCACCGTGATCGAGCGGCAGGACGCGACCGTGAGCTTCACCGAGCCCGCCTCGGCCCGGGCGCTCCACGAGCTCTCCCGTCTCCCCGGGGTGGTCTACGCCGAGCCCTTCCGGGCCGTGTCGGCGCGGGTGCGCCACGGCCACCGCTCGCGCCAGATCGCCATCCAGGGCCTCGTGGCCGAGCCCCGCCTCAGCCGCTTGGTGGACACCCGGCACCGGACCATCCCGTTGCCCGAGGAGGGGATCGTGCTCTCCGTGTCGCTCGCCGAGCTGCTGGACGCGGGGCCGGGCGACGAGCTGATCGTGGAGGTGCTGGAGGGCTCCCGGCCGGTGCGGCGCATCCGGGTGGCGCAGGTGGTGGACCAGTACATGGGCACCGCGGCCTACATGCGAATCGACGCGGTGCAGCGCCTGATGCGGGACGGCCGCTCGCTGTCGGGGGCGTACCTCCAGGTGGAGCCTTCGCGGGCCGACGAGCTCTATCGCCGGCTCAAGGAGACGCCCCGGGTGTCGGCGGTGGCCCGCAAGGCGGCTGCCCTCCGGAGCTTTCAGGAGAGCGTCGCCAAGAACCTCGGCGTGATGATCTTCTTCTTCACCCTGTTCGCGACCATCATCGCCTTCGGGGTGGTGTACAACAGCGCCCGCATCTCCCTCTCGGAGAGGAGCCGCGAGCTGGCGAGCCTGCGGGTGCTCGGCTTCCGGCGCTCCGAGATCTCGTACATTTTCCTGGGCGAGCTGACGGTCGTGACACTGCTCTCCCTGCCGGTGGGCTTCGCGCTCGGCTGGGCTCTCTCGGCCCTGACGCTGCAATCGTTCGCCACCGAGCTCTACCGTTTTCCGACCGTGATCACCCGCCAGGCGTTCGCCGCCGCGGGCCTGACCGTTGTCTTCGCCTCGCTGGTCTCAGGGCTGGCGGTGCGCCGCCAGCTCGACCGGCTCGACCTCATCGCCGTTCTCAAGACCCGGGAGTGATCCCCATGAAACCCCGTCGGAAGATATCCAAGAAGGTGCTGATGTACTCCGTCCCCGCGGCGCTGATCATCGCGCTCGCCCTGGGCATGCGCTCCAGCCCGCTCCCCGTGGACGTGGCGCCCGTGAGCCGCGGTCCGTTGCGAGTGACGCTCGACGAGGAGGGGGAGACGCGGGTCCGCGACCGCTTCGTGGTGTCCGCCCCGTTCACCGGCCGCATCCTGAGGATCGAGCTGGAGCCCGGCGAGCCGGTGCGCACCGGCGGGGTGGTCGCGGTTCTGCGCCCGGCCGCGCCCGACCTCCTGGACGCCCGCAGCCGGGCCGCCTCCGAAGCCCGCGTCCGCACCGCCGAGGCCGCCCTCGGGCGAGCCCGGGCCGACCGCGAGCGCGCCCGCGCCGAGCTGCGCTTCGCCAAGGCGGACCTCGGGCGTTCCGAAGCGCTCGGCAAGCAGGGGATCGTCTCCCGCGAGGAGGTGGAGGTCGCGCAGCTCGGAGTCGAGACGCGGGAGGAGAGCCTGAAGGCCGCCGAGTTCGAGGTCCAGGTGGCCCAGAACGAGCTGGCCGCGGCCCGCGCCAGCCTCCTGGAAGGAGGGGAAGGTGCGGGAGGAGGAGCCTACGAGGTCCGCTCGCCCGTGGACGGGGCGGTGCTGCGGAGGCTCCGCGAGAGCGAGACCGTGGTGCCCGTGGGTGAGCCGCTGCTGGAGATAGGCGATCCGCGCAACCTGGAGATCGTGGCCGACCTGCTGTCCACGGACGCCGCCCGGCTCCGTCCGGGCCAGCCGGTGGAGATCGAGCAGTGGGGAGGGGGCACGGTGCTGCCGGGCCGCGTGCGGAGGATCGAGCCCTCGGGCTTCCTCAAGATCTCGGCCCTGGGGGTCGAGGAGCAGCGGGTCAACGTGATCATCGACCTCGCGGCGCCCCCCGAGCAGCGGGCCAGCCTGGGGGACGGCTTCCGTGTCGAGGTCCGTGTCGTGGTCTGGGAGAGCCCGGACGCCCTCCAGGTGCCGACGAGCGCGCTCTTCCGCGACGAGCAGGGCTGGGCCGCCTTCGTCCTGGAGAACGGCAAGGCCATGCGCCGGAGGGTGGAGGTGGGACCGCAGAACGACCGGGCCGCCGTTGTGCTCGGCGGGCTGGAGGAGGGGGAGAAGGTGATCATCCACCCGGGCGCGGAGATCCAGGACGGGGTGGAGGTGGAGGAGCGGGGGAAGGGTTAGCCGGCGAGCCGTTTGCGCGGCGCGGGCGGGGGACCCCCTCTCCCGCGCAGCGGGGGAGGGCCGGGGAGGGGGTTTTCCGTTCCACGCACGAGGTACCGGCCTCGGGCCACCGGGTAGAGGGCTCTACCCATCGGGTAGAGGGGTCTACCCCATGGGTAGCTGCCTCCGGCCGCAGGGTAGCCAGGTCTCCCCACTGGGGAGAGGGGTCTCCCCGCCGGGTAGAGGGCGGTACCCATCGGGGAGAGGCCTCTCCCCACCGGGTAGAGGGGTCTACCCCGTCAATTCCGGACAGAATCCAGTCTATGCCGGACAAATCCAGGCAATGCCGGACCGTCCCCACTGGGTAGAGGGGTCTCCCCAGTGGGTAGAGGGGTCTCCCCACGTGTTTCAGGGCGCTGCAAGCAGGTCGGCCAGCAGCAGCACCCGCCGCCTCAAGGACCGCAGCTCCACGTACTCCTCCCGGGTGTGCATGCCCCCGCCTACAGGACCAAGGCCGTCGAGGACGGGCAGGCGTCCGGGATCGGGGAGGAAGTTGGGGAAGGAGATGCCGCCGCGCTCGCGCTCGACTTCCAGGGTCCAGCCGCGGGCAGCAGCCAGGGAGACGGCGCGGTCGCAAATATCGCGGTGGGGACCGTCCGGATCGACCGGAGGGATCGTGGGCTCGCGAGTGAAGGCCATCTCCGTGCCGGTGTCCCTGGCGATCTCCTCGGCCAGGGAGCGCAGGCGGCTCTCGATCTCCGGCTCTTCTTTCGGACGGAGGAAGCGCGCCTCGCCTTCCACGACCGCCCGATCCGGCACGACGTTGAGCTGCCGTTCCGTGCCGACGAGCGAGTGCGCGGTGGCCAGGTTCTCGACGAAGCTGGCGTCCCCGGCTACGAGCCGTCCGACGTTCACGGTCGGACCGCCGTCCCGCCGCGAAAGCGCCTGGGCCTCGACAGTCCAGCGGGCAGCGGAGGCCAGCGCTGAGCGGCCCTCCCAGTAGTGAAGGCCCGAGTGCGCGGCCTGACCTTTGACGATCAGCCGCCAGTCGAACATCCCCCGGCGGCCTGCCACCATGGTCTCGGCGTCCTCGGCGGGCTCGCCCGGTTCCAGGACCCAGAGAGCCCGCGCCCCCTCCCCCCAGCAAATCATCGAGGCGTGGGAGATCGGGCCCCCGACCTCCTCGTCCGGGACCACCACAAGGAGCAGGTCGTCCGGCGGCTCGACACCGCGATGGGCGAGCAGGTCGAGAGCACCCAGGAATGCCGCGAAGCCCCCCTTCATGTCGATGGCCCCCGTGGCGACGAGGCGATCCCCCTCCATCCGGGGCTCCGCAGCAGGAAGGACCGTGTCCATGTGGCCGATCAGCAGAAGATGACCGCGGGAGGTGTTCGGACCCCGGGCCACGAGCACCGGCTGGCGGACGCCTCCCTCGCCGCTCTCCTCGTGGACTTCCGGCGTCAGGCCACGGGCCGAAAGCTCTTCGGAGAGGCGCTCCGTCATCCGTCGTAGCCCCACAAGGTCGCCGCTGGGAGAGGAGATCGCGGCGAGCTCGCGCAGGAGCTGGACCGAGCTGTCGTAGATCGGGCCGGGGAGGTCTTCGCTCATGCGGGATAGCCTAGCAGCGGTGCTCCGGTGGCGGGGTAGTGTTGTAAAGTCAGGGCCGAGGAGAACCCGGTCATGGTCAATGCCGTCATTCTGCTGAGCGTGGAGAAGGGGAAGGTCAACGAGGTTGCGGAGCGGATGGTGGAGCTCCCGGGCATCTCGGAGGTGTTCTCGGTGGCCGGCCATTGGGATCTGGTCGCCATCGCCCGCGTCAAGACGAACGAGGACGTGGCCGACGCCGTCACCAACCAGATCCTCCGGATCGAGGGCATCGAGCGCTCCGAGACCCTCATCGCCTTCCGCGCCTTCTCGCGCTACAACATGGAGCGCATGTTCTCCATCGGCAACGAGGAGCCCCCTCCGGTCCGGTAGTAGGGGCGGCTCTTGTGGCCGCCCAGGGCACCCACAAGGGCCGCCCCTACTTCTTCCCGATCTCCGCCACCAGCTCCTTGTACCCCTTGTCCTGACGGAGCGCGGCGAACGCAGCCTCACCCTCCAGGCGGGGCAGGTCTGTCCAGCCCTTTTCGACCGCCTTGCGCAGGTTCTCCAGCGCCCGCTTCTTCGCCCCCTTCCGGGCGTGGGCAGCCGCCAGCTCGTACCAGACCTCCGCGCTGTCCGGCACGATCTCCGCGGCGACCGAGAGCACGAAGATCGCCCGGTCGTGGTTCCCCTGTTCCGTGAACATCCGCGGCAGGTAGGAGGTCGTCTGCCCCAACACCGTGCTCAGCAGCCGCTTCGCGGACAGGCTGTCCTGATGGTCGGAGGACTTCGCCAGCTCCTTCAGCTTCTGGATTTGCAGATTCTTCAGGGCCTCCGCCACATCGTTGGTGGCCAGGGCTTTCGGAGCTGCGGCGAGGTACTCCTTGTCCCGCTGCTCGCGCTGGTACCGGGCCTTTCTCTCTTTCTTGAAAGCCTCGGACGCGGCGATCCCCGAGACCTTCACCGCGATTTCATTGAGGGCTTCGGGATCGCGCAGCCCCCGGTAGTCCTCCGGAAGGTAGGCGAACATCCGGTGCGCCTCCTGGAGGTCTCCGGACGCTTCGAGGGCGCGGGCTCGGGCCAGGTCCTCGGACCAGAGCTTTTCGATCAGGGCCGTGTCCTTCTCCCTCGTCCCCTTCCTCATGGCCTGGAGCTCCATCCAGCCGAGGGCGCGGGTCGCCACATCCTCCGGCATCCAGGAGTGGGGGCCGGGGAAGACCTCGACCCGGTGGGGGAGGCCCAGCGCGGCGAGCTGCTCGTCGAGGTCCAGGACCTCGTAGAAATTGTAGTCGCGGTCTCCCACCCCCCCGTAGTAGAGGAAGGGAGTGTCCTTCGCCGGCTTGACGTCGAAGGGGAATCCGGCCCCGGCGGCGAGGATCCCGGCGATCGTCCCGGGAGCGGCCAAGGCCATCTGGCAGGCGGCGCGGACCGTCCCGGAGAAACCGGCGGCGTAGACCCTCCGGTCGTCGATCGAGAAGCGTGCGTGCGTGTCCGCCCACATGATCCGCATGGCCTTGAAGTTCGGTTCCATCGGCCCGTCGCTCATGGAGTTGTTCGAGCTGGCCACGAGGTAGCCGTAGCGCTCGGCCCCGGCCAGGAAGCGCACCGCCGCCGCCTTGCCGTTCTCCCTCGCGTCGAAGACGTAGAGGATCGGGTGCTTGCGGTCCGGCTGGTAGGACTTCGGAATGTACAGGGCGTAGCTCTGGCTCGGGTCGGCCTGGGCGACCACCTTGTCCACGAGCTGGCCGCGGGGGAAGTCCTGGGCTGTCGCCGGCAGAGCGATGACGAGGGCGGCGAGGAAGGCTCGGTGCCATCTCATGGGGTGGCTCATGGGGTGGCTCATGGGGTGAATGCTACACCGGACCGCCAGGCAAGGGAATTGCAAGGATTCGGCGGCATCACGAGGGGGATCTCCATGAGCCTGCCTGACCGCGTCCTCTCCCAGAAGTCGTCGTTCGGCCTGTACCGGAGCGCTCCACGCCGGGTGAGCCCGGCCGACCTCGACGCCACGCTGCCGCTGGCGCCCGAGCACCCCAAGGAGTCGCACGAGGTCCTGGTCATGAAGTGCCTGTACTGCCAGGCGCCGGTGGAACGAACGACCACGCAGGTCCGCGTGAATCGCAATGGTTACAACCTGTCGTGGCAATCCATTCCCGCCTGGGTCTGCACCCGCTGCGACCAGGCCTACTTCGAGCCCCGCGAGGTCCAACTGGTCAAGCAGGCGTTGACCTCCATGAAGCGGCTCGACAAGTAGCCCCCGGAATCCCGGGCACCCCGCCTGTGTTATTCTTCGCGCCCCCTTGAAGGGCGGGCCGCCACCGGCCTGCCCATTTTCCCATGAAGAGAAGCGAGGAACGCGTGAGTCAGCAGAGAAGAGAAGACGTCCGCAATCTGGCCATCATCGCCCACGTCGACCACGGCAAGACCACCCTGGTCGACGCCATGCTCTGGCAGAGCGGGATCTTCCGCGCCAACGAGAGCGTCATGGAGCGCGTCATGGACTCCATCGACCTGGAGCGCGAGAAGGGCATCACGATCATGGCCAAGAACACGTCCATCTATTACCGCGGCACGCGGATCAACATCGTGGACACCCCCGGCCATGCCGACTTCGGCGGCGAGGTCGAGCGCACCTTGAAGATGGTGGACGGCGTCCTCCTGCTGGTCGACGCCAGCGAAGGCCCGCTCCCCCAGACCCGCTTCGTGCTGCGCAAGGCCCTGGAGGCGAACCTTCAGCCGATCGTGGTCATCAACAAGATCGACCGGCCGGACGCCCGGATCGCCGAGGTGGTCGACGAGGTCTACGACCTGTTCATCGACCTGGACGCCAACGAGGATCAGCTCGACTTCCCAATCCTCTATTGCAATGCCCGGCAGGGCCTCGCCCGCCGTGAGCCGGACGCAGCCGACCAGACCCTGGAACCGCTCTTCGAGGAGATCGTGCGCAGCGTGCCGGCTCCGGTCTTCGACCCGGAGATGCCTCTGCAGCTCCAGTTCATCACCCTCGACTACGACGACTACGTCGGGCGGCTGGCGATCGGGCGGGTGTTCAACGGCCATGTCAAGAAGGGCCAGGAGGTGCTGCTTTGCCGCCTCGAGGGCGAGCCGACCCCGGTCAAGGTGACGATGCTCTACGGCTATGACGGCCTGAAGCGTGTCGAGATCTCCGAGGCCGGCCCCGGCGACATCGTGGCGGTCGCGGGCATCGCCGAGGTGAGCATCGGCGAGACGCTCTCCGACCGCGAGCGTCCCATGGCCCTGCCGCCCATCCAGATCGACGAGCCGACCATTTCCATGGTGTTCTCGATCAACGACTCGCCCTTCGCCGGCCGCGACGGCAAGCACGTGACCTCGCGCAAGCTCAAGGAGAGGCTGGACCGCGAATCGCTGGTCAACGTCTCGATCCGCATCGAGCCCACCGACACGCCGGAGGCGTTCAAGGTCTCC
>Ga0190265_10000573_pt1 | contig 25632 bp, 21 predicted proteins | sample Popmic124T_FD_133135 | JGI IMG/M metagenome (GOLD analysis project Ga0190265, IMG submission 133135) | Populus adjacent soil microbial communities from riparian zone of Indian Creek, Utah, USA - 124 T | ecosystem: Environmental > Terrestrial > Soil > Riparian zone | place: USA: Utah | collected...
GCAATCTGGCCGGCTATGTCGCGGCAGGTGCCGAGGCTGGTGCCGTAGAGCACCGTCAGGACGCGGCCTTCGCCCTTGACGCCTTGTTCCGTGTCCGGTGCGGCACCGTTAGCTTGCGTGGACACGACGATCGGCGCGGAAGACCTGGCCATCGGCGCGCGATCCGTGCGCGGCCGCACCTGGATCTTCAGGCCGTCCGGCTTGATGGTGAGCGACTCCTTTATCTTGAGCTGGTAGCGCTTGTGATCCATCAGCTTGAATCGCTGCAGCATCATGCCGAGCACGAGGGCCGCCTCCTGCAGGGCGAACTGGCGCCCGATGCAGGCACGCTGGCCGCTGCCGAACGGCTTGTAGGCGTTGACGGGGCGCGCCGCTTCAGCCTCGCGGCTGAAATTGTCGGGATTGAAAACTTCGGGGTTGGGTCCCCAGACCTTCGGATCCCGGTGCAGCATCGGCGCCAGCACCAGGCAGTGGTAGTTCTTCTTCAGCGGAAAGCGGCCGCCGAGCATCGTGTCTTCCAGGGCGTGAATGCCGAACGCCGGCGCGGTGGGCCACAGCCGGAGCGCCTCCTTCAGGATCTGGCCGATGTACTTGAGCTGGTTGACCTGTTGGTAGGTCGGCTTGGCGGACGTATCCGGACCGAGCACGCGATCGACTTCCTCATAGGCCTTCGCCAGCACCTCCGGATGGTTCAACAGCGCATAAGTCGCGAAGGAGAGCAGGCCGCTGGTGGTCTCGTGGCCGGCGATCAGGAAGATGATGGTCTCATCGCGGATCTGGATGTCGTCGAGGCGCTGGCCCGTGCGCTTGTCGATGCCGGCCAGCATGTAGTTGAGCAGGTCCTTCTTGCTCGCATCCTCGTGCATACGCCGCGCCTTGATCAGGCCCTCGACCATGTCGTGCATGTAACGCGTATCTTCGCGCATCTGGCGCTGCATCTTGCGATTGATGATGTCTTCCAGCGGCAGGCCGCGCGTCTGCATCGTGGTTTCCAGCGAGCGCAGCATCGCATCGATGAACGGGTGGTTGCCGTCGCGATAGAACGAGTTGAAGCGGTAGTCGAAGCCGCACAGTCCGATGGTGTCGAGTGTCACGCGCGTCATGTCGTCGGTGACGTCGATCTCGTCGTCGGGGTTGAGCCGCTCCCACTTCTTCATGCACTGATCGGCGACATCGAGCATCGCCTCGTGATAGCCCTGCATGGCCCGCTGCGCGAAGGTCGGCAGCAGGATGTTGTGCGATCTCGACCAGCGCGGCTCCTGCGTATCGGCGGTGAACAGGCCGTGCGCCACGGAGCGCAGACGCCGCAATACGCCGCGCGTGCTCTTCTCGAAGCGCTCCTCGTCGCTGAGTTCGTCGACGAGATCAAAGCCGGACACCACGACCATCGGCTTGCCCATCATGTCGAGCCAGAAGATGGGGCCGAGTTCGCGCGTCAGCTTCATCATGTCCTGCACCGGCGCGTCGGCCCGCACGGACAGCATGTTGCCCAGCATGAAGCGCCGCGGCGGGCTCGGAATGGGGTGCAGGGGGTTGTCGCTGGCCATACTGGCTACTCGCTGGCTCGATTTGCGGACGGCAGAGGAAATCTATGCATCCGCGCGCGTCTCCTGCCAACCGGGATCGCTCGGCGTGTAAGCACAAGGCGAAGCTGGCGCCGTGGTATGCCAGGGGTACGGAAACCCTTTAGAAATTCATCGGGCGGAACATTGAGTTGAAACCTGGTGTCTGCGAGAATGATCGAAACAGCGGCTCGTGGTTCCGTTCGTGGCGACGGATGCCCCGCCGGGAGGAGCTTCCCATGAGACACCTGAGCGGCGTTGACGCCTCCTTCCTGCACTTGGAGACGCCCGAGATGCCCATGCACGTGGGCAGCCTCAACATCTTCGACCTACCCGAAGGCTATGACGGCGACTTCTATGAGGACGTGAAGGCGCACATTGCCGGGCGCATGCACCTCGCCGAGGTGTTCGAGCACAAGCTGGCGCAGATCCCCTTCGAGCTGTCGAACCCGGTGTGGGTGGACGACAACGACATCGACATCGACTACCACATCCGCCGCGTCGTGCTGTCCAAGCCCGGCACTTTCAAGCAGCTTGAGCAGCTCGTCGGTCGCCTGCATTCCAGCCTGCTCGACCGCAGCCGTCCGCTGTGGGAGTTCTACGTCATCGAGGGTATGAAAACCGGCCAGCCGGCGATCTACGCCAAGGTGCATCACGCGGCAGTGGACGGGCAGGCCGGCGTGGCGCTCGCCAAAGCCATCTACGATCTCACGCCCGAACCGCGTCCCATCAAGGCGCCGCGCGCGCGCAACCGCAGCAACCAGTATCAGCTTGGCGTGGCCGAGCTGGCAACGGCGGCGGTGCAGAACACCATCCAGCAGTACGTGAAGCTCTTCACCACGCTGCCGAACGCCCTGCAGGCGATCGCCAGCGCGACGATGCCGGCGTTCGCGGGCGGGCAGTTCACGCAGTTCGGTATGCCGAAGAACTGGCAGCTGGGGCCCAAGACGCCGCTCAACGTGTCGATCACCAACCAGCGCTCGTTCGCGGCGCGCTCGGTGTCGCTGAGCGAGGTGAAGCAGATCGCCAAGGCATGCGGCGGGACCGTGAACGACGTCGTCCTTGCAGCGAGCGCGGGCGCGCTGCGTCGTTACCTCGACGAATACAACCAACTCCCGAGCACGTCTCTTACCGCTGCCGTACCGGTGAGCCTGCGCGAGGCCGGGAATACGGACCTCAACAACCAGGTGTCGATGATGCTGGTGAGCCTGGCGACCGACATCGCCGATCCGCTGGAGCGGCTCAAGACGATCATCGGGTCGAGCAAGGCGGCCAAGGAACTGTCGGGCAGCCTCAAGGCGGCGATCCCGACCGACTTCCCCTCCTTCGGCGCCCCGTGGATCATGGGTGGCTTCGCGCTTCTGTTCGGCCGCTCCAGGCTCTCCGACAGTCTGCCGCCGGTTGCCAACGTTGCGATCTCCAACGTACCCGGTGCGCCCGTGCCGCTTTACATGGCGGGTGCCAAGCTCGCCACCTATTACCCGGTGTCCATCCCGGCGCACGGCGTGGCGCTCAACATCACGGTGCAGAGCTACAACGGCTCGCTGGACTACGGCTTCACGGCCTGCCGCCGGGCGGTGCCGGATGTCGATGACCTCATCGAGTACCTCGTCGAGGCGCACAAAGAGCTGCGCAACCTGGTTCTCGGTCCGCAGGCCGCTGTCGCGAAGCCGCCGGAGAAGGCCCATCAAGTCGCCGCCACTCCATTTGCTGAAAAGGCGGCTGCGGAGGCGCCGGCCGAGCCGGCCAAGCGCCGCCGTGCGGCCAAAGGCAAGTCTGCCAAGCCCGTCAACGGAAAAGCAGCCCCTGCGCCGGAGGCAGCGCCCACTAAGTCCAAAGGCCGCAAATCGTCGGGGAAGTCCGCGGCTAAAGCGCCCTCAGCTGCAAAGCAAAGGGTGAAATCCAAGGCGGCTGAGGCTGTTGCCGAGGAGGCAGCACCCCCGAACAAAGCGCTAAATTGACGCGGTAATCCTATTGCAAACGAATCGCGTCCTTCTCAGTTGTTAGTGGGTAACCTGACTTGATCGCGAGGTGATCCGTGCGGGAATCGACAACCAACGGCGTGCGTGCTCCGGGCGCCCTAAGGCTTGCCCTCGAACTGCGTGCGCCGTGGGAACTCGGGGCCAGCGTCGCCGCGCTGCCGATCCTGATGAGTGCGCCGCGCGGGGACGGCCATCCGGTGCTGGTGTTTCCGGGCCTCGTGGCCTCCGACATTTCCACGGGCCTGCTGCGCCGCTACCTCAAGGATCGCCACTACGCCGCGCACCGCTGGGGGCTCGGCCGGAACTTCGGTCCGCGCCCCGGCGTGCTGTCGGGCTGCGAGCGCGTCGTCTCCAAGCTGCACGAACGCTACGGGCGCAAGGTGAGCCTGATCGGCTGGAGCCTCGGCGGTATCTACGCCCGCGAAACGGCCAAGCAGGTAGCGGACAAGGTGCGCAGCGTCATCACGCTCGGTACGCCGTTCGCCGGCCACCCACGCGCGACCAATGCTTGGCAGGTCTACCAGTATGTGAGCGGTGAGCAGGTCGACGACCGCCGCGACTGGAACGAAATCAGGCGCGCGCCGCCGGTGCCGACCACATCGATCTACAGCCGCACCGACGGCATCGTCGCCTGGCAATGCAGCGTGCAGGAGCCCGCGCCCCAGACTGAGAACATCGAAGTCGAGGCGAGCCACGTCGGGCTCGGGGTCAACCCGGCCGTCTTGTACGCGATTGCGGATCGTCTCGCTCAGCCCGAGGGGCAATGGCAGCCTTTCGACCGCAGCGGATTGCGCGGCCTCGTCTACCGCGACCCCGCGACCGCCGATTGGTTCCCGGATTCACGCCTCGTCTGACCCGAGCGGCGCGAGCCGCGGCTTTCAGAACATCTGACGGTTCTTGTAGACCCAGTCCGAGAGCTGGGCGACCCCGGCTTCGGCGCTGATGTCGGGCTGCCAGCCGAGCGTCGATTCCAGCTTGCGGATGTCGCTCACGTAGACCTGCTGGTCGCCCGGTCGCCAGTCGGCAAACTGCAGCGGAATCTTGCGCGACAGGCGCTTCTCCAACATCGCGATGAGTTCGAGCAGGGACAACGTGTGCCGCGGGCCGCCGCCGACATTGAACGATTGCTCCGATGCCTTCTCCGGGAAGCGGATGGCTGCTTCATAAGCGCGGAGCAGATCATCGACGTGCAGCACGTCGCGTACCTGCATGCCGTCGCCGTAGATGGTGATGGGCCGGCCCAGCGTCGCGGCGATCATGAACCAGGCGACCCAGCCCTGGTCCTCCACGCCGAACTGGCGCGGTCCGTAGATGCACGACTGGCGGAAGGATGTCGCGCGGAGGCCGTAGATCCTGGCGAAGTCGAGTGCGTATTGATCAGCCGCGCCTTTGGAGCAGCCGTAGGGGGAGAGGAAGTCGAGCGGTTCACTCTCGCTGATCCCGTGCGGGCGGTCGGCATACGCGTAGCGATTGCCGCGCAACTCGCTCTTGGCCCCCGCTATCTTGCCGTAGACCTTGTTGGTCGAGGCAAAGATGAAGACGGTTTCCGGGCAGTGCAGGCGCACGGCATCCAGCATGTTGAAGGTGCCGATGGCGTTGATCGCGAAGTCGGTGCTGGGATCCATCACCGACGTGGTGACGGCAACCTGCGCGGCGAGATGCAGAACCGCATCGAAGCGGTTGGCCTTCAGCAGCTGGTCGATGGCCTCGCGGTTGCGCACATCGACATGCTCGAAATCGAAGGTGGAGCCGTCACGCAGCCATTCCAGGTTCTTGTCGGTGCCGGCGCGGGAAAGGTTGTCGAGGACGGTGACGTTCCAATTGCGGGAGCCGAAATAGCGGGCGGCGTTGCAGCCAATGAAGCCGGCACCTCCAGTGATCAGGATTCGTTTGGTTTGCATTGTTCTTTTCCGATGCTTTGACCCCGCCAGCTGCGGCAGAGCTTAAGTTTTAGCCCGCAATCGCCCGGCGCAGAACGCACGGCCGCATCGATTTTCCGTCGCAGCCGCGCTCCGTACTCCGATTGGTTGTAAGGGAGAGGGTCAGCTGACCTATACTAGGCCCTCTCTCCAACCCCGGCCCGGGAGTGACTACTCACGTTTCATGCCGGCCTAGGTAACACGCGGTGTTGCTCAGGCAAGAGTAACCAGGAGGTCACATCGCAGGGCTTGCGTCGCCGTCGCCGCATGGACGCGCCTCGTTTCCCATGGCAGTGAATCGACCACCGGGGACAAAGCTGGAGTGAGGAATGCGCATATTAGTGACCGGTGGGGCCGGGTTCATCGGCACCCACCTTTGTCGCCGGCTGCTCGACGAAGGGCACCAAGTGTCCGTCGTCGACAATGAGAGCACGGGGACCCGGGAGAATCTGCCGCCAAAAGTGTCGTTTGCCTATGGGGACGTCAGCGAGCTGTCGGACCTGGACCCCGTCTTCGCGAGCGGGGTGGATGCCGTGTGCCACATTGCCGGACAGGTGTCGATCGGCCGCTCTTTCATGGATCCCGTCGACGACCTGCGCACCAATGTCGAAGGCACGATCAACGTGCTGCAGATGTGCCTCAAGCACAAAGTGCCGCGCCTGATCTACGCCAGCTCCATGACGCTGTACGGGAACGGCGGGCGCGTGCCGACGCCCGAGGACGAGCGGGCCAACCCTGATTCCTACTACGGCATCACCAAGCACGCTGCCGAGCGCTACGTGCATTCCACAGCGGAACGTCCCGATCTCGGGTTCGATTTCCGCGTGACGTCGCTGCGCATGTTCAGCGTGTACGGTCCTGGCCAGTCCTTCAGCAATCCCTATCAGGGCGTGCTCGGGATATTCCTCGGCAAGCTCATGCGGGGCGAGCCGATCACAATTTTCGGCGACGGTGAACAGACGCGCGACTTCGTCTACATCGGCGACGTGATCGATGGTTGGGTAAGCGCGCTGAACACTCCGGCGGCGGCGGGCGGCGTGTTCAATCTGGGGAGCGGCCGTTCGCTCACCATCAACGAGCTTGCTGCGCGGGCAATCGCGGCGATGGGTTTTCCGCCCGGCGGCTATCCGATCAACCGGGCTCCCGTCAGGCCTGGCGAGCAGCGCAGTGTGCAGGCCGATGTTGGCTTGGCCGCATCGGTGCTCGGCTGGCGGCCGCAGACGCCCTTCGAGCTGGGACTTGCGGAGACGGTCCGCTGGGCGCGCGCGGAGTTCGCGGCGTCTACGCCGGCCGTCGCCGCGCTGGCAGCGGGTGCCTGATGAGAATACTCCTGGTGGTTGGTGTCGACCCGTGGACGCGCAGTGTGTCTACGGTCCACAAGTATGCGGCGGCCGCGAAGGCGCAGGGGCATGAGATTGTCGTCTTCGGCCCGGCGCACTGGGAACTGCCGACGCTGAACTTCACGACCGATCTGTCGGACATCGACCTTGCCCTATTCGTGGTGCAGGTGCCGTCTGATTTCCCCGACATGCCATACTTGGCCACGCTGCTCGACGGCTTGCCGCGCGAGCGGCGGATGCTCGTGGACATGTGGGGACGCTTCAACGACACGATCCGTCTGGAGCATGACTTCAACCATCTGGAAAAGATGGACGGTCATCAGGGCTGGGAGTGGGAGGACGCCATGCAGGCCGCCTCTGACGTCATTTTGCAGCCCACTCTTTCTCCGCTGCGGCCCCAGGTGGGGTCGTTTCTGTTCCACGGGTTCGATCCGGGCTCCGTCCTGCGCGCGCATACGACAGCCAAAAAGGCGGCGGCGGCGTGGACGGACAGGGAGTTCGGGGCCCTGTATGTCGGCAGCAACTGGCAGCGTTGGGAACAGGTGCACCGGTTCTTTGAGGGCTATCGAACCATCCGTGACCGCGCTGGCAAGGCCTGCCTCGTCGGCTGGGACTGGGACGAGCGTCCGCAATGGGCGGAGAAGCTCGGCATCAAGGGGGTCGATACCGACAAGGCGTTTCTTGCGAGCGTCGGCGCGGAAACGCGCAGCGCCATGCACTTGAACGAAGTGGTGGAGCGTCTCGGCAAGGCGCGGTTTGCGCCCGTCATCCACCGCCCGCTGTTCCGGCACCTGGGCCTCGTGACGAACCGGACGTTCGAGACGTTCTATGCCGACGCGATCCCGGTTCTGATGTTGCCGCGTGACTTTGTCGCCTCGATCTATGGTGAAGCCGGCCTTGCGCTGGTTCCGGGGCCGGATCTCGCGGCGCACCTGGACGATGCGCTCACGCGAGCGGAGTTCTACTGGGATGCGGTGCTGCAGGTTCGCGGCCATCTGGGGCGTCATCACTCCTATGCGCAACGTCTCGGAGAACTGGCGTCTTTGCCAACCACCGCTCCGCGCCTTGGAGCGGCGGCGTGAACATCCTGTTCGTGATGAAGCACAGGGGCAATGCCGGCAACACGCACGCGGTCGCCAACTACCAGCGCGTTGCTCCCCGTCACGGACACTCGGTTGCGATCTACGGGACGCCCATCTGGTACGTGCCGGAGCTGCAATTCTCAACGGACATCAAGGATTTCGATCGTGTTGTCTACGTCTTCGAGTCGGACCCCTACCGCATCAAGACGCTGCACGAGGCGGTGATGCTCACGCACTTCTCAAGGAGCAAGCGGCTGATCCTCGACTCCGACGGCATGTACAATCCTGTCGTCAACATCGACGGCTACGATTTCAACCATCGCAACGAGGCAGAGCGCGAGTGGTGGATCGCGTACTTCGATGCGATCGGCGATCGCGTCATGCAGACAACGGTTGCCAAGCCAGCCAATCCGCGTGTCAGCGCGATGACGTTCTACGGCTACAACGAGACTTTGCAGGTCGACCCGGCATCGGCCCCGCCCAAGCAGTACGACATCGTGCACGTTGGCCATAACTGGTGGCGGTGGCGGCAGGTGTCGTCCGAGCTGCTGCCAGCTTTCGAGAAGATCCGAGACCAGGTGGGGGAGATCGGCTTCATCGGGCTGTGGTGGGATGCGCCGCCGCCCGAGGGCCCGGCCGCGGGGCCGGAGGAGGCCTTCCACTCTGACCCAGAGGCGCTGCGGCGGCTGCGGGTCAAGGTGACGAACGCGGTGATGTATCACGACGTGATCCACACCATGAGCTCGGCGCGCATCAACATCATGACCCAGCGGCCGGTGCTGTCGCACCTGAGGCATCTCACGCTGAAGTACTTCGAGGTTTTTTGCGCGGACACGATCCCGATGCTCATGCTGGAGGAGGGCCACGCCGAGGCCGTGTACGGCCCCGCCGCGCGCGAACTGGTGCTGACGGGAAGGGTTGCGGAGAAGCTGCTGGATGCCCTGCATCGCCCCGATCACTACAGGGGCGTCGTCGAGGACGTGCGCAAGCATCTCGTCACGCACTATTCCTACGACCGGCTGATTGGCGAGCTGGTCGGCGCGTTGCGGAACTAGGGATCGCGTGGTGGCGGACGGACGGAGTCGCTCTGAATGAAGCTGGTGTTCGTCTACTGGGGCTACGAGAACGCCGGCAGCATGCTCGACCTGCGCGGGTACGCGCGGGCGGCGCAGGCGATGGGACACGAGGTTTCCATCTACGGTCCACCGAACCCGGCGTTCGCGCTCGACTACTCCAAGCAGCTGAGCGGTGCGGACGCGGTGATCTTCGTCTTCGAATGGACGACCGCGTTGCAATTCGGCGACCGTGTCGACTGGGTGCGTTTGCTCGAGGCGGTGCCCCGCAACCGCCGGGTCGTGATCGACTGCGATGGGGCCTACAACGAACCCATCACCTTCGGCGGCGACTACAATCACCTGACGCCGGAATCGAGTCGCTACTGGATGGACGTGTGCGACAGCATCTCGGACAAGATTTTTCAGCCGACGTACAGGCCCGAACGCAAGAACGTGCGGCCGTTCCTGTTCCACATCTACGATCCGACCTGGGAGGAGCCCTTCGACTTCCCCGGCAAGGAATTCTCGATGATCTACGTTGGTCACACGAAGTTCCGCTGGCTGGGCATGTCCAAAGTGCTGCGCGCAATCGAGCGGGTGCGCGATCGGGTCGGCCGGGTGGCGCTGGTGGGCGAAGGCTGGGCCTACCCGGAAGACTGGATGGAGCATCCCGAGCACAAGCCGCGCTTCTTCGTGGACCGCGACTACCTCAAGAAGATCAACGTGGAGGCGCTGCCGGCCATCTCCTACCGCGAGGTGCCCAATACGATCCGGAAGGGTGTCTTCAATCCGGTGGTCTACCGGCCGCTGTTCGAGCGGTTGGGCATGGTGACCTGCCGCACCTTCGAGACCCCGGCGGCCGGCACGATCCCGCTGTTCCTGCTGGAGCGCGACTACGTTGCCGAGATCTTCGGCGAGCGCGCGCTGGAGCTGCACCTCGAGGAGGCGGATGCGCACGAGAAGATCATCGACGTGCTAGAACGGCCGGATCACTACGCCGAGATCGTCACGGGTATCCGCCGCGATTTCGGCCAGCGCCACACGCCGGAGGCGCGATTGCGGGAGCTGCTGGGATACATTCAGGAATGATCCCGCTGCGTTCGAAGGGTTCTGAGACCGGTGGAAAGTAAGCCGACCTTCCCTGGCGTTCCAGCCGGCGCCCGTCGCATGAAGCTCAACTACGGCTTCAACGAGATCGACGGTTGGGGCGCATTTGCGCTCGGCGATCATAAGGCGCAAATCCACCGCCGTCTGCGGTTGATGGGAACGAAGGTCGTCCGCGTGTTCGTGTTCGACAAGCCGGTGCCCGACCCGTTCACCGAGTGGCCCTATTTCGCCTCCGTGCTGCAGGCCGTGCTCGACATCGGCGCCAAGCCGATGGTGACGTTCGCGAAGTTTTATCCACCCTTCGACCAGCCGCGCAACATCTCCAAGTTCGTGAACCGCTGCAGCGAGGTGCTGTGGGGCTGCATCGAGCAATGGGGCGGCGAGGAGGTGAAGGACTGGTACTGGTGCGTCTGGAACGAGCCGAACAATCCCGACATCGGAGGCGGCGTCGCCTACGAGGAGTACCTGCGCATCTATCAGGCGGTCGGCGCCATGGCGCTGGAGCAGCTCGGACCGCATCTGAACGGAGCCAAACTCAGGCTCGGCGGTCCGGCCATCGATGGGACGCAGCGCCCGTTCTGGATGGATTGGATTGCGCGGCTGGTGGAGGATGTTGACGACCGTATCCTGAGCTTCGTCAATTGGCACATGTACGCAGACTGGCGGCCGGCAGTGCCGGCCGACACCGTGTCGGTGAAACTGTGGGACTCGCCCGATTCACCCAACGGCGAAGTGTTCCGGGCGCTCGCCATGGCGCAGACATCGCAATACGAGGCGCGCGCGAAGAGCGTGGCGCGGCTACTGAAGGGCCGCGACATCCTCAACGTGTGCGGGGAGCTGAATACAATTGCGAACCACGATGAGGTCTTCACGCAAGGACTGAACCGGAACATCTTCGGCGCGGCCTACTATGCGTCGGCCCTGATCCACCTGATCCGTGGCGGCGCGGATATGGAGATGCGCTGGACGGCGACGTCCAAGCGGTGGCTGGGTTTGGAAGACACCTATGGCCTGATGTCCGTTGACGGGGAGCCGACGCCGGCCGCTTTGGGCAAGCAACTGTTTGCCCAGCACGTGCGGCATGGCGATTGGATCATGTTCCCAGCGCCCCCGTCCGGGGAGGCGGGGGTCGTCGATGCCATCCTCTCCTGGGACGGCGGCGGGCGGCGCAGCGGGGTGTTCGTGAACACGTCGGCCAAGCCCTTGAAGCTCAGGTCCTGCGATTGGGACCCGGGGCTCGGCAAGTGCAGTCAGCTGCTGCGACTGGATACTGGCACCGGCAGCAGGATCGCGCGGGAGGCGCACGAGGGAATTGTCAGGCTGGATGGATACGGTATTGCGGTGGTGACCAACGCAACCGACACCGAGTTGGACTAGAACTTAACGCTGCCTCTTGCGCAGGAGTGAAACGTGGACAGGGCATTTGGCTGGATCGGGGAAATCTTCCAGACACTACTGAGATTTGTTCCCTGGCTTGTGATCGTTCCGGCTACGCATGCCGGCGTGGCGTTCGTGCGGGGGCATCGCGTCAAGGAATGGAAGCCGGGGCTGCACTGGTACTGGCCGCTCGTGACGACGCACCGGACGATAGCGGTCGTGCGCCAGACACAGCGCATACAATCCAAGATCGTGATGACCAAGGATATGAAGACGGTCACGGTCGGCGCGCTCGTCACCTACTACATCGATGACGTCGTCTCGGCGATTGCCAAGATCGCCGACCTGCCCTCCGACATCATGGAGCGATCGCAAGGTGCGATTCTGGCGGAGGTCAGCGAACGGACGCTGCAGGAGATCCAGGGAGATCGTGTCGGATTCAACGCGGGACTCACGGAAAGGGTCGCCAGCGCGCTGAATGGATATGGCGTCAAGGTCCTGCATGCGCAGCTGACAGAGTTCGCTCCCTGTAGAGCGTTTGCGATCAATGGTCACGCGGCCGTCGGCAACTACCAGCTGTGGACCGGGTTCTAGGCGATGACGCAAGGCGGATCGGCTCCCGGCGACGAGGGAGCAGCGGCGCGACTGCGAACGGCCTACCTCGACCTGATGCGCGACAGCCTGATCGGGCGGCTGAACGAGGACCCTGCACTGCCCGCCTCAAAGGTGGTCGGCTACAAGGACGACCACCGCGAGCATGGTTGGGACTGGCCCTCCCAGGCGCCGTCCATGATCGGCGCCCGGCGGATGAACAACGTGCGCAGCGAATGCGAGCGCGTGCTGCGGGAAAACGTGCCCGGCGACCTCATGGAGACGGGGGTGTGGCGCGGGGGTGCGTGCATCATGATGCGTGCGGTCCTCAACGCTTACGGGATCAGTAATCGCCGAGTGATAGCGGCGGATTCGTTCGCGGGCTTCCCGAAGCCGTCCGCGGAGGCCGATGCAACTTTTCACCTGCATGAGTTCAGGGACTTCGCGGTGCCTTTGGAAGTGGTGAAGGCGGCATTTGCCCGCTATGGCCTGCTTGATGACCAGGTCGTCTTCCTGCAAGGCTTGTTCAAGGACACGCTTCCCACTGCACCGGTCGAGGTCCTGGCGGTGCTGCGCCTCGACGGCGACATGTACGAGAGCACGCGGGACGGCCTCGAGAACCTCTATGACAAGCTTTCAATCGGCGGGACGCTTATTGCGGACGACTATTTCCTCTTCGAAGCCCAGCGCAAGGCCGTCGATGAGTTCCGGGAGGAGCGCGGCATAACCGACCCGATCGTCCAGATCGATGACTACGGCGGCTACTGGGTGAAGGCTAGAAGCGCGCTGCCCAGTTGAAGCAGTCGAGCTTCGCGCGCGATCCTGCGCTATTTTCCGCAAGTCTGAGACAAGCAACACCTGCTAGCCGTCACTTCGAGGGCTGCGTAGTTCAGTTCCGGTCGAGGCTTCTTGTACACGGCGCATAACAGCGCCGGGCGCGCGGTTGGCTGTGCATGCGTTAAGCGTTTCTTAGCAGTTCAGACTTAAACAAGGCTGAATTGCTGCTTTCTTTTGAAACGATCTCACCGTCATGCCCAGGTTTGAGACCTCGAATTACACCAGCAAATCCTCCGCGCCACAGGGTCGATATCGCATGTCCAGACGATCGGTTACCGGTGCGATCCCTTCAACACTCGGCGAAGTTGGCACCGTTCGCGTAGCCGCCATGAGCGCCGGAATCATGCACGCAAGCTTCTGCTGAATCCGGAGACCCAGAAATGTCGATCATTAGCAGTCTGACCGCGAAACAGATTTCGGGTCTCTCGACCACGGCGATCATTGCCCTCACCACGACGGACGTGCAGGCGCTGGTCACCACCCAGGTCGCCGCGCTGAGCGCCACGCAGATCAATGCGTTCGAGACGACGGACCTCGAAGCGCTCGACACGACCCAGATCACCGGCTTTGCCGCTAACGCGGTGAAGGGCATGTCGGTGACGGCCCTGGTGGCGCTGACCGACACGCAGACGGGTGCGCTGACCTCGACACAGATCTCGGCGCTGTCCGCAACGGCCATCGGCTCGCTGAGTTCCACGGAAATCCAGGACTGGGATGCGACCCAGATTGGCGCCATCTCCTCCAAGCAGCTCGCCGGCTTGACGACGACGGCGATTGACAACTTTTCCGACACCCAGCTCGCAGACCTGACCTCGACGCAGGTGCGCGGCTTCACAGTCGGCCAGCTCAACGGCATGTCGACGACGGCCCTCAACGCGCTCGAGGTAGCCGACCTTTCCGCGACCCAGATCAAGGGGATGAACGCCACCGCGATCGAGAATCTCTCCGATACGCAAGTGTTGGGCATGTCCACGGCCCAGGTGGTGGCGCTGACCGTCACGGGTCTCGATGCTTTGAACTCGACCGAGGTGCAGAGCTGGGACACCACGCAGCTTGCCGCCCTCACGACCGCCCAGCTTGGCAAGCTGACGACGACGGCGCTTGCCGACTTCTCCACAGGCCAGCTCGCGGATCTCACGTCCACCCAGCTCAGAGGCCTGACAACGGCGCAGCTGAATGTGCTCGCGACCACTGAACTGAACGCCCTCAATGTCGCCGACCTGTCGACGCAGCAGGTGGCGGGGCTGAACGCCACGGCCGTCGGCAACTTGACGGACACGCAGGCGGGTGAGTTCACTGCGACACAGATGGCCGCCTTTACTGCGACCGGGCTCGGCGCGTTCGAATCGACTCAGGTGCAGGCCTGGGTCACCACGCAGCTCAACGCCCTTACATCGAAGCAGCTTGGCGGTCTGACCACCACGGCCGTCGACAATTTCTCGACCACGCAGATCACTGATTTGAGCTCGACACAAGTGAGGGGCTTCACAACCGTTCAGCTGAGCGGCATGTCGACCACCGCGCTCAATGCCCTCGAAGTGACCGACCTGTCGACCACCCAGATCAAGGGCATGACGTCGACGGCGATCGCCGACCTGACGGATACCCAGATCTCGGAGCTCGGCACTGATCAGATTGCGATGCTCGCGACAGCTGCAATCGGCGCCCTGAGTTCGACCGAGGTGCAGAGCTGGGTAACCACTCAGCTCAACGCTCTGACGTCGAAGCAACTCGGTGGTCTCACGACGAGCGCGCTCGACAGCTTCTCGACAACCCAGCTCGGTGATCTCACCTCCACGCAGCTGAAGGGCCTCACGGCAGTCCAGCTGAACGGCATGTCAACCACCGCGCTCAATGCGCTGGACGCGGCCGATCTGACGACCACGCAGATCAAGGGCATGAACGCTACGGCGGTCGAGAACCTCACGGATACTCAGGTTCAGGCGCTGTCCTCGGCGGCCATTGCCTCGCTGTCGACGTCCGGCCTCGAAGCGCTGAGCTCCACCGAGGTGCAAAGCTGGGATACAACGCAGATCGGCGGCTTGACGGCGAAGCAGCTCGGCAGCCTGACCACCACGGCGCTGGCTGAGTTCTCGACCACTCAGATCACCGACCTCAACTCGACGCAGGTCAGGGGTCTGACGGTGACGCAGCTGAATGTGCTCGGCGCCACGGAGATCAATGCGCTCGAGGTGGCCGACCTGTCCACCCAGCAGGTGGCGGGTCTGAGTGGCACGGCGGTCGGCACCCTGACCGACACGCAGGTGAGCGAATTCAGCTCCTCGCAGGTGGCGGCACTGTCGACCACGGCAATCGGAGCGCTGAGTTCGACCGCCATCCAGGCCTGGACCACCACCACGCTCGGCGCACTGACGGCCAAGCAACTCGGCGGTCTGACCACGACCGCGATCGATAGTTTCTCCGATACGCAGATCACCGACCTGACCTCGACGCAGGTGCGCGGCTTTACCGCGGCGCAGCTCAACAACATGTCGACGACGGCGTTGAACGCCATCGAGGTTGCCGACATGTCGACCGTGCAGCTGGCGGGCATGAATGCGACGGCTATCGGTAACCTGACCGATACGCAGATCGAGGACATGTCGACGGCACAGGTCACCTCGCTGACGACGGCGGGCCTGGAGGCCCTGAGTTCGACCGAGGTGCAGAGCTGGGTCACCACGCAGCTCGGAGCGCTGACCTCAAAGCAGCTCAGCGGCCTGACCACGACCGCGTTGTCCGAGTTTACGACGGTCCAGCTGACCGATCTGACCTCGACGCAGGTTCGCGGGCTGACGGCAACGCAGCTGAACAACCTGGCGTCGACGGAGATCAACGCGCTGGAAATCGCCGATTTGTCCACGGTGCAGATGGGTCAACTGACGTCCACATCGGTCGACACGCTGAGCGATACGCAGATCGGTGGCCTGTCGGCCGTGCAGGTGACGGCGTTGTCGACAGGCGGCATCGGCGGCCTGTCCACCACGGATCTGGCGGCCTTCACGGAAACCCAGGCTGCGGCCCTGACGGCGAACCAGCTCTCCTCGATGCTGACCGCGAATTTCGCGGCCATCACGGAGACGAACATGGCCGAGCTCGCGGTCACGGCCATCGCGGGCATCAGCGTGGATCACATCAATGCGCTGAACTCCACGCAGGGCAATGCGTTCACCACGGGCCAGATCCAGGCCATGAACGTGGACCAGATCAATGCACTGATCACTGTTGTGAATGCCTAACGAACAATAGGCGTACTGTTCCAAACCTTGCAGGCGGCCGGTCAGTGACCGGCCGCCTTTTTATTTTGCCCGCAGGCTTGAGTGGCGCTGACCTGAGGGTCGCGGCAGAGGGTTGTCGTGGTAACGGCGAATCCCGAATCGCGTTATTTCGGACCATTGCGTTTCCCGCCCTGTTTGCCCGAAGGACTGGCCCACGTGCAGGCAATCACCATCGCTGACCTGTTCTCGGAAACGGACCGGCTGACGCGGCAACAGGAGCCGCAGAAGGCGGCGGACCTCTATAAGACGTGGATCGCGCGCAACGGCAGCAACCAGCTCCTGCATGCGGTCTATTTCAACTACGCGGTCGCGTTGTCGCGCATCGGGGACAGCGCCGGGGCGATCAACGTGCTGCGCGAATGCATCCGGCTGAAGCCCGACTTCTATCCGCCCTACATCAACCTGGGGCGCGCGCTGGAAGACACGGGCCAGCTCGGCACGGCGGTCACGGAGTGGCTCGCCCTGGTCAACAGTCTGGCGGTCGTCAACGGCGACTCCGTCAAGCACAAGCTGATGGTGCTGCAGCAGCTCGGGCGCGTGCTCGAAGGGGCTCACAGCGATGGGCCGGCGGAAGATGCGCTGAAGAAGGCGCTGGAAATCAATCCGGCACAGGGCGAGGTGGTGCAGCATTACGTCTCGCTGCGCCAGAGGCAGTGCAAGTGGCCGGCGATCGAGGAGACCGAGTACATCCAGGCGAAGGCGCTCATGCGCCATATCTCGCCGCTGTCGCTCGCCAATCATGCGGACGACCCGATCTTCCAGCTCGGCCGTGCCTATCGGTATGGAAGAGACTCAATCGGCATTCCCGGCGTGCCGTACCGGCATGACCCCAAGAAGGCGCACAAGAAGGGCAAGCTGCGGATCGGCTACGTGTCATCCGACCTGCGCGAGCACGCGGTGGGCTTCGGCATGACCGACGTGCTGGAGACGCACGACCGCTCGCAGTTCGAGATCTTCGCCTACTACTGCGGGATCAAGCGCACCGATCCGACGCAGGCACGGGCCCAGGCAGTGGTCGACCAGTGGTTCGACCTCAACGGCCTCAGCAACGACCAGGCGGCGATGAAGATCGCCGAGGACAAGGTCGACATCCTGATCGATCTCAACGGCTACACGAAGGATGCGCGCACCAAGGTGTTTGCGCTGCGCCCGGCGCCGATCAACACCAACTGGTTCGGCTATCCCGGCACGATGGGAAGCCCCTACCACCACTACATCATCGCGGATGAGTACATCATCCCGGAGAGCCACGAGATCTACTACACGGAGAAGGTGCTGCGGCTACCCTGCTACCAGCCGAACGATCGCAGGCGTGTCGTGGCTCCGGAGCGTCCCTCGCGCACCGACGAAGGGTTGCCGGAGGATGCCTTCATCTTCTGCTGCTTGAACGGGATGCAGAAGATCACGCCGGAGGTGTTCCAGGCGTGGATGGCGATCCTGAAGGGGACGGAGAACAGCATTCTCTGGCTGCTGGGTAATACCGACGACACGAAGACGCGCATGAAGAAGCTCACCGAAGAGGCGGGCGTCTCCCCTGATCGCATCGTCTACGCGGCCAAGAAGCCCAACCCGCAACATCTGGCACGCTATCCGCTCGCGGACCTGTTCCTGGACACGTTTCCATACGGCGCCCATACGACGGCTGCGGATGACATGTGGATGGGCGTGCCGCTGCTCACGCTCTCAGGGCGCGGCTTCGCATCGCGGGTGTGCGGGAGCCTCGTGCGGGCGGCGGGCATCCCTGAAATGATCTGTCCGACGCTGGAGATCTACACTCAGCGCGCGATCGACTTCGCGAGCGATCGAGAGGGCCTCAAGGCCATAAGGCAGCGGCTGGAGGCGGGACGGGATAATTGCCTGCTGTTCGATACGCCCACGCTGACGCGGCACCTCGAAGGCCTCTATCGCAAGATGTGGGAGGAGTATCGGGCCGGCGCGCTGCCGGTGCCCGACCTCACGAACCTCGATGTGTATTGCGATCTCGGCGTGCAGCTGAACCTGGAACACGTCGGCACGCTGCGGGACGAGGAGTACCGGCGGCGCTATCAGGAGAAGCTCTCACTCCAGCACCAGACCTACCCGATCCAGCCTGATGCGCGGATCTGGCGCGGCGCTTAGCCGTTTGATGTGTCGCTGACACTTCTCGCCGGGGCGGCCGCGTGCGACCCTGCCGCCGCTGACGCTAGCCGAGACATGGAGAGTGCCGCGTGCCGATCCCGGTCGATCTCAAGGCCGTGCTGCTGACTGCGCTCCTGAACCCCGCCGTGCCGATCGTGGCGTTCTGGATGGGGCGGAACGCCAGCGAGTGGCAGAAACTGCCGGTGGCTGCGTTCGCGGCTGCGCTGCTTGGGTCAGTTTTCGTCTACGTGGCGGTGCGCCTGGGTGTTACGGGCGTGGCCGGCGTGGGCCGCGCGGCAGCCGGCGTGTTCGTCACCCAGTTTCTGCTGGGTCTCATCTGGGCGTTTGCGGGCTTCCAGTTCAGGCGCGGCATGTGATGGTGCTGCGCTACTGGCTTGTGGTCTCGGCGCTCTTGCTGGTGGGAATGGTGACCTGGGCCTTCGCGCCGGTGCTGTTTCTCATCTTTGTTCTGCTGGTGGGGTTGGGCGCCGTTTCCGCCGCAATGATCCTGCTGGCACGCCGCCTCAGGGCGTGGCGCGACAGGGAGTAGAGGGCGCCTCAGGCGGCCAGCACGTCCTCGGCACGCGCGGTGTCGCATGCAACGCGCGGCTGGGCGCCCTCAAGCGGCTTCTCTAGCAGCACGACGCCGCGCACATCGGGGCTGCGCCGCAGGCTGAAGCCTGCTTTGCGGGCGAGGTGTTGCATGCGCTCGTTGGTGGCGAGCGTTTCGCCGACGATGCGCTCGATGCCGACCGAGCGGGCGCGGCAGACAAGCTTTGCCAGCAGCAATGAGGCGAGGCCCTTGCCCTGCCACTGGTCGGCGACCGAGACGGCGAACTCGGCGTCAGTAGTTCCGGCCGGGCGGACGTAGCGGGCCTCGGCCACGACGATCTCCTTGTCGCCTTCGAACACCTCGGCGACGAGGGCCAGATGTTCCGCGTAGTCGACGTGGGTCAGCCGCTCCAGCAGGCCGGCAGGCAGCTCGCGCATGGGGCTCATGAAGCGGTCGTAGCGATCGGACGCCGTCAGGTTGCCGAAGAACGCCGCGGTGAGCGGGGCATCCTGGGGCAGCACGGGCCGTATGACGACGCGCCGGCCGCCCAGCCAGGTCACGTCGATCATGTCGGCGGGATAGCGATGGATCTGGTAGCGCATGGCACCCTCGCTCAGGCTGCCTTGTCCTGCCGGGGGGCCTGTTCGAAATCGGCCGCCGAGACGTGTCCGGCCGGGCCGACGAGGATCGAAGCCTCGCGCAGGGCGTAGACGACGGTCAGGCCGCCGCGGTCGATGATGAAGGATTGTCCCCTGGCCAGAATGACATCGCGCGGGTCGTCAGCCTGGGTGACCCACACAACTCCACGCAGGGCGGTGATCTGCAGGCCTTTGCCGTCGGCGATGCGGTGAACGGCCCTGGCCGGCAACTCGACGGGGCGAATATCCAGCAGATGCTTCATGGTGTGCTCCTATCCATGAGCGTGACGCATTGATTGTCGGCGCCATCTGTGCTCATGATCATCTCAGTTGGCCTATAAATACTGGCCAGCGCGCCCTGCGACAAACGATCATTTCTCACTCCATGCATGAGTTATGGGAATGCATAAGAAGCGCTTCAATCTGCCCCCGCTCGATCTTATCCAGGGTTTCGAGGCGGCGGCCCGGACGCTGAGCTTCACGCGGGCCGCGGAAGAGCTGTTCATCACCCAGTCAGCGGTGAGCCGGCAGATCCGCGGCCTGGAGGATCACCTGGGCGTCGCCCTGTTCGAGCGGAGGGCGCGCAGCCTTGCGCTGACGGAGCAGGGCCGCATCCTGCAGCGGGCTGCCACCGAGTTCCTCGAGCGACTGCAGGAGACGACGAACCGGCTGCGGGCGGATGGCGGGGCGCCCCACCTGACCGTGACGACGACGGGCGGCTTCGCTTCGTTGTGGCTGATACCGCGCCTGCGCACCTTCACGGCGCTGCATCCCGACGTCGATGTGCGCATCTCGGCCAGCTACAAGACGGTCAACCTCGAGCGCAGCCTAGTGGACGTTGCCGTGCGCTATTGCCAACCCGAGGAAGCACCTGAGGACGCAATCCGCCTGTTCGGCGAGGAGCTGTTCCCGATCTGCAGCCCGGCGCTGCAGAGCGACAACGCGCATCCCATCAAGACGCTGAACGACCTTGCTCATCATGCGCTGCTGCATATCGACGAGGCGCGCGGGCCGCTGGATTGGGATACCTGGCTCGCGGCACAGGGTCATGTCGGCCTCAAGCCCGCGGCGTCCATCCGCTTCGACAGCTACGAGCAGATGATCCAGGCGGCGCTGAGCGGCCAGGGAGTCGCCATGGGTATCGGCCGGCTGGTAGCCGGGCTGATCGAGGCCGGCGGGCTGGTGGCGCCGTTCTCCAAGAGCGTGATCGGGTCGCGCTCCTATTTCGTCATCCGCTCCGGCACCACGCGCGACCGGCCGCACGTGCAGGAGTTCGTCGACTGGCTGATCGAGGAGGCGAAGGCCGCGCTGGCAGCCGACGCCAGGGACGGCGGCGCTAGCTCCCGACCACCAGCGGCTCGGTCAGGCGGCGGAGCGCGGCGAGCACGCTCAGCGCGGTGATCTTTCCCGTACGCGGGTTTTCCTCGGACGGGATGTTGGCAATCGTCATCTCGAGGTCCGAGCTGTCGGATTTGACGATGATGGTGTGGGTGTTGCGCGTGACCCCCGGGTCCGCCCAGATCTCGCAGCGCGTGCGGTCCGGGCCGATGCCGGCGAGCGAGAGTGCGACGGCGACGTTGACGTTGGCCGGGAAACCCGCGATCGCCTCGCGCGCGCTGCCCTCGAACACCAGGAGCGGCTGGCGCAATCCTTCCACGGAGATGCCGCGCTCGACCAGCAGCGGGGCGCCTGCCAGGCCGCCGGGCGGCTTGCGCGTGACGATCTTCACGGACTCGATGCAACCCTCCGCGGTGGCGCGTACCGCATCGAGGCCGAGCAGCGCGCCGGTCGGCACGAGGATGCGGGCACCTGTCTGCCGCGCGCGGTCGACGAGGTCCATGTGGTCGATGAGCTTGCCGACGGAGAGCGGCATGAAGATGCGCCCGCGCTCGACGGCGGAGCGCGCAATGCCCGCAAACAGCGCGGAAGGCAGGCACTCCACGACGATGTCGCTCGCTTCCGCGAGGGCGCTGAGTTCGACGATGGCCGGGCGGGATTTGAAGTGTGCCGTTACCCGGTCGGCTTTGGCTCGGTCGCGCGTGGCTATGGCGGCGAGAGCGATGCCCGGCACGCCGCCCGCATCGACGGTGCGAGCAATCGCCGTGCCGATGGCGCCGAGCCCGGCGATACCGAGGCGCAAGGATGGGAGCGCGCTTGGCATCAGCTCGCTCGCGCGCGTGCGTCGGTGTAGCCGACGCGCTGGTCAGGATGCACGGGATGCCGGCTGGTGACACGCGCCAGCAGTGCGTCGACGTCGGCTGCACTCTTCGCCTTGACGGCGCAGTCGAGGAAGAGCTGCTCCAAGACATCCTGCTGCGCGTGGCTGCCGCCGAGCTGGTACATGCCGCCGAGCGCGGGCCGCATGAGGTCGCAGGCGCGCCTCGGGTCGCCCTTGGCGCGTGCGAGGATCGCCTCGCAGATCGGGAGCGCGTGGTCGCGCACGATGGGTGCGGCCGTCCCCTCGCCCTTGGATACAAAGGCGCGCATGCCCTCCAACATGCGTTCGGCTGCATCCCAGCGTTTGGTGGCGGTGAGTGCCATCATCCAGTGCGGAAGCGTGAAGGCGGAGAGGCAATCGCCGATACGTGCCTCGGCTTTATCGGCAAGCTCGGCCCAGCGGCTGCCGGCATCGATGCCCTGGCGCTCGAGGCGGAACAGCATGGAGGCTGCATTCTGCACGTCGATGTACATGTCGGGCTGCATTTGCGTGAGCGGGGAGTCGAGGTTGCGGAAGCAGCGGTCGTAGAGGTCGAGGACCTGGTCGAACTCGCGGCGCTCGAAATGATAGAGCCCGCGATGCCACCACAGGTGATGCTTGAGGTTGTTGCCGCCGTCCCAGTTGGGCTCCAGCCCGTTGAGCCAGGCGATGCCCTCCTCGCGCCGGCCCTGCATCTCGAGTACGTGCGCGACGCCGTGCGCGGCCCACAGGTCGCCGGGGTCGAGCGCGATGGCCTCGCGGCCCGAGGCCTCGGCAATCGCGTAGTTGCCCATCTCCTCATGTGCAAAGCAGCGGCAGGCGAGGAGCGCGGACCACCCTGCCAGCTCCGGGCTCCATTGCTTGTGGGCGATGTCTGCCCGCCGGGCCATCGCCTCGGCACGGCCATACCAGAACGCAACGAAGTGGTGCAGGCGGAAGGCCAGCACGTCGAGGGGCCATTCATCCAGAATCTGCTCCCAGGTCGCCAGGGTGCCGTCCACGTCGCCGCCGACCCACTTTTCGAGGGCATCAACGTGCGCACGCTCGCGTCGTGTCGTTGCAGCCGACAATGCCCTCGCCTGTTCCAGGGACTGCCGGGCCGAGGGCACGCTGGCGAGATTGAACGCCAGCATGGAGAAATAACCCTTGAGCACCTGACCCATGGCAAAGTCGGGGTCGGTCTTGAGGAGCGCGCGCAGGCGCTGGGGGGCATCGGCGCGGTAGCCGAGGTAGCCGCGAACGACATGATCGAAGGCTTGGGTTGTTTGAGGCGACGCGGTCGACAGGGGAAGTCCGTGCAGGTCCTGGGTGCTCATGGCGGTCTCCTGATGCAGCGTATGCCGGGCGCGCGAGCCTGGGCAAGCAAAGCAATTGTGCATTGCCGGCGAGAAGCGACGCCGCGCGGCTTTAGTCCAGATTGCATTTGCGAATCCGGCTGAGCTAGTCTGCGTTCAGTCTCAAGAAGCCATTCCATCGGGAGGAAAGACGTGAAAAGGCTCATTCTATCCGCCGTCGCGGCAGTCGCACTGATCGGTTGGGCGGGAGCGCCCGCCAGCGCGCAGCAGTATCCGGACCGTCCGATCAAGTTGATCGTGCCTTGGGCTGCCGGCGGCGACACCGACAATATCTTCCGCCCGTTTGCTCCGCTGCTGCAAAAGCACATCGGGCAACCCATCGTCATCGCCAACGTGGGCGGCGCCTCCGGCACGGTCGGCGCGCGCGAGGCCAAGGGCTCGGCGGCGGACGGCTACACGCTCTATGCGGTGCACGACTACATCCACCTGACCTATTACGCCGGCATCGCCGACGTTAAATACAGCGACTTCGAGCCGGTCTGCCTGCTGGCGGCGACGCCGTCGGTGCTGACCTCCAGCCCGAAGACGCCGTGGAAGACCTTCCAGGAGTTCGTGGCCGACGCCAAGGCGCGTCCCGGTCAGATCAGCGTGGGTGCAACGCTCGGCTCCACCAGCCACATCTTCCCGGCCACGGTGGAGAAGGCGGCGGGTATCAAGTTGAAATTTGTCTCCTACGAAGGCCTTGCCCCGCGCATGAACGCCATCCTGGGCGGGCATATCGATCTCACCGACTCTAACCTGACGCAGAAGGGCAAGGTCGATGCGGGACAACTCAAGTTCCTCGCTATCGCCAGCGAGAAGCGTCACCCTGATATGCCCGACGTGCCGACGCTGAAGGAGCTCGGCCACAACATCGTCTACGAGGTGGTGCGCGGGATCCTCGTTCCGAAGGGCACGCCGGAGCCGGTGCGCGCCAAGCTGGGTGAGGCTTGCCAAAAGGCAGCCGCAGAGCCTGGGTATGCCGCCGCGATGAAGCTTCAGGGCACGCGCGTCGCCTATCTCAATGCCAAGGACTATGGCGCCTTCCTCAATAAGATCGACGGTGAGAGCAAGGCCATCATGACCGACCTCGGCCTGATCAAGAAATGAGGCTGGGGCGGGACGGGATCGCGGGGCTGACCGGCCTCGCGATCAGCGTGGCGCTGCTTCCTTTTGCGTTCGGCCTCCCCAAACTGCCCATCGTGCCGGTGGGGCCCGGGTTCTATCCGATCCTGGTTCTGTCGTTCATGGCGGGCATCAGCGCGGTGCTGGTTTTCCAGGACATCGCGGCCCGTAGGTCCGCAGTTGGTGTGCCTCCAGCGGGGCAGGCCCGGGAGCCCGATCGCGCTTATGGTACGGTTGCAGCGGCGTTCGCAGTGACCGGCGCCTACGTCGGCCTGATGCCGCTGCTGGGCTTTCGTGTCGCCACTGCGCTCTTTGTGGCGGCTTTCCAGATGGTGCTGGAGATGCCGAGGACGCCTCGGCAATGGGCGATGCTTGCTGCTGTCGCGGTCGGCACCGCGGTCGTGACCCATCAGGTGTTCGAGCACTACCTGCTCGTGCTACTGCCGCGCGGCACTTGGACGGGCTGGTGAACCATGCTGGAGCTGCTGGGCACCTCGCTGATCTCGATCCTGCAGTTCAAGTATCTCGTGCCCCTGTTCATGGGGACGCTGATCGGCGTGATCGGCGGGGCGTTGCCGGGCGTCACCATTACGATGACCATCATCGTGCTGTTGCCGTTTACCTACGGGCTGGAGCCGTTAGCGGGCCTCGCCGCCATGACGGGCGTGTACGTGGGCGGTTCGGCCGGGGGCCTCCTCACCGCCAGCCTGCTCGGCATCCCCGGCACACCGTCGGCCATCGCGACGACGTTCGATGGGTTTCCCATGGCGCGCAAGGGCGAGCCCGGCCGCGCGATCTGGCTCGGCATCTGGGCCTCCTTCTTCGGGGGCCTGGTGGGCGGGCTGTTCCTGATCCTCGTCACGGGGCCGCTGGCCGCGATCGCGCTGGCGTTCGGACCGTGGGAGTATTTCTCGCTGTTCGTCCTGGCGATGGCGATGGTAGCGGGGCTGACGGAGTCGTCGCTGGTAAAGGGGCTGCTCTCTACCGCCATCGGGCTGCTCATCACGGTCATCGGCACCGACCCGATCGGGGCCGTGCCACGCCTCACGTTCGGCTCGGATTTCATACGCGGCGGTTTCCCGTTCCTGCCCGTGCTGATCGGCATCTTCGCCTTCGCCCAGATCATGACCGACGTCGAGAAGATGGGTCAGCCTGGAGCGTCGGGCGAGGTGGTGGCGAAACGTCCCAATCTTTCCGTGGCCCATTTGAAGGTGATCGGTGAGATCTTCGCGCGCCCGTTCCAGTTCCTGTGGTCGGTGATCGTCGGCATCCTGATCGGCGTGCTGCCCGCGATCGGCGGGAGCGCGGCGAGCGTTCTTGCCTACGACCAGGCCAAGAGGTTCTCGAAAAACCCGGAGAAGTTCGGCACCGGTCATCCCGAGGGTACCATTGCCTCGGAAGCCTCCAACAACGCCAACGTCAGCGGCTCGCTGATGACCATCATGGCCTTCGGCATTCCCGGCGATGCTGTGACCGCGGTCATGCTCGGCGCCATGACCATCCACGGCATCCAGTCCGGGCCGCTGTTCATCTTGCA
>Ga0190265_10000574_pt1 | contig 25600 bp, 19 predicted proteins | sample Popmic124T_FD_133135 | JGI IMG/M metagenome (GOLD analysis project Ga0190265, IMG submission 133135) | Populus adjacent soil microbial communities from riparian zone of Indian Creek, Utah, USA - 124 T | ecosystem: Environmental > Terrestrial > Soil > Riparian zone | place: USA: Utah | collected...
CGACAAACCGAACGTAACCAGCAGCGGCGGCAGTATGTCCTTCCCAAGCGTCCTGTTGAGCAGCGCATACTGCAGCGCGTAGCCGAAGCCAAAAAGCACCGGCATCGCCAACAGCGTACCGAGGAAGGGATCGACCCCGAGCGCGTGCATCAGCGCCAGCACGACAAATGCCGCCAGCACGATCAGGTCGCCGTGCGCGAGATTGACGAGCCGCATGATGCCGAAGATCAGCGAAAGGCCGGCGGCGAACAGCGCGTAGAGCCCGCCGAGCATCATGCCTTGCAGCAGGGTGTTGATTGCCGCCGTCATGTGCCGAAGTAGGCGTTATGGATGGCTTCGCGCGTCAGCTCCGCGGGACGCCCCGTGAGCACCATCCGGCCCTCCTGAAAGCAGTACACCCGATCGGCGACCTGCAACGCCTGCACGATGTCCTGTTCGACCAAAACCACGCTGGTACCGTTGGTCTTGATCTTCGGCAGCGCGGCATAGATGTCGCGTATGACGATGGGCGCGAGGCCCAGACTGATCTCGTCGCACAGCAATACGCGCGGATTGGACATCAGCGCGCGCCCGATCGCCGTCATCTGCTGCTCCCCGCCCGAAAGCGTTTGCGACGGCGCCTCCCGCCGTTTCGCGATCGAAGGGAACAGCTCGTAGATGCGGTCGAGCGACCAATATCCTCCCGGTTGCCGGCCGTACGCACCGATCCGGAGGTTCTCTTCGACCGAAAGCGAACGGAATAGTCGGCGGCCCTCGGGAACGAGCGAGATGCCGAGCCTGACGATCTCTGCGGCGCTGCGACCACCGATCGGTTGCCCATCGAATATGACGCTGTGCGGTGGGGATGCAGGGAGAAGCCCCGTTATCGTACGCAGGCAGGTCGATTTTCCCGCGCCATTGGCACCGATGACGGCGACGGTCTCTCCCTCATCAAGCTCCAGGTCAACGCCGTACAGGGCCTGGAAATCTCCGTAGAACGCCTTCAGCGCCTGCGTCGCGAGCAGCGTCACGCCGCGATCCCCATGTAGATCTGACGCACCTCCGCGGAGCTCATCACGGTCTGCGGGTGGCCTTCCGCGATCTTCCTTCCGAAGTTCAGCACCACCAGCCGGTCGACCACCGCCAGCAGCGCATGCACGATATGCTCGATCCAGACGATGGTCGTCCCGCCGGCCCTGACGTTCTTGATGGTTCCGACAAGCTCTTGGCACTCACTTTCCGTGAGCCCGCCTGCAATCTCATCGAGCAGAAGCAGTTCCGGGCCGGTAGCGAGTGCCCGCGCCATCTCCAACCGCTTGCGCTCCAACAAGGTGAGCATCCCCGCGGGCACGTTGGCGCGCCTTATCATCCCGGTGCTCTCCAGAATGCCCGCGCAGAAATCAATCGACTCGTTGACGCGTGCGCCCCGCCCATGCGTAGCCGCCACGAGCAGATTCTCGAATACCGTCAGGTTTTCAAACGGATGCGGGATTTGATAGGAGCGACCCATCCCCGCGGCACATCGTTCGTGCGCGCGCTTGCTGGTCACGTCGACGCCATCGAGGTAAATCGCGCCGCTGTCCGGCGCGAGATTTCCTGCGATGAGATTGAACAGGCTGGTCTTGCCGGCCCCATTCGGGCCGATGATGCCGACCGCTTCGCCGCGGGCGACAGCAAGGTCGATGCCGTCGGCGACCTTGAGCGAGCCGAAGGACTTCGTGAGGTGCCGGATTTCCAGAAGCATCATCGCCAAGCATTGGGGCCGGGATTGTGCCCGGCCCCGTATACGCTACGCGATCTAGGCGATCGCTTCCATCTTGCCGCCCACGGGGATGTTGGGCGCTGTCTTGTTGTCGGTGATGACGATGTCGTACTTGTTGCCGTCGCGCACCCGCCACTGTCCACCGACCAGCGGGGTCTTGGTGACGTTCTTGGCTGCAAAGGGCGGCAGTCCGGCGCCGTTCCACTGCACCTTGCCGACGACCGTGTCGAGGTTGGTCGCAGCGATCGCCTGCACAGTGGCCTTGGCATTGCCGATCTCGGAGGTGCGCTGCAGCACGTTGGTTGCGACCTCGAACAGCGAATGGATGAAGCCGATCGGCTGCGTCCACTGTTTCTTGGTGGCGGCGGTGTAGGCGTCGGCGAGTTGCTTTGCGCTCTGGCCGGTCAGCGACGACTTGAAGGGATGGCTCGGCGACCACCAGACCTCCGATGACAGATTGTGCCCGTCGCGGCCGAGCGCCTCGACCGCCACGGGGAACAGGATCGCCTTGCCGACCGAGGCCACCTTGGGCTTGTAGCCCTGCTGCAGCGACTGATTCCAGAACGTGGTGAAGTCTGGGGGAAGCACCACGCCGGTCAGGAGTTCGCACCTGGCGTTCTTGAAGGCCGTGATCTGCGCCGAGAAATTGTCGGTCAGGTTCTGGTAGCGACCGGGATCGGTGAGTTTGAAGCCCTGCTTCTCCAGCGCCGGCGGGAAGCCGACCTGCTTGTCACCCCAGGCGTTGCCGTCGCCGTCGTTGGGGAACAGGCCGCCGACCGACTTGTTGGTGGAGACCTGGTTCCACATGTTGGTGAACACCGCGATGATGTCCTCCAGGCCCCAGAAGTAGTGATAGACGTAGTTGAACGGCTTCCAGGCTGGCGGACCGCCGGCGGGATTGGCTTGCTGGCCGATGAACCAGGGCTGCCAGGGCGCCTTCGTGGAGACGCACGCCACTTCCTCGATCTCGCATTGGGTGCAGACCGGGTTGGTGGTCTCTGGCGTCGAGGCGACGAGCATCAGGTCGACTTTGTCGCGGACGATCAGGTCCTTGGCGACCTCAGCAGCGCGGTTGGGGTTCGACTGGCTGTCCCTGACGAGCACCTCTATCGGCCGTGTCGCATTGCCGACCTTCAGGCCACCCTTATTGGCCCCGCGGAATTGACCCAGCACGAAGTTGTCCGCCTCGGCGAATGCCGCAAGGGGTCCCGTTTGCGGACTGACGTAGCCGAGCTTGATCGGTCTTGCCTGGGCATGGACCGCGGGTGCGAATACTGGTCCCGCGGCGAGCGCGACACCGGACGCCGCCGAAGTTTTTATGAAAGCGCGGCGCGATAGTGGGTATTTGAGCTTCTTGCCTGACATGCCTTCCTCCCTGGTGCTGGCAAACGTGCGCGGAGTGCGCCTGCTGGCGCCTGCGCAAGAACGTGCGTGTCCTCCGCAGGTCGCTCGTGACCTGCATGTCGGCTTGCCGGCTGCCGCGCTGTTTGACTGTCGCCCGGACTTGTTCGAATATCGAACCGGCGTTCGGTAAGTGGCAATTTTCCCCTGGGCGGGTGTTGAGTGTCAACGAGAGTCTTGCAGCATCACCTGTCCGGTCACGCGGTAGAGGACGTCACACACGATACTGGTGGCTCAAAGCGCGTGGCCGACAAGGAATTCATGACCACGCTGGCGAAGGGGTTCGCAGTGCTGAGCTTGTTCAGCCGCGAGCGCCCCAGCCTCACCCTTTCGGAGGCTGCTGCAGCCGCAGATCTCTCCCGCGCCACCGCCCGCCGCATTCTGCGCACGCTCACAAATCTAAGCTACGTCGAGCAGCAGGGCCGCCAGTTTTCCTTGGCGCCCGAGATTCTCAAACTCGGCTTCTCGTATCTCGCAACCCAGAACTGGATCGAGCGCGCCCGGCCTCTGATGAAAGAACTCAGTGATCGCTTCCGCGAATCCTGCTCCGCAGCGATCCTGCAAGGTACCGATGCCGTCTATGTTGCTCGCGTCCCCGCGGGCCGCATCATGTCGGTTGCCATTTCCATCGGCACGCGGCTTCCGGCCTTCCACACGTCGATCGGTCGCGTCCAGCTTGGTTTCCTCGACGATGACGAAATCTGGCGCCGCCTCCGGTCCTTTCGCATGGAAGCCTACACGCCATCCACAATCATCGACATGCAGGCCCTCTTCGAACGCATTCGAGATGACCGGGCCCAAGGTTTCTCCATCTTGGACGAGGAACTCGAGCGCGGACTCCGCTCCATCGCGGTTCCGATCGTCGACCGGTCGGGCCAGGTCGTCGCCGCGCTCAACCTCTCCACGCACTCGACCCGCACAACCCGCAACGAAATGCGCGAGAGGTTCTTGCCGGCCCTGCGCGAAACGGCAGCCTTGGTTTCGGCAACAATTGCTTGAGGGCTGAACGCTGCCGGAATCACCTGCGACCGCAAGCCCACGCCTCTGACACCCCGGACACGCTAAAACCGACCAATGCAGCAAGGGAGAAACGCATGCGTATTCTGAAGGGCGCGGCAACAGTTGCCTTTTTCATGATCATGGCCGTCGGTGTCGCTACAGCGCCGGCGCCGGTGCTTGCACAAGGAGCGGGGAAGACAATGACGACAGCCTCTGGCCTGCAGACTACGGACACCAAGATCGGTGCGGGCGCATCGCCCAAGACCGGACAGATCTGCGTCATGCACTACACGGGTTGGCTCTACGAAAATGGTGTGAAGGGCAAAAAGTTCGACAGCTCGGTTGACCGTGGCCAGCCTTTCGAATTTCCGATTGGCACCGGTCGCGTCATCAAGGGTTGGGACGAAGGCGTTGCGAGCATGAAAGTGGGCGGCAAGCGCACCCTCATCATCCCGCCCGCATTGGGCTACGGCGCGCGCGGAGCTGGCGGCGTCATTCCGCCCAACGCGACCTTGATGTTCGACGTGGAACTCCTGGCCGTCAAATAGCGACGTCCGCCCTAGCTTGCCGTGAAGTTTTCCCGCACGTAAGCAATCTTGAAGCTGGCCCGTTGTATGTTGGCAAACGATGGGCCCTTCTCGCCCGGGTGGGGCACTCCTGTCTCCGTAGTGAGATGCCGGCAGCCGAGTTCGGCAGCCTTTGCTATGCGGGCGGCCAATATTGCCGACTGGCCGCCCGACCTGCGGTGCTCCGGCAAGGTTGCGCCTATGCCGAGCCATGCAAATTCACCATCTACATACAGCGCACCCGTGGCGGCGGGCTCCGTCCCGTCCAATCCAAGAAAGCAATGCCAGCCAGGCCGGCCCACCAGCGCGGCCAGCCACGTTCCAACAACGGCCGGCAGACCAAAGGTCCTTGCGGCAGTTGCGCCGAACGCGCTGGCCTCATCCTGCTTCGCGGGCCGAACGGTCAGCCGTGTCTGCGCGTCGAACCGCACGGACGTATCGCGCTGGAACCTTGCCCACGAACGCGCATGGGGCCGCAACCCGCGTCGGACGCAGAGTTGTCGCAGATCGCTCGCAAAGGGCGGCACCGGGATGATCCAGTTTTTGAGGTTCGCCTGCTCGAAGGCCCGGATCGCGGAATCCAACTGCGCCACGCTCGCCGCCTGTGTGAGGCCAAAACCCGCCAGACGGTTGAACTGGATGTGATCAATACCGCGGCACAGGAGAAGCACGCCGTCCGCGGCGGCCCTGCAATCGAGCCCGAGGCTTGAACTCACGGGTTCGGGCGCCGCCCTGTACATGTCCGCGTAGGCGTCGCGCTCTACGCGTTCCAGATCGAGGTCGAGGGTTTCGGAGGAGGCCACGGTAGATCTCCATCAACGCGCCCAATCGGAATAGCCCGGATCAGGCGCCAACTGAATTCACGCACCCACTCGCTTGCGTTTAAGCACCGCCACTCCTATCGTTTCGCTAGTTCGGAAATCGCACTTTAGTTCGATTATCGAACACTGATGGAGGAGCGACGGGTCAATGGCGAAGTCAAAAGCGCCTCAGCACAACAACCGCGAAGCATCGGCCAGCAAGGCAACCGCCATCGATAATTCGTCCGTGAAGGCCCCGCAGACCGGCGACGAATATCTCCAGTCGCTGCGCGACGGCCGCGCCGTCTACATCTACGGCGAGAAGGTCAAGGACGTCACCACGCATCCCGCCTTCCGCAACACGGCTCGCATGGTCGCACGCCTCTACGATGCCCTGCACGACCCGAAGCGGAAGTCCAAGATTCTCCTGCCGACCGACTCCGGCAACGGCGGCATGACGCACGCGTTCTTCAAGGCACCCAAGAGCGTGGACGACCTGATTGCCGGCCGTAACGCTATCGCGGAATGGGCGCGCCTCACCTACGGCTGGATGGGCCGCTCGCCGGACTACAAGGCGGCGTTCCTGGCAACCCTTGGCGCAAACGCGGACTTCTACGATCCCTACCAGGAGAACGCGCGCCGCTGGTACAAGTACAGCGTGGAGCACGTACCCTTCATCAACCACGCCATCATCCATCCCCCCATCGATCGTGATCGCCCGCCGAGCGAGGTCGTGGACGTGTGCGCGCATGTCGAGAAGGAAACGGATGCGGGTATCGTTGTTTCCGGAGCAAAGGTTGTAGCGACCGGGTCAGTGCTGACCAACTACACCTTCGTCGCTCACCATGGCCTGCTTCCGCTCCAGGACAAGAAGTTCGCCTGCGTGTTCATGGTACCGACCAATGCGCCAGGCGTGAAGTTCATCTGCCGCACGTCGTATGAGATGACCTCCACGGCAATGGGGAGCCCGTTCGACTATCCCTTATCCTCCCGCATCGACGAGAACGATGCTGTCTTCATCATGGATAAGGTGCTCGTGCCGTGGGAGAACGTCTTCGTCTACGGCGATATCGAGAAGGCGAACAATTTCTTTCCGCGCACCGGCTTCCTTCCGCGCTTTGTCGTCCATGGATGTACGCGTCTTGCCGTCAAGCTCGACTTCATCGCGGGCCTTTTGCTGAAAGCAACGGAAGCGTCCGGCACCAAGGACTATCGCGGCGTACAGGCCAACGTCGGTGAGGTGATCGCCTGGCGCAACCTGTTCTGGGCGCTGTCGGACGCCATGGTGCGCGATCCCAGGCCGTGGATCGGGGACTACGTGCTGCCCAACATGGACCCCGGCAACGCGTACCAGATCATCGCCACGATCGCCTACACCAAGGTCAAGTACATCATCGAGCAGACGGTCGCTTCCGGCCTGATCTACCTCAACAGCCACGCCAGCGACTTCAAGAGCCCCGAGATCAGGCCTTACCTCGATAGGTATTTGCGGGGCTCCAACGGCTACAAGGCGGAAGAGCGCGTGAAGCTGATGAAGCTTCTCTGGGATTGCATGGGGACCGAATTCGGCGGACGCCACGAACTCTACGAGATCAACTACGGTGGTTCGACGGAGGAGATCCGGCGCTACTGCCTGTTCGGCGCTCAGGCCTCAGGCAACGCGGACAGGTTCAAGGGCTTTGCCGAGGAGTGTATGGCCGAATACGACCTCGATGGATGGAAAGTGCCAGACCTCACCGATCCCGGCGAGTTGAGCTACCACGTTCTCCGCGCGAAGCACTGAGCACTTTCCTTGCTTCTCCCCCGGCAATAACATCGCAGCATGCAGCAAGGGAAACACACCAACATCGATCGAGCCCTTTTCCGGCAAGTCATGGGCTCATTCGCAACAGGGGTGACCATCATCACCACCGAGGGGGGCGGCGAGATCAGAGGCATGACCGCGAACGCGTTCATGTCCGGCTCGCTCGATCCGCCGCTTTGTGTCGTATCGATCGGCAAGCGTGCCAGAATGCATCCGCACCTTGTCGCAGCGGGCCACTTCGGCGTCAGCATCCTGGCAAAGGATCAGGAAAAACTCAGCCAGCACTTTTCAGGTGGCCCGGTGGCCGATATCGCCCCGGAATTCGTACATGTGGGCCGAACGCCGGTCCTCGCTGAGGCCGCCGCGACCATCGCCACCGACGTAGCCGCCCAACACGACTGTGGGGACCATACGCTCTTCATCGGCCACATTTTGCATTTGCAGGCGCACGCGCGTGCACCTCTCATCGTGCATGAGGGCCATTATGCGTCGCTGATCTACTCGAAGGAGCGCGCGCCCGAGTGGGTTGGCGACTTCTGGTAACGGTTAGCTCGCGCTGGATTTGGCCGAGTCGGGCGCGACACCAGGCGCGTTGGCAGCAGCCAGCCGACCCAGCAACTCCTCGGCGATGGCCCTGATCGACACACCCGAATCTCCGGGATACTTCGCGACATAGGATCTTTCGACATCGCTCAGGTGCGAGGCATGTTGAATTGCACTCGTGCGAGGGACTGTGTGGGCGAAGCACCGGTTCTCGGGATTTCCGGTAAGCCAGCGATGATAGTCGGCATCCACGGGCGAATGGCCTTCCTTCATGTTGATGCAGACGCCGATGTTCTCCGCAAACCCCATCTCCGGGTTGAGGCCCTTGAAGCGGCGAAAGACCTCAAGCCCACAGGTCGATACGTAGTCGGGCTTGGTCGGCGAGAAGTGGAAGTCCGCCTCGCGCAACCAGGACTCGGTCAGAATCGAGAGGCCCGGTGGACAGTCGATGAACACGACATCGAATACGCCGCGCACATTGCCCAGCAGAGTGCCGATGCTGCTGCGCAGGCGCGCATGCAGGCTTTCCTTGGAGACCTCCCGCTCGAACAAGGTCAACTGCATGTCGCTCGGGATCAGATATACGGTTCGCGCCTCATCGACGTCCGAAACACCCCCGACCACGAAACGCGGCCATTCGACGGCTTGGTTCTTCAAGACGCTCGCCACGAGCAGATCGACGATCGTCAACCCCTCGGTTTGAAGGCGATGCAGATTAGCTGCGGTCAGCAGCATGGCGCTGACGCTCGCCTGAGAGTCGGAGTCTATGATCAGCACGTTCTTGCGAAAATGCGCCGAGAGCGTCTCGGCCAGCGAGAGCACGAGCGTGGATTTTCCGACCCCGCCTTTGGTGTTCATGACGGCGATCGTGTTGCGCATGGCCCGCACCGGTCCGTCCATGAGTATCCCTTAGGCTCCTACCCCTTGTGCCGACCGAATGTGGCAGACTCCGGGGGCCGGTTTCAAGCGCTGCAGAAACCGCGCGGTGCGGATCTCGATCCTCAGCGACCATGCCATGGGCGCGGCTTGGCCCTCTAACCCTGTTTTGGGCGTTCGCTCAATGCTCATGGGGCCGAAAACTTTCAACAAGGACCGCGCCGATCAGCACCCGCGTGACCGCTCTTTGGGCTAGAAGAGCAGTTGTACAGGGAGAACGCCATGACACTCGCAGCGGGTCGTGTCGAAGACGGTCTCATCCGGCAGGTGCAAAAAGCGTTGGGCGAAAGTTCGCTGGCTGCCCAGCTTGCCGAGGCGCTCTACGCCCACAACGGCTTGGAGGGAATGCCTGCGACGCCCGCTTGGCTGGCAAGCCAAGCGCGTTCCGCCCTAGAGTTTATTTCGGAGAAACCGCGAAAAAAGCACAAGCTGCGCATACGCCCGCTGGAAGGCGAGCCGGGCCGTCCAGAGGGAACGGTAGTCGAGATCCTGAACGACGATATGCCATTCCTTGTCGACTCCATCGTGGCGGAGTTGCAGGCCCGCGGACTTGCCGTGCTCTCCTTCTTGCACCCGATCTTCAAGGCGGAACGGGATCGCTCCGGTCGCCTTCAGGCCCTACTGGGTCCAGGCGACCAGAACTGGAACGACGGCCGGCAGGAGAGCTACATCTCAATTCGTCTCGCGCCGCTGTCGGACGCCGGCGAACGGGACTTGGCCAAAAGCCTGAATGACGTGCTGGTCACCGTTCGGGCCGCCGTCGCTGATTGGCAACCGATGCTGCGCGAGGTGCGCAACGCGATCCATCATCTTGAAGCCGGCCCCAAAGGTGTCCCTCAGGGCGAGCTTCAAGAGTCTGTCGCCTTCTTACGCTGGCTGGAGGCGGGCAACTTCACGTTCCTGGGTTTGCGCGAGTATCGTATCGCCGGCGCATCGGAATCTGACGGCTTGGTGCCTGCAGACAAGGTGGGCCTCGGCGTATTGCGCGATCCCGGCGTGCAGGTCCTGCGCCGAGGCTCCGAACTCGTCGATATGACGCCCGAGATCAGGCGTTTCTACTCCTTGCCGTTGCCGCTCATCATCACGAAGGCAAGCGTGATGAGCCGCGTGCACCGGCGCGTGCATATGGACTACATCGGCATCAAGACCTACCGCGATGACGGCGCGCTGGCCGGCGAGATTCGTGTCGTGGGTCTCTTCACCTCGCAGGCCTACACCAAATCCCCGGGCGACATTCCCTTCCTCCGCCGCAAGGTCGAGACGATCATGGCGCGCTCCGGTTATCCATCAGCCAGCCACGCCGGCAAATCCCTGCTCAACGTGCTCGAAGCCTTTCCGCGCGACGAACTGTTCCAGATTGAAGTAGACCGCCTGCAGGAATGGAGCGCTGGCATTCTCGACCTCGAGACGCGCCCGCGCGTGCGCGTCTTCGCTCGGCCCGACCGTTTCGACCGCTTCGTCTCGCTCCTCGTTTACGCTCCCCGGGACAGATACAATTCCAGCGTCCGCGAGCGCATCGGCACACTTCTGGCTACCGCCTACGAGGGGCGTATCGCTGCCTTCTATCCCCATTTCACGGATGGGCCGCTCGTTCGCGTTCAGTTCATCGTGGGCCGATATGAGGGCGCCACACCCGAGGTTGATACAGCGGACCTGGAGTGGCGGATCACCGATATCCTGCGCACCTGGGTCGATCGGCTCGCTGATGCCATCGGCACTACCGGGGCTAAGGCGGAAACGCTTCAGGCGCGATACGGGCGAGCCTTCTCGGCCGGTTATGCGGAGACCTTCTCGCCTGAGCGGGCGTTGCAGGACATTCGGCGCATCGAGCGCCTTGGTCCCGCCCTCCCTGTAGCCATTGATTTCTACAAGGAGGACGGTGCGCCGGCACATCGAATCCGCGCCGCCGTCTACCGCTTCGGAGGGCCGATCAGTCTTTCGCAGCGCGTGCCGTTGCTGGAGAACATGGGGTTCGTCGCAATCGACGAGCGCTCATACCAAGTGCATCCAGCAATGGAGGACGGCGCACGCGAGGTCACCCTGCACGACATGGTTCTGGAAACGGCAGATGGGTCCCCGATCGAGCTCGCCCACCACGATACGCGTCTCGAGGCCGGCTTCCTGGCCGTATTCAGGGGCGAAGCCGACAATGACGGCTTCAACCGCCTGATCATTTCGGCGGGTACCAACTGGCGAGCCGTTGCTACGCTGAGAGCCTACGCCGCGTTTCTACGCCAGCTCGGCTCCCCCTTCGGCCTGCGCTACCTCGCGGATACGCTGACCCGGCACGCCGGCGTAGCCCGCGACCTGCTCGAGCTGTTCCAATTCCGCTTCGATCCCGCGCGCAAGCTGGATCCTGCGGCACGGGCTGCGGCAGAGCAACCGATCCGGCAGCGGATCGAAGGTGCGCTGGCCGCCGTGCCGAGCCTCGATGAGGATCGCATCCTGCGCCAGTTCCTGAACCTGGTCAGCGCCACGCTCCGCACCAACTTCTTCCAGGCCGGCGCCACTGGACAGGTGCCAGAGACCATCATCTTCAAGCTCGATAGCGGCGCAATCGAAGCCGCTCCTCAGCCGAGGCCCTATCGCGAGATCTGGGTTTACTCACCGCGCGTCGAGGGCGTGCATCTTCGCTTCGCCCCGATTGCCCGCGGCGGCATCCGCTGGTCGGACCGCGCTCAGGATTTTCGTACCGAGGTGCTCGGCCTCGTGCGTGCGCAAGTCGTCAAGAACGCCGTCATCGTTCCATCGGGAGCAAAAGGCGGGTTCCTGCCCAAGCAACTGCCGCGCGCGGGCAGTCGTGACGAGGTGCAAAAGGAAGGAATTGCCGCCTATCGCATCTTCATCTCGGCCCTGCTCGACGTTACCGACAATACCAAGGACGGCAGGATCATTCCTCCGCCGCGCGTCGTCCGCCACGACGGCGACGACCCCTACCTTGTCGTGGCTGCGGACAAGGGCACGGCCACGTTCTCGGACATCGCCAACGACATCTCGAAATCGCGCGACTTCTGGCTAGGTGACGCCTTTGCCTCCGGGGGCTCGGCCGGGTACGACCACAAGGCCATGGGGATTACGGCGCGTGGCGCGTGGGAATGCGTCAAGCGACTTTTCCGCGAGACGGATGTCGACATTCAGCGGCAACCCATCAGCGTCGTGGGCGTCGGCGACATGTCCGGCGACGTGTTTGGCAACGGCATGCTGCTGTCGGAACACCTGCAGCTCGTGGCGGCCTTCGATCACCGCGACATCTTCATCGATCCCAGCCCTCAGGCCGGCAGCATCAACGAGCGCCGCCGATTGTTCGCTTTGCCGCGCTCGAGCTGGCAGGACTACGACAAGAGCAAAATTTCCAAGGGCGGCGGCGTCTTTTCCCGCTCGTCGAAATCGATCCCGATAAGCCCGGAGATGAAGGCACTGCTGGGCTTGGATGCTTCTGCGATCACGCCGTCTGAGCTGATGCGCTCGATCTTGAGGTGCAAAGCAGATCTCCTATGGTTCGGCGGCATCGGCACCTACATCCGCGCTTCGTCTGAGCGGGATGACGAGGTCGGCGATCGCGCCAACGATCCGCTGCGCGTCTCCGCCGCAGAGGTGAGAGCCAAGGTCATCGGCGAAGGCGCGAACCTCGGCGTCACTCAGCGCGGCCGCATCGAATTTTCTCTCCGGGGTGGACGGATCAATACCGATTTCATCGACAATTCGGCCGGCGTGAACACCTCCGACCAGGAGGTCAACATCAAGATCGCGCTCGCCCCCGCGTATCGCTCGGGCAAGCTCGGACCGGAAGCGAGAGTTGCCCTGCTCTCCTCCATGACGGACGATGTCGCCAACGCCTCGCTCCGCAACAACTACCAGCAATCGCTTGCACTCAGCCTTGCCGAGCGGCGCAGCGCGCGCGACCTGCCGGACTACACTCTCCTCATGCGAGCACTCGAAGAGCGCGGACTATTCACGCGTTCACTCGAAGCCCTGCCGGGACAGGCAGAGATGCAGGAGAGAGCACGCGCTGGACGCGGCTTGACCCGCCCCGAGCTCGCAGTGCTCCTGAGCTACACGAAAATTGCTCTGCAGCACGATCTTTTGCAGAGCAGCGTGCCTGACGAGACCCAACTGGAAGGCTGGCTGCTGTCGTATTTCCCGCCCCTGCTGCGTGAACGGCATCTGGAGGGAATCAAGGGTCATAGCCTGCGCCGCGAGATCATTGCACTCGGACTCACCAACGCCATCGTCAACCGCGGCGGCCCCACAATGGCTGTACGGCTCGCTTCCGAAACCCGCCTGCCCGTGCATGAGATCGCGCCCGCTTTCATGGCCGCGCGCAGTGTTTTCGACCTTCCGGCTTTGTGGCAACGTATCGATGTCCTCGACGCCCTGGTCGAGGGCGAGGTGCAACTTGGCCTATACGAGGCGACCCAGGAATTCGTGAATGCGCAGACGCGATGGTTCCTGCGGGATGGACACGCCACTGCGGACATGCGCGGAACCGTCTCCGGTTATACGGCGGGCCTGTCAGCACTCGCTTCAAGCTTGAACAACATCCTCCCGCCGCGGCTCCGGGCCAAGCTTGAGCAGGAAGCGCTGAGCGCCCGCGAAGCGGGAATCCCTGACGACCTGGCCATCGACATCGCAAGGCTCAAGGTCCTCCAACATGCCCCGGCGATAACAAAAATCGCTGGCGACACCGGACACCCGGTGCCGGAGACCGCGCGCGTCTACCTGGAGATCGGCGAGCAGCTTCGCATCGCCGACATCTTGTCCGGCTCCGCATCCATCCCCACGACAGACCCATACGACCGCCTCGCCGTCAGCCAAGCGGTGAACCAGCTTGGTGCCTCCCTGAGCACATTCACGCTTGCCGCTATCGCCGCAGGCGGCTTGGCAAACTGGCGTGCCGAGCGAGGGGATCAGCTTGGGCGCCTGCAGACGACGCTCGACGAGGTCGCAAATGCTGGCACCCTTACCGTTTCGCGCTTGCTGGTCACTGCCGGCCAGCTCAGCGACCTGGCGTCTACCGGGCCTTCTCCATCAGCCAGCAGGGGCCGAGCACGCGGTCGGGCCAAATCCGAAGCCAGCGGAACCCGGCCCTCTCGTACGCGCGCACGCCGGCCTCGTTCCTGATCGACGCGATCCCGCAGCAGGCCACTGCCAATGTGGTCGCAAAGACCTCGGCCGTAAGCAGCACCAGGGCCGCAGCTTCTACATCCTGCCCGCGGTGCTCCGCCACGCCGGTGAAGAAATCCACCAGCCAGCTTCCCGCAGGCATATGCGGCGACGGCCGTTCACCCAGGATTGCGGCCTCAACCGCGTGCGCGTAGCCGATCGGCCTGCCGTCGCGTTCGACAACCCGCGGCAACGCATGCGAACTCTCCAGAGCAAGCGTAATGGCTGCCTCGGCTGCGGCTGCGCTGCCCCACCACTTCTGCACCTCCGGCTCGCTCAGCCACCTCCGTATACGGAAGCGATCCTCCTCGGCAACCGGGCGAAGCCGCACCCCTCGTTCGGTTGCCATCAATGGCGAAAGTGCCGGACGCCGGTGAACACCATGGCAAGTCCCGCATCGTCAGCGGCCTTGATCACCTCTGCATCGCGCATTGAGCCTCCGGGCTGGATCACCGCCGTGGCTCCCGCTTCTGCAGCCGCCAACAGGCCGTCGGCGAATGGGAAGAAAGCATCCGAGGCAACCACCGACCCTTTCGCAAGCGGCTCCTTCTCACCCGCTGCCTTTGCAGCCTCCATCGATTTCCACGCCGCTATTCGCGCACTGTCGACGCGGCTCATCTGCCCGGCCCCGATTCCGACCGTCGCCCCATCCTTGGCATACACGATCGCGTTGGACTTCACGTGCTTTGCCACCTTGAACGCAAACTTGAGATCTGAAAGCTCCTGGACTGTAGGCTCGCGCTTGCTCACGACCTTGAGCGGCATTCCTTCGACCGTTGCGTTGTCTCTCGACTGCACGAGGAGGCCACCCGCCAGGGAGCGGAAGGTCATCCCCACGGCACCGGGGTCGGGCAATCCTCCCGTCGTCAGGAGGCGCAGGTTTTTCTTCGCGGCAAAGACAGCTCTCGCTTCGTCCGTAGCTCCCGGTGCAATCACCACCTCGGTAAAAATGCCGGTGATCTCTTCAGCCGTCGCCGCATCGATCGTGCCGTTGAGCGCAATAATGCCGCCGAACGCGCTGGCGGGATCGCAGCGCAGGGCCTTTCGATAAGCCTCGGCCAAAGTTGCCCCGAGCGCCACGCCGCATGGGTTGGCGTGCTTGATAATGGCTACCGCTGGGCCGCCCTGGGGATCGAACTCGGCGACGAGTTCGAAGGCCGCGTCGGTGTCATTGAGATTGTTGTAGGACAGCTCCTTGCCCTGGTGCTGGACCGCGGTCGCGACCCCGGAGCGGCGCTCGCTCGTTCGGTAAAATGCCGCCCATTGATGCGGGTTCTCACCGTAGCGCAGCTCCTGAGCCAAGCGACCCCCGACCGTTCTCCACATCGGAGCGCGCTCGCCGCCCTGGTCCGCAAACCAGCTCGCAATCGCCGCATCGTAGGATGCCGTGCGCGCATAGGCCTTGGCCGCCAGAACCCGGCGTAGATCCGACGTAGTCGCCCCACCATTCTTCCGCATGGACTCGAGAACGCTGTCGTAGTCCTGCGGATCGACAACAACGGTGACCGACGCATGGTTCTTGGCAGCCGCCCGGATCATCGCCGGTCCACCGATGTCGATGTTCTCGATGCATTCGGCAAATGCCGCGCCCCTGCCGGCGGTCTCCTCAAAGGGATAGAGGTTGACCACCAGCAGATCGATGGGCGCTATCCCGTACGCCTGCGCCGCAGCCGCATGTTCCGGGTTGTCGCGAATGGCAAGCAAACCTCCGTGCACCTTCGGGTGCAGCGTCTTCAGCCGGCCGTCCATCATCTCGGGAAAACCGGTGTGCTCGGCCACGTCCTTGACCTGCGCCCCGGCCTCTTTGAGCGCCTTCGCGGTTCCGCCGGTGGACAATATTTCGACGCCGTACTCAACAAGGGCGTTAGCCAACTCCGTAAGTCCTTGCTTGTCGGACACGGATATCAAAGCCCGGCGAATTGCTGCTTTTGCCATCGGCAACCCTTCCACGCTGGGCAGACCGATTAGCACGAGTGAGCGACTGGATATACGCGCTCGATCATCGCGGTGAACCGGAAGCCTCCGTCGGCATTGCCATCCCGTTAGCCGGATCCTGGTCGTCTTCCGAGGACATGATCGCCCGAACTTCGGCGAACTGGACCGACAGATCCAGGCTCGCGTCCGTGACACGCTCCAGCGTCCAACGCACTTCCGCAGCGCCGTAGCACAATCCGCGCAGCACCACCTGCTGCGCATGCAACGCCCCCCGGAGGTCCGCGTAATGCGTGCTCTCCTCAATTGAGACGGCCGCCCCCGCAGCGCGGAATTGCCAGCGTGCACCCCCGGGCAACAGCAGCTCTATGCTGCCGTCCCCTGCCAATCTTGCGCCGACTCGCGGATGCAAATGGAAATGGACGGCGAACGGCACATCCCAGGCCAGCCGAAGCTCGGTTTTGGCTCCCTCCAGCTTGTCGCATCCCTCGACGCAATTGCCGTCGTGGCTCAGCTTTATTGAACGCGCGTGTACAAGGCCGAACCGGCTAGCATATCCATCGTGAGATGCCACCAGCGCAACTGCTCCGTCATCCTCGGATAGGTTGGCGACCGCTTCATAACGCCCAACAGGCGGCTCAGCACCTTGCCGGAACCCCTCCGCGTATCCCAGCAGGGCAGAGGGATGCCCATTCAGAGAGAGCGTGCTGTGGCTGAGCGTGGAGCGTGAGACCGCGCGAAATCTCTCCTGCGAGGAAGCCGGCGCGCCCGCGTTGACGATCACCGGCTCGCCACCTGCACTGAGTTCGAAGGAAAGGCAGCCGGCACAAGCCTGCCCGGCGAACTCTGGCTGTGGCGGCGCGCCCACGTCGGCGATGATCACCGTCGGGCCAAGATGCAAGCGGGCATAGCCTGACAAGAGGGAACTTGCGTCCGACACCTGTACAGCTTTGTCATAGGTAAGAACCGTTGCCAGCGCCTCCCGCTCCGTCGCGCCCATCCCGTTGAAACGCGACAGCTGGCCATCACCCAATCGCAGGTGACGCAACATCGAGAGCATGCGCACGATAGCTTCGGTCAACGTCTCATCAGGAGTGAGACCGCGCGCCAGGAAGCACTGGCGCAGCGGGAGGAGATCGAGCAGCAGATCCAGAATGGTGCCCGGATTGCGGCTGACGTGGGCGCCATCCGAAAGGACCTGACGCTTGAGCTCCTCGATTAGCGGCCGCTCCGCCTTGCCGAGCCGGCTTTCGTGGCCTGCGATGCAGAGCGCCGACTGAGCAAGGCCTATCAGGGCCAGGAGCCTCGGATAGCCGTCCGATGCGTTACGCCACGCGGCCGAGAGATAGGTGGCCTGGTCCTCCAGACTCAGCATGAAGGAGCCGTAGGGGCGCCTCTCCGCACCATCGAGGATCAGCCCGGCGTGCGAAAGCCAGGACAGCATCCTGCACGCAACGACCTCGGGTGCCCATGCCAACGACGGCCAGCGACGTGCGCCGCCGATCCACTCAGCGACAAGGCGGCGCGCCAGCAGCTCATTGTCCAATGTGCGTACACTGCTGAAATGCCGCAGCCAGCCGAAACCGTGCAGTTCCCGTGCCCATGCCTCGCTCGGCCCCACCAACGCGAATGGAGAAAGATCGCCAAGCTGTGCCGTCAAGCCGGCGAGGCCCACACTTCCGGAATCAAATTCATCGACGAAGCTTGGATCTGGCAGTCGCAGGTCGGGCGGCGAGAGCGCGAGGTCATCCGCTACCGGTGAACGGTGGCGCCAGCGCACAAGCCGTGACCGGCGCACTCGCGCCAGCGTTCCACGACGCGCTCGTTCGACTGCCAACGCCGCCCGTCCAAGCTTGTCGCTGGCGGCGCGCAACGACAGGGCATGGGATCTGGGCCGGATCGGTTGCCTAGGACCCGGCGCGGCACCCTCGAATCGCGGCTGTCTGGTATCCACGAGCCCCGCCTATCGCGCGGCCGTGACGCCGCCAAGACCCGCCTCGCCGATGCTGTGGGCGGTCTGTGGACAATTGCGTCAGCGCTGGCGCCGAAGGCGCGCGATGAAGAATCCGTCGATGCCCGACATCTCTTCACGGTCCAGCTGCATGTGATAGGGCAGGGTGCGTAAATCTCCCGCCATTGTCAGCCAGGCTTCATCCCCGCCTAGTTCTTCGGCAGTTATCAGCTCCCGCTGAAATTGACTGTTCCCCTCCAGGAAGGCATCGATTCGCACCTGTCCCTCCTCCGGTTCCAAGGAGCAGGTGCTGTAGACCAGCAATCCACCCAACTTCACGAGCCTGGCCGCGTTGGCGAGCATCGCCGCCTGCTGGCGGGCAAGGCGATCTACGTCGCCGGGCCCCTTGAGGTGGAGAATGTCGGGATGCCTGCGGATCGTGCCGGTCGCCGAGCACGGCGCATCGAGAACAACCACGTCAAAGGCACGGTCAGGCGCCCACGACGCTACGTCTGCCGTTACCACCTCTGGGTCCATGCCGAGGCGGCGCATATTCGCCCCTAGCCTTTCCAGCCGTCTCTGCGAGGCGTCGACTGCCGTAACGCTGGCGCCGGCCGCCACGAGCTGGGCCGTCTTGCCGCCCGGCGCCGCACAGAGGTCGGCGACCACCTTTCCCGCTACCGGACCCACCACCCGCGCCACAAGAGCCGCGCCGGCGTCCTGTATCCACCATTCCCCTTCCGCATAGCCCTGAAGGTCCTCCACCCGGCGCCCCTGCGCTACAAGCCGCACGGTTCCGCTCGCGAGCGCTGTGCCACCCAGGCGATCGGCCCACAGCCCGTCATCCGCTGGCATTTTGACGGTGATATCGAGGGGAGCCTCCCGCAGGCTGGCCGCCGCTATACGCCTCGTCTCGTCTTCCCCGTAGGCGGCACACCAGCGCTGCCACAGCCAATCGGGGATGTTCAGCCGCGCGGGATCGTTGCCCTGAAGCACCCCGGCGCCACCGGAAGCGACACGGCGCAATACTGCGTTCGTCAGCCCGGCAAATCGCGCACCCCCAGGCTGGCGGCGCACTGCCGCGACCGCGAGGTCAACCACCGCATGCGGCGGGGTGCCGAGACAAATCAGCTGCGCGGCACCGGCAAGCAGAATGAGCCAGATGCGCCGTGCCTCGGTGGGTAGCGGCCGCTCCAGGTACGCGCTCAGCACATGCTCAAGCTCACCCTTTCGGCGCAAGACCGTGGCCGCAAGCGAATGCGCGAACGCGCGATCCCGGGATTCCAGTCCGGCGTATTTGCGAGATGCGAGCGCCCCGGAGAGCGCCTGGTCGAGTGGCGTGCGGTCGACAAGCACGGCGCTGATGACACCGTGCGCAAGCTCGCGCGCCATAGCTCCTGCCTGCGGGCGATCACCGTCGGACGCGACCATACGCGGGGCCCGACGCGTGCGCGTCAACCCCACGGCCCACGCGGCTTGCCCGAGCCGCCGCCCCATGGGCCCGCAGAAGCTGCAGGAGCCGGCGCGACGCCACCGGGAAGTCGCGAAGGTCCCGGTCCCATCTCAGCCGCCAAGCGCTCCAGCGCCGCCACCCGGTTGGCAGTGTTGGGATGGGTGGAGAACAGGTTGTCCATCCCCTCGCCGGTCAATGGATTGATGATGAAGAGGTGTGCAGTAGCCGGCGCCGCCTCCGCCTGCTCATTGCGGATGCCACGCGCAAAGCCCTCGATCTTCTGCAGGGCCGAGGCAAGCCACCTCGGATTGCCGCAGATCATCGCCCCCAGCCGATCCGCCTGATACTCGCGCGAGCGGCTGACCGCCATCTGCACGAGCATCGCTGCGAGCGGCGCGACAATCATTGCGACCAGCGTACCGATCCAGCCGATGCCGTTGTTGTTCCCGCGGTGGCCGCCGAAGAGGGCACCGAACTGCAGATACTGAGCCAGCATGGAGATGGCTCCGCCTATGGTGGCGGCGACCGCCATGGTCAGGGTGTCATAGTTCTTCACGTGGGCCAGCTCGTGCGCCATCACGCCGGCCACCTCTTCGGGCGACAGCGTTTCGAGGAGGCCGGTGGAGGCGCAAACCGCGGCGTTCTGCGGGCTTCGACCAGTCGCGAAGGCATTAGGTTGAGGGCTGTGCATGATGTAGACACGCGGCATTGGCAGCTGCGCGCGCGCAGCCAGATCGCGCACGATCGTGTAGTACTCGCCCCCCGATTGTTCCGTTACTTCCTCGGCGCCGTACATTCGCAACACCAGCTTGTCCGATTGCCACAAGCTGAACATGTTCATGCCGAGGGCAACGACAAACGCGATCACCATGCCGGTTGCGCCTCCCACCGCGGCGCCCATAGCCACAAGGATGCCCGTCAGGACGGCCAGGAGAAGGCCGGTCTTGGCGAAATTCATCGGCATTGATCGATCCTCTTGCGCAGTTCCGCATCGCGCCGAAGAGTTAACGGCTCGGCGCGTCCATTATATGGGAACGCCGTCCCCCGTCAGCCAGAGGACGATAGAAGTCGTCCACGGCGTCTCAAGCCTCCGAAAAACTGCGTAATCTTAGCTATTTGACCGAGGTCAACCCCACTTGGCCCCCCGGTTGCAATGGCGCCAGCCGCGAGCGGAGTGTTTCAGGGGGAGACAGGTGTTTACTTATTTTGCTGAGCGCATGCGGCACGGAGGCCGCGATGAAGGCGGTTCCATCGCCGTCATCTTTGCAATTTGCACGTTCGTGCTCGTCATGGCACTCGGCCTTGCCATCGATGTCGGCCGCATCATTCACACCAAGTCGCGGCTTGTATCAGCCGCCGACGCATCCGTTCTGGCAGCGGCCAAGCGTATGCACGACACGCAACTGAGCACGGCGGACCTCACCGCCCTGGCACGAAGCTTCTTCGATGCGAACATGAACGCATCGGGCACCAGCTTCGGGACGGTCAGCGCTTTCGACGTGATTGTCGATCGGCCGAACAGCACCGTGAGCGTTTCCGTGAATGCCGACGTTCCAATGACGTTCGCCCGCATAAGCGGAATTGAGAACGTATCCCTTCCAGCGCTCGCGACGGCCGCATTCAACCCCATGGATATCGAGGTCAGCCTGTCCTTGGACCTGACCGGATCCATGTGCTCCCCCTGCTCCAAGATCGACGATCTCAAGGTTGCCGCCAACGATCTCGTCGATATCCTCCTTCCCTCTTCAAAGAAGGCGAACAAGGTGCGTGTGGCGCTTGCGCCCTTCGCCGCAGGCGTTAACGCAGGTCCTTTCGCGGCGCTAGTGACCGACAATCGCAGCACGGACAGCTGCGTTTTCGAACGCGATGGTTCAGAGCAGGCGACCGATGCATCTCCCGGCTCAGGCAACTTTCTAAAAGCCGCCGGCGACCGCGGCGTTTCCCGCTCGCGCAACAACTGCCCGTCGGGTTCTTCGATCGTTCCATTGACCGACAGCGCCGGCACGCTTCGCACGGCGATATCGGACCTTCGTACCGGCGGGACGACGGCCGGTCATCTGGGTACGGCGTGGGCCTGGTATCTGTTGTCGCCTGAGTGGAAATCGGTGTGGCCAGCCGCAAGCGCACCCACGAACTACGGTGATCCCAAGACGATCAAGGCCGCCATTCTCATGACGGACGGCGTCTACAATACCTTCGGCGGCGCTTGCGATCGCACATGCAGCGATAACTCGGCAGAAGCTCGCACTTCACAGGAATTGGCACGCAGCCTCTGCCGCGGCATGCGCGACAAGGGTGTGCTGGTCTATACCGTCGGTTTCATGCTGAGCGATCCCGTCGCCGAAGAGGTCTTGCGCGATTGCGCCGGCTCGAGGTTCTATCGCGCGGAGAACCGAGAGACGCTGCGCAGGGCGTTCAGCGATATCGCACAGGATCTTCTGAACCTGCGTCTATCCCGTTAGTTCTGCCCCGCACGCATCTTGGCCGCGGGAGGCGCGGCCCCTATAGATGCGGCCCATGGCGAGGGCAATTCCCGACCCGCTGCGAAGACGCGCCGGTTGGGTGCGCGTGCTGCTTTTCGTGCTGGTCGCGTCTGGAACCGCGCTTCTTTTCCGGCAGGGGCTAGTAATCCCGCAATTCAATCCGCTGCCGGCAATCGATCTTTCACGACGTGGTCCTTGGCTCGTCGACTGGCGCCTTGCCAGTATCAAATACAGCCCGGCGGCCTGTGCCAGGACCTTGAAATCACCCTACATCGAGGCCGAGGCGATCGCCGATGCTCCCATGAAGGATGATTGCGGATGGACCAACAGTGTGCGGCTAAGTTCGGCAGGAGGGGTACGTGCGTCATTCGATAAAGTGACATGCGAGGCGGCGGTCGCGCTTGCTCTTTGGCTGGAACACGACGTGCAACCGCTGGCAACCGAGATGCTGGGGGAGCGCGTAGCCTCCCTACAAAGCCTGGGCAGTTACGCGTGCCGCAACATCGTCGGCAATCCCATCTGGCGCAACGTGCGCAGTCAGCATGCCTATGCCAATGCCATCGACATCGGAGGGTTCGTCCTCAAGAGCGGCCGCGTCGTCAGCGTGCGCAGGCACTGGAAGGGGGAAGACAAAGAAGGGCGCTTTCTTCGCGCGGTCCACCGGCGCGCCTGCGCCTACTTCCGTGTCGTCCTGGGCCCTGCGTACAACGCCGCGCATCACGACCACTTCCACCTTGATCGTGGCCCGCTGTCGCGCTGCCGGTGAAGTGGTTTTCAAATCGGATTTGAAAGCCGCGCTCCCTTTTGAGGGATCATCCGACCTGCGCAAGCGCGGCATCGACCGCGGCGCCGAGCAGCTCCACGATCTGATCGATCTCTGCTGCATCCACGATGAAGGCAGGGGCGAGCAGTGCGTGGTCTCCGTTGACGCCATCAATGGTTCCGCCCATCGGGTAAACAAGCAATCCCCGATCCATGGCTTCCTGCTTGACCCGGGCATGCAGCTTGTACTTTGGATCGAAGGGCTCCTTGGTGCCCCGATCCCGCACAAGCTCGATTGCCTGGAACAGGCCGCGTCCGCGCATGTCGCCGACGTTATGGTGATTGCCGAACCGCTCCGCGAGACGCCGTGCCAGATGGCCCCCTTGTGCCCTGACATTAGCGAGCAAACCATCGCGCCGGATGACCTGCTGCACGGCAAGCGCTCCTGCGCAGGCCAGCGGGTGCCCGAGATAGGTATGGCCGTGCTGGAAGCTGCCTGAGCCTCGCTCGAACACGCTGAACACCTTCTCCGAAATGAGAACCGCACCGATCGGTGCGAAGCCTCCGCCCAAACCTTTGGCTATCACCAAAAGGTCCGGAGCAACTCCTTCCTGCTCGCAGGCATGCAGGGTACCGGTGCGACCCATCCCGCACATGATCTCGTCCAGGATCAGGAGGATGCCGTGGCGATCGCAGATCTCGCGAACGCGCCTGAAGTAACCCTCCACTGGTGCAATGCATCCGGCAGTCGCACCACCGACCGTTTCCGCGACGAAGGCGATCACGGTTTCTGGTCCGATCTCCGCGATCTTTTCCTCCAGTTCCCTTACCAGCCGTTCGCCGTACTGGTGGGCGCTTTCGTCCGCCCCGCGTCCGCGATATTCAAAACAGGGCGAAACGTGGTGCGCGTGGATCAGCAAGGGCGCGAACTGCCTGCGACGCTGCTCATTGCCGCCAACGGCCAACGCCCCAAGCGTGTTGCCGTGGTAGCTCTGACGACGGGCAATGAAATGCCGCCGCTGCGGCTCGCCCTTCTCGACGAAATACTGCCGCGCCATTTTCAGGCTCGCTTCGACGGCCTCCGATCCCCCGCTCACGAAGTAGACGTGGCTCGTCCCTGGCGGCGCGTGCGCTATCAATTCCTGACCCAGTTCCTCGGCCACAGCCGTGGTGAAGAAGCTGGTGTGGGCGTAGGCCAGTTTGTCCAGCTGAGCGTGCATCGCTGCAAGCACATCGGGATGTCCGTGTCCCAGGCAGGAGACGGCCGCACCACCGCTGGCGTCTATGTATTCCTTGCCGGCCGTGTCCCGAATTCGGATGCCACTTCCGCTTGCCGCCACTGGATAGTGGTGAGCGATCGACCGATGCAGCACGCGCGTCATGAGGAGGACCTGGAGAGGGTGACTAGCCCAAGCTACCTCAGGGAGGTTTCCCTGGCTCGTCTGCATTTCCAGGACTGCAAGCGACCTGACGCTCGGCAGGGGCTCCTGCCCCCATTTGTCAGGAGACCCGCAAAAAACACGCGATTGTCAGGCCGCGTGAGCGGACGAACGCCACAATAAACCGCTATGGAACTTAAGCCGCCACGGCGCATTTCCACGTGACGGGCCGGCCTGAACCAAGACACCGCGCGGGCCGCCCGTTTCCCCAAAAAGCGAGGACCACGATGACCCTTCAGCTTTCGACCCAACGCACAACGATCGAGGGGCAGCGGGTCCTTGAGAACCGATTGTCCGACACGCGGCATCTCTCTTACGAGTTAGCCGCTCCGCTGAGTGCGGAGGACATGACCGTCCAGGCCATGGAAGACACAAGCCCCACAAAATGGCACCTCGCCCACGTAACCTGGTTCTTCGAAACTTTTATCCTCACCAAGTATCTGCCGGGATACCGGCCCTTCGACGATACCTTCAACTACTGCTTCAACTCCTACTACGAAAGCCAAGGACCCAGGCAGCCCCGCCCCAAGCGCGGCGTGCTCACACGCCCTTCCACGGAACGCGTATTCGCCTACCGGGCCCATGTAGATGATGCGCTGGCAAAGCTTTTCGCACATGGGATAGAGCCAGACTCCGAACCGGCCCGCCTCATCGAAGTCGGCATCAACCATGAGCAGCAGCATCAGGAGCTGTTGCTTACCGACATTCTGGCGCTGTTCGCGGCCAATCCCCTCCGCCCGGCCTATCACACGCGTCGACCGCGACTGGCCGAGTCCGAGCCCGGTGAACCAGGGTGGGTCCGTTTCGAAGGCGGTATCCATCGAGCCGGGCACGACGGCCGGACCTTTGCGTGGGACAACGAGAACCCTCGCCACGACGTGTTGATCCACCCCTTCAGCCTCGCCGACCGTCTCGTCACGAACGGCGAGTGGCTCGCGTTCATGCGTGACGGCGGCTATTCGACGGCCTCGCTTTGGCTCGCTGACGGTTGGACGACCGTAAATCGCGAGGGCTGGCAAGCGCCGCTCTATTGGGAACTGCGTGCCGATCAATGGCATGCGATGTCCCTCGCAGGGCTCCAGCCCGTCGAGAAGGCCGCCCCCGTCGCACACGTCAGCTACTACGAGGCGGACGCCTTCGCGCGCTGGGCAGGCAAGCGACTTCCGACCGAGTTCGAATGGGAGATCGCGGCACATGACCTGCCGGCCACTGGCAATGATCTGGCAGCAAGAGCGTTGCGGCCGGCGCCCGCCGAGGCCGGCGCCAACGGCAAGCTGCGCCAGATGTTCGGCGATGTCTGGGAGTGGACGCAGAGCGCCTACCTCCCCTATCCCGGCTACAAACCACCTGCCGGCGCGCTCGGCGAGTACAACGGCAAGTTCATGGTGAGCCAGCAGGTCCTGCGCGGCGGGTCCTGTGCCACGCCTCCCGGGCACACGCGCGCCACCTATCGCAACTTCTTCTATCCGCACCAGCGCTGGCAATTCATGGGTCTGCGTCTCGCGTCGGAGATCCAATAAATGCTGAACCCGAAGCTGCGCTCGCGGGGTGAACCGCTTCCCGCCGATGTAAGTGATTTTGGCCAGGCTGTTCTCGAGGGATTTTCCAAGCCTCGCAAGACGCTGCC
>Ga0190265_10000575_pt1 | contig 25595 bp, 19 predicted proteins | sample Popmic124T_FD_133135 | JGI IMG/M metagenome (GOLD analysis project Ga0190265, IMG submission 133135) | Populus adjacent soil microbial communities from riparian zone of Indian Creek, Utah, USA - 124 T | ecosystem: Environmental > Terrestrial > Soil > Riparian zone | place: USA: Utah | collected...
CGGCAAGGTCTGCCGATCGCCGGCTGGCGGTGGTCCCTCCTGTTTGAACCGGGTTCCCTTGTCACCGCCTGGTGGCACCTTTGGCTCATCGCCACCGTCTCGCCTGAAACGCGGATCGCGATCGCCTGACGGGCGCTGCATATCGCGCGGCGGCGGTGCGCTGTCCTGGCGAAACCGTTGCTGGGGAGGCTGCTGCGGCGGTCGCTCCAGCTTGGGGGCCGGTGTCGGGGGGGGACGCCGGTCGGGTTGCCGTTCCCTTCCCTTGTCCTCCTTGCGGCCTTTCTTGTCATCGTCGGTTTGTGCTTGGGCCCGATCGGCGAAGTCGAACGTCGGGGTTGCCAAGCCTGCCGCCGCTACTCCAGCGGTCAACAGAACAGCGTGCAGGCGGTTGCGTCGGGAATGGCTCATGGAAATACCGAGAGTTCCGGGGTTGGGTTCGGCGCTTCGGCCGGAGGGGTGTTCGTCAACTGAGGTCGCCGGAGTTTGAGGCGGCAGCGAGGCCGAATTTGCGCTATTCGTTCATCTGGAGCATGCGTTTGTGCCTATGGCGGCGCAGTTACCAGGAACGAGCGAGCCGATGAAAACCGTCGAGATCGTCGAAGTCTCTCCGCGCGATGGCTTCCAGTCCGTCAAGCCGTTCATACCGACCGAGCGCAAGATTGCTCTGATCGAGGAACTCGCGGCCTGTGGGTTCCGCCGCATAGAGATCGGTTCGTTCGTAAGCCCGAAGGCGATTCCGCAGATGGCGGACACACCAGAGATCCTTCAGCGTGCGCGCTTGCCCAAGGATATCAACGTTATGGCGCTGGTTCCAAACGCCAAGGGACTGCAGCTGGCCAGGAATGCCGGCGTGAAGCGCGTCGCCTGGGTGGTGTCGGTGACGGAAAGCCACAACCGCGCCAACGTCAACCGCAGCGTCGATGAGAGCTTCGCCAACTTCAAAGCGGCCTGGAGTGAACTCGGTCAGGACAAGCCTAAGCTTCGCTTTGGGCTTTCCACCTGTTTCGATTGCCCCTGGGAAGGGCGCGTGCCGGAGGAGGCCGTCATCCGTGCAGTTGAACGCGTCCTGGAAATCGCGCCGGATGTCGAGATCGGCATCTGCGACACGACCGGCCGCGCCGCACCCGACCATGTCGCCAAAGTCTTCGGCATGCTGCTACCGCGCTATGCCAGCGACCGCGTCATCTTCGCCTACCACGGCCACGACACCTATGGCCTCGGCGTCGCCAACGCCATCGAAGCCTATCGCCAGGGCGTGGGCATCTTCGACGGCGCAGCCGGTGGGCTCGGCGGCTGTCCGTTCGCGCCTGGGGCCGCCGGCAACACGGCGAGCGAGGACCTCGTCTTCGCCTTCGAGCACATGGGGGTGAAGACGGGCATCGACCTGTCGAAGCTTCTCACCGCGGCGGATCACGTCGCCGGCGTGGAGCCGGGCCAGGCCGGCGGCAAGCTCAGGACCGTACCGCGCAGGCGTGCGCTGTCGGGCTTCGGCCACGCGACCCAGGGTCTCGGCGCGTAGTCTTGCGGTCTGGAGAATTAGACCGGCTCGCCAGGACGGGGCTTGCGTCGCAGCGTAGCCGCCTGGGTCGGGACCAGCGGGTTGATGACCTGTGCGCGCTTGGGCGAAACGATGCGCGCCGCACCGAGGAATCTTACGCCGAGATCGCCTTCACGGCGCCAGACGACCTCGCAGTTGGCTTCCAGCCCATCCAGCGGGATGAGCAACTCGAAGGTATCGGGGGCGGTCACCGAGCCCTCGACGCGCAGGCGTGCGCCGGTCGCCGAGATGTCCCGAACCGAACATCCGAGCGTGACGTGACGGTCGCTGTAGGCGATCTTGGCCGACTTGAGCATGCGCCGGCGCGGAGCAATGCGCGCATCGTCCGACTTCGGCGCAAGCGCAGTGTTTCCCACCGTATGAAGGTGGATCACGCTGCCAGATGTCTGTGCCAAGGCGGCCAAGGGATTGCTCCGTACTTGCGGGCAATATGGGCGCCGTTAGTAAATCGACACCCAATTGCTCGGGCTCACAGCGATTAACTTCTCCGCCCTGGTTAACTTTCTTCACTTTTGCGCGCGGCCGGTAAGGTCTGCTCAACCATCCTGCCGTGCCACGTCGAGCCGGTGGACGATACCTTGCGTGGCAGAATTGAGCGCGGGGTACCGCTTGAGAACCAGCGGGTCGTGCCCGGGCACCACGTGCTTGGGCGAGGCGCCGAGCTTCAGCAGGCGCTTGTAGCCATCGAGCACGTCGGCGATGTCGACGGTAATGGGGAAGATCTTCCCCTTCTCGAAGTTCTCGTAGAAGTGCGACGCGTCCGAGGCGAGCACGACCGGTCCCGTTGCGGTGGCAACCCGCACGCATTGCAGGCCCCGGCTGTGGCCGCCGACCTTGTGCACCGTTATGCCTGGCGCAACTTCCGCATCGCCATCATGGAACTCCACCCGGCCCGAATAGACCTTCTGTACCATGGCGCACACGTGGTCGGCCGTGAACGGAAAGCGGATGTGCGGGTGGCACATGCAAGGTCCGGTGGCGTAGGCCATCTCGGCGGCCTGCAGATGAAACTTCGCCTTGGGGAAGGCATCGAGCGTGCCCGCGTGGTCATAGTGCAGGTGCGTAACGATCACATCCTCGATGTTGCCTGCGCCGACTCCCATCAACTCCAGGGCCGCGGCCGGTGTACGCGCAATCTTGCGCCCGCGCTTTTCGCCTTCCGCCGCGTCAAAGCCCGTGTCCACGACAATGGTTCGCTTCGTGTTGCGGATCACCCAGATGAAATAGTCGATGGGGTGCGGCGCATCATGATCGTCGGCGGCGATGAAGCTCTCGAAGCGCTTGCGGGCAGCGAACTCCCCGTACTTCAGGGCGAAGATTTCATAGGTCTCACTGCTCATTATCGGGTGCTCCTGCAACTGGATTAGGCGCCCACAATGCGCATGAAACCATAGCGTGTCATCCCGCATGCACCGATCTGCGCGGCGCGACCCTTGCATGGCGGGGGCTGAGAAGTTGGCGCGCGGAATTGTTCGCAGGTGGCGGAATCGTCGTCACTTCGTTGCAATTCTGCGGGAACTTGGAGCGGGCGCGTCGCGCACCCATTTGAAGCATGGTCGGTCTTTCGCTGATGGCTAGCCGCATGAACGTCTCGTTCCTCCAGGAACTCTTGAACTCGATTGCCGAGCAGGGCCGCCACCTGTTGCCCCGTTCGCTCGGGGGATCGGGGCGCGAGGACGACATCACCGAGCTCACGCTCGCGCTTGTCTCCAACCGCGGCGAGGCGTCCGGTGTTGCCATCGCCCGTGAACTGTTGCGCCGTTACCGGATGCTCGACATGGCCGGGCGGATCGACTTCCTCGGATTTCTCGCCCGCACCATGCAGCCCGACGCGGGCGAGGCTGCGCGTGTGGCGCAGCTCTACCTATCGCAACCCGACCCGGCGTCGATGGCCGCGCTTCAGCGCGCGGTGGAAAGTCCGCGCCTCGAGTTCTTTCGCCGCCTGAACCTGGCACCTGGCGCGACGGCTCAAATCGTCGCCATGCGTCGCGACCTGATCGCCGCCAACGATCCATCGCTGCGCGACGTCGACAACGACCTCCGCCATCTGCTCACGTCCTGGTTCAATCGCGGGTTCCTCGTCCTACGCCGCATCGATTGGCAAACGCCGGCAACGATCCTCGACAAGATCATCGCCTACGAGGCGGTGCACGAGATCCAGGGCTGGGACGATCTGCGCCGCCGCCTCGATCCGGCCGACCGGCGCTGCTATGCCTACTTCCATCCCTCCCTTGTCGACGAGCCACTCATCTTCGTGGAGGTCGCCCTGACGGACGACATCCCGGAGTCGATCGGGTCGGTCCTGCAGGAGGCGCCCAAGAACGGGGGGTCGGAGGATAAGCCGACGACGGCGGTCTTCTACTCGATCTCGAATTGCCAGGAGGGCCTGCGCGGCATCTCCTTCGGCAACTTCCTCATCAAGCAGGTCGTCGAAGACCTCGTGAAGGAGATGCCGAGCCTGAAGACCTTCGTCACGCTCTCGCCGGTGCCGAATTTCGCCGAGTGGGTCCGTACGGCCCGCACCGATGCAAGCACTGCCGGACTGCTGACCGACGCCGAGCGCGAGCGACTGGATGTGGTGGTCGATCCCCACTGGTCCGAGAGTGCCCGCGTCGCCGAAGCTCTCAAGCCGACGCTTTTGCGGCTCGCGGCGCACTACTTCCTGCTCGCCAAGGCGCGCGATGGCCGCCCGGTTGATCCCGTGGCCCGATTTCATCTCGGCAACGGCGCCCGGCTGGAACGCATCAACTGGCTGGCCGACGTCTCGCCCAAGGGAATGGCTGAAGCACATGGCCTCATGGTCAATTATCGCTACGAGATCCGCGATATCGAGAAGAACCATGAGGCCTTCGCCAACGAAGGGGTGGTCGCCGCCTCACGCCAGGTGCACGGCCTCCTGAAGCGCGAGCGGGGGCGGCCCGAGGCCCGCAAGCTCCTGCAGATCGCCGGCTTGCGCGGCGGATCCCGGGACGAGGATCGCGAAACCAGCGAGTAGCCTGGCTGGAACCGAAGCGGTGGCTTCGCCATTGCTCTTGCCGGGCGCAAGCCTTGGTGTTGAGATTGCTCCCACAACAGCCGCGGACTGGCCGACGATGGCCGCACCGCCTTGGAGGAACCGCCCATGCGTTACGGTGAAGGCGACCGTGAAAGCGAAAACGTTGAAGACCGGCGCGGCGCGGGCGGCGGCCCCTTTGGAGGCGGTGGCCCGTTTGGGGGCGGCGGCGGGCGGCGCATCCAGCTTCCCATCGGTGGCGGGGGCATGGGCATCGGGACCCTGATCTTCATCGGCATCATCTGCCTCATGCTCGGCATAAATCCGCTCACCCTCCTCACAGGCGGCGGTATCGAGATCCCCAACATGCCAATGCCCGATCGGCGTACGGGGCAGCCCGACATCGACGGATTGCCGGGCGGACGCGGCGGCGTTCAGCGTAACAAGGACGAGATGACGAAGTTTGTCGGGTTCGTTTTGAAGGACACCGAGGACGTTTGGGGAGACTTCTTCCAGAAGGCCGGCAAACAGTACAGGAAGCCCACACTGGTCATCTTCGAGGGCGCAACGCGAACGGCTTGCGGGGTCGGGCAGACCGCCATGGGCCCGTTCTATTGCCCGGTTGATCAGAAGGTCTACATCGACCTTCAGTTCTATGACGAGATGAAGCGAAGGTTCGGCGCGCCCGGCGACTTCGCCCAGGCCTATGTGATCGCCCACGAGGTTGGACACCACGTGCAGAAGTTGCTGGGCATTGCGGACAATGTGCAGCGTCGGAAAGAGGCCGCCCGGAGCCAGGAAGAAGCCAACGCCATACAGGTCAAGATGGAGCTGCAGGCCGACTGCTTTGCTGGGGTATGGGCGGCGGTGAACGATCAGCTCAAGAAACGGCTGGAGCCGGGTGACATCGAGGAAGGTCTCAATGCTGCGGCTGCCATTGGCGATGATACGCTGCAGAGGCGATCGGGTCAGCGCGTCTCGCCGGAATCCTTCACACATGGAAGCGCGCAGCAGCGCGTTCGCTGGTTCAAGAAAGGCATGGATACCGGCAATCCGCAGGCCTGCGACACCTTCAATACGCCGAATTGATTCGCCGGGCGTTCAAGCCGCAGCCACCCTTAGAGCGGCGATCCGGCATACGGGGTTGCAAAGCAGGCATTGCGCGGGACGGCCATGTCGGCACAGAGGCGATCCGCGTCCGCCTTGGTCTGAATAGGCCCGGCGACGAGCCTGTATGGGCCCCCCGCGGAGGGCGGCGCCACGACGCGCGGCTGCAGGGCGGCCAGCGAACCGTGCAGCTCGATGAGTTGCCCCCAGCGCTGACGTAGTCCATCCAGAGAGGGGCTCGCAGCGAGCTGTATCGCGTAGGTTCGCGTGTCGGAAGGCGTTACCACCGGCGCCCCGAACACGATCTCCTTGCTCGCCGGTATGCTTCCCGTCTCGATGGGAGCTTCGGCTTTCCCCGCATCCTTATTCGCGGGCGGAGGTGCATTGATGATCTGTGGCATCACGCGCGCCTCGGCACTCTTCCGTGGTGGCTTCTCGCTGATTTTGGCCTTGGCGGGGGGCGGCGCGCTCGGGGGCGCATCGGCCGCGGCCACCTTCTCCTCGAGCACGCTCAACCGCGATTGCACGGCCTTGTCGCGCGTTTCGTGCTCAACCAGCACTTCCTTGAGGTGCGTCACATCCTTCTGCACGTCGGCGAAGCCGCGCCGCACGGCAACGCCCATTTCGGACAGCGATTTGGAAACCGCCCGCAACGTGGGACCACCGCCTTCGGTTTCCACGGCTTGCGCGCGCTGCACCGGCTGCGGCGCCTGAAAGACGAGCAGCGACAGAGAGCCCAGCGCAGCCAGCGCAAGGAACGCCCATATCACCAAGTAGACCTTGATGAATCGGCGTGAGCGGGTAGGTGAAGCGATGTGCGCCGCCATGGCCGAAACGCATCCCCATTGGGTTGAGTTTGCGCAACGCGTGACGGAAAAGCGCATTCGAATCGTGGCTACCGTCTCAAACGCGGGGTATGCGGTCAACGAACGCCGCTGGTCGAAAAACTGGCCCTGTGGACATGTGCCTGGATGGCCATACTGTGTTGCTGATGAGACCCTACACAGAGATGCAGGCTCTTCACCAAGAACGTTCTGGAATTCCCGCCCGGAGGCCTCGTGTCCGCAAGTTAGGCTATAGGATGCGCCCATCCGGGAATCAGGCGCCTTGGCCGGCTGGCGTCCTCGCAATCGAAGTGTGCTCATGATCCGAACTCCGCTGCTCGTTGTGGTGCTGGCCGCCGGCAAAGGTGTGCGCATGCAGTCGGACCTGCCGAAGGTGCTGCACCCGATAGGCGGCCAGTCCATGCTGGCGCACGTGCTCACCGCGGCGAAAGCCCTCGCTCCCTCAAACATCGCCCTGGTTGTCGGACCGGAAATGACCGCTGTGGGAGCGGAGGCCACCCGTGTCGCCCCGGGCGTCGAGATATTCGAGCAGGCGAAACCTCTCGGTACGGCCAATGCCGTTCTCGCGGCCGAACCGGCGCTCCGCCGTCACCAGGGTCGCGTCCTGGTGTTGTTTGCGGATTCCCCGATGGTCGAGCCGGAAACCTTGCGACGGCTGGTCGGCGCCCTGGACACGGCCGAGTGCGGTGTCCTGAGTTTCAAGCCGCTCGATCCGTCCGGCTACGGCCGCATTGTTCTCGATCCCAGGGGATACGTGGTCGCGATCCGGGAGGACAGAGATGCCAGCGCCGAGGAGAAACTGATCGAGCTTTGCAACGCCGGTGCGATGGCGTTTCGCGTGCCCGACTTTGCCGGTCTGCTCACCCGGATCACCGACAACAATGCGAAGGGCGAGTACTACCTGACGGACGCTCCCGCGCTCGCCGCCCAGGATGGCTTGAAAGCGGTTCCCGTCGCCTGCCGGGCCGACGACGCGACTGGGATCAATTCCCGCGAGCAGCTTGCTGTCGCGGAAGCCATCTTCCAGCGGCGAGCCCGTAGCCTGGCGATGCAGCGCGGCGCCACTCTCATCGCGCCGGAGACGGTCTGGTTCAGCTTCGACACCGTAACCGGTCGCGACGTAACCATTGAGCCCAACGTGTTCTTCGGCCCCGGCGTGGTGATCGAGGACGGTGCGCACGTCATGGCCAACTGTCACATGGTCGGCGCGCGCGTGCGGAAGGGGGCAAGGGTCGGGCCCTTTGCGCGCTTCCGCCCAGGGGCCGATATCGGACCCGGTGCCCGGATCGGCAATTTCGTCGAGGTCAAGAACGCGACGCTCGAAGCCGGCGCCAAGGCCAATCATCTGTCCTACATCGGTGATGGCCGGGTCGGAGAAGGCGCCAACATCGGGGCCGGCACCATCGTGTGCAACTACGACGGGTTCGCCAAGCACCGCACCGACATCGGCAACGGTGCCTTCATCGGCTCCAATACGTCCCTGGTGGCCCCCGTAAAGATCGGCGAGGGCGCCTATGTCGGATCGGGCAGCGTGATCACCAAGGACGTGGCCCCGGGGGCTCTCGCCCTCTCCCGCAGCCCCCAGGAGGAGCGGCCCGGCTGGGTTGCCAAGTTCCGCCACCTCATGCAAAAGCGCAAGGAATCGGCCTGAAAACGGCCCGGTACTTGCAGCAAAACCAGGAAACAGAGTGTGAGTTGATGTTCCGCCGTGCACGACGGTACTAACCGTGTGCGCTGCGTTGTGGAGTTGACGGACGACAGGACGGACGGCCCATGTGCGGGATTGTTGGTATTCTTGGCAAAGGGGCGGTGGCTGAGCATCTCGTCGATGCCCTGCGCCGGCTCGAATATCGCGGGTACGATTCCGCCGGCATCGCGACGGTCGAGAATGGCCACCTCGACCGCCGGCGGGCCGAGGGCAAACTCAAGAACCTCGAGTTGAGGCTCTCCAATCATCCGCTCCAAGGCCGCACCGGTCTCGGCCATACCCGCTGGGCGACACACGGCAAGCCGGTCGAGCGCAACGCTCATCCGCATATGAACGAGCGGGTCGCCGTCGTGCACAACGGGATCATCGAGAACTTCCAGGAACTCCGCGAGGAACTCGCCGCCAAGGGCCACGTCTTCCAGACCGAGACCGACACCGAGACGATTCTGCATCTGGTCAGTGACCATCTCGACCAGGGCCAGGCTCCCGTCGAGGCTGCGAGGCACGCGCTGAAGCGCCTGCGCGGCGCATTCGCGCTCGCCATCATCTTTGCCGGGCAGGACAACCTGATGGTGGGCGCGCGCGAGGGTCCGCCGCTTGCCCTCGGTCACGGCGACGGCGAGATGTACCTCGGCTCCGACGCCATCGCGCTCGCGCCCTTCACGGACACCATCACCTATCTCGAGGACGGTGATTGCGCCGTGCTGAGCCGGGAGAAAGCCGAGATTTTCGACCGAGATGGACGCAGCGTTGTGCGCCCCAAGATCAAATCGCTGGCAAGCTCGCTCCTGGTCGACAAGGGCAATTTCCGCCATTTCATGGCCAAGGAGATTCACGAGCAACCCGAGGTCATCAGCCACACGCTCGCCAACTACATCGATCTGTCCGTTGGCCGCGTTGCCCTTCCCGACCTCGGCATCGATCCGTCGACCGTCTCGCAGGTCACCATCTCCGCCTGCGGCACAGCCTATTACGCCGGGCTCGTCGGCAAGTACTGGATCGAGCGCTACGCCCGCATTCCAGTCGAGATCGACGTCGCGTCCGAGTTCCGCTACCGCGAGCCGCCCCTACCCAAGCAGGGGCTGTCGCTCTTCGTTTCCCAATCCGGCGAGACCGCCGACACCCTTGCCACGTTGCGCTATTGCAAGGGGCAGGGCCAGCGCATTGCCTCCATCGTCAACGTTCGCACCTCAACGATCGCGCGCGAATCCGACGCAATCCTGCCGACACTCGCCGGCCCGGAGATCGGTGTCGCCTCGACAAAAGCGTTCACCTGCCAACTCAGCGTCCTCGCGAGCCTGGCGATCGGCCTCGGCCGGGCACGGGGTACCATCACGGAAACGCAGGAGCGCGAACTCGTGCGCGCCCTGTCGGAGATCCCGCGGCACATCTCAACGATTCTTCGCACCGAGCAGATCTATGAAGATCTCGCCCACGGGCTCTCGAAAGCGAAGGACGTCCTCTATCTCGGGCGCGGTACGAGCTATCCGCTCGCCTTGGAAGGCGCGTTGAAGCTCAAGGAAATCTCCTACATTCACGCCGAAGGTTATGCGGCCGGCGAGCTCAAGCATGGTCCCATCGCCCTCATTGACGAGAACGTGCCGGTAATCGTCGTCGCCCCGCAGGATGAACTGTTCGAGAAGACAGCTTCCAACATGCAGGAAGTCGCGGCGCGGGGCGGTAAGATCATCCTGGTCACGGACGCCCCCAGGGACCGCGCCGGTTGCGCGCTTCACGCCCATATTCAGATGCCGAAGGTGCATTCCTTTGCTGTGCCGCTGCTTTACGCAGTGCCGGTACAACTTCTCGCCTACCACACAGCGGTCGTGATGGGCACGGACGTGGACCAGCCTCGCAACCTCGCCAAGTCCGTGACTGTGGAATAAGGGGCATTAGCCCACAGGGAATTGTCACGAACCATGGAATTGTCGTAGTTTCGGCGTTAGAGGGTGCTTCGCGTCAGGAAACGCAACGGGGAGAAGCATGGCTCGAAACTGGCGCAGGGTCGCGCTGGCGGCAATTGCCGTAGCGACGCTGGCTGGTGCCTGGGCTTCCAACGTTGCAGCGCAAGCCAAGCAGCCCGAAGGCGAGCAGGAGGCCGACACGGAATCAAAAGCACCTAAAAAAAAGAAAAAGCAGGATCCGGCAGAAGCGCAGCGCGCGGTCGAGGCTGCTACAAAACTCCTGCACGGCGGCAAGACCGAGCAGGCGGTGCAGACTCTCTCCGGAATTTTAAACGCGGGCAATCTGCCGCCGTCAGTGATGGCGAGGGTTCTCTACACGCGCGGAGTCGCCTACCGGCAACAGAGCAAGCCGGCGCTGGCCATCTCCGATCTCACGAGTGCGCTTTGGCTGAAGGGCGGGCTCAACGAGACGGATCGCGCCGAGGCGCTGAAACAACGCTCCGGCGCCTACACCGATGCGGGTCTTACCGATGGGGGTGAGCCGCTCGCCGTGGCGGCAAAGGAGCGGGCCAGCGCGCCCGGCAAGACCTGGACTGCAGTCGCCAACGAGCCATCGCAGGCGCCGGTTTCCCAGCCGTCGACAGGGGGCAATTGGTTCCAGAACTTGTTTGGCGCATCGGCCGCGCCGTCGAAGGCGCCGGAGCCACCTCCTTCAAGGGCGCCCGAGCCTCCCAAGGAGACCGCCTCGATAGAGAGACCCGCGCCGCAGCCAACCAGCGGGACGGCGCCGCGCATTGCCAAGGCATGGACCAGCAGCACGCACGTCGACCGCGCGGCCGCTGCTCCGCCCTCTTCCCCCGCGAAGGCGACTGCGGCGCCAGCCGCCGCGAAGCCTGCGGGCAAGTACCGGGTTCAGCTTGCCACGGTCCGCACCAAGGAAGAGGCAAACGCGTTGGCCGCGAAAGCGCAACGCGAGTTCGCGGCTGTGCTCGCCTCACGGGAAGCGGAAATCGACCAGGCGGTGCTGGGCAACATGGGTTCTTTCTACCGCCTGCGATTCGGGCCGTATGCTACCGCTCAGGAAACGCAAGCTGTTTGCGCCAGGATCAAGGGCAGTGGGTTCGATTGCATGGCGGTGACGCAGTAGCGCACGGCGCGGGCTGCTTCCCTCAGTCCCCAGGTTCCAGTGTTAGGTGGCGTCCGTTTAGGTTCTCCGCCTTGCCGCATGGGCGGTGCGTACCCACAATGGTATAGGTGTCTTGAGGCGGCGCCGTTTGCATAACGCGCCCTTTGGACCAGTGGACATATGCAGGACCATCGCGAGCCCCGCCACGAAGCTGGGGCGCGGAACGATCTCACGGCTGAGGCGGCTTCGGACCAGCCGGGTGGCCTGAAGGAAGGTCTTGCCAAGCTGGCGCTCGATGTTCCGGAGGAGCCGCGTTTCGGCGCGCGGTTGCGCAACTATTTCCTGACCGGTCTCGTCGTCATCGGCCCGGTTGGCATTACGCTCTACATCGCCTGGAATTTCATCGCGCTTGTTGACGCGTGGGTGAAGCCCTACGTGCCGGCGCTCTACAATCCGGACAGCTATCTGCCCTTTGCGGTACCTGGCGTTGGCCTCGTTTTCTCGTTTGTTCTCCTCACGATTATCGGCGCGCTCGCCGCCAACCTGCTTGGACGGTCACTCATCAGCGCCGGCGAGATGATGCTCGGGCGCACGCCGATTGTGCGCAACGTTTATCGTGGCCTGAAGCAGATCTTCGAATCCGTGGTTAGCGCATCGACGCCCGGTCAGAGCTTCCAGAAGGTGGCGCTGATGGAGTTTCCGTCCAAGGGCATCTGGTCGATCGTGTTCGTCACCGGTGAGCCCGCGCGCGACATCGCCAAGGAGCTGCCGGGGCAGGATCTCATCAGCGTGTTCATGCCGACGGGCATGCTGCCACCATCGGGCTTCGTCTGCTTTGTGCAGCGAAAGGACGTGCTGCCGATCCGCATGAGCGTGGAGGATGCCGCCAAGATCATCATCTCGGCCGGTATGGTGAATCCGGAGACACAGGCCGCGCTCAAGGATATGGCCTTTCGCGCTCGCGGGGGGACGCGGCCAGTCAACGGCACTCCGCCCCCCCCGGCTTCGTAAGCTCTTACGCCGCCCGGAACAGCCGCACGGCCTCGTCGCATTCAAAGAGGTAGAGGAGCGTCCTGAGCGCTTCGCCACGGGCCGTTTTCAGCTCCGGATCCTGCGCCAGCACGAGCTTTGCGTCGTCCCGCGCCGCCGCCAGCAGCTCGGTGAAATTCGGCACCTCCGCGACGCGAAATCCGGGCATGCCGCTCTGGCGTGCGCCCAACACCTCGCCGCCGCCCCGGAGTTCGAGGTCCTTTTCCGCGATCAGGAACCCGTCCTCGGTGCGCTCCATCATTTCCAGCCGCTCGCGCGCCGGTTCCCCGAGCGGCGTCTTGTGCAGCAGCATACAGAAGCTTTCACGCGTGCCGCGGCCGACACGCCCGCGCAACTGATGCAATTGGGCGAGTCCGAAGCGCTCGGCATGCTCGATCACCATGATGTTGGCATTCGGCACGTCGACGCCCACCTCGATCACCGTCGTTGCGACCAGCACTCTAAGGTGATTGCCCGCGAACGCGGCCATCGTCTGGTCCTTCGCCGCCGCCGGCATGCCCCCATGCAGCAATCCGACTTTGCCCGCGCCGAAAAGTTGCGCCAGGTGGGCGTGCCGCTCCTCGGCGGCGGCCAATTCGGACTTGTCTGAACCTTCGATCAGAGGGCACACCCAGTAGACCTGTGCGCCTTCACCGAGCTGGATCCGGACGCGCTCGATCAGCCGCTCGATCGAGTCCACCGGGATCGCCTTGGTGACGATCGGCTTGCGGCCCGCCGGCTTTTCGGTGAGCCGCGACACGTCCAGATCGCCGTAATGGGTCATCAGCAGCGTGCGCGGGATCGGCGTCGCCGTCATGACGAGAAGGTTGGCCCCGCCTCCGCCGCCCTTGGTCTGCAGCGCGAGGCGCTGGTGCACGCCGAAGCGGTGCTGCTCGTCGATCACCGCGAACGCGAGGTCCTTGAACTCGACGTCCGCTTGGAATAGGGCGTGCGTGCCGATGAGGATGTCCACACCACCCGCCCTCAGCCGCTCGAGCAGCTCGGCCCGTGCGCGCCCTTTCTCGCGCCCCGTCAGCAGCCCGATTCGCACACCGGCCGTATCCGCGAGCGGTGCGATGGTCTCCGCATGCTGCCGCGCCAGCACCTCCGTCGGCGCCATCAGCGCAGCCTGCGCACCGGCTTCCACCGCCACTGCCATCGCCATCAGCGCCACGATGGTCTTGCCGGAGCCGACGTCGCCCTGCAGCAGCCGCAGCATCCGGAACGGTGCCCCCATATCCTCCGCGATTTCCTTCAGCGCCTGCCGCTGCGAGTTGGTCAGTGTAAATGGCAGGGCGTCGGCGATGCGCGCCCGGATCGCACCGTCACCGCTCACGGGGCGGCCTTTCTGCTGCTTGAAGTTCTGCCGCACCAGCCCCAGCGCAAGCTGTCCGGCGAGCAACTCGTCGTAAGCCGCCCGCTGCCAGGGCGGCGACCCCGTCGAGACATCCGCAGCATCCTGTGGACGGTGGATGCGCGCCGCCGCCTCGGCCAGGCTCGGCCAGCTCCGCGCCTTGAGCCAGGAGGCATCCTGCCATTCGGGCAGGGCGGGCACGCGATCGAGTGCTGCCCGTTCCGCCTTCAGCAGTACCTTGCCGGACAGCCCGGCCGTCATCGGATACACGGGTTCCAGCATTGGCAGGTCGTCTCGCGCTTCCGGCGCCACGATGTAGTCGGGGTGCGCCATCTGCTTCTTGTCGTTGTAGCTCTCGATGCGCCCGCTCACGAAGCGGATGGATCCCTCCGGAAGCTGGCGCTCGATGAACTTGCGCTCGGCATGGAAGAACACCAGGTCGATCCTGCCCGTGTCATCCTCGCACGCGACTTTGTAGGGCGCCTTGTTGTTGCCCCGAGGGGGAGCCCGGTGATTCAGCACGCGCAGCTCCAGGGTCGCGATGGTCCCCGGTATGGATGCTGCCACGGTTGGTGTCGCGCGCCGGTCGATCACGCCGGTCGGCATGTGCCAGAGGAGATCGATCACGCGCGGCTCCGTTACGCCCGGAGGCAGCCGCAGCGCCTTCTTCAGCAGGAGCTGCATGCGTGGACCGATGCCCGGCAGGTTGGTGGCCGACGCGAACAGCGGTGTCAGGGCAGGCGGCCGCATGATGTCCCAGTACGCAGTGCCGCGAATTGGTTGGCGTTCGATCCGCGCACACCAGCCATGGCGAGTAGATGCTTTTCCGATGCCCTTCGGCGGCCTATATGACGCGAGCGAGGCCGCACGTTGGCTAAGCGCGCCGGGGCCGTCAAGCAGCCCGCGGCGTTATCACCGTTTGGGCAGTCATGACCGACGACGTCGAAAGTCGCCGCCGGCGCGCCGCTTTTCGCGCGGGCCATCGCGGCACCAAGGAAATGGATTGGCTGCTCGGCCGGTTCGCCGATGCTCATATAGCAACGATGACCGAAGAATCGCTGACCCAATTCGAGCGCATGCTGCTGCTGCCCGATCCCGAGCTGCACGACATGATCGTCTATCCCGAGATCCAGGCCGCCGGTGAATTTGCAGAGTTCGTGCGTCGGATGCGGATGTTCCATGGACTGCAATGACCGCTGAAACCGCCAAAGCGCTCGAAAAGCCGCAGGGCCGCCGCGAGATCCTCGCCGGCGTGCCCGATGGCGCCGTGCCGCTCGCCCTGCGCATGATCGCGGAGGAGCTGGCGGCCACGGCGAAGTCGCCGCCGCTGCTTCTCCACATCGCCCGTGACGACCGCAGGCTGGAAGCCATTGCCGAGGGCGTCGCCTACTTCGCGCCAAAGTTGCGCGTGGTCCCCTTCCCGGCCTGGGACACGGTCCCTTATGACCGCATCGGACCCAACAACGAGATTCTCGCCAAGCGCATCACCGCGCTCGCTCGCCTCGCGGCGGCTTCCCGCAAGGAGCCGACATTGGTCATCGCCACCGTCAATGCTGCCGTCCAGCGCGTGCCGCCGCGCAGCTTCATCCGCGGCTCTCTAAAAACCATCGCGCCCGGCCAGCGCATCGACATGGGCGACCTGATCCGCCGCTTGAGCCTTGCCGGGTTCACGCGCACTGGCACCGTCATGGAGCCCGGAGAGTATGCCGTCCGTGGCGGCATCATCGACCTGTTTCCGCCGGGCCGCCTCAGTCCGGTCCGCCTCGATTTCTTCGGCGACACGCTCGAGCAGATCAAGGCCTTCGATCCCGAGACGCAGCGCACCGGCAAGATCGTGCAGCGCATGAGCCTGATGCCGATCAGTGAGGTTGCCTTCGGCGAGGCCGGCGAGAAGCTGTTCCGCCGCCGCTACGTCGAGCTGTTCGGCCCCGCCACTTCCGAGGACGCTCTCTACGAATCCGTCAGTGCAGGCCAGCGCTATCCCGGCATGGAGCACTGGCTGCCGCTTTTCCACGAGCACCTTGAAACCCTGTTCGACTATCTGCCCGACGCGCCCATCAGCTTCGACCACCTTGCCGACGAAGCCGTCGGCGAGCGCCTCGCTCTCGTCCGCGACCACCATCAGGCGCGTGTCGAGGGCCTGGAATCCCACAGCTTCGGCGCCGCGCCCTACAAGCCCGTCGCCCCCGATGCCATGTTCATCGCGGCCGACGAGTGGTCCGGCCTCCTGGCCCAGCGCACCGTCCGCCTTCTCACTCCCTTTGAGCAGCCTGCAGACACCAAGGACCCCGTGCGCACCATGGGCGGCCGCACGGGCCGGACCTTCGCAGCCGAACGGGCCGCCGAGGACATCAACCTCTACGCCGCCGTCATCGCCCAGGTCCGCGGCCTTCAATCCCAAAGCAAGCGTGTCGTCATTGCGTCCTTCACGCCGGGGGCTCGCGAGCGCCTCGCAACGCTTTTCCTCGAGCATGGCTTTTCCGACGCCCGAAAGGTCGCCACCGATGCCGAGGCAGAGGGCCTACGCGCCAACGAGGCCGCCTTCACTGTCCTTGGCCTTGAGCAGGGCTTCGAGACACCCAACCTCGCCGTCATCGGCGAACAGGACATCCTCGGCGATCGCCTCGTGCGCCCGCGCCGCAAGGCCCGGCGCGCTGCCGACCTCATCACCGAAGCGACCAGCCTCGCCATCGGCGACTTCGTCGTGCACGCCGATCATGGCATCGGTCGCTTTGATGGGCTCACCACCATCACCGCGCTCGGCGCGCCGCACGACTGCCTGGAGATCGCCTATGCCGGTGGCGACAAGCTCTTCCTCCCCGTCGAGAACATCGAGCTTCTCTCCCGCTACGGCTCCGGTGATGTCGCCGCCCAGCTCGATCGGCTTGGTGGTGCGGCTTGGCAAAGCCGCAAGTCGCGCCTCAAGCAGCGCATCCGCGAAATCGCCTCCGAACTCATCAAGATCGCCGCGCTGCGCCAGCTCCGGGAGGCACCCTCGATGGCGCCGGCCGAAGGGTCCTTCGACGAATTCGTCGCCCGCTTCCCGCACGAGGAGACCGAGGACCAGGCCGCCAGCATCCAGGCCGTCCTGGACGACCTCGCCGCCGGCAAGCCGATGGACCGCCTCGTCTGCGGCGACGTCGGCTTCGGCAAGACCGAGATCGCTCTGCGTGCCGCGTTCATCGCGGCGCTCGCCGGTTACCAGGTCGCCGTCGTGGTGCCGACCACGCTGCTGGCGCGCCAGCACTTCGCCACTTTCACGGATCGCTTCAAGGGATTGCCCGTCCGCATCGCCATGGCCTCGCGCCTCGTCAACGCCAAGGATCTCGCCGCGGTCAAAGCCGGTCTCAAGGACGGCACCATCGATATCGTCGTCGGCACACATGCGCTGCTCGGAAAGAGCATCACCATTCCGCGCCTCGGCCTGCTGATCGTCGACGAGGAGCAGCACTTCGGCGTGGCGCACAAGGAGCGCCTGAAACAGCTGCGCGAGGAGGTGCACGTCCTGACCCTCACCGCCACGCCGATCCCGCGCACCCTGCAACTTGCGCTTTCCGGCGTGCGCGAGTTGTCCCTCATCGCCACGCCGCCCATCGACCGCCTCGCCGTGCGCACCTACATCTCGCCATTCGATCCCGTGATCGTCCGCGAAGCTCTCCGCCGCGAACGCTATCGCGGCGGCCAGAGCTTCTATGTGGTCCCGCGCATCGCCGACCTGGAAGACATCGCTGAGTTTCTGCGCGAGCAGGCTCCGGAGCTGAAATTCGCCATCGCCCACGGCCAGCTGGCTCCAGGCCAGCTCGAGGACGTGATGACGGCCTTCTACGACGGCAAATACGATGTTCTGCTGTCGACCGCGATTGTAGAGTCAGGCCTCGACATCCCGAATGCGAACACGCTCATCGTTCATCGCGCGGATATCTTCGGCCTCGCCCAGCTCTATCAGCTGCGCGGCCGCGTCGGCCGCTCCAAGGTGCGCGCTTACGCCTATTTCACCACGCCTGATGCCAAACGCCTCTCCGAAGGCGCCGAGAAACGCCTCAAGGTGCTGCAATCGCTCGACACGCTGGGCGCCGGCTTCTCGCTTGCCAGCCACGACCTTGACATTCGCGGCGCCGGCAACCTCCTGGGCGACGAGCAGTCCGGCCACATCCGCGAGGTGGGCTTCGAGCTTTACCAGTCGATGCTGGAGGAAGCCGTCGCCACACTGAAAGGCGGCGATATGGGCAGCGAGGTGCAGGACCAGTGGAGCCCGCAGATCTCGCTAGGCACCTCGGTGCTGATTCCCGAAACCTACGTTAGCGATCTGCAACTCAGGCTCGGCCTTTACCGGCGCCTCTCCATGCTGGAGGATCGCGAGGACATCGACAAGTTCGCCGCCGAGCTGGTGGACCGCTTCGGCGAATATCCGGATGAGGTGCGCCACCTGCTCGACGTGATGGAAATAAAGGGCCTCGCCAAGCAGGCCGGGCTGCAGCAACTCGACGCCGGCCCCAAGGGCGCCGCCATAACCTTCCGCAAGAACCAATTCTCCAACCCGGAGGGTCTTGTCGTCTTCATGGGCAAAACGAAAGGCAGCGTTCGCCTGCAGCCCGACCACAAGCTCGTCTTCAAGTCCGACTGGCCAACGCCCGCCGAGCGCCTGCAGGGCGTGCGCTGGCTCGTGCGGGAGCTGGCGGAGATCGCTGCATCCGGGCGAAAGGCTGCCTGATAGTCGCGACCGTCACCGCCGCTCCGTCCACCATGTATCGAGGTCATATCCCGACAACGGCGCGCGCTTTGGAAACCGCAGGTGGCTGCTGTGCGCGACCCACACCTGCGGCAGGTAGAAGAGCGGGATGACGTAGTCTCCCGATATCAGCACGCGATCGAGGGCCCGCACGACCGCGACGAAATCCTCTTCTGCCTCCGCACGCAGAAGCGCCTCCATCATCGCATCGGCCGCAGGATTCTTGGCGCCGGTGAGGTTCAGGCTACCTGGGCTATCCGCGGCAACGCTGCCCCAGCGATTGACCTGCTCGTTGCCCGGGGAAAGCGACGCACCCCAGGTCCATATGACCATGTCGAAATCGAAGGTTTTGAGCCGCGCATTGTACTGCGCACTGTCGACATGGCGCACCTTGAGATCGATGCCGAGCCGCGCCAGCGTGCGGCCATAGCTCAGCATCAGCCGCTCCTGTGCGCGCGTCTGGGCGAGAAACTCGAGCGTCAACCGTGAACCGCCTTTCGCCAGCCGCCCGCTCTTGAGCCGATAGCCGGCTTGCTCCAGAAAATCGTGAGCGACAAGGAGGTTCTCGCGGTTGTCGCCGCTGCCGTCGCTGTCGGGCAGGCTGTAGTTGCCGTCCATGATATCCGGCTTCACAAAGCCGGTGAACGGTGCCAGCAGCTTCTGCTCGCGTTCGTCGGCTCTCTTGCGATGGGAGGAGAGATAGGAGCGCTCGAAGAAGCTCTGCGTGCGACGGTAGTGCCCGTTATAGAGGGAGCGATTGATCCACTCGCCGTCGAACATGTAGATCAGGGCTCGGCGCACGCGCCGGTCGCTCAGATGAGGCCGGCGCGAGTTGAGAACGATCGAAGTCATGCCCGCCGGCAGCTGGGTGTCGAACTCCTGCAGCAGGACGCGGCCTTCTTCGACCGCCCGGAACCGGTAGCCGTCGGGCCATCGCGCCGGATCGTCCTCCAGGCGAACGTCGATCTCGCCAGCCTTGAAGGCTTCGAACATCGACGCTGAATCGCGGAAATACTCGAGGCGTATCTCATCGAAGTTGAACCGCCCGCGATTGATCGCCAGGCCGCGCGCCCACCAGTTGACGTTGCGGCGATAGACGATGGAGCGGCCTGCATCTACGTGCGAGACGACATAAGGCCCGCTGCCGAGTGGCGGTTCAAGCGTTGTACGCTCGAACGTCTCGGACGTCAGTTTGTGACTAGGCAAAATCGGCATCAGGCCGATCAGCATTGGCGCCTCGCGGTCGCCGGCTTCGGAAAAGGTGAAGCGAACGCTGCGCTCGCCCGTCTTCTCTGCGCGCGCCACTTTTCCATAGTGGGAGCGATGAAAGGGCCAGCCCTTCTCTCGCAGAACCTGGTAGCTGAAGAGGACGTCCTCCGGCGTGATCGGCTGTCCGTCGGCAAATCTCGCCTCTGGCCGCAAATGAAAGGTGATAAAAGCGCGGTCCGCCGACACCTCTAGTGTTTCGGCGATCAGGCCATAGAGCGTGAACGGCTCGTCTCCGCTGCGGGTTAGCAGGCTTTCGAAAACATAGTCGCGCAGGCCCGAAGCTGCTGACCCCTTGATGATGAAGGGATTGAGGCTGTCGTATGCGCCGAGCACCCCAAGCACGAGCCGGCCGCCTTGGGGCGCCGTTGGATTGACGTACGGCAAGTGCTGGAAGCTGGATGGGTGCTTGGGTGCACCGTGCATCACCAACCCATGTACCGGCTCAGCGTGGGCGCCGATCACGAGGACCAGAAGCCCGAATAGAACCGCGGCAATTCGGCAAGGATGCGTCACTTTGCGTGCCGGAAAGTTTGGACCCCACGATGCGTGTCGTTGCAGTGTCACGGGTGGGAGCTTACCACAGCAAACCAGTGTATCCGCGGGGCGCCCGTTGCTTGGTGGCAACGCCGACGCTCGCTGTAACGGCTTGCTCGCGAGCCTTCCACAGCAGGTCACGGGATTGCCGCAATCGGTCTCTTAGTGCGGCTCATCGCAAACAGACAAGGCCATCTGGGCCCACGCCGGCACAAGTTCGGCTCTTCAGGGGAAAGGTCGACGATCGTCATGGCTAACACGCTCATGCACGTTGGGGTTGGTGCACGTAGGTCGCCTCTCTTTGCCATCGCTGCAACAGTGCTGATCGGTATCTCTGGCGCGCTCAACTATGCATCCGCGCAGACGCCGCCGCCAGCCAAGAAGCCTCCGGCGCCACCCGCGGCGAAGACGCCGGCGGCAAAGGCGCCCGCTGCGCCAGCGGCAGCTTCCAATCCCTGGGTGAAGCTTTGCGAAAAGGCATCGGCCAACACTAAGAACAAGGACGGCAAGGAAGAGAAGAAAGAACTGAACATCTGCATGACCCACCACGAGCGGATCGACGGGTCCAGCGGCATGGTGGTCGTGTCCGCCGCTCTTCAGCAGCTCAAAGTGGAAGGCGAGGCGCAGGAAAAGAAACAGTTTCTGATCATGGTTCCGACTGGCATGCTGCTCAAGCCCGGTATGCGCGCCACGGTCTTTCCAAAGGATCTGTGGGCAAAGGTCGAAAAGAACGAGAAGCTCGACAAGGCCGAAGAGGGCAAGCTGAAGGCCCTGCAACTCGACTATACGCTGTGCCACGCGATGGGCTGCACCGCTGAGATCGAGGCGCCGGATGATCTGATCAATAGTCTCAAGACGAGCGGCGGTCTGATGATATTCACGCTCCGCGCGTCGGGCGCACCGGTTGCTTTCCCTGTTCCGCTCGCCGGGTTTGAAAAGGCATTGGCGGGCGCACCTGTCGATCCCCAGAAATACGGCGAGGCTCGCAAGGCGCTTATGATGCAGATCGCGCAGCGTCAGCAGGAGCTTGCCGCCGAGGTCAAGAAACAGAACGAAGGCCTGCAGAAGATGCAAGTGAATACGCCACCGCCGGCTGCACCCCCACCCGGGAAGAAGTAAGCAAAGCAATGACGGACAAGGCCGCCCCAAGGGGCGGCCTTTTGCATTGGAGCCCTACGCATCAGTGGGGGTTTTGCAGAAAGACCGCGCGATAGTCGCCATTGTCGCCGACGGTGAACATCTCCTTGATCTGAGGATGCCTCAGGGGCTCCCCGGATAGGTCGGGCAGCAGGTTCTGCTCCGAAACATAGGCGATGTATTCGGTCTCCGCGTTCTCCGCCAGGAGGTGATAGAACGGCTGCTCCTTCTTCGGCCGTACCTCAGCCGGGATGGACTGCCACCATTCCTCCGTGTTGTTGAACACCGGATCAATATCGAAGATCACGCCGCGGAACGGGTAGATGCGGTGGCGGACGACAGCCCCCACATGAAATTTCGCCTGCCCTATGTTAAGCATGGCTGGCCCTCTGCAACAGCGCTCGCCTTCGTCGATTATCCGGTGCGGCTTGCAGCCGTCAATGCGCCAATGGAAGCGCTCGACGCTTTCGGCTCCCTAGAGGTCATATAGAGCCTTGCGCTCAGGGTCGCGTGCGGCCACCAGGCGTGCGAGATCCAGGATCACCCTGGCCTGTTTCCAGGTAGCGTCGTCCTGCATCTTGCCGTCGATCATCGCAGCACCGGTGCCATCCGGCATCGCCTCCACAATGCGCTTTGCGAAGGCCACCTCCGACGGCTCGAGGCTGAAGACGCGCTTTGCAATCTCGATTTGCGTCGGGTGGAGCGTCCACGTGCCGACGCACCCGTGCAAGAAGGCGTTGCGAAACTGAGCCTCGCAAGCCTGCGGGTCGGAGAAATCGCCGAAGGGTCCGTAAAAGGGCTTCAGTCCGTAGGCGAGGCAGGCGTCCACCATCCGTGCCAGCGTGTAGTGCCACAGATCCTGCTGAAAGAATGCCCGAGTTCCCCCCGCCGGGATCGGATCAGCGAGCACGCCGTAGGCAGGATGACCGCCACCCACGCGCGTCGTTTTCATCCCCCGGGAGGCAGCCAGGTCGGCAGGTCCGAGGCTCATACCGTGCATGCGAGGGCTCGACGCGGCGATCGCCTCCACATTGTTCACGCCTTCCGCCGTCTCGAGGATGGCATGAATGAGGATTGGCCGTTTCAGACCTTGCTTGGCCTCCAGTTGCGCGAGGAGCTGGTCGAGATAGTGGATATCCCAGGGACCCTCGACCTTCGGAAGCATGATGACATCCAGCTTTTCGCCGGCCGACGCGACAATCTCGATAATGTCGTCCAGTGCCCAGGGCGAGTTGAGGGCATTCACTCGCGTCCAGAGGCCTGTCTGCCCGTAGTCGTGCGCACGGGCCATCTCTATGAAGCCCCGCCGGGCGGCGACCTTGGAGTCGGCGGCCACGGCGTCCTCGAGGTTCCCGAGCACGACGTCCACCTGCGGAATGATCTCGCCGACCCGCGCCCGGATCTTGTCATTGTGCGGCGGAACAAAGTGGATCATGCGTTCCAGCCGCACCGGCACCTGAAGAAGCGGCGTCGGTGCTCCGACGGCAAGCGGGCTGAAATGCTTGGCGGGGGTGCGGGTAGCGGCCATGGCGCGAGAGACCCTGTTGCAACGCAGCAACGCACTCTAGATGGGCGCTACCGCGATGGAAAGGCCTCAGCTCCAGCGCCTATTGATCCACATCCATTGCTCGGGCGCGTCACGTACCCATTCCTCGAATTGCGCCTGCATGGCCTCCGTCACGGACCTGACATCGTCCGTGGGGTTGCCCCCGCGCGGCACCTTCAACTCGCGAAATTCGATCCGGAACCGGCTTTGCTTGCCGATCCGCACACACCTGCCGATCCAGATGCGCGCGCCGACGCGCCGAGCGATGATGGCCGGTATCGTGACGGATCGCGCGGGCTTCCCGAAAAAGGGTACCGGCAGGCCGGTACGATCGTGCAAGTCGCAAACAAGGCCAAGGCGTCCGCCTTGACGGACAAAATCCATAATCTGCCGTGCGGTCTTCTGGCCTTCCTCGATGCTGCCGTTGATCCGGCCCTTGCCGAGCAGTCCACCGGGGTAAAGCCCGCGTCGCAGGTTGCGCAGGTAGCGATCCACATATGGGTTCTTCACGGTGCGATACACAGCTGCCGGCTTGTTGCCGGCAAGCGTCATTGGCCAGGCCGCGAGTTCCCAGTTCCCCATATGCAGGGTGACACCAATGGCGGCTCCCATCTTGCTCCGGTAGCGGTCGAATACACGCCTGGTTTCGGCAGACAACTCGACGCGGTCGGGATCCGCAATGATGCGATCGATCTGCATCGTCTCGGCCATGACCCGGCCGAGGTTCTCCCACATCGCGAGCGCGATCGCGTGACGTTGCTTCGGAGTTTTCTCCGGAAACGCGATGGTGAGGTTTTCGATCGCGCGCTTGTGCCGCCGATCGTAGGGCGCCACCAGCCGCCAGATCTTTCCAGAGACATTGCTTCCGACGTCGATAGGCGCGATGCGCACCAGCGCCGCGATCAGTCGGAGAGCCAAGTATTCGGCGCGATAGCGTACGTCGAGGATAAAGCTCGGCATCGACGGTTGCTTGGCCCTCTCGAAAGCGTCACGCGCGCCTGCCTGCATTCCACTGGCGTCAAGAGCCCAGAACTTGCGCATTCGGCCGCATGAGTACAGGGAGTGACTCCGAAGATCCCACGCCAGCCTCCATCAAGAGTCGGCGCAGCGGCTGGAATCCCGATACCGCGTGTAGCGCGAGACTGCGCAGGACTTCAACTGGGAGAAACTGCGTGAGTAAGGAGCGATTGAGCAGGTCGATGGAAAGCGAACGCGCGAAAACGTCGATGCCACGGGCTTTTTCATAGGTCGCAATGACCTTCGGTGATCCAGGGTCGTGACCTTTCGCGCCCGCCCTCGATGCGCAATCGGCCAGTGCCGCCGCGTCCCGCAAACCAAGGTTCAACCCCTGAGCACCGATCGGCGGAACGACATGCGCGGCTTCCCCAACAAGCGCGATGCGCGAGGCGGCCATGCGAGTGGCGGTCAGCCCCGATAACGGATGGACCACGCGCGGTGAAATTGCGCTGATGGAGCCCAGCAGCCCGCACAACCGCTCTTCCAGCAAGTCGCCGAAAGCATGATCATCCAGCAAAGCGATCCGCTGTGCTTCCTGCACCGTTTCCGCCCAAACGAGACTGGAGCGGTTGCCGGGTAGGGGCACCGTTGTCAGCGGCCCGGCGCGCCGATGCAACTCGTTGACCGTGTCTTGATGCGGTTGCGAATGTGCAAAACTCGTTGCGACTGCGGCTTGCGGATATTGCCAGCTTCGGACTGCGATGCCTGCGGCTGCCGGCGCAAGCGATGCGCGTCCATCGGCAGCAGCCAGCAGCGAGGTGGCAATCTCGTCTCCGTTCGCGAGTGTGAGACGCACTTCGCCGGTGCCCGGTGAAATGGCGAGCACCTTGCTTGCAATTCGTGTGATGCGCGCCGTTCGATCGGCTGCGGCCTTCAGCGCAGCATGCAAGACAGGATTGGGGATGTTGGCGCCGAATTCGGTCAGACCAATTTCGGATGCGCGAAAAACCACTTCAGGGCTGCGGACCAGACCGGCCAGGTCATCGGCGATGCGAACGGCGGCAATTGGCGCCGCGTGAGGGGCGCACTTCGGCCAAACGCCAAGGTTCCTCAAGAACGCGACACTTGGGCCGATGAGCGCGGTTGTACGCTGGTCCGTGTTGGCATGCGCGGGCTCTTGAATTGGCGCAATCATTGCGACGTGAAAGCCACTTTCCGCAAAAGCAACGGCCGTCGCGAGGCCTACCGGCCCACCGCCGGAAACAGCTACTTGAGTGGTCGTTGACATCGAGACGCCCTCGAAGGCACCCGCGCTCTTGCTGGCTAACAGGCCCGCCGTCAAATGGAAATGAGTGCCGGTGGGGGAGCACTCAGAAAAACAGGCTATATCAGATATTTAGTCTGCGCATACAGCCCAAGATGCGGCGTCTCTTGATCGGTTCCGAAGCGCTCCCATCGCCCGAATCAGGCCGCTTTGTGTCCTCAACACGACTCACTTCGTGTCTTTGTCGCAACAACACAACTAGAAAGGCGGGGTTATCGAGCATTCGTTGTTTACCACCTGTTAACACGTGCGTTAGGTCTTGCGGCACGGTCGGGCGGCACTTTTGACGGCAGTCGCACGCATCACCACCCGCCGGAGTGAATGGTAGTCGGTAAATTCAGTCACTGAGACTTGAATTCCGGTAGCGTTAGTCCAACGGAGAAGTTCGTATGATCGGGGGACTGTTGAAATCCTCCAGCACGGCAGCGTTGTTTGCCGCCGCTGGTTTGTTTGTGGGTGGCGTGGCGATGCCGTCC
>Ga0190265_10000576_pt1 | contig 25581 bp, 21 predicted proteins | sample Popmic124T_FD_133135 | JGI IMG/M metagenome (GOLD analysis project Ga0190265, IMG submission 133135) | Populus adjacent soil microbial communities from riparian zone of Indian Creek, Utah, USA - 124 T | ecosystem: Environmental > Terrestrial > Soil > Riparian zone | place: USA: Utah | collected...
CCCGCCGACTTCACACGTTCGTCCAGGGCGTCGACTTCATCCGTGACCACGTAGAAGCCGGAGGTGCCCGGTGTGGTGACCCACTCCCCGTCCGGCTTGTGCGAGCCCATCATCACTCCGCCGCCCTCAGGCCAGTCGAGCTGTGCGTGGGCGATCCTGCCGCCTCCTCGTAGTCCGCCGTTCGCCGGAAGCCGACCTTTTCACCAGGAAGGCGATCAGTGCGGGCACGCCGTGGGCCTGGAGGGTCGGCCAGACCGACGGTGCGGGCGGCTGTACGTGCTCTGCGTTCGTCTCCGGAGTGCTCATGCGTCCCACTATCCGCCGGAGCGCCGGTCCCGGCTTGGGCATTCCGGCGCTCCTCGGCGGTCCGCCCCGTGTCTATGACTCGGTGACCTGCTGTCCCCTGGAGGTGTCCCCGGCGGGGTCCGGTTCCGTGCTCGCGGGCACGGGATCCGGCACTCTCAGAGCCGCCAGGCCCGCGACGGTGAAGAATCCCGCCCAGACGCCCCAGGCCCAGCCGCCCCACTCGACGGTCATGGTGATCAACGTGGGTCCGATGACGGTGGCGACCGCGAACCCCAGGTTCAGCGTGGCGAGATAACCCGTCTTCTGACCGTCGGGGATGTGCTGGAGCGCGGCACCCGTGGTGCCCGCGATGATGTACAGCTCGGCCACCGTGAAGACCACTGTGGCGAGCACGATGATCACCAGAGCGGGATAGGCGCTTCCCATCGCGGACAGCGGGACCGCGACGGCGGCGACCGCCGAGAGCAGGCCGCCCCAGAGCATCATGGCGCGGGCGCGGCGCGGCTCCTCGGAACCGCGCGAGAATCGCACCTGGAGCAATACCACGAGACCGGTGTTGATCACCTGGCACACCGTCACGGACCAGGAGGGCGCGTCCGTCTGCTGCACGATCCACAGCGGTACGCCCACGCCGAGCAGGAGCGCCGAGAGCGTCAGCGCCCCGTACAGCGTGGTGATCCCCAGGAACACCCGGTTCCGCAGTACGCGCGCACGTGTCGGCTGTCCGTCCTCTGTGTCCGACTCGCGCCCGCCGACGGCCGGGAAGCTGCGGCAGATCGCGGCGCAGCAGACGAAGAGGACCGCGGAGCCCAGCATCACCGCCCGGTAGGCCCATCCGTCGCCGACCGCGATGGCCCAGCCGGCAGGAAGGGCTCCGGCGGCCAGCCCGGCGTTGCGCAGCGTTCTCAGTTTGGCCAGTGCCCCCACCGCGGTGGCGTTGTCGGCCTTGGCGATCAGGCCCGCCTCGATGAGCGGGCTGATCCCCCTGCTGAGCAGTCCGGCCACCATGGACACGACGACGGCGCCGGCGAACGAGGAGACCGTGGAGAGGGCCAGGAACGCCGCCGCCCGGATCAGGAACAGCACGGTCAGGGAGTTGCGGGTACCGAATCGTTCGGCCGCGCGTGCGATGGGCATCGCACCGACCAGCGAGGCGACGCCGGCGGCGCCGAGCACGAACCCGACGTCGCGGTTCGAGAGGCCGACCGCCTGGTCGAAGTAGAGGACGGACAGGGACAGATACATGCCCAGTCCCACCGCGTCGGACAGCCCTACGGCGTAGAAGCGCAAGACCGGCACCGCGGCGGGCGCCGGTTCCGTACCGGGTTCTTCCTTGGTCACGTCGTCTCCGCGTGGATGTCGGCCGGATCCAGTTCGACGCCGAGGGCGCGCTCGACGGCCTGAGCCGTGGCGCGGGCCTCGTCGAGCGTGCCGGCGCCCAGCATGAAGCTGGCCAGGTGCAGTGTGCGGTCCCGGCTGACCTCCTGGCCGGGCCGGAACCGCGGTGCCAGATAGACGAGCCCGGGGAAGCGCGCGAGAACGTCCTCCTTGTCGGCCTGCGCGGTGATGCGCCAGGTCCCCTGCGGGATCGGGATGAATCTGTGCCAGGCCGCGCGCTCCATCACGAACTCCTGGTCCGGTGGCACTCCGAGGGCTGCCCGTCCGATCTGCGCGGCGTAGTCGTAGCCGGCCGCCGTCTCCAGGAGAGAGGGAACGGGGCCGCCCGCACGGGCGTTGACCTCGATAGCCCTCGGGCCGTCCGGGGTGAGCGCGATCTCGGTGTGCACCGCACCGCTGGTCAGGCCCACGGCCCGGACGGCACGGTCCGCACAGTCGACGATGCCGCCCTGCGCCTCGGTGTCCAGGCGGCTGGGCAGGACGAGCCCTTCCTCCATGTACCCGTGGCGCAGACGCAGCCGGTCGGTCACGACCAGATGATGCGCGGTGCCTTCGACGATGAGGCTCTCCACGCTGACGTACGCGGCGTAGTCCGAGTCACCGTCGGACTCGACCGGCATCCGCTCCTCCAGGAGGAAGGCCTCGTCCCGTTGCAGGAAGGGACTGTCGGCGGCGGCGGCCTGCTTGTAGACGCGCTCCAACTCCTCCAGGTCATTCACGAGTTGTACGCCCGAGCTGCCGGCGCCGAGGGAGGGCTTGAACACCGCGGGCAGTCCGGTCACGTCCGCTGCCGCGGCGAGTTCTCCGGCGCCGGCCCCGGTCCCGGAGATCACAGCGAAGCGCGGCGACGGTACGCCCGCCTCGGCGAAGACCCGTCGCTGCTCCGCCTTCGACTGCGCGATCACCACTGATTCCGGGGTGTTCCCGGGGAGCCCGAGGCGATGGGCGATCTCCGTCTGCGGGCGCAGGAGCAGCTCCGAGTACGTCACCACGCCGTCCAGCGGGAGCCGTTCGTGCAGTGCGACCGCCTCTTCGACGGCCTCGTCCAGACCGTCGACGGCGAGGAACTCACCGCGCAGCCCGCGGCCCGCCCAGTCGGCGCGTACCGCCTCGGGACCGACCCAGGCAGCCACGTACACGACGCTGACCGTCCCGGTGACGTGCCGCAGGGAGTCGAGAGCCTCTTCGGCCGAGTGGCCGCCGATGCCCGCGACGAGGAGAAGGTGCGGCTCGCCTCTGGACGGTTCGCCCAAAGGCTCGGGGCCGGTCCCGGTGGCGGTTGCGTTTGCGTTTGCGTTTGCGGACATCTCAGACTCCGGAGCCGTAACGGAAGGAGCACAGCTCCTCCACGAGGTCGTCCACGCGCCCCACGAGTCCGGCCAGTTCCTCCGGGGACGCGAAGTCCCCCGAGGTAGTGGCGACATGAGTGGGCGTGGTCCAGCCGCTGAGCGCCCGTACGACCGTACGCATGTGGTCGCAGGCCACCGAAGCGCTACGCGGGCCGCCGCCCGCCGCCAGGACGCCCACGGCCTGGCCGGCGAAGGCGTCGCCCTCCAGGTGGTCCAGGGCGTTCTTGAGCCGGCCGCTGAACGTGCCGTGGTAGACGGGGGAAGCCAGCACGAACCCGGAGGCGGCGGCGACCCTTTCCCGCAACAGGGCGGTCTGCCCGCCGGGAACGGGCTCGTCGTAGTCGTCGATGTCGTGCATCGCAGTGAACTCGAGCGACAGGTCGAGCAGTTCGGTCTTCTCGCCTTTCTCGCGAAGCCGCTCCTCGACGACGGACAAGGACATGCGGGTGACCGAGTCCTTCGATGCGCTACCCAGGAGGCAAAGGATCATCAGATTCGTGCACCTTCTGTCGTGGTCGGATTGTCGGTGACGATGCGCACCCCGGACTCGGCCTCATTGACGAGCCGGCGCACCACATCGTGACTGTCGTCGGCGAATACGTGTGTGCTCAAGCCACTCCCCGAGAAGGAGGACGCCTTCGTGGCCCTGCCCGTGGACGCGCTGACGGACCGGTGGTAGGCCTTGCCGGCCACCGCCGAGTCGTCGAACTCCACGAGGGTGCCGCCCGGTGAGTAGTGCACGGTCCACCCCGCATACTCCGCTACGGGATCGCGCCGCAGTACGCGAGGGTCGCCTCCCGCGTCGAGGAGGAGTTTGGCGTGATCGAGGTTGACACCCCGCGTGGCCGCGAACGCCTCGGAGACACCGGCGCCGCCCGGCCGTCCCGCCAACTCGCAGAAGGTCAGGGCCCCCTCGTGGAAGAAGCCTTCGACGTGCAGCACCCCGGCCCCGATCCGCCAGGCGTCCGTCACCGATGCCAGCAGCCGGTCCGCGGCGATCCTCAACACGGGATCGGCTGTCGTCACGGAGGACAGCGGCAGTCCTCGGCGCAGGGCGAGAGTGTCCCGCACGTACACCGACACGTCCCACTCCCGGACGTCCCCGAAGACCACGGCGTCGATGTGGCACAGGTCGCCGGGGACGAACTCCTCGCACAGGAAGGCCATCGGCTGGAACGACTCGCGCAGCCAGCCCTCCACCGCCGTGGGGGTGTCGAGGATGCCGACGCCCTGGGAGCCCGAACTGCTGCGGGGCTTGACCACGACGGCGCCGTGCCGGTCGAACAGCTCTGTGACGTCGTCCTCGGTGGCGGCCACACGCCCTGCCGCGCAGGGGATGCCCGCGCCCTGAGCGATGGCCTTCATGGCGGCCTTGTCGACGAACTGCCGGGCCTCTTCCGGGGTGTCGCCGCCTGCGCCGAGTCTCGAACGCAGCGACGCGGCGGGTTCCAGGAGGCGTTCGGACAGGGTGGCGACGCGGTCCACGGGATGGTTCCGGTGCACGGCCTGGGCGAGGCGTGCCGTCGCGTCGTGGTCGAAGACGTCGGTGTGCGCCGCGAAGTCGGTCTCGGCGGCGCCGTCACCGCCGGTACGCGCGGAGGAGGATAGGACGCTGACCCGGTAGCGGTCCGGAGGGAACAACGGCATGCCGTCTCCGTCCGTCCACGTCGCGGGTCCCACCCTGTCCAGAATCAGCACGTGGGTACGGTCCAGCGGCTCCGTACGGAAGACGCACGCGCGCTCCAGCCGGTCCGCCAGCTCTCCGGCACCTACGGCGTTCTCCGCGACGACCGTGCAGCGCATCCACACCGTCGGACGCTCACCGGGGTGCACGCTGCCCGCTTCGAACGGGACACGGGCGCTGAACAACTCGGCGCGGTCCCGTAGTTCGTCGCGCGTAGTGGCCTCCAGTACGCGGAAGGAGCCGCCCCGGGTCCGGAACGTCCGCTGGAGAGCGGCACGTTCGCGGCGCTCGACGGGCCGGTGGCGCCGGCCGAGAGCGTCGCTCGCGGCGAGTGTCAGCAGGCTCCGTACGTGCACGGCGTCGTAAAGCTCCAGCGTCGCCGCATCGATGCCCGCGAGAACGGCGGGCGCGTGGGGGCGGCCGGAAGAGGACGAGGACAGGGGGAAGAAGCAGCGCACCACACCGGTCTCGCCCGCCGCCGCGGCGACGGCCGACTGCTCCGACGCCTCCCGCGCGGGGGCGTTCAGCCTGGAGGGGCAGGAGCTCTCCACGGTGACGGAACCCCCGTCAGCGCGGTCCGCCGCGGCGTCATGGTCGAGGACCGCGAGCGGCGTCGCTCCGTTCGGTCCCGCCAGCACCAGGACGGTGTGTCCGGCTGCGTTCGGGAACGGTTCAGGGCCTGCCGCGTCGGCATCCCGGCAGGGTCCGAGCGTGAGGGCTCCCGCCACGGAGCCGTCCGCCCGGAGGTCCTCCAGCAGGCGCCGCGCCTCGTCCGGAGTGGAGGCCTGGTACCAACGGCCGGTGAAGCCCTGGCGCCACACCCCGCGCGCCGACTCCTCCTCGTCACCGGCGTGGTGCTCCTCGCCCGCGGCCCAGATCACGCTCACGTTCCTGGTGACCGCGGCGACGGCCTCCAACTGTCGGGCCAGCGAGACCTCTTCGGATGAGGCGGGACCGGCGAGGAGCAGCAAGTGATCGCTGCCGGGGGCGTCCCGCAGCTCGCGGCGCCCGTCCTGCGGCAGGGGCTGGCGGGGTACGGGCACGGTCTGCGCCTGTGTCCCGCTGCCCCGTCCGGGAGCGATTCCCAGACCGTCGACGACCGTACGCACGGCCGCCTCGGCGGCATGCCCGGCGGCCTGCGCCGACGGGCCGCGGGCGAGCACGTATCCGAACCTGTCGTGGTTGTTCTTCAGCGCCCGGATGCTGTCCCCGGGCGCGACGCCGACCTCGCACTGCACCACTTCCGGCGGGAGGTTCATGGTCTCCGCCGCGGACCGTACGGTGCCGTCCACCGGGCTCCACAGCTGGCGCAGGGCAACGGTGGCAAGGGGCACCCCCGCCTCGGTGAGCGGTTCGCCCGTGGCCAGCGCCACGAGGTCCATGGCGATGGAACGTCCGAGAGCGAGCGACATCTGCTGGGTCACGACGTGCCCTGCGACCCTCCCGTTGACCTCGATCAGCTCCGGGCCGGTCGGTGTGATCAGCAGTTCCATGTGGACGGCGCTCGCGCGGATTCCCAGTTCCCGTACGACGCGGCAGGCGTAGTCGCGGGCCGCGCCCATGCCGTCGAACCGGGCCGGGAAGTGCCCGCCCAGCTCGGCGGTGACACCCGGGGGCGCCGGAAGCCGCTCCGCGAACCCGAGGAAGACGATGTGGCCGTCCTGGACGAGGAGTTCGGCGCTGACGTGCCGGCCCACCGCGTACTCCTCGACGAGGGCGCGGAGGCGCGGGCCGGTGCCGACGGTGCCGTGAGCACCTTCTTCGGGGCCGTCTTCAGGGCCGGGTCCGGGTCCGGGCAGCGCTTCCGAGAGCGCACGCCGTGCCCCGTCCTCGTCGTATGCGACCGTCACGCCGACGGACCAGCCGCCGGCGGTGGGCTTGATGACAACAGGCGGGCCGAACTCCGCCACAGCGGCGAGTCCCTCGGCCTCCGTGACGGCCTCGCGCCAGGCGATACCGCCGAGTCCGGCCTTGTCCAGGCGTTCCCGTGTCGCGGCCTTGTCTCCGAGCAGCCGGGCGGTCTCCAGATCCTCGTGGGGCACGCCCAGGTCCCGGCCCAGGCACGCCGCCGAGTGGAGGAAGACCTCGTCACGGCAGATGACACCGCTGGGCGGGACGTCGCCCAGCTGTCCGCGCAGCCTGACGGCCAGATCGTCCGCCCCGGCGAGTCCGGGAACAGTGATCTTCCGTGCGCAGAGAGAGATCTTTTCAGCGCCGGGTTTTCCGAGATACCCATCGGGATTTTCGGATACGAAAGTCACCTCGATCCCGGCCTCCACCATCTCCGCGACGATGTCGAAACCTCTGACCGAGGACGTCTCCACCAAGATGATGTGCAAGGCCTGAATCCCCCCGGATCACACTGTCCACGCGCGGAAGTCGCCGCCGTGGTAGGCGCAGTGGACACCCCGTATGTCCCCGCACCGAATCATGAATGCTCTACCGGCGCCGCGCAAGCGCCGTCTCCGGACAGCCTGCCACCCTTCCGCCCCTGCCCGCCAGACAGCCAACTACCCTTGTAGGCAGGTCCCTTGCTCTTCCAGTATGTCCTTGCCCAGCCACAAGTGTCTGGTCTAGGCTTCCTGCTCGACGCTCATGGAAGCTTGGGCGATTCAAGGGATTCAGGTAGTCCGACCTGCCAGGCGGTGGCCTTGAGACGGGGGTCTTTCCAAGCCACGCACATTTCATAGATCCGCTTTCCCTGCCGCGCCGTGCCAGCGCCCGGGAAGGCTCCTGCGTACATCCTCGGTGCGGCATGCCCGGAAATGATTCCGGCAGCCGGACCGGGCGTCAGTCATGCCGAAAGTGAGGGTCATCAAGAGTGCGTACCATCGAAGTTCTGGGAAAAGACACAGAGCATGCCGCTCCCATTACGCACGTGGCTTTTCGTCCCGACGGTGAGCGCCTGGCGAGTTGCTCCTACGACGGGACGGTGTTGATCTGGGACACCAGCGACCCCGCACGACCCGTCCAGCAGACCCGTCTCACGCATCGTCGCCTCGTGAACAGTTCCGCGTGGAATCCGGCCGAGCCTTCGCTGCTGGCCACGGCGTCCGCCGACAAGACCGTCGCGGTGTGGCGCGTCCCGGACGAGGGACCGGCCGACCTCGTCAGCGTCCTCGCCCGGCACACCGACGACATCAACTCCGTGGCGTGGCTGCCCGACGGCAAGCGCCTGATCTGCGTCTCGGAAGACGGTCGGGCCACGATGTGGGACGCCCTGAACGGAACCTTCGTCGCGGAAGTCGGTTCACACGAGGCCCACTGCATGATGGTCTCCGTCAGCCACGAGGGCCTGGTCGCCACGGTGGGCGAGGACGGCATGGTGGCGGTCAGCGACCCGGACGGGGCTCGGGGCACGGTCAACCGGAAGTACGACTCCTCGATCGAGGGCTGCGCCTGGTCCCGGTCCGGGGCGATGCTGGCCATCGCCCGTGACGACGGGGCCGTCGACCTGCTCACCGACGAACTGGCCCACGTCCGCACCGTCGAGGTCTCCTCTTCCGCGGCCCGCATAGTCGACTGGTCGGAGGACGACTCCGGTTTCGTCGTGGGCGCCTACGACGGCTCGCTGCACTTCTTCGACATCGACGGCGAGCGGCTGCACCGCACCGAAGACGGCCGCGTGTGGCCACGCTCCGTCGCGGCCTGCCGGGGCCTGGTGGCCGCCGGCAGCTTCTGGAGCACCCCGCACATCTTCGAGTTCGCCACCGCACGGCAGATAGCGGAGCCGGCAGGTCCGACGCACGGTCCCAACGCCATGGCGAAGGCCGGCAGCGAACTGTTCGTGGGCGGCGACTCGGGCACGGTGTTCGCCTTCGACTGGTCCGGCGACCCGGAGAAGCCTTCCGCCCGCCGCATCGAGATGGCCCCCGGTCCGGTTCTCTCCCTGGCCTGCACCGAAGACGGCGTGATCTACGCCGGCACCTACTCCGGACACGTCGTGCGCTACGACGGAGCCCTCACCACCAGCGGCCAACTCGGCGCGCCCGTACCCTCGTTGTGCGCGGAAGAAGACGGCACTCTGATCGCTGGTACGTACAACGGCGACATCATCGTGCTCGACCCCGCCTCGCTGGAGGTCCTCACCCGGCACGCACCGCACGAGGGCTCCGTGAAGGGCCTGGCGGCGCTGCCCGCCGGAGGATTCCTCTCGGCCGCCACCGACCGTACGATCAGCGCCGGTACCGCGAAGGACCGCACCACGCTGTGGGAGCACGGCAACCTCGTCAACTCCGTCTGCCAGCTGGACGGAAGCGTGGCCGCCAGCGCGGCACGCGACCACACCGTCAAGGTGGGACGCATCACCTCCGAGCCGGACGGGACCTGGCAGCTGGAGCACGTGCAGACCCTGCTCGGGCCGGACGAGTCGGTCAAGTGCGTGGGTCTGCTGGGCACCTCCGACTCCCCTGTCGTGCTGGCTGGTTCGTACGACTTCGGCCTCTACGTGTGGGAGGTCGACTGGTCCTCCGGCGGCTCCTCACTGGCGTCGGGCCGTGTGCTCGCCGAGTTCGGGCAGGGCCTCTCCTGCATGCAGCAACTCGACGCGGACCACGTCGCCGTAGCCTGCTGGGACGGCGCGATCACGATCGTCGGACGGGCTCCGGACGGGACCGTACGGGCAGAGAGTTCCTTCGACGTCGGAACCCTCGCGCGCAGTAGCGCGTCCGACAGCGCGGCCGCCGCATGAGCGCGGCCGAGCAGCAGGCCGGAGAGCTGACAGAGCTGCAAACAGCGGCCGCAGCGGGCATGCCTGGCACACCTGCCGAGGCGCTCCTCTCCCCGGTCACAGTCCGCGCCCGGGTGCCGATCACCCTCGCGCGAGCGAACGAACGCGACAGCGAACTGTTCACCTTCCACGGCTTGTCCGACGGCGCCGAACACATCGCGTGCCTCGTACCGCCCCCCGCGGGTGCGGCCGGTCACGACATCACGCCGGAGAAGGCGCCGCTGGTGCGGCTGCACAGCGAGTGCCTCACGGGCGACGTCTTCGGGTCCGAACGCTGCGACTGCGGGCCGCAGCTCGACGAGGCACTGGCACGGATGTCCACCGAGGGCGGCGTGCTGCTGTATCTGCGGCAGGAGGGCCGCGGCATCGGGCTGTACAACAAGATGGACGCCTACCTCCTCCAGGACGAGAACTTCGACACATACGAGGCCAATCGGCTCATCGGACGCGGTGCCGACGAGCGGGAGTACGCGGTGGCGGCGTCGATGCTGCACGCCATGGGACTCAAGCGGATCCGCCTGCTCACCAACAACCCGGAGAAAGTACGGCAGTTGGGCGAGAGTGGCATCCACGTCGAAAAGGTGGTGCCCACCTCCGTGCACCGTACGGAGCACAACGTGCGCTATCTGTCCACCAAGGCCAGAGAGGGCGGCCACACCCTGTCCGTAGTGGAGGGTGAGCACGCATGAGGCTGGAGGACATCGCGGAATCGCCGCACTTCAAGGAGCACGCCGAACTGGCCGACCCCGCAAGAGTGCTGCGGGCCTCGCCTTCCCTCACGGAAGCGGGCCCGCAGGACCTCGCCCGTACGGTGGAGGACCGGAGCACTCCGCTCCCGCAGCGCGTGGCCGCCGGTGCCGTACTGGCGCTGATCGGCGACCCCCGCGTGCCCCTGCCGGCTCCGGGCGTCCTTCCCGCCGCCCGGCACGTGCCGGCGGCGCGGGTACCGGTCGGCTTGCCCGAGGGGGACGTGCCACGGGTGGCGGCGCAGTGGTCGCACGTCGGTGTCGAGGAGTCGTGGATCGCCAAGGAGGCACCGGAGCACGGCGTTTCGCTCGGGGACTACTGGATCGCCACGTACCCGGTCACCAACGCCGAGTACCGGGAGTTCCTCGAGCACACCGGAGACACGGAGAGGCCCACCACCTGGTACCTGGGCGCGTACCCGTGGGACCGCGCCAACCACCCCGTCGCCGGGGTGAGTCCGCAGGCCGCCGACGCCTACGCCCGGTGGCTGAGCGAACGGACCGGTCACAGCTGGCGGCTGCCGTCCGAAGCCGAGTGGGAGTACGCGGCGAAGGGCCCGGACGGACTCGAGTTCCCCTGGGGAAGCATCTTCTCCTCCCAGGCGGCCAACACCCGGGAGACCGGCGTCCACACCACCACTCCCGTGGGCGCGTTCCCGGACGGGGTCTCGCCGTTCGGCCTGCACGACATGGGCGGCAACGTCGAGGAGTACGTCGCCGACACCTATGTCCCCTACCCGGGCGGTCCGTTCGTGGAAGACCACCTCGTGCAGACGATGGGTGACTACCGGGTCGCACGGGGCGGCAGCTTCGCCCGGTTCGGCGACCTCACACGTACGAGGCGGCGCCACGGAGCCTTCCCCGGCCCCCTGTATCCGGTCGGCTTCCGGCTGGCGACCGGCGAGCGTCCCTCATGAGCGGCGCCGGCACGGGCACCGGTGCCGACGAGCGGACGGCGGGACCGCAAGCCCCGCAGGACATCGCACGGGAACTGGCGGCGCGTGCGCCCCGTACCGACGACGTGCACGAGTCCTTCGCCGCAGTCGAGGAACGTGCGCATGCCCTGCTGCCCGCCCTGGCCACGGCACGGCCCGCCATCGGTGCGACTCCTACGGTGGTCGTCCCCAGTCGGCGCGGCCGGGGCCGGGTCCGGCTCAAGCTGGAGTCGGCCAACACGACCGGCACGGTCAAGGCACGCACCGCCTACGCGCTGGTGTGTGCCGCCGTGGCCGAGGCGGGCAGTACGGACGTCCGGCTCGTCGAGTACTCGGGCGGCAGCCTCGCGCTGGCGCTGGCGGACCTGTGCGCCGCGGTGGGCATCGACCTGCACATGGTCGTCCCGCACGGCGCGCCCGAGCGGCTGCGGCAGACACTGCTGCGGTACGGCCTGACCATATCGAGCGGCAGGCGCGGCACCGGATTCCTCGGTGCGATGGACCAGGCGGTGCGCGTAGCGCGCCAGGAGAAGCGGAAGCTGCTGCTCCAGCACTGCGCGCCCGAGGCCGCCGCCATGCACCGCGAACACACCGGCGCCGAACTCGTCTCCCAGCTGCGGGCGGAGGACGTGGAGCCCGTCGCCTTCACGGCGGCGGTCGGATCAGGCAGCAGCCTGCTGGGCACGTCGGCGGCGTTGCGCGAACTCTGGCCGTCCTGCGCATGTGTGGGCGTCTTCCCGGCCGAGGCCCCGTACGGGGACGAACGCCCTCCGGACGGCGCTCCCCGGATGAACGGGACGGGGGGACTGGGCCACGCGCTCAGGCAACCCCTGCTGGCACCGTTCGAGAGCTGGTTCAGCTTCCGCACGGTGCCCTATCCGGAAGCACTGGACGCGATGAGGCGGCTGCGCTCGCAGCATCATCTGGCGGTCTCCAGCAGCGGCGCCGGTGCCTGGCTGGCGGCCTCCGCACAGGTGGACGACGTCTCCGTACCGCCGGGCCAGGAAGCGGTGGCGCTCGTCGCGGGCCGCGGAACCGTGGAGGAATGGGCGCATGCACAAGAGGAGCGGATTCGCCGGGAGCGGGCCCGGACGGACGCGGGAGGTCCTGATGCCGACTGAGGAGTACGCCGGATACCGGGAGGTGGTCTCGGAGTCCTTCCGGTCCTGGTACGGACAGCAGCGGGACTCCTGGACCGGCACCGACACCAACGCGCGCGTCACCGAGTTCGTCCTCGGCACGGCCCCCGCTCAGGAGGCCGGCCGCCGGCGCACGGTGCTCGACGTCGGCTGCGGTCGGGGCCTGCAGACCGTGGCCCTGGCCGATCAGCTGAGCGCCGACGTCGTCGGTCTGGATCTGCTGGACGTCTGGGACGCCCCCGCGCCCGAACGCGGCCTGGTCCGCCACCGGCAGGGAGACTTCCTCTCCTTCACCGCCGAGCCGATGGACCTGCTCGTCGACAACGGCTGCCTGCATCACCAGCGGCAGGAGGACTGGCCAGGCTGGGTGCGGCACGGCCACAGCCTGCTGCGGCCGGGCGGCGTGTGGGCCGTCAGCACCTTCCTCTCCCCACACGGCGAAACGGTCGCGCACCCGCTCGACGACGGGCGGCTGAACTGGTGGGTCACGGAGGAGGCGCTGCGGGGCCTCTTCGAGCCCGCCGGCTTCGAATTCCGCGAACGCACCGAGATAGACCGCGACTTCCAATACGAGGGCCACTGGCTGAAGTACCTCGCCCTGTCGTTCACACGGCGGTGAGGTCAGATGCCGTCAGCGAGGAGGACCACGATGCTCCAGGAAATCGGTATCCGGACCGCGGGGGACGGCGCGCACATCAGGAAGGCGCTGCGGGACGGCTTCTTCCTGGTGCGCAACCCCATACCCGCGAGTCTGCTCGACGAGGCGTACGGACTGCTCGAGACGTTCTTCCGCCTCGGTGCCGACGAGAAGGCCGGCTGCCGGGTCCCGGGAAGCAACGGACAGTCGGGTTACACGCCCCCGCTGATCGAGACCGCCGAACGGTCGAAGGCACCGGACTGGAAGGAACTATTCCATTGGGGACGTGAGTTGCCCGCGGCGCATCCGCTCGCGGAGCGATTCCCGAGCCGGTACCCGCGTCCGTACATGCCGGACCGGCTGGTGCCCGGTGTGGGCGCGGCCCTCACCGAACTGCACGCCCGGATGCTGGAGTTCCAGCTCGACGTCGTGGCCGCGATCGCACACGCACTGGGCGCGCACCCGGGCTACTTCGCGGAGATGCTGGAGGACGGCCCCGTCGTCAACCGCGCGACCTGGTATCCGCCGATGGAGCAGGCGCCCTCGCCCGACCACCTGTGGGCCGTCGAGCACCAGGACTTCGACCTGATCACCGCTCTGCCCAGGGCCACCGCCTCGGGCCTTCAGGTGCTCAAGGACGAGGAGTGGCTCTCCATCGACGTACCGGACGACTACGCCGTCGTGAACGTCGGCATGGTGTTGGAACGTCTCACCAACGGGCTGGCCCGCGCCGCGATGCACCGTGTCGCCGCCTCGCCCGGCCAGACCGGAGGACGGCTGTCCATCGTCCAGTTCTGCCACCCCGCTCCGTCGACGGTGCTCACGCCCCTGCGGATTCCCGGCGAGGAGGACGAGCCGTTGCGCTTCCCGACCCTCACCGCGGACGACCTCTTCCGGCGCACCATGTACCGCATCAACCGCCTGGAATCCGGTGGCGGGCAGAGTGAGAAGCCGTGACCGGATCCGTGAGTCCGCTGACCGGCAGGGCCGAGGGCCGGCCGAGCGTACGTACGTGCCCCGCGTCGCACCGCGGCAGCGCCGTCGGCCTGTTCCTCCAGTTGTGGCGCGACCTGGACGCCGTGGTCGAACGGGACGCCTCCCGCTCCGGCCGGCGCGAGGCTCTGTGGCACGCGCCCTGGCAGGGCCTCGCACTGCACCGCATCGCCCATCGCCGCTACGCACGAGGACACCGGCTGAGCGCCAACGCCCTGACCTGGCTGGCCCGCATCGTGTCGGGAATGGAGATCCACGCCGGCGCCGAGATCGGCGAACGCGCCTTCATCGACCACGGGTTCGGCGTGGTCATCGGTGAGACGGCCGTGGTGGGTGACGACGTCACGCTCTACCACCAGGTCACCCTGGGCTCGCGCGGCTGGCTCCAGGACGGCCCCCCGGACGAGCCCCGCCACCCGGCGATCGGCGACCGGGTGCTGATCGGTGTCGGCGCGTCCGTCCTCGGTGCGGTCACCGTCGGAGACGACTGCCATATCCGTGCCCACACGCTCGTGCTGGAGGATGTCCCGGAACGCCACGAATCACCGAAGGCACGAAGGACCGGAACATGATCGAGCCGCACTTCCACATCCGTATCGCCCGGCCCGTCCTCGACCTGGCGGCGAGCCGCGAGTTCTACGTCGACGGCCTCGGGCTGGCCGAGCTGGAAACCGTACGGGGCCGTCCGGAGCTGGGTGAGAGGGATCTCCTCATGACCGGCCCGCCCCAGGGGGCATGGCACCTAGAACTCACCTACAGCGCCGAGGACGTGGTTGTACCGGCCCCGACTCCCGAGGACCTCCTCGTCGTCTACGTCGAGGGCTCCGTACCGGAAGAGGCGGTGGCCCGCGCTGTCCGGCACGGCGGCACGGTCGTCGCCTCGCACAACCCGTACTGGGACCGCTGCGGAGTGACCGTCGCCGACCCCGACGGCTACCGCGTGGTACTCGCCGGCCAGTCCTGGCGCCGCTGACACGCGCCGTTGCCGCGCGACCGCGCCCGCACCGTACGCAGGACGGCCGACGGGCAGCGCCGGACGGGCCGCCCACCCGGCGGGCCGGTCCACTCCGCCGCCCGTCCGCGCCCGCGGACACTTCCCGAACGAGACAGCCGCCCCTCAAATGCGTCTACATGGCCCTGATGAGCCTCGACCCCACAGGCAAAGGCCGCCGACGCTGGACGATGCGCTGGAAAGCACCCCCGAACGCCCTCGAAATCGCCTTCGAAGGAGGCCTCTCCGCAGACCGCAGGTAAACAACCCACCACCGCAGATCAGCCGTCAATTTGACACACCCCCTTCCGGGAGCGGCTGTGTTCCTACCTGCGGAGCCGATTGCATGACGACAAGAGGATCCATGATCAAGCAAACTTCACCGACCAGAGCGCTCGAAACTCACGCCGTCCTTGTGGCAGGCGACAGTTACGAGCTCCGAGTACTCCCGTGGAGAGCGGACGACGGTGGCGCATTACTCCACGCACCACATGAACACATGGCCAGAGACTGGTTCGCCCCAGGAACGGCTCGGCCGTTCGCGGGGCGCCGATCCGCCGTCTCGCGGCAGACGACGTCATGACCCGGGAATTCCCCGACGCCGAGGCAGCCTGCTCCGAGAACGAACGGGCCGCTATGCGGAGAGCCATCTCGCTGGCTCGGCGGGGGCTTGGCACGGTTTCGCCGAACCCGGTCGTGGGAGCAGTGGTCCTCGATCGCCACGGGCGGCAGGTGGGGGAGGGCTGGCACCGGAAGGCCGGGGGTCCTCATGCCGAGGTTCACGCTCTTCGGGCAGCCGGCCACCACGCTGAAGGTGGCACTGCCGTAGTCACATTGGAGCCCTGCAGCAGACAGGGGCGCACGGGGCCCTGCACTCAGGCACTGCTCGACGCCGGGATCGTCCGGGTGATCTATGCCGTTCCCGACCCCACTCTCTCAGGGGAAGGCGCCTCATTCCTCCGCAGCACCGGCATCGATGTACACGCTGGGCTCCTGGCGGAACGCGCCACGGAGGTCAACCACGCCTGGCTGGCCGCTACGGTCAACCGGAGGCCGCACGTAACCCTCAAACTGGCGACAACTCTCGACGGACGCATCGCCGCACGAGACGGGAGCAGCCGCTGGATCACCGGCCCGGCCGCACGCCGCGACACACATCGCCTAAGGGCACGAGTCGACGCGATCGCCGTAGGCAGCACCACCGTCCTCGTCGACGATCCCGAGCTCACCGCACGCAACGCCGCCGGAGGCCCGCGAAGGCGGCAACCGGTCCGGGTGGTCTTCGACCGGCGGCTGCGTACCCCGGCCGGCTCCCGTCTCGCATCCGACGTCGCAGCCCCGACCTGGCTCCTGACAACCCGAGCGGCCGACCACCCCCTGGGCTCCGCCGAACTGATCACCGTGGAGCCCGGTCCACGCTTCCTCGACGAGTCGCTGTACAAGCTGTACGACAGGGGAATCCGGTCGCTTCTTGTCGAAGGGGGAGCCACGCTGGCCGCCGCCCTTCTCAGCGAGGCCCGGGTGGACCGGGTCATCTGGTACAGCGCCCCCCGCCTGCTCGGCCAGGACGGCGCGCCCGCGGTTCGCGGACTCGATGTGGCCACCTGCGGCGACGCCCCGAGTTTCCGCGTTCTCGACGCACGCCGACTCGGCGATGACGTGCGGACAGTACTGGAGCCGGCATCTCACCCCGTGAGGTAAGAGCGACGTGACGTGCGTTCGCACGCGTTCGGTACGGCGCCGACGTCAACGCCCTCGCGAGCCGAGCGACGTCAGGGATTGAAACGGAGCACCGCACGGCCGGACGACTGAGACGGGGCTGGCCGCCTTACGTGTCACGGAATTCCGCCGGGTGCACGAACTGTCACGCGTGCGTCTCCCAGTGGCTCAACTCCGGTGTCCCGGCGCCGGAAGTCGCCCGGCGGGCCGGTCACTCGGTGGAGGTGTTGCTCAAGATCTACGCCAAGTGCATCGACGGCCAGGAAGGCGAGATGAACGACCGCATCATGAAGGGACTGGGGGAGGAGCCCGAGAGGTAGGAAGAAGGCAGTCCGACAGACGAGAGCCCCGGAGAGATCCGGGGCTCTCGTCATGCCCGGACTTGCTGCGCGGCCACTCGCTGAAACCTGAGGTGACCTGCACCGATGCCCGCCAAGATCATGACGCTATTACAACGTGATCACTGTCATGAGGCTCCTTCGAGCCGCATCCGGCTGCGCACGCGACAACGCCCCGCACTCAGCATCATGGCTGGCGGGGCGTTTGAGTACCTTCTGCGAGGTACCCCCGGCAGGATTCGAACCTGCGCACACGGCTCCGGAGGCCGTTGCTCTATCCCCTGAGCTACGGGGGCTCGTCGGCGCTGTCAGCGGCGACAGGAAGAACAGTACCAGCTTGGTGATGGTGCACCGGAACCAGGTTTTCGGGCTCCCGGGCCCGTGTGGATGTTGTGACGGAGTGGTTGCCCGCACGGGTGGAAAAGGGCAAAAGCCGGACGCCGGGGGAGGGGTGTGCCTAGGCTTTGTGGTGTGCCAGGTATGTCCGGCCGGGTCCTTGTCGTGGACGACGACAAGGTGGTCCGGCAGCTGATCAAGGTCAATCTCGAGCTGGAAGGCTTCGAGGTGGTGACCGCTTCCGATGGTGTCGAGTGCCTGGACGTCGTGCATGGTGTCCGCCCCGACCTCGTCACTCTCGACATCGCGATGCCCCGCCTCGACGGTCTGCGCACTGCCGCACGCCTCCGCTCCGATCCCCGTACGCGCCACATCCCGGTCGCGATCGTCAGCGGACGCACTCACTTCGACTGCGAGGAGGGGCAGGAGCCCCCCGTGGACGCTCTTCTGGCGAAGCCCTTCGAGCCTGCCGAACTGGTGCGGATGGTACGGCAGTTGACTGGCGCGGAGTCCGAGGAGGAGATGCCGGAGGAGGGGGAGGAACCGGTCGTTTGGCCGGTACGTCCCTGAGGCGGCAACTCTGCAAGTCCTCTCCTCCTGTCCGGCTGGCTCTCGGCCCGTCAACCAGTGTGAATCCGCTTACGGGTGATGTGCCGACACGCGCCCGTCATCAGCAGTGACGCCACGCCCCCGCCTGCGCGGCTGTTCCGTGGCGCAGCGCCTGCCAGGGGCAAACCGGTTCGCGCGCACCCACCCCCTCTCCCATACGCTTGCTCTGTGACACCCGCCCAGCTCTCCCGCACTGTGCTGCACACAGTGCGCTGCGCCGCCCAGAGCGGTGAGCTCGAGATCCCCGCTCCCCAAGGCTTCGAGCTGCCGCAGCGGCTTGTGGTCGAGGCGCCGCCGAGGCGCGGGAGCGGGGACTACTCGGTCAGCGTCGCGTTCCAGGTAGCGAAGGCGGCAGGTATGGCGCCGTACGACGTGGCCCGGGTGCTCCAGGCCAGGCTCGCGGAGCAGGAGGGTGTGCGGAGCGTGGAGATCGCGGGTGGCGGGTTCCTCAATGTCACCCTCGACGACCGGGCACGGGCGGCGCTCGTGGCAGCGCTGGCAGATTCCGCCGGCGAGAAGACCGCCAACGAGGCCACCGCCAACGAGGCCACCGCTAACGAGGCCACCGCTAACGAGGCCATCGTCAACGAGGCCACCGCAAACGACGCCCCCGCCGCCGACATCGCGCGTTGGAGCGCCGTCACCGGCGACGCCCCGGCAGCGCTCGCCGTACGGACCGCCCGGTCCAGCCCGCTCTTCCACGTGCAGTACGCCCACGCGCGCACCCGCGCCCTGTCGCGCAACGCCCGCGACCTGGGTTTCCACAGCGATGCGTACGCCGCCGGCGCCGAGCGGGAATCCCCGTACGGCACCCGCGCACGCGCCCTGCTCGCGCTCCTCGCCGACCACCGGCGGGTCAGCGAACAGGCCGACCCCGCCCGGCATGCCCGCCACCTCGTGGCTGTGGGCGATGCCTTCTTCGACTTCCACGACGACTGCCCGCCTCTGCCCGGTGGTGACGAGAAACCCGGGGCCGCCCACCGCGCCCGGCTGGCTCTCGTCGAAGCCACCGGGGCGGTGCTGGCAGGCGGCCTGTCCCAGCTCGGCGTGACCGCCCCCGCCCACCTCTGAGACCTCCCGGTGGACCGCCCAGTGGATCTCCCAGCTGGACCTCCCCGTGGATCTCCGAGTGAGACTTCCGGACTTCTGAGACCTCGCAAAGGACCGACGATCAACATGAACAACCTGCACACGCACACTGTGAGCGAGGCCCGCGCATGAGCCGCTCCGCGCACCCCGCAGGGCCGCGGTACGCCGATGTGATCCCCGAAGGGCACTACACGGCGCCGCCCGCCGACCTCAACGAACTGCATCCCCGCGTCTGGCCCCGTACGACCGCCCGTACCGCCACCGGCTCCGTCACGATCGGCGGGCTCGACGTCAATGAGCTGGCCGAGGAGTTCGGCACTCCGCTCTTCGTGCTCGACGAGGCGGACTTCCGCGCCCGCTGCCGCGCCTGGCGTGACGCGTTCGGGCCCGACGCCGACGTGTTCTACGCCGGGAAGGCCTTCCTCTCCCGTGCCGTCGTGCGCTGGCTGACCGAGGAGGGCCTCAACCTCGACGTCTGCTCCGGCGGCGAACTCGCCGTCGCCCTCGCCGCCGGCATGCCTCCCGAGCGGATCGCGCTGCACGGCAACAACAAGTCCTCCGCCGAGATCCATCAGGCCATCGAGGCGGGCGTCGGACGCATCGTCCTGGACTCCTTCCAGGAGATCGTCCGGGTCGCGCACATCGCCGACAGGCTCGGCAAGCGGCAGCCCGTCCAGATCCGGGTCACGGTCGGGGTCGAGGCGCACACCCACGAGTTCATCGCGACGGCTCACGAGGACCAGAAGTTCGGGCTCGCGCTGGCGGAGGGGCAGGCTGCCGAGGCGGTACGGCGCGTGCTGAAGCTGGACTCCCTGGAACTGATCGGCATCCACTCCCACATCGGTTCGCAGATCTTCGACACCTCGGGCTTCGAGGTCGCCGCGCACCGGGTCGTGGGTCTCCTCGCCGACATCCGGGACGAACACGGCCTGGAGCTGCCCGAGATCGATCTGGGCGGCGGTCTGGGTATCGCCTACACACCTGAGGACGACCCCAGCGAACCCCATGACATCGCCAAGTCGCTCCGCGAGATCGTCGGCCGTGAGTGCCGGGGCGCGGATCTGTCGGTGCCGCGGCTGTCCGTCGAGCCGGGCCGCGCCGTCGTCGGCCCCTCCGCCTGCACGGTCTACGAGGTCGGCACGGTCAAGGATCTGCAGGGCCTGCGTACGTACGTCAGCGTGGACGGCGGCATGTCCGACAACGTGCGCACCGCGCTCTACGACGCCGAGTACAGCGTCTCGCTGGTCTCCCGGACGTCCAGCGCCGACCCGATGCTCTCCCGCGTGGTCGGCAAGCACTGCGAGAGCGGCGACATCGTCGTACGGGACGCGTTCCTGCCGGCCGACGTCGCGCCGGGCGACCTGATCGCCGTTCCCGCGACGGGCGCCTACTGCCGTTCGATGGCGAACAACTACAACCACGCGCTGCGCCCGCCCGTCGTCGCCGTACAGGACGGTGCGGCCCGGGTGATCATCCGCAGGGAGACGGAAGAAGATCTCTTGCGACTCGATGTCGGTTAGCGAGATATACGTCCCACATGCTGGAACGAGCGTCAATTCTCCGGACCGGTACGTGAGACTGAGAGCACAGGAAATGACGAGAGGCGAGGTCGGATGATGCGTACGCGTCCGCTGAAGGTGGCGCTGCTGGGCTGTGGGGTCGTCGGCTCAGAGGTGGCACGCATCATGACGACGCACGCGGACGATCTCGCCGCCCGCATCGGAGCCCCCGTCGAGCTGGCGGGTGTGGCCGTACGCCGTCCCGACCGCGTGCGGGAGGGCATCGACCCCTCGCTCGTCACCACCGACGCGGCAGCCCTGGCGCGGCGCGGGGACATCGACGTCGTCGTCGAGGTGATCGGCGGCATCGAGCCCGCCCGCGCCCTCATCACCTCCGCCTTCGAGAACGGCGCAAGCGTCGTGACGGCCAACAAGGCGCTGCTCGCCGAGGACGGTCCCACCCTCCACAAGGCCGCCGAGAAACACGGCGCCGACCTGTACTACGAAGCGGCGGTGGCCGCCGCCATCCCGCTGGTGAGGCCGCTGCGCGAGTCCCTGGCGGGCGACAAGGTCAACCGCGTACTCGGCATCGTCAACGGGACCACGAACTTCATCCTCGACCGTATGGACTCGAGCGGCGCCGGCTACGGCGAGGCGCTGGACGAGGCCACGGCGCTCGGCTACGCGGAGGCCGACCCGACCGCCGACGTCGAGGGCTTCGACGCAGCCGCGAAGGCCGCGATCCTCGCCGGGATCGCCTTCCACACCCGCGTCCGTCTGGACGACGTGCACCGGGAGGGCCTGACGGAGGTCAGCGCCGCCGACATCGCCTCCGCGAAACGCATGGGCTGCACGGTCAAGCTCCTCGCCATCTGCGAGCGCGCCTCCGACGGCCGTTCCGTCACGGCGCGCGTGCACCCGGCGATGATCCCGCTGAGCCACCCGCTTTCCAACGTCCGCGAGGCGTACAACGCGGTCTTCGTCGAGTCGGAGGCAGCCGGCCAGCTGATGTTCTACGGGCCCGGAGCGGGCGGCGCACCCACGGCCTCCGCAGTGCTGGGCGATCTGGTGGCCGCCTGCCGCAACAAGCTGAACGGCGCCAGAGGGCCCGGCGAGTCCGCGTACGCGCAGCTGCCGGTCTCGCCCATGGGCGAGGTGGTCACGCGCTACCACATCAGCCTCGACGTGGCCGACAAACCCGGTGTCCTCGCCCAGGTCGCCACGGTCTTCGCGGAGCACGGCGTCTCCATCGACACCGTCCGGCAGCAGGGCAAGGACGGCGAAGCATGGCTTGTCGTCGTCACTCACCGCGCGGCCGACGCCGCGTTGAGCGCGACGGTCGACGCTCTGCGCAAACTGGACACAGTGCGCGGCGTCGCCAGCATCATGCGGGTCGAAGGGGAATAGGGCAGCAGGGGAGTCAAAGGACAGTGACCATCATGGAATCCGCAGCATCAGCCGAATCCGGAGCCTCCGCCGAATCGGCGTCGCCGGCAGGGACCTCCGCAGCATCCGCCGAGTCCACCGGTGCGCCTGCCGCCGCCCGTCAGTGGCGCGGCATCATCGAGGAGTACCGCGACCGGCTGCCCGTGAGCTCCGCGACCACCCCCGTCAGCCTGCGGGAGGGCGGCACTCCGCTCGTACCGGCGCAGCTGCTCACCGAACTCACCGGCTGCGACGTCCATCTCAAGGTCGAGGGGGCCAACCCGACCGGCTCCTTCAAGGACCGGGGCATGACGACGGCCATCACGCGCGCCAAGGAAGAGGGCGCCCAGGCCGTCATCTGCGCCTCCACGGGCAACACTTCGGCGTCGGCCGCCGCCTACGCCGTACGGGCGGGCATGGTCTGTGCGGTCCTGGTGCCGCAGGGCAAGATCGCGCTGGGCAAGATGGGTCAGGCGCTGGTGCACGGCGCGAAGATCCTCCAGGTGGAGGGCAATTTCGACGACTGCCTCACCCTCGCCCGCGGACTGTCCGACAAGTACCCTGTGGCGCTTGTCAATTCGGTCAATCCGTACCGGATCGAAGGTCAGAAGACAGCCGCTTTCGAGATCGTCGACATGCTCGGGGACGCACCCGACATCCACGTCCTTCCGGTGGGCAACGCGGGCAACATCACGGCGTACTGGAAGGGTTACCGCGAATACTCCGCGGACGGCCCCGCCACCCGCACCCCGCGCATGTGGGGGTTCCAGGCCTCCGGTGCGGCACCCATCGTGCGCGGCGAGCCCGTCAAGGACCCGAGCACCATCGCCACCGCCATCCGGATCGGCAATCCGGCCTCCTGGGAGCTCGCGGAGCAGGCCCGGGACGAGTCGGGTGGCTTCATCGATTCTGTGACGGACCGTCAAATCCTGCGCGCCTACCGGCTGTTGGCCCAGCGGGAGGGCGTCTTCGTCGAACCGGCGTCCGCCGCGTCGGTCGCCGGACTGCTCCAGGCGGCCGAGCAGGGGAAGCTGGAGCCGGGGCAGCGCGTCGTGTGCACTGTCACCGGCAACGGCCTCAAGGACCCGGACTGGGCGGTCGCGGGAGCACCGCCGCCGGTGACCGTACCGATCGACGCGGACGCGGCAGCGGAGCGTCTCGGTCTCGCGTGACGGGCTCGTCCGGGCGGTGAAGAGAGGAATGCGAGGGGCCGGCGACCAGGGAGCGCGAAGCCGCTTACGACACGCATCGTGCGCCTCCCGTGCGCCCTGTGTCGCCACTGAACCTTCCTTCGATAAGCTTGAACCACGCCCGAGCAACCCCGAACCCCCCGCACGCATTTCGGGGCTCCCCCGCGTTCGCCGGGGGACCTCATCCGGGCCGCAAGGTCCGGGGCACACAGGGTCATTGACCGGTCCGGCGTCGCCGCCGCGGTCCTATGGGAAATCGCCCCAACCAACAAGGAGGGTCATCGGGAGATGGCCGGCCCCGCGTTCCGCGCCGCAGCTGTCCGCGTGCGCGTTCCCGCAACCAGCGCCAACCTCGGCCCCGGCTACGACACCCTGGGTCTCGCACTGGGTCTCTACGACGATGTCGTCGTCCGGGTCGCCGACTCCGGTCTGCACGTCGACATCGCCGGCGAGGGCGCCGGAACTCTCCCCCGCGACGAGGACCACCTGCTCGTACGCTCGCTCCGCACCGCATTCGACCTGCTCGGAGGCCAGCCGCGCGGCCTGGAGGTCGTCTGTGCCAACCGCATCCCGCACGGACGCGGCCTCGGCTCGTCCTCCGCGGCGATCTGCGCGGGAATCGTGGCGGCCCGCGCTGTCACCACGGGCGGTGAGACCAGGCTCGACGACGGCGCGATGCTGGAGCTGGCCACCGAGATCGAAGGCCACCCGGACAATGTCGCCGCCTGCCTGCTCGGCGGCTTCACGCTGGCGTGGATGGACGCGGGCGCCGCGCGGGCGATCAGGATGGAGCCTGCGGAATCCGTGGTGCCGGTCGTCTTCGTCCCGGCCAAGCCGCTTCTCACCGAGACCGCCCGCGGGCTGTTGCCCCGTCATGTGCCGCATGTGGACGCGGCGTTCAACGCCGGACGCGCCGCACTGCTCGTCGAGGCGCTGACCAGGCGTCCCGATCTGCTGCTGCCTGCGACGGAGGACAGGCTGCATCAGGAGTACCGCGCTCCCGCGATGAAGGAGAGCGTGGAATTGGTGAACCGACTGCGGGCGGACGGCGTCCCAGCTGTTGTCTCGGGTGCGGGCCCCACGGTGCTCGCACTGCCCGAGGGGGCCGGTGCCGCCGACAAGGTGTCCCGCCTGGCGGGCGGGCAATGGACGGCGAACAGGCTGAGCCTCGACGCCGCGGGAGCCAGCGTCCTGCCGCTGAAAGCGGACGGTACGGCCCGGGGCGCACCTCAGTGACAACGGACGACTCGACGGGGCCGGCAGAGGCCCGGAAGAGCGTGACGATCCGCGAGAGGGGGAATGTTTGTTGGATCCGGTAGTGTTAACCTCAAGTCTGTACTCGCAGTCTCGTGGTCCACACGTGAAATTCTGTGGTGGTCCGTAGGGTGCAGTGCTTGTGTGATTCCCCAGGGCAGAGCCCCAGGGATCGCCTCTTCTTCCAGGAGCCTCCCACGCTGCTTTGCCTTGCTTGGCAGTCCCGAGCACGCTCCGGAACCGACGTGCAGGACACACACGTCCTTGTTGCACGCCGAACCATGAACTGATCTCCCCGTCACATATTCAGGCGGGACCACCGTTTCGGCCCAGGTCCGCTCGTACAGGACCGTCGCCGGACAGCACGACCGGTCGCCGAGCCAGACAGGCCGACGTCCGCTCCAGGGAAGGACCCTTAGTGAGCGACACCACCGATCTGATGGGCGTGAACGCCGCTGCCTCCGAGCCTGCCGGCTCGGGTGGTGCCCCCTCCGGGGGTACATCCGCGGTCAATGCCGACGCGCCTGCCACGGACGCTTCAGCCGCGCCTGCCTCCGGTGCTGCGCCCAAGCGTCGGCGCTCCGGCACCGGGCTTGAGGGCATGGTTCTCGCCGAGCTTCAGCAAGTTGCCTCCGGCCTCGGCATCAAGGGCACCGCGCGGATGCGCAAGAGCCAGCTGATCGAAACCATCAAGGAGAGGCAGTCGGGCGGCGGTTCGGCCGATTCGGCCGGTGCGCCCGCTGCCCGTAGCAAGGCCGGCAAGGACGGCGAGGCCGCCAAGAGCGCAGCCGACGCCGGGGACACCGAGGATTCAGACGGTGCCAAGCCGAAGCGCCGGGCGACCTCCAAGGCGCGTACGGGCGAGTCCGGTACGGACGACCAGCAGATCGACATTCCCGGTCAGCCGGCCAACGAGGAGAAGACCGCCGGCGAGCGCCGTGGGCGCCGCGAGCGGAGCGAGGGCAACGGCAAGGCCGAGGCGGCTGTGGACGCGGCCGAGGGCAGGTCCGACGGCGGTCAGTCCGGCAAGGGCGACGGCTCCCGCGGCGACGGCCGTGGCGACGGCGGCGGCCGGCAGCAGCAGGACCGCCCCTCCAAGCGGGACCGCCAGCGTGGCCGCGGCAAGGGCGACGGCGGCGGTCAGAACCAGAACCAGGGCGGCGGCCAGAACCAGAGCCAGGGAGGCGGCCGTCGCGACGACGACGACTTCGAGGG
>Ga0190265_10000577_pt1 | contig 25549 bp, 23 predicted proteins | sample Popmic124T_FD_133135 | JGI IMG/M metagenome (GOLD analysis project Ga0190265, IMG submission 133135) | Populus adjacent soil microbial communities from riparian zone of Indian Creek, Utah, USA - 124 T | ecosystem: Environmental > Terrestrial > Soil > Riparian zone | place: USA: Utah | collected...
AATGGTCAACTCAATCGTATAGGGGCTCTTTCTCGGCACCGGTGCGTTCCTCCATTACGGAAAAGTTTACCGCACAAGGGGCCAGAAATTACGTGTCTGTATTTATGTTGGCGGGTACTAAGTTAGCGCCAATCCCCCCCGGCCCCCTCTCCCGGTCCCCCGAACACACCCGCCCCGGGAGAGGGGGAGACTTACTTTGAGTTAGTAAGGGAGGGCGGGGGAGGGGGTCTTTCCCGGGCGGGTGGTGGCGCCCCTCTACCGGGGCGGGTGTGCTTGGGTGGAACGGGAGAGGGGACGGGGGTGAGGGCTCCAGGGCTTTTCCGCTACCATCCTCCCATGATCCCCCCATGCCGCCGGTACCGCTGGCACCGGGCCGTGTTCGTGACGGCTGGCCTCTACAACATCGGGTGGGGACTCTACTCGGCCCTCGATCCCCAGTGGCTCTTCCGCTTCGCGGGGATGCCGCCGCAGCGCTACCCCGAGATCTTCGCCTGCCTCGCCATGGTGGTGGGCCTCTACGGCATCCTGTATCTGGAGGTCGCCCGGCGTCCCGAGCGCGGATGGCTGCTCGCGGCGGTGGGGCTCGTGGGCAAGGTCCTGGGACCCGTCGGATTGGCCTTCCTGTTGCTGCGCGGAGCCTGGCCGCCCGCCACCCTGGCCCTCTGCCTGACCAACGATCTCCTCTGGTGGATCCCCTTCGGGCTGTATCTTTACGACGCCTGGCCCGCTTTTCGGGAGGACCTCCGGCAGGACCTGCAAAGGGATGCCGGGAGTGGATCTTGCTAGCAGACTGTTGTACGTCCTGATGGCTCAACCCCGGAGGGCGGGGAGGCCGGGAGGAGACCTGTGAAGATCGAGACGATTCGCCCCTTGCTGCGCCCTTTGCTGCTCGTTGCCGGGCTCGCTCTGGCTCTGGCCGGCTGCAATGGCCAGGGGGAGACCAATGAAGCGCAGGGCGCTCCGGACATGGCCCCGGTCGAACGCCGGGACCTGGAGATCCGGGCCGAGGCGTCGGGCCAGATCGAGCCCGTCCGCATAGTCGAGGTCAAGTCCAAGGTCTCCGGTGAGCTGACCCGGATTACCGTGGAGACCGGCGACGAGGTCGAGCAGGGCGCCCTGATCGCCAGCGTCGATCCGCGCGACGTGCGCAATGCCTACTCCCAGGCCGCGGCGGACATGGAGCTGGCGCGGGCCCGGGTGAACACCACCCAGACCCAGCGCCGGCGTGCCGAGGAGCTGGCCAGACAGGGCCTGTTGAGCACCCAGGACTTCGAGAACACCCGCCTCGAAGAGACCAACGCCCGCGCCCAGCTCCTCAAAGCCCAGACCAACCTGGAGCTGGCCCAGGAGAAGACGGGGGATGTCACCATCCGCGCCCCCATCGCCGGCACGGTCATCGAGAAGACCGTGGAGCAGGGGCAGATCATCGCCTCGGCCAGCGGCAACGTCTCGGGCGGCACGACCCTGATCAAGATGGCCGATCTCGCCACCGTGCGGGCGCGCGCCCTGGTGGACGAGGTCGACATCGGCCGCATCCAGCCCGGCCAGCCCGCGAGCGTCGAGGTGGAGGCCTATCCGGGCCGCACCTTCCGCGGCCGGGTGATCAAGATCGAGCCCCAGGCCGTGGTGGAGCAGAACGTCACCATGTTCCCGGTGCTGGTCGAGCTCGCCAACCCCGAGCGGCTGCTCAAGCCGGGCATGAACGCCGAGGTGGGGATCGAGGTCGCCAACCGCGACGGGGTCGTGGCTGTGCCGAACGGTGCCGTGGCCTCCATGCGCGACGCTCCGGCGGCCGGAACGGCCCTGGGCCTCGAAGAGAAGGAGGTCCGCGACAAGCTGGCCCAGCTCCGGCAGGAGCGCGGTCAGGGCGGTCAGCGCGAGGGTGCGCAAGCAGGCGCCCGCGGTGAGCGGCCGTCCCGCGATGGCGCCCGCGGCGGGGGAGGTGACCGCGGCGGGAACGCCGGCGAGGGAGACGTGCGGCCGGGCGTGGTCTTCGTCAAGGGAGCCGACGGTCCCGAGCCCAAGGCCGTGCTCCTCGGCCTCTCCGACTGGGACTACACCGAGGTGGTGCGCGGGCTCGAGCCCGGCGCCGAGGTCTACCTGATCTCGGTGGCCCGCCTGCAGCAGCAGCAGGAGCAGTACGCCGACCGGACCCGGCAGCGGGCCGGCGGCATGTTCGGCGGCGGCACAACCGGCGGCCGGGGTGGATCGGGCGGCAGCGGCCGGAGCGGAGGCAGCAGCGGCGGCAGGCGTCCGTGACCTGAGGAGGGCGTCCGTGACCTGAGGAGAAGACCCAGATGCTGATCACCGAGATCTTCCGGGTCGCCCTGGAGGCGATCCGCGCCAACAAGCTGCGCTCGTTCCTGACCGCGCTCGGCATCATCATCGGCATCGCCGCGGTGATAACCATGGTGGCCCTGGGAGAAGGTGCGCAGCGTATGGTCGAGGCGCGGCTCCAGGGTCTGGGCGTGAACGTGGTCACGGTCCGCCCGGGCCAGGAGTTCTTCGGTGGCGTGGACCGGGGCGAAGCCCGGCTCACGGCCAAGGACGCCCGCGCCCTGCTGGAGGAGCCGCGGGCCATCCAGGCGGTCAGCCCCGAGATGCAGCGCCGGCTCCAGGTGGAGTACGGCGGAAACAACGGCAACCTTCCGGTCTACGGCGTCTGGCCGAGCTACTTCGCGATCCAGAACCACAACCTCGCCGCGGGCCGCCTGTTCACCGAGCCCGAGGAGCGCGGCAGGAGGCGCGTGGCGGTGCTGGGCTCGGCCGTGGGCGATCCGCTCAAGGTCGCCACCGAGTCGCTGCTCGGCGAGAAAATCCGCGTGCGCGGCATCCCCTTCGAGGTGATCGGGGTGATGCAGTCCAAGGGGCAGGTCGGCTTCGGCAACCCGGACGACAACGTCTATATCCCCCTGAGCACGGCGCAGGTGCGCGTCTTCGGCGAGTACCGCGTCGGGACGATCTCCGTGCAGGCCACCGGCGCGGCCCAGATCGACGCGGCGATCAACGAGACCGACGCCGTCCTGCGCCGCGAGCACCGGCTGCGTCCGGCCCAGCCGAGCAACTTCAACATCCGCAACCAGACCACGCTCCTGGAGACCTTCCAGGCCACGACCCGGACCTTCTCCTTCCTGCTGGCCGGCATTGCCATGGTGTCGCTCCTGGTGGGCGGGATCGGCATCATGAACATCATGCTGGTCTCGGTGACCGAGCGCACCCGGGAGATCGGCGTGCGCAAGGCCCTGGGAGCTCGGAAGCGGGACATCCTCCTCCAGTTCCTGATCGAGTCGCTGACCCTCTGCCTGGTGGGAGGTCTTCTGGGAGTGGGAGTCGGCGTCGGAGGCGCCGTGGCGCTCCAGAAGATGGCCGGCTGGAACACGGCCGTGTCCGTCGAGTCGATCCTGATCGCCTTCGGCTTCTCGGCAGCGGTAGGGATCTTCTTCGGGATCCTGCCGGCCCGGCGGGCGGCGGGGCTGGACCCGATCGAATCGCTGCGCTACGAATGAGAGAGTAGATCCAGCGCCCGCTCGAGCTGGGGGTCCCGCCCCTCCGCGTATTCGAGCCCTGCCGGGACCTCCACGTCCGGCTTCACGCCCACCCCTTCCAGTCTTTCGCCGTCCACCAGGATGTCGTCCACGGCGAGGAACAGCAGCGAGCCGTCGGAGAGCACGTTGATCTGCCCGGCGACTACGGCGCCAGCCGTGCGCTCGCCCACGAGCGTGGCTCTCTTGTGGCGCTGGAGCGCCCGGGAGACCACCTCCTTGCCGCTCCGGGTGCCGCCGTCGATCAGGATCGCGAGCGGCTTGCGCCAGCCCGGGGAGTAGGTTGTCTTCCTGCCGTCGCGGCCGATCCGCGTGAGGTCGGGGGCGGCCGGGTCGAAGAGCTGAACGAAGCCGGGGTTGCAGCCGCCCCAGCCACCTCGGAAGTCGATCACCAGGGCGTCGGCCTCGGCGAGATCTCCGGAAAGGGCTTCCTCCAGCAAGTCCTGGTGCTCCTCTCCGGCGCAGGACCAGAGCGGGGCATAACCGATGCGGCGGCTCTTGTGCTCGATCACCCGCGTACCCGCGCGCTGGCCTTCCAGCCACTCTTCCTTGGGACTGATGAGCCGTGGCGTCACCCGCACGGTCCGCGAGGGCTCGCCCTTCCGGCTCTGCACCTCCAGGACGACCTCCTGTCCCTCCTTGCGCTGGGAGATGATCCGGTCGCCCCTCCTCAGTCCGACTGCCGCGGCCGGCCCGCCTGCGAAGACCCGGACGACGAACCCCTCCTCCGTGGCAAGGCCCAGGCTCTCCGTCTTCGGGTCGCGCTTCAGGAACGGCTCGAAGATAGCCAGCAGGTCGTGATAGCCGGGGTCCTCGGGGGTGTAGTACTGGGTGTGGGAAGTCTCGAGCTCCGCCAGGATGCGCCGGGTGGCATCGCGGAATGCGGCCCGGTCGCGGATACCGTCGGCATACCCGGCGTGCCGCTCGGACCACCGCGCCCCCTTCTGCGCGTCCATGAAACGGTCCCTCACCAGGTTCAGGATCTCCTGGCCTGGAGCGGAGAAGTCCGGCCGCGCCTGAGCTCCGACAAGAAGGAAGGTCAGGAGAAGGATTGGAGACCTGCGCTGTGCCATGGCGGGGGAGAGTATTACAATGCTCCCGTCTTCCGAGGTATCAGCTCATGATCCAGGTCGAGACCCGCGATGGCGTCACCTCCTTCCGCCCCGGCGATGATGTGTCCGGCCGTGCCTGGTGGCAGCTCGACAAGCCGCCGGGCGAGGTCGTGGCGCGGCTCTTCTGGTATACCCAGGGCAAAGGGACACAGGACATCGTCATCGTCCAGGAAGAGACCTTCCCGGCTCCGGGCGAGCAGGACCATCGCAAATTCAGCTTTCGCCTGCCGGAAGGTCCGTTCAGCTTCTCGGGCCACCTGATCTCCCTGATCTGGGCCGTCGAGGTCGTGGCCCTGCCCGGCGAGGAGTCCGGCCGCGTCGAGCTCACCGTCTCCCCGACGGGGGACGAGATCCGGCTCGCGCCGATGGAGGCACCAGACGCGTGAGCTCCCTCACCCGGCGCAAGCAGGGGGGCAATCCGCCCGCCGGCTGCATGGTGCTCTTCTTCCTGATCTTCGCGGTCGTCGGCGGCGGGATCCTCTGGTTCCTGCTCGTGCGGCCCATGGTCAAGGTCGTCGCCGCCCGGTCCTGGCCGGCGGTCCCCTGCACGGTCGTCGAAAGCCGGGTGGACGAGAGCAGCAGCGACGACGGAACCACCTACAAGGCCTTGGTCACCGGCGCCTACAACGTCGACGGCGTCGAGCACCGGTCCGCAACCTACGACTTCTCGGGAAGCGTCTACTCCAGCGGCTATGACGGCAAGGCCGAGATCATCGCGCGCTATCCCATTGGCCTTCAGACGACCTGCTACGTCAACCCGGACGATACGGCTGAGGCCGTGATCTCGCGGGAGCTTTCCGGCAGCTACTTCTTCGGCCTCTTCGGGCTCCTGTTCTTCCTGCCCGGGGTCATCGGGATGTTCTGGGTGCTGACCGGCGGCATGAAGGGCTCGGCCCCGGTCGTGAACAAGACCGTGAGGCTCGACCCGGGAGCCCCGTTCGGAGTGACCAACCCGCAGGGGGACGACGCTCACGGCGCCATCGAGCTCAAACCCAGGGCCACCCCCCTGCGCAAGCTGATCGGGCTGCTTTTCGCGAGCGTCGTCTGGAACGGGATCGTCTGGACGATCGCCTGGTTTGCGGTGATCCGTTCCCAGGAGCGGGAGGGCTGCATCGTCGCGGTCCTCGCCCTCTTCGCGCTGATCGGGCTCCTCCTGATCTACTCGACTTTCCGGCAGCTCCTCGTGCTGTTCAACCCCCGGCCACGGCTGACCTTGAGCCCGGGTAGCCTGAAGCTCGGAGAGATGGCCTACCTCCAGTGGCGGCTCACCGGAGCCACGGGCGGAGCCCGCAGGCTCCAGGTCATCCTGGAAGGGAAGGAAGAGGTCCGCTACCGCCGCGGCACCGACACCCACACCGAGATCAAGACCTTCGCCACGGTCCCGGTCATGGACTCGACCGACTCCTACCAGATGCTCTCGGGCTCCACGAGCTTCGCCGTACCGGCCGACACCCTGCCCACCTTCGCGTCGGAGAACAACAAGGTCATCTGGACGATCAAGGCGCAGCTCGAGATTGCCAACTGGCCCGACTCGGAGGAGGAGTTCGAGATCCTGGTCCGGCCGTGAGGGCCCGGGACAACCCTTTCTCCTCTGACCGAGTGGAGGGGCTCCGCTATCGCCTGCCGGAGGGACTGTCCTGGGATCAGCTCCTGGAACGCCTCGCCTCTCTCCGCTGGCGCGCAGCCCTGGTCGGTCCCCATGGCCGCGGCAAGACCACGCTTCTGGAGGAGCTCGCTCCCCGGGTGACTGCCCGAGGGTTTCGGGTGCGGACCGTCACGCTCCGGCAGGAGGAACGGAGGTCGGATTGGAAGCTACTCCGGAGCCTCGGTCCGGACGACATCCTCTTCCTGGATGGCGCCGAGTTGCTCGGCCGGCTCGCCTGGACGGCTGTGAAGCTGCGTTGCCGCCGGCTCGTGATCACCTCCCACCGTCCCGGCCTCCTGCCCACGCTCCTGGAGTGCGACACCAGTCCCGAGCTGCTGGCTGACCTCGTGCGGGAGCTGGCGGGCGAGCTGACGGGCGAGGAACCGGAGGTGCGCGAGCTGTTTGCCCGGCATGACGGCAACCTCCGGGCAGTGTTCTGGGAGATGTACGACCAGGCCTATTCCAGGAACCGGTCCATCACCTCATAGAGCTTCTCCGGCTGGAGCAGCGCCGTGGCGTGCCCGCTGCCGGAAAAGACGTGGACCTCGGCCTTGGGATAGAGCGCCTGCAGGGCCTTGCGTGCCGGCTCGGGGGTGACGGGATCGTCGTCGGACATCAGGAGCAGGACCCTCCCCGGCCAGCCGGCCAGGTCGCCGGGCCGGAGATGGTAGTGGACCAGGAAGTCCGCGCCCCGCCAGAAGAGAGCGAGGATCTCCCTCTTGGTCGCTCGCCTCGTCACCTCCTCGGTGTAGGCGCGGAACTCGGCCGTCTCCGGAGCGCGGGGGAGGAGCCCCAGCAGCCTCTTCCGGAAGATCGAGCGGATCAATCCCTCCGGCATCCAGCGCAGAAGCCTGAGGGCCCACTGCATCGGGCGGGCGCGGTCCGCGTCAGGCAGCGAGGTGTGAGAGAGGATCAGCCGCTCGGTCCGCTCCGGATGCCTGCGGACGAAGACCTGCGCGACGAGGCCGCCGTAGGAGCCTCCCGAGACCGCGGCCTTTTGAATCCCTTCACGGTCCAGGATGCCCGCGATGCCGTCCGCCAGCTCGGCCATGGTGAGGACCGGCGCATAGGTCGGCGCGATCACCCGGAAGCGCTCCTCGAAGTGGGGGAGGGTGAGCCACGTGGAGTCCGCCACGGCCAGGGCGCCGGGGAGGAGCAGCAGCGCCCTCTCGCCCCTGCCCGCGGCGATGTACTCCCACTCCTGTCCGCCAATCGCCGCGCGCTTGAGGGGATGCTCCTCGCGGAACCGCCGAACACGGTCCATCAGGACTTTTGCACCTTTCGGTAGCGGAAACAGCCGGTCAGGTGGTCGTTGACCATCCCGACGGCCTGCATGAAGGCGTAGCAGATGGTCGGTCCCACGAAGTTGAAGCCCCGGCGCCGCAGCTCCTTGCTCATCGCCTTGGACTCCGGGGTCTCCGGCGGGACGTCCCGCTGCTCCTTCCAGCGGTTCAGCTTCGGCGCGCCGCCCACGAGATCCCAGAGGAAGCGGTCGAAGCTGCCCGTCTCCTCCCTCACTTGGAGGAAGGCCCGGGCGTTGCGCACCGCGGCGTCGATCTTGGCGCGGTTGCGGATGATCCCCTCGTCCTGGAGCAGGGCGGCGGTCTCGCGCTCGCCGTAGCGCGCGATCTTCTCGGGGTCGAAGCCGTCAAAGGCGCGGCGGTAGCCCTCGCGGCGGCGCAGGATCGTGATCCACGAGAGCCCGGCCTGCGCTCCCTCCAGGATCAGCATCTCGAACAGCTTGCGGTCGTCGTGGACGGGCACGCCCCACTCCTCGTCGTGATACGCCACGTAGAGCGGGTCGTCCCCGGCCCAGAGGCAGCGGGTCGGCTTTGGCATTCGCCATTTCTACCACGTGTCCCGGTTTGCCGGATGAATGAGCGAGGCAGCGGAGCCTCTGGGGAACAGCAAGGCCACTACGATGCTCAGGGCACAGAACACCGCCAGCACAAGGAAGACCCCCTGCAGCCCGTGGAGCAGGGCGCCGCTCAGCTTCTCCAGCACCGCGGACGATGCTTTGGAGCGCAACAGGGGATCGAGAGCGATGTTCGGGTCGATCCCGGCGGCCTCTGCGGCCAGCCGCACGCTGAAGAGAGCGCCGAGGGCGGCGACCACGACGGCGCCCCCGATCGAGCGGAAGAACTGGACCGAGCTGGTGGCCACACCGCGCAGATTCCAGGGCACCGCGTTCTGCACGGCCAGCAGGTAGGGCATGGAGTTGAAGCCCATCCCCAGACCGATGATCAGCATGGCCGCCATGATCTCGGGACGGGTGGTGCCGCTGTCGGCCAGCGCCAGCATCACGCCTCCGGTCAGCAAAAGCCCGGACCCGAGGATCGCGAACGAGCGGTAGCCAAGCCTCATCATGAACCGCCCGGTGATCGCGCTGGAGATCGGCCATCCGATCAGGATCGGGGTGAGCACCGTGCCCGCATCCAAGGCCGAGCCGCCGAGCACCCCCTGGGCGAACACCGGCACGAAGGCGGTGATGGAGAACAGCAGCGCGCCCAGGATGACGTTGCCGACGCTCGACACGGCGATCAAGCGATCCCGGAAGAGGCTCAAGGGGAGCATCGGCTCCGGAGCGCGCAGCTCCTGCCAGAAGAAGACCACGAGCGACAGGGCCGCGCCGGCGAAGACCGCGAGCGTCCGTGGATCGCTCCAGCCCCAGGCGCTCGGCCCCTCGATCAGCCCCAGCAGAAGCAGGGTGATGCCCGCGGTCAGGCTCACCGTCCCCAGGATATCCAGCCGGTGCTCCCGGCGCTGGGGCTCCTCCTTCAGGTAGCGCTGCACGAGCACTGACGATGCGATACCGAAGGGGATGTTCAGGTAGAAGATCCAGCGCCAGGAGAAGGCATCGGTGATCCAGCCGCCGAGCAGGGGTCCGGCCAGGCTGGCGAAGGCCCACACGCCCGAGAAGAGCCCCTGCATCTTCGCCCTCTCCTCGAGGCTGTAGATATCGCCCGTGATTGTGATCGAGACGGGCATCACGCCCCCCGCCCCCAGTCCCTGGATGAAACGGAACAGGATGAGCTGTTCCAGCGATTGAGACACGCCCGAGAGCGCCGATCCGAGCAGGAAGAGCGCCACCGCCACGTGGTACGTCCACCGGCGGCCGTACAGGTCGGCCAGCTTGCCATACAGGGGGACGGTCGTGGTCGAAGCCAGGAGGTAGGCCGAGAACACCCAGCTATACCGGGCCACGCCGCCCATCTCGCCCACCGCGGTCGGCACGGCAGCCGCCACCGCGGTCGCTTCCAGGGCGGCGAGGAACATGCCGAGCATGACGGCGGCGGTGACGAGCTGGCGTTCGCGTCCGGGTTGCATGGGGCCGCGATTGTAGCGCGGGCCCTCACCCCCGGCCCCTCTCCCGGCCGCACACCCGGACCCCCGGGAGAGGGGGGAGCGCGAGATCCACCGGCATCTCCATAAGTGGCTTGCCCATGCAAGAAGCCAGGAGAGTCCAGGGGGTACGAATCGGCGGAGCCACAGATGGGAAGACCCCTGGCGGAGTCACCCTCCCCTCTCCCGGGGGTCCGGGAGAGGGGCCGGGGGTGAGGGCCTACCACTTCAACGTTTGGAGCACCTTCCCCGAGCCCGCGTCCCACACCTTGACCGTCCGGTCGTCGGAGCCGGTCGCCACACACTGCCCATCTGGGCTCCAGGCCACGCTGTTGATGGGACCGGAGTGCCCGGCCAGCAACACGGTAAGCTCCAGGCGGACGTCGAACTGCATGTCGTCCCGCTTGTAGTCCACTGTGGTGCGGTAGCCCTGGAGCGAGAACAGCTCAGCGACCCTTTCCTCGAAGCTCTTGGCCTTCTCGTAGATTCCCGGCGGCGGAGGGCATCCGGATCGACGGGTCATCCTTGGCCTTGCGCGAGGACCGAGCCTGTCCCGCGGAACGGGGAGGAAGGGATTGCGCCATGCTGCCTCATCCTATCCATCCTTGGAGACCGGCGTCACGCCCCCCGCGCGCTGGATCGTCTGGGGGTGTTCCAGCGTGTTAGATTCCCTGTATGGAACGGGTTGAAGGCTATACGGTCGTCTACCGTCAGGCTGAGGATGTCATTCTCGCCGAAGTGCCTGCCATTCCGGGGTGCTTCTCGGATGGAGCTACGCTGGACGACGCACGCGAGCGGGTGCGGGACGCCATCCTGAATTTTTTCAACGACCTCGAGGAGTCGGGAGAGGAGATCCCGTTCGACATCTCCACGTAGAGCGAGTCCTTCTGGGCGCCGCGTGAGCCCATCCTTCCCGTGAGCCGCAAGATCGCCCTCATCGTCGGCACCCGGCCGGAAGCTGTGAAGATGGCACCGGTCCTTCGCGCCCTCCGTGACCGGACCGGACTGGAACCGGTCCTCATCTCCACGGGACAGCACCGGGAGCTACTGGAGAGCGCATTCACCCCTCTTGGGCTCGTCCCGGATCACGAGCTTTCGGTGATGACGGAAGGGCAGTCGCTCAGCCAGATCGCCTCCCGGGTGCTGGAGCGGCTGCCCCCGCTGCTGGAGCGGCTGCGGCCCGCGGCGCTGCTGGTCCAGGGGGATACCACCACCGCCCTGGCGTCCGCCCTGTGCGCCTACCACCTGGAGATCCCGGTGGGGCATGTGGAGGCCGGGTTGCGCAGCTACGACCACCGGCATCCGTTCCCCGAGGAGGCGAACCGGCAGCTCGTGGACCGCCTCTGCCGGTGGTGCTTCGCCCCGACCGAGAGGGCCCGGCAGAACCTGCTGGCGGAGAGGATCGACCCGGCCGCGATCCACGTCACCGGCAACACCGCGGTGGACTCCCTGCTCTGGATCCTTGAGAAGGTCGAGAGGGCGGAGCCGGACGATCCGTACCTTCTCATCACCCTGCACCGGCGGGAGTCCTTCGGAGAGCCGTTGCGCGACCTCGTGGGCGCCGTGCGCGACTTCCTGGAGCGTACCCCGGGCGCCAAGGCGGTCTGGCCGGTCCATCCCAACCCGAACGTGACCCGGGTGGCGGACGAGCTGCTCGGGGACCTGGCGAGCATCCGGCTCGTGCCGCCCCTGGGCTATGCCTCTTTCGCCAGCATCCTGGACGGCTGCCGCGTCGTGCTCACCGACTCCGGAGGCATCCAGGAGGAGGGACCGTCCCTCGGCAAGATCGTGCTCGTGGCCCGCGAGACTACGGAGCGGCCCGAGGCTCTGGAAGGCGGACGGAACCGCCTCGTGGGCCGGCGCCGCGAGAAGGTTGCGGAGGCGCTCGCCGAAGCCTGGGCCGAGGAACCCTACGCCGGGCCCCTGCCCGCGCCCAACCCCTACGGCGACGGACGGGCCGGGGAGCGGATCGCGGAGATCCTCGAACAAGACCTGGCCGCCGGGGATTGAGCCCCGAGGCTGGAGGACGGTGGCACGCCCGTCGTGCCATGGGGCACGGCCGCTGTGCCACGGGGCGCGGCTGGCGTGCCATAGGGCACGAGCACCGTGCCAGGGGGCATAGCCGTCGTGCCATCAGGCACGGCTGAAGTGCCATAGGGCAGGGGAGCTGTGCCATAGAGCACGAGCACCGTGGCATGGGGCACGGGAGCCGTGCCTTGACCCCGTCCGGCGGTTTCACTAGCCTCACCGCGGGAGGAAACCGCTTGGTCCGGACCTACAACAGCTATCTGCGCCTCGACGAGCTGCTCGGCCTTCAGACCCTGGCGTCGGACCCGAACGAGCATGACGAGATGCTCTTCATCGTCATCCACCAGGTCTACGAGCTCTGGTTCAAGCAGGTCCTTCACGAAGCCATCCTGCTACAGCGGGCGTTCGAGGAGAACGACCGGCCGCTGGCCCTCTCCACGCTCAAGCGCATCCTCACCATCTTCAAGACGCTCGTCTCCCAGGTGGACATCCTGGAGACCATGACGCCGGTCTCCTTCAGCAGCTTCCGGCACCGGCTCGACACCGCGAGCGGCTTCCAGTCGACCCAGTTCCGCGAGCTGGAGACCATCCTGGGCCACCGCCGTCCGGGCGCGTTCTTCCACATCCCCGAGGACAGCGAGGCGCGGCAGCGCCTGGAAAGCCTCCAGAAGGTGCCGAGCGTCTACGATTCGTTCCTGCGCTTCCTCAGCCTGAACGGCCACGCCATCCCGGAAGACGTGCTCGGCCGCGACCCTGTCGGGCCGCCCCCGGAGGACGAGCGGGTCCAGAAGACCCTCATCGACATCTACCGCAACCATCCTCCGGACCGCGACGTCTGCGAGCGCCTCGTGGACCTCGACGAAGCGCTCCAGGAGTGGCGGTACCGGCACGTCAAGATGGTCCAGCGCACCATCGGAGTGAAGATGGGGACCGGCGGCTCGCCCGGAGCCAAGTACCTGGAGACCACCCTGTTCAAGCCCCTGTTCCCGGACCTCTGGACGATTCGAGCCTCGCTGTGATGAGCTCGCCGCCCGCTTCCCCTTTCCGTCCACTGGGAGCGCCGGCGTCCCGCCGACGAAGGTACCTGAAGTGTGGGCCGGCGGGACGCCGGCGCTCCCAGTGAAAGCAGTGACACACATGATTCGACGTGCTCCGTTCCTCCTCTGCCTGCTCTTCGCTCTTCCCCTCCTGGCCAGGGACGACGTCCCCCCCGCGCCCGAGGAGTACCTCCGGCTCCAGCGGTGGCAATACCAGGCTTCCCCTCAAACGGTCCCTCCCGAAGGTCTCCGGTGGGAGATGGAGGGCGCCTCTTGGACGCTCGAATCCGGGAAGGTCTGGTTTGCCGAGCCCTTCGAGGGGGTGGTCACGGGGATGGTCTTCGAGGGCCGGGGCCGCTTCCGGATGGCCGTGCCCGATCCGGTCGAGCTGGCGCAGCTCCGGCGTTTCACCCGGAAGCCGGACCTGCAGGAGATCGACGAGCCGATCACGGCCCTGGTGCTCCGCGCAGCGGGCGAAACGCCGGTCCCGCTTCCGGCTCCGTCCGGCAGCTTCAAGGACCACAAGCTGGTCCGGGAGCGGCACGAGCACTGGCTCACCCAGCGGCTTTTCGACGCCGACGCCCGGGTGCTCGCCGCCCTCAGGACACCGGGCGACCGCTTCCTGCGGGTGGACGTGAAGACCGCGGGGCATGGCTGGCTCACCTTCGACTATGACGAGCAGCGGCTGGAGGAGATCCGCCTGGATACCTTCAACACCGCCTATTCCTACCCGGAGTCCTGGCTGAGCCTGGACCGGGCCGCGGACCGCGACGAGCGGGGGAGGCCGGGAAGGCGACGCGAGCCCGCGATCGACGTCGAGCACGCCGACATCAAGGCCGACCTCACCCAGCCCGGCCGCGACGAGGATCTCTTCAAGGGGCGCTTCCAGGCGGGCATCCGGTTCACCGGCAAGCAGGCCGGAGCGCGGGCCGTGCAGCTCTACCTGCACCCGTTCGCCAAGGTGACCTCCGTGACCGAGAGCGGCAAGCCCGTGGGGATCATCCGCGACCACATCGGCGGCCGGAAAGGGATCATCGACAACCGGGTCTATGACGAGTCGCTGGTGGTCCTGCTGGACCGTCCCATCGTTCCGGACGAGCCGCGGCAGCTCGACTTCGAGTACGAGATCGATCTCACCAACTACGTCCACAGCCGGATCTGGTACCCGGAGGCCGAGGGGGACGAGACCTTCCTGACCGATCCCCACACCGCGCGGATCGAGCTCATCGCGCGCAAGAAGCACGAGCTGCGGTCCATGGGCCGCCGCGAGGAGACTCCTGAGCCCCCGCAGGACGCCGACGGCAAGAGCTACGGCGTGTGGGTGATCGAGAACCCGGTCAAGATGGTGACCTTCTCCTTCGCCGAGAAGTTCCACGAAGAGCGGGTCAAGATCGAGGGCGCGCCCGAGGTCATCTGCTTCGGCTCCAAGGTCGAGGTGAGCCGCCGGGCGCGGTTCGCGGACGTGGGGCGGGACGTTGCCGAGGGCCTCGCCTGGTTCTCGAAGCTGCTCGACTCGCCGCTGCCGCCGGACCCCATCTACGTGACCAGCATCGCGGCCCGGCACGGGCAGGCGTTCGACGGTTTCATCCATCTCGCGGAGCAGAGCTTCGACCTGATGGGGCCGGGCATGGCCGAGCTGTTCCGCGGCCACGAGACCGCGCACCAGTGGTGGGGGCACCGGCTGGGCGCGGCCACCTACCGCGACGCCTGGCTGGGCGAGGCGTTTGCGGAATACACGGCCATGATGTTCGTGGCCGACACCGCGCCGGACGGGCCGAAGCTCTTCCAGGAGATCCTGCGCACCTACCACGACGAGCTCAACGGCTCGATCAAGAGCGGCTTCAGCAAGTTCGCCCGCGCCGAGGTGAACCTGGCGAACCGTGCCTACGGCGACCGGATCGGTCCGATCGGCCATAGCTGGAGGGCGAACACGGGCGAGGTGCCCTCCGCCTACTCCTCGCTGGTCTACGGCAAGGGCGCGCTCGTGCTCCACATGCTGCGCGGCCTCCTGCGCGATGCCACCGGCAGCGACCAGGCCCTCGTGGAGGTCCTGCGCGACTTCCTGCGCACGCACCAGGGAGGCGTGGCCTCGACCGCCGACTTCGCCGCCGCGGTGGCCAGGCGCGCCCCCGGCGACTGGTCCTGGTTCTTCGACCAGTGGGTCGACCGCGCCGAGATCCCCACCTGGCGCTGGAGCTACGGGATCGCCGGCAACACGGCCACCCTGAAGGTTCGCCAGGCCGACGTGCCCGCGGGCTTCCGCATGCCCGTGCCGGTCCGGATCGAGATGGCGGACGGCACGTCCATGATGCGGACCGTGACCGTGGACGAGGCGGAGGAGAGCTTCGAGCTGAGCTTCGAGGGCAAGCCGAAGTCCGTGGTCTTCAACCCGGATTATGCGGTGCTCGCCAAGATGAAGAGGGACTGAAGGCCCGGGCGCGGCCGCGTCCACGCGTCCATCTGAAATACAATCCCTTCCCACGACACCCCGATACAACGAAACAGGCGAAGCTGGCCAAAGCGGACGGGCTGCCCGCGGCCATGGGAAAGGAGCGTTCCGATGGACCAGGACCGGAGCACCTCACGGGAGCAGGGCGGGATGCAATTCGAGCAGGCCGATTTCGGTAGCGAGGGCGAGCAGAAGTTCGCGTGCAGCTTCTGCAAAACGCCTCTCGGCTCGTCGTACTTCCACCTCAACGATCAGCCTGCCTGCGAGGCCTGCCGTTACAAGGTGGAAGCGGAGATGGCGATCCCGCCCGGGGTGAGCGGCTTTTTCAAGGCCGCCATGGCGGGGGCCGGGGCGGCGGCGGTCGGGGCGGGCATCTACTACGCCGTGCTCGCGCTGAGCGGCTACGAAGTCGGCATCATCGCCATCCTGGTCGGCTTCCTGGTCGGGCGCGCGGTCCGCTGGGGGTCGAAGGGACGCGGCGGATGGGCCTACCAGACCCTCGCCGTCGTCCTCACCTACCTGGCGATCGTGGGCACCTACATCCCCCTCATTGTCGAGGAGATGATGAAGGACGAGCCCGCCGCCATGGAACAGGCGGCGACCGTAACGACCGCGACGGCCAGCAGCAAGACGGCGCAGGCCGAAGGCGCTCCCGCGCAGGGCGGCGAAGAGGCGGCGGAGATGGGCGTTGGCGGCGTCTTCCTGGGTCTTGGCGCGCTGATCCTCCTGGCGGCGGCCCTTCCCTTCCTGGCCGGGATCGAGAACATCATGGGGATCGTCATCATCGCGATCGGCCTGTACGAGGCCTGGCGTATCAACAAGCGCATGATTCTCACCGTGGACGGACCCTTCGAGGTCGGCAAGCTCGCTCCACCCCAGCCCGAGCCTGCTGCGTGAGGTGCCCCCGCTGCGGGACCGAAGTCCCGGGATCGCGGCTGAGCTGTCCGCTCTGCCACTCCCTGGTGCACTCCGAGGAGCTGAAGCGGCTCGCTGGCGAGGCGGAGCAGGTCGCAACGCGGGAGGACGCCTACGCCGAGCTGGCGGTCCGCCGGCGGATGCTCGAGCTGCTGCCGCCGGAATCGAGCCAGGCCCGGGCGATCGCCGCGAGCGTGGACGCCCTGAGCCGGAGGGTCGAGAAGGGCGCCGGTCCAGGCCAGGGACCGGAGGGCAAGCCCCGCTCCTGGACTACCGCCTGGAAGAGCGGGGGAGGGCTGGCCGCCCTCGGCCTGCTCGCCTGGAAGCTCAAGGGAATCCTCGTCCTGGTGGCCACCAAGGGCAAGCTCCTGCTCCTCGGCCTCACCAAGGCGGGCACCGTGTCCACCATGTTCCTGTCCCTCGGGGTTTACTGGACCGTCTTCGGCTGGAAACTGGCCGCGGGGCTCATCGCATCGATCTACGTTCACGAGATGGGGCACGTGGCGGCCCTTCAGCGCTTCGGCATCCGGGCGTCGCTCCCCATGTTCCTGCCCGGGATCGGAGCCGTCGTCCGGCTCCAGCAGTCCCCGGCCAACGAGCGCGAGGACGCGCGGGTGGGGCTCGCCGGTCCGATCTGGGGGCTGGGAGCCGTGGTGGCCGCCTGGCTGATTCACCTGGGCACCGGCGCCGCGATCTGGGCCGCCATCGCCCGGGTGGGCGCCTGGATCAACCTGTTCAACCTGCTTCCGGTGTGGCAGCTCGACGGCGGACGCGGCTTCCGGGCCCTGTCCCGGGGGCAGCGGCTGATCGCCGCCGCGGTTCTCGGCGCCGCCTGGCTGGCCACCCGCGAGGGCCTGCTCGTCCTCCTGCTCCTGGCAGCGGGCTACCAGGCTTTCGCGGGAAAGATGCCGAAGGAAGGGGACCGGGTCGCGCTGGCGCAGTACGTCTTCCTGATCGCCGCCCTGTCGGCCTTCTGCGTCCTCATCCCCGGTTTGGCGTAATACCGAATCCCGCGGTATTATCGTTATTAGCCCTTACCCATACCCTCATGAAGGAGCCGGCGCTGTCGGGGGGGTGAATCAGATTCGCGCATTGGAGGTAACCATGCGGAAGATCATCCCCGCCCTTCTGGCTCTGGCCTTGTGCACAGGCCTGCCGGCCGCCGGCCAGGGAATCATCAACCCCACGATCAGCGGGAGCTCGATCAGCGTGTCGGTCTCGCTGCCGGGCGGCCTTGGCGCGGACGTCAGCCTCACGTTCGAGGAGGTGACCGGTCTCAGCCTCGCGAACCTCGGGCTGTCGGCGCAGTTGATCAACCCGCTCAGTCCGGCCTTCCGCGCCCGTCTCCCCAACTCGGTCCTGCCCGCCCTGCCCCTGGTCCTGCGCATCCAGCCGCCGGCGAACAGCTCTCTCGCCTTCAGCGGCGTTGCAGAGATCGACATCCACACGCACAACCTCCACTTTTTCCTCGGCACTCCCCTGCGCTTCTACTCCGCTCCTATCGGAGGGAAATTCGAGGACGTCACCACGGCCATGGGATCCGGCAGCTACCGGGCCCGGGCCACCAAGGGCGGGTTTTCGGAGTTCCTGATCGTCCTCGACCTGAGGCCGGTGAGCCAGGTCATCGTGCACAAGCTCAACCGGCTGGAGGGGCTGCTGGACACCTACGAGGGCTCCATGCCGTCCTCTGTCCACGGCGACCTGGAAGAGCGCCTGGACGCCGCCCGTGCCGATAACGCCCTGGGAGCCAGACAGGCCGCCATCGAGGAGATCGACGGCTTCCTCGACATCCTGGAGCAGCACAGCGGCACGGACATCCCCGACGACTGGAGCGCGGCGGGCGGCGTGCAGAACGTGGCCGGATACCTGCGGGCGGCCGCCATGACGCTGCGCTTCAGCCTCAACGCAAGGAGCCTGCTCGGGTTCTGAGTCGGAAGCAATGCCGGCACGCCTGACCGTCCACTTCCCGACCCGGCCGGCACGAGCGCTCCTCCTGCCGGAAGACCGCCAGGTGGTGGTCGGCCGCGATCCCCAGTGCGACGTGGTGCTCGAGGACGACCGCATCTCGCGGCGCCACGCCTTGCTCGCCTGCAGCGAGGCTTGCTGGACGATCACCGACCTTGCGAGCAAGAACGGCACGCGGATCGACGGCGTGCAGATCTCCAAGGGGGCTCTCGCGGCGCGGAACTGGATCAGCTTCGGCGGCCTGGTCGCCCGCTTCGAGGTCCTGCCGGGTACGGTGGAGAGGGTCGAGGAGGAGCGGCTGCGGCGCTTCACGACCTCCCTCGATCTGCAGCGCGGCCTCAATCCCGGGGTGGTGGGGCTCGCCGAGCTGCTGCCGCGGGTGGTCTCTTCGATGCTCGGGCTGACGGGCGCGGAGCGCGGCTTCCTCCTGCTGGCGGGACCCGGGGGCGACCTCGAAGTGGCTGCCCGCTCGGGATCTTCCTGGGAGGACTTCGGATCGGAGGAGCTCGGCGGGTTCGGCGGGAGTCTCGGCGCAGTCCGGAGCGTCCTGGACACCGGCAAACCGGTGGTGAGCGCGGACGCCCGTTCGGACGCCGAGCTGGGCGAAAGGGCGAGCATCGCCACCACGGGGATCCGCACCCTTCTCTGTGTGCCGGTCCACGCCCTCGACCGGCTGATCGGCGTGATGTATGCCGACAGCCGCAGGCCGGGAGCGGCGTTCACCGAGCTCGACCTCGAGATCCTCGAAGCCCTGGCTGCCCAGGCAGGGCTCGCCATCGCGGTGGCGCGTCTCGGCGCGGAGCTCAAAGGGCTGGCCGGCCGGATCGCGGAGACTCCGGGAGCCGATCCGGCGCTTCGCGCCCGGCTCTCCGGAGAGGTCCTTGGAGTCCTGGAGCGATCCCTTCCGGCCGCCCGGCCCGCCGCCAGCCGTCCGGAGAGGTGGACGGCGACTCTCGTGGCGCCATTATCGGCAGTATCGCCGACATCGCCAGTACCGCCGACATCGCAAGTACCGCCGGCCACGTCTTCGTCGTCGTCCTGGCCGCGGACCGGACCATGAGGCCGCTCTCGACGGACGACCTCCCGTTCCAGCCGGAGCCGGCTCCCACCCGCACCGCCGACGACTCTTTTGGGCGGCTTGCGATGGGGGAGAGGCTCGCCGGGCGCTACCGCATCCTTGAGCTCGTGGGCATCGGCGGCATGGGCATGGTCTACAAGGCCGAGGACGAGCAGCTCGGCCTGCCCGTGGCGATCAAGATCCTGCGCTCCGACCTGGCGCGGGACCATCGGCGTCTCGAACGCTTCAAACAGGAGCTGGTGCTCGCCCGCCAGGTGAGCCATCCCAACGTCGTCCGCATCCACGACCTCGGGACCGACGGCGATCTCGTCTTCCTCAGCATGGACTTCATCCCGGGCCGGTCCCTGCAAGACCTGCTTGCCCGGGAGGGGAAGCTGACCGCGGAGAGGGCGGCCGGCATCGCGCGGCAGATCGCGCAGGGGCTCGCGGTGGCGCACGAGGCCGGGGTGGTCCATCGCGACCTCAAACCGGGCAACATCCTGGTCGACGAATCCGGCAGGGCCGCCATCAGCGACTTCGGCGTGGCGCGCTCGCTGTCGAGCCCCGGGCTGACGCTGCCCGGCGCCGTGGTCGGCACGCTCGACTACCTGGCGCCGGAGCAGGCGCGGGGCGGGGAGATCGACGGGCGCACCGACCTCTACGCTCTCGGCATCGTGCTCTACGAGATGATGACCGGCGAGCTGCCCTTCGCGGGAGGCTCCGCGACGGAGGTGCTCGCGCAGCGGCTCACCGGCGCCACGCGGGACCTCGCCTCGGCCGGGGTCGAGGTGCCGCCGCATCTCGCCGCGGTCGTCCGGCGGCTCCTGCAGCTCGATCCGGAGCGCCGGTATGCGAACGCGCGGGAGCTGCTCGCGGATCTCGAGCGCCCCGCCGCCGAGCCGCCGCGTCCGCGGCGCCCGCGGCGAGTGCTCTGGGCCGCGTTGCTGGGGATCATCCCGGTCCTGGCCCTTCTCGGCTGGCTGGGTTATCAAAGCATTCAGGGAGTCGGGTTCGCGCGGCAGGAGCCCGCTCCGGACGCGGCGGCCTCTGCAACGAAGGCCGCCGTGGCGGCGGGCCACGCCGTGGCGCTGCTGCCTCTCGCCGACGAGACCGGCCGCGAGGACCTCGCCTGGGTCGCCGCCGGGCTGCCGGAGATGCTGGCCGCGACCCTGGCGGAAGGTCCGGGGCTGCGGGTGCTGGACAGCCGGCGGGTCTTCCAGACGCTGGAGGCTCTCAAGCTGGCCCCGGGTCCGCTGCCGGAGCGGGAGGCCCGGCGCCTGGCCGAGCTGCTCGACGCCGACCGGCTCGTCAGCGGCCGGGTCCGCGCCGCCGGGAATCTGCTGCGGATCGACCTGTCCCTGGTAGCCACGGACCTGCCGGGCCTACCAGCGCAGACGCTCAAGGCCGAGTCGGAGCCGGGGGACGCGTTCCGTCTCATCGACCAGATCGGAGCGACGCTGCGCGAGCAGCTCGCCGCTCCCCCTGCGCCCGCGGGCCGGTCCGTCAGCCGGTCGCCGGTCGCGCTGGCCGCCTACGCGAAGGGCTCGGCGAGCCTGCGGCGCGGTGACGCCATCTCGGCGGTCGCCGACCTGGAGCGGGCCGTGGCGGGCGATCCGGGGTACGGCGCCGCCTGGGTGCAGCTCGCCCGCGCCCGCGAGGCGCTCGGCCGGCGCGAAGCGGCCCGCGAGGCCGCCCGGCGGGCCGTGGCGACCCTGGGAGCGGTCGAGAGCCGGAGCGCCTACGAGGCGCGGGCGATCGAGGCACGGCTCCTCGGACGCCCGGACAAGGCGCAGGAGATCCTCGCCCGGCTCGTCGAGCGCTACCCCGGCGACGCCGAGGCGCGGGTGGAGCTGGCGGAGACCTACGGCGAGCAGGGGAGCCTGGACCGTGCGATCGCGAGCCTCCAGGAAGTGGTCGAGCTCGCGCCCCATCATCCGCGCGCCTGGTTCCTCCTCGCCAAGTATTCGATCCTCGCCGGCGACGTCCGCCGCGCCATCGACGACTACCTGGTGCACGCTCTCGTGGTGCAGAACCAGCTCGGCAGCGAGGAGGGGAGGGCCGACGTGCTCAACGCCTTCGGCGTGGCCTGGCGCGAGCTCGGCGAGGTGGAGCGGGCCGCGGAGAGCTACGGACAGGCCGCGGCCATCCGGCGCCGTATCGGCGACGAGCGCGGCTATGCCACGACCCTGCGCAACCTGGCGAGCCTGGACTCGATGCGCGGCGAGCACGCGGCTGCCGGGCGGAGGCTCGCGGAGGCGCTGGCGATCCTCGAGCGCCTGGGCGACGGGCCCGGCATCGCCGACCTCCACGACGAGTTCGGAGTGCTGGCCGAGGAGCGCGGAGACTACGAGGAGGCGCTGCGCCGCTATCAACAGGCCTTGCGCGTCCGGCGCGACCTGGGCAACGACGTCGCGTTCGCCACCAGCTTCGCCAACGTCGGCTATGCCTGCTACCTGCTCGGCCGCTACGACGACGCCATGGTCTACTGGCGCCAGGGGCTCGACCTGGCCCGGCAGAGCGGCGATCCGGCCGGCGTCGTGGTGGCGACGCAGAACCTGGGCCTGCTGGAGCTCGCGCGCGGGGATTGGGACGAGGCCACCAAGTCCTTCCTCGGCGCGCTGGGCACGAGCCGCGAGCTGGGCATGAAGCAGGCGATCGCCTCCTCGCTCGGCCATCTCGGCCGGCTTGCCCAATACCAGGGCCGTCCCGTGGCCGCGCTCGCCTCGTTCGCGGAGGCGCTCGCGGTGCTGCGCGAGGTCGGCGACCGACGGGGGCTCGCCGAGTTCACCCTGGCGCAGGCCGAGGTGGAGATCGAGCTCGGGATCGAGACCGCCGCGGACCAGAGCCTGCGCAAGGCCGCGGAGCTGCTGAGCGCGGAGAACAACCGCGAGCAGCAGGCCGAGCTCGAAAGGCTCCGGGGCGAGTGGCACCTGCTGCGCGGCGAGAGCGCCGCGGCGCGGACGGCTCTGCGCCGGGCCGTGACCCATGCCCAGGAGAGCCGCAGCGTCGTCGAGCTGCTCGACACCCGTCTGTCGGCCGCCTTCGCCGGCTTCACCCCGGGCCGCGAGCGGCAGACGCTGGCGGAGCTGGAGCGGCTCAGCGAGCAGGCCGAGGCGCTCGGCCATGCCCGCCTGCGGCTGCGCGCGGCCGAGCTCGTGGCACGGGCTGCGCTCGCCGCGGGCACCCCGGGCACCCCGGGCACCCCGGCAAATACCGAGCGCGCCCGGCGAGCGGCCGCCGCGGGCCTCGAGCGGGCGGACGCCAGCGGCGGCTGGTTCGGCGCCTGGCGCCTGCACCTGCTGCTGGCCGAGGCCCACGAGCGCGCCGGCCGGCCCGCCGAGGCTGCAGCCGAGCGGGAGCGGGGCGCCGGGGAGATCGCGCGAGTGAGCCGCGACCTTGCCCCCGGGCAGCGGCAGTCCTTCCATCGATTGTCGGAGGTACGAGAGCTTGCAGACAGGATCGAAACCGGCCGCGCCGGGCGAAAAGGCTGAGGAGCCGGGCGGTAGCCTCCGGGAGCTGCGGGACCTGCGGGCGCCGGACCCCATGCACGACATTGTCGATAGCGTGCGCCACATCACGCGCGAGAACGAGCGGCTCTTCCAGCGGCTGATCGAGGGCGAACGCCGTTTCCGCGGCCTCGCCAAGGCGGTGTGGAAGGTGCAGGAAGACGAGCGGCGCCGTCTCGCCCGCGAGCTGCACGACGGGCTCGGCCAGACCCTGACGGCCCTGACGAACCAGCTCGAGCGCCTGCAGCAGAAGCGCGGCGAGATCGGCTCCGAGGAGCTCGGGACGCGCCTCGCCGACGCGGTCGAGATGGCGCGGCTCGCCCTCCAGGACACCCGGGAGCTCTCCCGGCTGCTCCGGCCTCCGGTCCTGGACGACCTCGGCCTCGCCGCCGCGCTCTCCTGGCTCGCCCGCAACCTGGAGCAGCGCACCGGGCTGCAGGTCGAGCTCAATCTCGAAGCGATGGGCGAGCGCCTCGATCCGGAGTTGGAAACGCTCGTCTTCAGGCTCGTCCAGGAGGCGCTGACGAACGTGCTCCGCCATTCCGGCGCCAGGCAGGCCACGGTCACCGTATGGCGCGCCGCGGGGCTCCTCGAGCTGCGGATCTCCGACCCGGGAAAGGGATTCGACGCCCGCGCTGCTTTCGCGGGGCACGAGGCGGCAGGCTCCGGCCTGCGCGGCATGCGCGACCGGCTCGAACTCTTCGGCGGACGCCTGGAGCTCGCTTCGGCGCCGGGTCAGGGGACGCTCGTCTCGGCCACGGTGCCCCTCCACGAGGCGCCATGACGGGGACGGGAAGGATGACAGGGCGCGTGCGCGTGCTGCTCGCGGACGACCACACCCTCGTGCGCAAGGGGCTGGTGAGCCTGCTCCTCGAGAGCGGCGAGTGCGAGGTGGTGGCCGAGGCCGCGGACGGGCTCGAGGCCGTGGAAAAGGCACAGGCGAGCCGGCCGGACGTGGCGATCCTCGACCTCTCGATGCCCCGCCTGCCGGGCCTCGAGGCGGTGCGGCGCATCCACGAGGCACTGCCGCAGACCCGCGTGCTCGTGCTCACCGCCCACGAAGAGGAGGAGTACATCCTGCCCATCGTGCGCGCCGGCGCCTCCGGCTACCTGATCAAGGACAGCGCGGTAGCCGAGCTGCTGGCCGCCGTGCGCGCTCTCCACGCCGGCCACGGCTACTTCGGCCCCCAGGCCGCGAGGGTGCTCGCCGAGCAGTACCGGCATCCGGATCGCGCCACGGACGATCCCTACGGCCAGCTCACCCCCCGCGAGCGCGAGGTCTTCCACCTGGTGATCGAAGGCAAGACCACCAAGGAGACCGCGCGCGCGCTCGGGATCAGCGTCAAGACCGCCGACAACCACCGCTACCGCCTCATGGACAAGCTCGGGGTCCACAACACGGCTGAGCTGGTCCGCTACGCCGCCCGCCGCGGCCTGATCGGCTGAGGGATTTCCCTCAGGCTAGGCTGGGTGAAGCTCCCCCCGTCCGTTGAGTGCCTCTCCTCCTGCTGCCTGCCGGCCCGCCGGGATAGCGTGCCCATGGAACGGATCCGTGCCGGAGCCTGGGACCTGCACCATGCACACGCTGGGACAGCTTGGCTCCCCAGCAGCCAGTTGCAGATCAGCCTCATCAGGATGTCCCAGGTTCCGTAGCACGGACGCTCCCTCCTTGCCGCTGTTGGGGAACTTGCCCTCCCGGCGGCTCTTTTTTCGCCTGCCAGCTTCAGCGGGGGCGGGAGCGAGCCTGTTGCAGGCAGGCTTCGCGCAGCGCCTGCACGAGCCGCTCGTCCACCAACCCCCGCGGGTTGCCTTCGAAGACCAGCTTGTGGTCCTTGCGGAAGGCGTCGACCGCGTCCATTGCGGCAGCGTCGTAGAGGGCGAATTCCTTCATGTAGCTCTCGAAGGCCTGGCGCCGCTCGTCGAGCAGCTTCTGGAATCGCTCGGGGTCCGTGCGCTGGAGCGAAGGATCCGCCCGCACGATCGGCTCCGGCGGGAAGGCCGCCAAGTCCTTCCTCCAATACCCGAGGGCGTGGAGCATGCGCTTGAGCTCGACCACGTCGCGGCCCTGGACCTCGGAGAAGCTGCGGTAGCCGAGCCGCCGTTGGGTGGTCCAGTAGATCCGGCGCAGCTCCGCGACCGGATCCTCGTGCTCTCCGACATCGATCGAAACGCTCAGGTGATCGCCGCCGCGGCCGGGATCGTTCGGGTCCGCGACGCGCAGCGCCGCCGACTGGAAGAGTCCCCAGCGGCGGTCCCCCCCTTTCGCCTGCCCCGCTTCGAGCGCCAGGATCATCCGCTCGGCGAGCGGCATGCCGCTGCCCTCGGTGCTCTCGAAATGATCGGCCATCGCGTCGACGACCTCGCGCCCGACCAGGATGTTGCCCTGCACCGTGTAGTTGCGTCCCTGACGGCTCCCGGCCCAGTCGCCGTTCTCCTTGCCGGTGTGAGAGGCCGTCCGGCCCTGCATGTCGATCATGCCGAGCTGCCGGCGCTCGCGGCCCTTATCGTCGGAGAGGAGCCGCTGCATCGCCTCCTGCGGAGCCACTCCCTGCTCGAGCAGATCGAGCCCCTGGCGCCCATACTCGACGACCGTCCAGGCCTGCGTAGCGACCGCCCCGACCCCGGCGCGCACCCAGGGCACGGCGCGGCCGACGAACGGAACGCGGGTGGTGACGATCACGCCGGCCTCGCCTGTCTTCGGGTCGATGGCGCAAAGGGAAAAGGTGGCCCGCGCCGCGGGTGGAGCCGCGGCGAGGGCCAGCAGGAGCAGGAGGGTGACGCGCTGGAAAGTACGAGCCATGGATTCCTCCCTATGAGGTAGGGGTAGATTCTAAACCCCAAGGGAGTTCCCCCGGCTCTGCCGGGGTGGCAGTAGAAGTTTGACATTTCAGGGAGTGTCCATCGTGGAGACTTCCCCTCGTGAGCCGCCAAGCACACGAGAGGAGAGGAAA
>Ga0190265_10000578_pt1 | contig 25510 bp, 31 predicted proteins | sample Popmic124T_FD_133135 | JGI IMG/M metagenome (GOLD analysis project Ga0190265, IMG submission 133135) | Populus adjacent soil microbial communities from riparian zone of Indian Creek, Utah, USA - 124 T | ecosystem: Environmental > Terrestrial > Soil > Riparian zone | place: USA: Utah | collected...
TCACCCGCGCGTGGACCAGCTCCCCGGTCTTGCTCTCGACGCGGAGCTCGATCAGGCCGCCGTCGATCAGCACGCGCTCGCCGGGCTCCAGGTGCTCGAGGATGCCCTCCTCGACGGGCAGGTCGACCGGCGAGGTCTCCGGCCCGAGCGTGACGACCTCGTCGGGTTTCAGGTGGCGCGGCTCGTCGGCGATCCTGCCCAGCCGGTAGCGCGGGCCCATGAGGTCGAAGGCGACCGGGAGGTGGCAGCCCTCCTCGCCGGAGATCCGGCGCACGAGCTGGAGGGTCTTCCGGTGCTGCTCCTGGGTGCCGTGGGAGAGGTTGAAGCGGAAGAGGTCGGCGCCCGCTCGGACCAGGCCCCGCAGGACGCTCTCCTCCGCACTCGCCGGCCCCAGGGTGGCCATGATCTTCGCTCGTCGTTCCATGGGCGCAGAGTATATCGGGTCAGAAATTTTCCCGTGGTACCATTCCGTTCCCCAGGAACAGCGGCGGCCCGCCGCCATCCCATCGAGGTCTTCCATGTTCGACGGTCTGCAAAACAAGCTCCAGGAAGTCTTCCGCCAATTGAAGGGCGAGGGGACGATCACCCCCGAGACCCTGCAGGCGGCGCTGCGCCAGATCCGCCTGGCCCTGCTCGAAGCCGACGTGCACTTCCGCGTCGTCAAGCCGTTCATCGAGCGGGTGCGCGAGCGCGCCAGCGGCTCCGAGGTGCTGGAGAGCCTCTCCCCGGCGCAGCAGGTGGTCAAGATCGTGCGCGACGAGCTGGTGCTCCTCCTTGGCGAGGAGGGCGAAGAGCTGAAGCTCAACGGCCGCCCCGCGGTCATCATGCTCTGCGGCCTCCAGGGATCGGGCAAGACGACGACCGCCGGCAAGCTCGCCAAGCGCCTGAAGAAGCGCGGGCGTCACCCGCTGCTGGTGGCGGGCGACCTTCAGCGCGCCGCCGCCGTCGAGCAGTTGAAGCAGGTGGGCAAAGGGGTGGAGGTGCCGGTGCTCGAGCCGGAGCCGGGCGAGAAGGTGGCCGACCTCGGCACCCGCGCCCTCTCCGTCGCCCGCCAGCGCGGGCACGACGTGGTCATCATGGACACCGCCGGCCGCCTCCACGTGGACGAGGCGCTGATGGAGGAGATCCGCCAGCTCGCCGCGCGCATCGAGCCCGACGAGACGCTCTTCGTGGCCGACTCGATGACCGGCCAGGACGCGGTCAAGAGCGCCGAGCAGTTCTCGCAGTCCCTGGCGTTGACCGGCGTCATCCTGACCAAGCTGGACGGCGACTCGCGCGGCGGCGCCGCCCTCTCGATCCGCACCGTGGCGCGGGTGCCCATCCGCTTCGTCGGCACGGGCGAGAAGGCGGACGACCTCGACCTCTTCCATCCCGAGCGCATGGCCTCGCGGATGATCGGCATGGGCGACGTGCTCTCGCTGATCGAGAAGGCCGAGCGCGGCATGGACCAGGCCGAGACCGAGCGCCTGGCCAAGCGCATCGTCAGCCAGGAGTTCTCCCTGGAGGACCTGCGCGACCAGCTCCGGCAGCTCCGCAAGCTGGGGCCGCTCGCCTCGATCCTGGAGATGCTCCCCAAGGTGGGGCCCCTGAAGGGGCTCGACTCGTCGCAGGTCGACGAAGGGGGCCTGCGCCGCGTCGAGGCGATCATCAACTCGATGACCGTCCTGGAGCGCCAGCGGCCGGACGTGTTGAACGGCAGCCGCAAGAAGCGCATCGCCATGGGCTCCGGCACCACCGTCGCGGAGATCAACCGGCTGGTCAAGCAGTACCGCGAGATGAAGAAGATGATGAAGGGCGTCCAGGGCAAGTGGCTGCGCAAGGCCATGGGCGGCGCCGGCGCCCGCCCCGGCCTGCGGATGTAAAGCCTCTAGCCCTTCGCTTCTTCCTGCTTGGGGATGATCGAGATGCCGCCGTGGCGCTCCAGCACGGCGTGCTTGATCTGATCCAGCCGCTCCAGACCCTGCTGCCCCCGCGCCGCCTCCAGGATGTCCTTGGCGTCGACCGCCTCTTTATCCATCCGGTCCTCGTGGGGCTTGCCGTTTTCGAACAAGACCAGCGGCAGGCCTTCCATCAGCCTCGCGACGGTGCGCGAGCGCTCCTTCAGGTAGGAGAACCCCTGGTCCAGGGCGAACAGGGTGAGGACCAGCAGGAAGCAGTTGGTGATCGAGAAGTCCTCCCCCAGCAGGGCCTGCTGCGTGGTTTCGCTGATGATGAGCAGGAGCACGAAATCGAAGGTCGTCACCTGATCGAGGCTCCGCTTGCCGGTCAGGCGGAAGATGACGAGAAGGAACAGGTAGACTGCCGCGCCTCGTAGGACCGAATCCATCGGCGACCTCCTGGAATGGGTTGACGTCGGTTATGGGTAGACGAACTGGTCGAAGCGGAGCGACGGCCCACCCTCCAGGCCGACGCGGCCCGCGAGGCTGCCCACCTGCCGCGGTTTCAGGTAGAAGGTGACCGCGGTGGCATTGCCCGGCTCCACCAGGGGGAAGACGAAGACCGTACGGTCCGTGCCCGCCTCGACGCGGTCGGGCTCCGGCTGGACGCTCTCGATCTCGGCTCCCTCGAGATAGTCGCTGCCGAGCCAGACGCGGGCCTCGGAGCCCTGGGGCCGGTTGAGGCGGAGCCTCAGCTCGGCCGGGGCGTCCCGGCGGGTGAAACGGTTGTATTCGAGGGCGAGCGGGTCTCCGGAATCGCCCGCCCTGGCCTCGCTCAAAGGGCCGGGTCCGGCCAGGCCGGCGAGCGCCGCGAGCACGAGGAGCACCATCGCCGCACGGCCGGCGCGGCGCACGGCCCAGGCGCGTTTCTGATGCGCGAGATCCTGGTCGATCTGCAGATCCCCGATCCTTGGAACCTCGTCCATGGCGGCGTTCCTCCCGTGACAACTTCGGGAGGGGAGCTAAGCAAAAGGGTTGCCAGCCGAGCGGGAGAGACGCCCTTGGAAGGCTACTATGATCATGATAGAGTTCGTCACAATTAGTACGTGCTGTGCCGGCTGCCCCTCTATCGACAAGGGCAGCGAAAGGAGAGCCGATCGTGAGTGAAATCGAGAACCGTGGTTACGTCAATCCGGCGGTTTTGGTCTCGACCGACTGGGTCGCGGACCATATGAACGACCAGGACATCCGCCTCGTGGAGTCCAACGAGGACCCCCTGCTGTACAGCTCGGGACACATCCCCGGCGCCGTCGAAGTCGACTGGACGCGCGACCTGAACGACCCGGTCCGCCGCGACTACCTGGGGCGGGAGGGCTTCGAGGCCCTGATGCGGCGCATCGGCGCGACGAAGGACACCACCGTCGTCTTCTACGGCGACCGCAACAACTGGTGGGCCACCTACGCCTTCTGGGTCTTCCAGCTCTTCGGGCACGACAAGGCCAAGATCATGGACGGCGGCCGCATCAAGTGGGTCAACGAGGGGCGGCCGGTGACCCGCGACGCGGTCAGCTACCCGGCGAGCGACTACACGGCCGCCGACCGCGACGACGCCCGCATCCGCGCCTTCCGCGACGAGGTGCTGCGCCACGTCGAGTCGAACCGGCCGCTGATCGACGTGCGCAGCCCCGCCGAGTACACGGGCGAGCGCCTGCACATGCCCGAGTACCCGAACGAAGGGGCTCTGCGCGGCGGCCACATCCCGGGCGCGGCGAACATCCCGTGGGCCAGGGCGGTGCGCGAGGACGGCACCTTCAAGCCGGCGGACGAGCTGCGCGGCCTGTACGAGAAGGAGGCGGGCTTGAAGCCGGACGACGACGTCGTCGTCTACTGCCGCATCGGCGAACGCAGCAGCCACACCTGGTTCGTGCTCACCCACCTGCTGGGCTACAGCCAGGTGCGCAACTATGATGGGAGCTGGACGGAGTGGGGCAACCTGGTGGGCGTGCCCATCGAGCGCTGAGCCCGCACCGGTCGAGGAGATCATGGCAGCAGTACCCGAGAAGCTGAACGACACCCTGGAATCGCTCGACCTGATCGCGGATCGCAGCGAGCGCATCCAGACCCTGATCGACATCTCCAGCCGTTTCGAGGAGGTGCCGCCGCGGCTCGCGCGGCGGCCCTTCCCCGAGGAGAACAAGGTCCCGGCCTGCGAGTCGGAGGCCTACGTCTTCGGCGAGGTCCGCCCGGACGGCACCCTGGACTTCCACTTCGCCGTCGAGAACCCGCAGGGCATCTCCGCCAAGGCGATGGCCGTGCTGCTCGACACCCTCTCAGGCGCCCCGCCCGAGCAGGTCGCCGAGATCGACCAGGACATCGTCTACCGCGTCTTCGGCCGCGAGCTCTCCATGGGCAAATCCATGGGGCTCATGGGCATGGTCTCGATGGTGAAGAACATGGCGCGAAAGTTCGCGGAGTCCAGGGAAGGGCGGTAAAGGACCGCGAGGACGACCCTTGTCCTTCGGCGTTGGCTAACCGCCTGTACAGCTTTGCGACAAAAAGTACTTGACGACTGCCCGAGCCCGGGCGTAGAGTGAGCTTGATGAGTGAACCCCAGCCCGCGCGTCCCCGCCTGTTGCCTCCGCCCGCGCTCCACCTGCGGGCGATGGACAACCTCCGCTTCATCCGCGAGACCATGGAGGGCGCCGCCTACTTCACCGGCGTCTCGGGGATCGGCGAGATGGCGGTAGGGGTTACGGCGCTGGGGGCGGCGTACGTGGCTTCCCAGCAGAGCACTCCGGCGGCCTGGCTGCTGGTCTGGCTGGTCGAGGCGGTGATCGCCCTCGGGGTCACCACCGCCGCCATCGTCTGGAAGGCGCGGCGCTTCGAGATCGACCTCCTCTCGCGGCCGGGGCGCCAGTTCGCGCTCGGCCTGTTCCCGCCGCTCATCGCGGGCGCCCTGCTCACCCCGGTGCTCCTGCGGGCGGGCCTGTTCGACGCTCTGCCGGGGGTCTGGCTCCTGCTCTACGGCACCGGGGTCGTGACCGGCGGGGCCTTCTCGGTGCGCACGGTGCCGGTGATGGGGCTCGCCTTCATGGGTGTGGGCGCGGCCGCCCTGATCGCTCCGGCGCCCTGGAGCGACGGCCTGATGGCGGCCGGGTTCGGCGGCCTGCACCTCCTCTTCGGCGCCGTCATCACCTGGAGGCACGGTGGCTAAGGCGTTGCAGCACCAGGACGGCGGCACCGCCGGAGCGGAGGGGACCGGTATGACGACCCCCGGCGAAGCGCAGAGCACGGCGCTCGACCTCGACCGTGTCATCCACGAGAGGATGCGCCTGGGGATCGTGAGCGCCCTGGCTGTCAACGCGCACCTGAGCTTCAACGATCTCAAGAAGCTCCTGAAGACGACGGACGGCAACCTGAGCGTCCACGCCCGGAAGCTGGAAGAGGCCGGGTACATCACCTGCGAGAAGTTCTTCGAAGGCCGCGTACCGAAGACCGAGTTTCGCCTCACCCCGCCCGGCCGGCGGGCCCTGGAAGACTATCTCGACCACATGGAAGCGATCATCCACGCCACCCGAGAGGCGTGAGAGGGCGCGCGTCCGTGCCTGAAAGCTTTGTGGAACAAAGTTATTTGTAGAGGAGGGATTGTCTTGAACCATCGAACGTTGGTCCCCGCCGCTGCGCTCCACGTGGCGATCATCATGGACGGCAACGGCCGCTGGGCAACCGCCCGGGGCCGCTCCCGCACGGCCGGCCACGTCGCCGGGGTGGAAGCGGTGCGCCGCGCGGTCGAGGGAGCGGCGGACCTGGGGGTCGGCACGCTGACCCTCTTCGCCTTCTCGTCCGACAACTGGCGGCGTCCGGACCAGGAGGTCCGCGCGCTGATGCGCCTCTTCCGCAGCTACCTGCGGGCCGAGGCCGCCAAGTGCGCCAAGAACGGCATCCGCATCTCGGTCATCGGCCGCCGGGACCGCCTCACCCCGGGCCTGCTGGCGGAGATCGAAAGGGCCGAAGCGGTGACCGCGGGGGCCAGCCGCTTCCACCTCCGCATCGCCGTCGACTACTCCGCGCGCGACGCCATCCTCCGCGCCGCAAGCCGCCTGCACGACCAGGCCGACCTCTCCCGGGAGGCCTTCGCCCGCCTCCTGGCCGAGCCGCCGCACGAGGGCGCCCCGGTGCCGGACGTCGACCTGCTCATCCGCACCGGCGGCGAGCAGCGCCTCTCGGACTTCCTCCTCTGGGAGTGCGCCTACGCCGAGCTCGTCTTCCTGGACCGCATGTGGCCGGACTTCACCGCCGCCGACCTCGCCGCCGCCGTCCGCGAGTTCCACCGCCGCGAGCGGAGGTTCGGCACGGTGCCGGCGGCGGCGCCTCTACGAACGGCCTACCTCAAAGATTCCGCGCCAGCAAATCCGCTACCGCCCGGTTGAAGCGCACCGGGTCCGGGAGCTCGGCGCCTTCGGCGATCAGGCCGTAGCCGAAGAGCAGTTGGGCGTAGTCGTCGAGGATCGAGTCGGTCGGGTTCTGGTCGAAGCGCTCCTTCATGCGGGTCAGGATGTCGTGCTTCGGGTTCAGCTCGAGGATGCGGCGCTGCTTGGGGCCGCCGCCCTTGCCCTTCTGGAGGAGCTTTTCGAGCTGCGGGCTGTAGTCGTGCTCGGCGCCCACCAGGCAGACGGGGGAGGCGGTCAGGCGGTTGGTGAGGCGGACCTGCTTGACGTGCTCGTCGAGCTTCTTCTGGAGCGCCTCGAGCAGGGGCTTCAGCTCCTCCTCCTTGACCTTCAGGTCCTCCTCGGTCTGCTTCTTCTCCTCGTCGCTGCCGAGCGAGATCGTCCCCTTGCCGACCGACTTCAGGCGCTTGCCGCCGTACTCGTTGAGCGACTGGGTGAGCAGCTCGTCGACCGTGTCGACCAGGTAGAGCACTTCGTAGCCCTTCTCCTTGAAGGTCTCGAGGTGCGGCGAGTTCTCCACCTGCGAGCGGCTCTCGCCGGTCAGGTAGTAGATCTCGTTCTGGCCCTCCTTCATGCGCAGGACGTACTCCTTGAGCGTGGTGTGCTTCTCGGGGTCGGCGGACGACTGGAAGATCAGCAGCTCCAGGAGCCGCTCCTTGTTCTCGTAGTCGGAGCTGAGCCCCTCCTTGATGGCGCGGCCGAACTCCTTCCAGAAGTTGAGGTAGGTCTCCGGCTCCTTCTCGCGCATCTCCTCGAAGCTGTCGAGCAGCTTCCGGGTGAGGCCCTTGCGGATCAGGGTGATGAAGCGGTCCTGCTGCAGCATCTCGCGCGACACGTTCAACTGCAGGTCCGGCGAATCGACCACGCCGCGCACGAAGCGCAGGTAGTGGGGGAGCAGGTCCTCGCACTTCTCCATGATCTGGATGCGTTTCACATAGAGCTGCAGGCCGGGCTTCGAGGCGACGTAATAGAGGTCGTACGGCGCCTGCGAGGGCAGGAAGAGGAGCGCCTGGTACTCGATGCGCCCCTCGGCCCGGTACGGGATCACCTTGAGCGGCTCGGTCCAGTCGTGCGAGATGTGGCGGTAGAACTCCTTGTACTCGTCCGGAGTGACCTCGGACTGTGGCCGGGTCCAGATCGGCTTCATGGAGTTCAAGACCTTCTCCTCCATGGGCATCACCGGCTTCTCGCCCGTCTCCTTCTCCTTGGCGAGGTCCTCGATCTCGGGGTCCTTCTCGGCCTTGAGGACGATCGGGTAGGAGACGAAGTCCGAATAGCGCCGCACGATGCGGCTGATCACCCAGCGGTCCGAGAAGTCGTCGACGCCGTTGTCCTTGTCCTCGGGCTTCAGGTGGAGGGTGATCGAGGTGCCGCGGCCTTCCTTCTCGGCCTCTTCGATGGTGTAGGTGCCGTCGCCGGTCGACTCCCAGCGGGTGGCGGTCGCCTCACCGGCCCGGCGGGTCACCAGCTCGACGCGCTCGGCGGCCATGAACGAGGAGTAGAAGCCGACGCCGAACTGGCCGATCATCTCGGCGATCTGCTGTTGCGACTCGCCCTTCTTCAGCCGCTCGACGAGCTCGCGGGTGCCCGATTTGGCAATCGTGCCGATGTTATTGATCACCTCGTCGCGGCTCATCCCGATGCCGTTGTCGTGGATGGTCAGGGTGCGCGCGTTGCGGTCTGCTTCGATGCGGATCTTCAGCTCGTCGTCCCCTTCGAGCAGCTCCGAACGGGTCAGCGCCTCGAACCGGAGGCGGTCGATCGCATCCGAAGCGTTCGAAATCAGCTCGCGAAGGAAGATCTCCTTGTTCGAGTAGAGCGAATGGATCATCAGGTCGAGAAGCTGACGCGTCTCCGCCTGGAACTGCATCGTCTCGACGGTCGTCGTAGTCATGAACGGTCCTCCTGTCTTCGCGTGGAATCCCCAAGGGCTCGCCCCATCGGGGTCGCCTTGAGTGGAACCCTGAATTTTAGTGGCAGACGGCAAATCTTTCAACGGGTGGGTTCAAGTAAGATCCTGGCGAACGAGGAGGGTACGCGATGGCCTGGGGAAAGAAAGAGAGCGGCGGCGGCTGTTTGGCCCGGCTGGCCCTGGTGGTGGCGATCCTGGCGCTGATCCTCGCCTGGGTCGCCTACCGGCGGACCGGCGGAGAGATCGGCGGGCTCTTCAAGGACCTGACGGAGAGTGCCACGGCCCAGGTGCGCGGCACCGTGGAGGAGGGCTCGGGGGCGGCGGGACGGCAGGCCGACCTGGCGCGGGCCCGGGTGCGGCTCCTGGGCAGGAAGGCCGAGGTCGAGACCGACCGCAACCTCCAGCAGGTGCGCGACGACGTGGCGCGGGTGCGCGAAGACCTGGAGCGCGCCTACGAGGGGGCCGGAGCGGAGGCGAAGAGGCATTGGCGCGATCTGGACGGCGAGCTCGGCAAGCTCGAAGGCCAGCTCCGCGAGGGCAGCGCCAAGGCGAAGGGCACGCTCGACGGGGTGATCGAGAAGCTCCGCGGCGAGGAGAAGGACGGCGGAGATGGCGCCGATCGCTGATCCGATCGTCCAGGCGGACGAGGTGATTCAAGATGCGTCGCCCGCTCTATGGGCGGCGCTCTCGCCGCTCGGGCGCCGGGCGCGGCAGCCGGCCAGCTTCCTGCCGCTCCAGACCGCCGAGGCCAAGGGTAAGCCATTCAACGCCACCATCGGGCAGATCACCGACGGCCGCGGCGACGCCGTGCCACTGCCGTCCATGGCAGCCGGCCTGTCCGGGCTCACCTCGGCCGAGCGGAGCCAGGCGTTCCTCTACTCGCCGGTCGAGGGGCTTGCCGAGCTGCGCCGCCGCTGGCGCGAATGGCAGCGCCGGGGGCAGCCCGACGACCGCCCGTCGTCCCTGCCGCTGGTGACCTGCGGCACGGCCCACGCCCGCAGCCTGGCCTTCGACCTGTTCGTCACCGAGGGCCGGACGGTGGCGCTCCCCGCGCCCGGCCGGCCGGGCGATCTGGACCTCCTCCTGCAGAGGATCGGCGCGCGGCTTTGCGAGGTGCATCTCCACGACGGCCACTTCGATCCCACCGCCCTGGTCAGGGCGCTCCTGGGCCTTCCGGACAGCGAGCCCGGTCTCGGGCTGCTGGAATTTCCGCGGGAGGGAACCGGCTACCTGCCGACCGGCAAGGAGCGCTCGGCGCTGCGTCATGCCTTGATCGAAGCCGCCGACCATCGTCCCCTGGTGGTGCTGGTCGACGACACCTGGGAGGTGCCGACCCTGCCGAGCCCATCCCTCTTCTGGGGGCTGATCGGCCGCCATGAGAACCTGGTTCCCGTCAAGGTGGACGGCGCCGACGGCCACTTCGGCTTCCCCGGCGGCCGCGTCGGCTTCCTCACCTTCCCCTTCGATCCGGGAACCGGCATCGCCAAGGCGCTCGAGAGCAAGCTCAAGATGATCCTCCGCGCCGAGGTGGGCTCGCCCTCAGCGGCGGCGCAGACGGTGCTGCTGGCGGCTCTACCGCAGCCAGTCCTCTAGCTGCACCCGCTCGTCCGTCGAGGCGTCGCGGTACTTGACGATCACCGGGGTGTAGAGCGAGAGACCCCACTCCTTGCCGGCGCCGCGGGTGACTGCCCGGGCTCCGGGGACGACCACGGCTCCCTCGGGGATCACCAGCGGCTGGTCTCCCTCGGAGCGGTGGATGGTCTCCCGGATGAGATCGTAGACCGGGGTGGAGCGGGTGAGGATGGTGCCGGCGCCGAGGACGGCGCGGGCCTTGACGACCGTTCCCTCGTAGACGCCGCAGTTGCCGCCCACCAGGACGTCGTCCTCGACGACGACCGGCGAGGCTCCCACCGGCTCCAGCACGCCGCCGAGCTGGGCGGCGGCGGAGAGGTGGACGCGCTGGCCGACCTGGGCGCAACTCCCCACGAGCGCGTGGGAGTCGATCAGCGAGCCGTCTCCCACCCAGGCGCCGACGTTGACGTACATCGGCGGCATGCAGATGACCCCCTTGCCCAGATAGGCGCCGTCGCGGACCGACGAGCCCCCGGGCACGATGCGGACGCCGGACCCCAGGTCTAGGGAACGGGGCGGGTAGGTCGATTTATCGAAGAACGGCAGGACCCCGCCGGGCGGGTCGCCCACTGTCATGTCGACGATCTTTCCCATGCGGAAGCCGGCGAGGATCCCCTGCTTGACCCAGGGATTCACCCGCCAGCCGGTGGGGGAGGCGGAGTCTGGCTCCGCCGCCCGGGCCTCGCCGCGGTTCAGGGCCTCTTTGAAGCAGTCGAACAGGGCGCGGTGCTCGGGGCCGTACTCGGCCGGGGGCGCGGCGTAGAGCCGTTCGATCTCCGGCCGCAGGGCGTCAGCCGACAAGCGCCGCCTCCCCGCTCTCCACCACCTCGGGGATCAGCCCGAGGTCGAGCAGAACTTTCTCGATCTTCGCAAGGCTTTCCGGTTTGGGCGGCACGGCCGGCAGGCGGTAGACCGGTTCCAGGAGGTTCATCAGGGCCATGGCCGCCTTGACCGGGCCGGGGTTGGACTCGACGAAGTTGATCTCCATGAGGCCGTGCAGCCGCCGCTGCATCTCGCGGGCGCCGGGGAAATCGCCCTCGAGGCAGAGGGAGGTGAGCCGCGCCATGGCGAACGGCACCTCGTTCGAGACGACCGAGATGACGCCGACGCCGCCCAGGGCGATCACCGGGAGGGTGACCGCGTCGTCGCCTGACAGCACGGCGAAGTCGTCGGGCACCACCTGGAAGATCGCCGTCATCTGGGAGATGTTGCCCGAGGCCTCCTTGACGCCGACGACGGTGTCGATCTGCGCCAGGCGCGCCAGGGTGGCGGGCTCGACGTTGACCCCTGTGCGGCCCGGGACGTTGTAGACGATGATCGGCAGCCGGCTCGCCTGGGAGACCGCCGCGTAGTGCGCCACGAGCCCCTCGGGAGTCGGCTTGTTGTAGTAGGGGGTGACGACGAGCAGGCCGTCCGCGCCCAGGGCTTCGAGGTCGCGGGCGAGCGCCACGACCTTGGCGGTGTCGTTGCCGCCCGCGCCGGCGAGCACGGGCACCTTGCCCTTGGCCTCCTCGAGCGTGATCGCGACCACCTGCAGGTGCTCCTCGCGGGAGAGGGTCGGGGTCTCGCCAGTGGTGCCGCAGGGGACGAGGAAGTGGATGCCCGCCTCGATCTGCCGGCGCACGAGGCGGCGCAGGCAGTCTTCGTCGATCGACAGGTCTGAGCGGAAAGGGGTGACCAGAGCGGTGCCGCAACCTTGAAACATGGACGTTTCTCTTTCTAGAGTTTGACGATTTCTTCCCAGACCCGGCTGAACTCGTGGCAGCCCTGCCGGCCGAGCACCCAGCGAGCGGCGCGCAGCGCGCCGTGCGCAAAGCCGTTGCGGTTGCGCGCCCGATGCTCCAGGGTGATGGTATCAGCCTCGGAGTCGAAGCCGACCTGGTGTGTGCCGGGGACCGACCCGGCCCGGGTGCTGGCGACGTCGAGCGGGCGCTGGTAGCCGGCCTCCTCCATCACCTTCTTGATCTGGAGCAGGGTGCCGGACGGGGAGTCCTTCTTCATCTTGTGGTGGATCTCGTAGAGCCATCCGTCATAGCCGGCCTCGTCGGCAAGCAGGACGGCCGCCGCCTGGGCCAGCCGGTAGAAGACCTGCACACCCACCGAGAAGTTGGCGCCGTAGACGAGCCCGGCTCCGTGCCGGTCGACGGCCTCGCACACCCGCGGCAGGTGCTCACCCCAGCCCGTGGTGCCCACCACCATGGCGACTCCCAGGGGCGCCAGCCGCTCGACGTTGCCGGGTACGGCTGCCGGAACGGAAAAGTCGATCGCCACGTCGACGCCGCTGAAGCGCTCGGCGTCGATCCCCTGGCCTTCGAGGTTGCTGCAGCCGTCCAGCTTGAGGACGACCTCGAAGCCGTGGTCGGGGGCGAGCTGCTCGACGAGCCGCCCCATCTTGCCGTAGCCGACGAGAGCCAGACGGTTCACTGGACCACCTCCTCCGGACCCCCGGGCAGCAACCTCGCGTGGAGGTCCGCGATGATCCCGGGAAGCCTCTCCTCCAAGACGGTGAAGCGGACGCACGGCGACGACACCCCGGCGAGGACGAGCCGGGGATCGAGCTCGCCGGCGGCGGCCAGGGTGCGCTCGACCAGCTCCGGGCTGGCCGCGAGGTCGTCCGAGACGATCGAGACCACCAGCCCGCCTTCTTCGATGTTGAGCACCCCGAGGTCGTCCAAGGCAAGGCGGATCTCGGCCAGCCGGTCGGAGTGGTGGAGGGCGAGGGTCGCCGAGCGTTCGTCGCCCGCGAGCAGCAACAGCTCCGGCCGGAATCGCTCGCAGACCGCGAGCACCCCGGGCAGGAAGCCGTCTGCCGCCGCCCCCTGGCGAGCGCGGAGACTGAGCAGATGGTCGTTGGCCCGGCAGGCGATCGATTTCACGGTCGCCGGGGCGTCTGGATCGCGCCGGCCGATCAGGGTGCCTTCGGACTCGACGTGCCGCGAGTTGAGGATGCGGATGGGGACGTCCGCCCGGCCGGCTGGCCCCAGGGTTCCGAAGTGCGGCTTCTTGGCGCCGGAGCAGGCGAGCTCCAGGGCTTCGCCGAAAGAGAGGGTGCGCACCCGCCGCGCTTGCGGGTAGACCCTGGGATCGGCGGTCAGGATGCCGTCGACGTCGGTCCAGATCAGGATCTCCTCGGCGCCGAGGGCGGCGCCCACGATGGCGGCCGAGAAGTCCGACCCCTCCTTGCCCAGCGTGGTGACCACTCCGGAAGGGGTGGCCCCGACGTAGCCGCCGAGTACCGCCACCTTGCCGGCTGCGAGGAGCGGCAGGAGGGCGTCGCGCAGACGGGCGTCGGTCGGCCCGTAGAGCGGCTGGGCGCGGGTGAACTCGTGGTCGGTCACGATCACCCGCCGGCAGTCGATCCAGGCGGAGTCCACCCCGGCGTGGGTGAGGGCCGAGGAGAGGATGGCCGAGGCGAGCAGCTCGCCGTAGGAGGCCACCGCGTCGGCCGCGCGGGGGGTGAGCGCACGGGTGGCGGCCAGCTCGTCCAGGTGGACCCGCAACTCGCCGAACCAGGGATCGAGCATGGCGTCGAGCCTCGCCCGTCCGCCGGGAGGCACCACGCCATAGGCCTCCCGGCGGTGGTACTCGACCAACTCGTCGAAGATGGCGAGCGCCGTCTCGAGATCGCCGGACGCCGCGGCCTCGGCGCTCTCCAGCAGGCGCCGGGTCGTCTTCGCCATGGCGGACACCACGATCACCGGCCTGCGGTCCTGGTATCCGCGCACGATCCCCGCCACCCGCTCGATTGACGCCGCGCAGTCGACCGAGCTGCCCCCGATCTTCATCACGATCATGGTTCGAGGAGGCCCTCGCTCTTCATCAGCTCGGCGTTCAACACCGCCGCTCCGGCGGCTCCGCGCAGCACGTTGTGGGAGAGCGCCACGAACTTGTAGTCGAGAACGGCGCACTCGCGGACCCGCCCCACCGCGGTCGCCATGCCCCGTTCGAGGCCGGCGTCCTTGCGGGTCTGCGGGCGGTCCGGAGCCTCCATCAAGTGGATCGGCCGCTTCGGGGCGGAGGGGAGCCCGCGCTCCTGGGGCAAGCCTGAGAAGGACCGCAGCGCTTCCAGGATCTCGTCCAAGCCGGGCCGCTCCTCGAGTTCGACGCTCGCCGTGATCATGTGGCCGTCGATCGCCGGCACCCGGTTGCAATTCGCGCTGACGGCGACCGGCAGGGGGGTGACCCTGCCGATTTCGAGAGTGCCGAGGATCTTCGCGGTCTCGGTCTCGACCTTCCTCTCTTCGTCCCCTCCGATGTAGGGGATGACGTTGCCGAGGATGTCGAGCGAGGCCACCCCGGGGTAGCCGGCGCCGGAGACCGCCTGAAAGGTGGTGACGATCACCCGCTTGAGGCCGAAGCGCCGCAGCGGGGCGAGCGGCATCACGAGCACGACCGCGGCGCAGTTCGGGTTGGTCACCACCGCGCCGCTCCACCCGCGCTCCCGCCGCTGGGCCGGAAGGAGGCCGAGATGGTCCGGGTTGATCTCCGGCACCAGGAGAGGGACGTCCGAAGCCATGCGGAAGTGGCTGGAGTTCGAGACCACGATGTGGCCGGCCGCCGCGAAGTCGCGCTCGATCTCGCCCGCCTGGCCCGAAGCCATGGAGGAGAAGACCAGCCGCGGGCCCCGGCCGGGCACGCACTCCTCGACCACGCGCTCCGCCGCCTCGGTCGGTGGAGCCCCTTCGAGCTGCCACGAGGTGGCCTCCCCGTAGCGCTTGCCGGCGCTCCTGTCGCTAGCGGCGAGCCAGGTCGCCGTAAACCAGGGATGATTCTCGAACAGTTGAATGAAGCGCTGACCCACCGTGCCGGTGGCGCCCAGGATGCCGACCTCGATCTTCTTGTCCATGTCCGTCCCTTCGGCTACCGCTCCCAAAGACGGTGAGCGGCCTCCTTATAGAGGTGCACCGCGGCCACCAGATCGGCCTTCGCGACCCGCTCGTCGGGTGTGTGGGCGACGTGGATGCTGCCCGGGCCCAGCAGAAAGGGCTCGCCCCAGCTCCCCAGGCGGGGGATGTCGGTCGTGTACTTGACCACGGTCGTGTCGAATCCGGGGAGGGACCCCAGGTGAATGGCCGGGGCTTCGCGGATCTCGGCGACCCGGACGCCGAGAACGGACTCAAGGGCCGCGACGAGGTCCCGCCGCAGCCCGGCCGCATCGCCCACGGTGCGCACCAGCACCTCGGCCCGTGCCGCGTCGGCCACCACGTTCGAGGCCCTGCCGCCGGAGAGGGTGCCGACGTTGACCGTCGTCTCGCCGAGGACCGGGTCGCCGGGGAGGGGCACCTCGCGGAGCCGCACCAAGGCGTCCACGAGCCGGTCGATGGCGGACTCTCCCAGCTCCGGATAGGCCGAGTGGGCCGCTCTGCCCGCCGCCTCGACGACGAGATAGAGAGTCCCCTTGGAGCCCAGGGCCAGCCGGTTCTCCGTCGGCTCGCCGTTGATCAGATAACGCGACCCGCGGGCTTGGCTGTTCGCTACCCGGGCGCCGATGCTGTCCGTCTCCTCGCCGACGACGAGGAGCAGGCCGAACCCGCGCCGCCCCTCGGCGAGCAGCTCCTCGACGGCCCGGACCATCGCGGCGATCCCCCCCTTGGTGTCGCAAGCCCCCCGGCCGCGGATGTGCTCGCCGTCTTCCGAAGAGGGGATGAAGGGCGGAACGGTGTCCATGTGGGTCGAGAAGACGACGGCAGGCGTTCCCCACGAGGCGAAGACGTTGAACCGGTCCCCCTGGACCGGCATCCGCTCGACCGTGCCCGCCGTCCGCTGCGCGAGGACCCGCAGGCGCTCGAAAAGGAAGTCGCCGACCTCCCGCTCGCGCCCCGTCGTCGAGTCGATGTCGATCAGCGCGCGCGTGAGCTCGAAGAGGTCCATGGGCGCACGGAGACTAGTCCCCGCGCCCGAGGGCGTCAATGGGTGGGCGAGTCAGGACACGGGTCGGTTGACGCGGACGACCCTGCCAGCGAGCGGGCCCTCGGCCTCCAGGGCCGTATGGATGCGTCGAGCCTGACCGATGAAGTCTCGGTCGTAGGTGCACAGGATGAGCCCCGGATGACTGGGATCGGCAACATGCAGCCGAAAGAAGTCCCTTCGATTCAGCGTGACCAGGGCTCGGCCGTCCTCAATGGCGAACGCGAAGACTTCCCCGTCGGGGATGGATTGCCCGCTGCGGCCTGCGTCCGCGGTCGTCAAGACATCGTGCCCCAGGCGGCGGAGCTCTTGAACGACCGGTAGGGGAAAGTTCTCGTTCGTATAGAGGCGAGCCATCAGGCGGCTTCGTTCTCTTCGATCTGACGCTCGATTTCCTCGCGGTGGGCACGGTAGTAGGCCCAGGCGTTGGCCAGATCCTCCGCCCGCAGGGAGGGATAGGCGCGCAGGATCTCCGCCTCGCTGGTCCCCAGGCGCCTAGCCTGAGCCAGCACCCAGACGGGGATGCGGGTGCGGACGATGCAGGGATCGCCGCCGCACACTTCCGGGTTGCTCTCGATCCCCGGAAAAGCGTCGCCGAGATCCTGGACTACCCATCGGAGGAGTTGGGATTTCTCCGCTCGGGTCATCTCGGAGAGGAGCTGCTCGGCTTCTTGAAGCTTGTTCATCAAAATGACTCTCCAGGGCAATGATACTCCTCCTCTAACCTCTGGAGGGCGAGTCGGATAAGATACGCGGCCATGATCCAAATCGATCTCAAGGGCAAGCGTGGGCTGGTGATGGGTGTTTCCAACGGGCGCAGCCTGGGCTGGGCGATTGCCGAGCGGCTGCACGAGGCGGGGGCGGAGCTCGCCTTCAGCTATCAGGGCGAGCGGTTGAAGCAGGACCTGGAGAAGCTCACCGCCACCTGGGAGGGCACCCGGCTCTCCCAGTGCGACGTCACCCGGGACGAGGAGCTGAAAGAGACCTTCGCCGGCTTGAAGGAGGCTTGGGGCAGCCTGGACTTCGTCGTCCACTCGATCGGCTTCGCGCCGCGCGCGGCGATGGACGGACGGTTCATCGACACCACCCGGGAGGACTGGGCGACGGCGCTCGACATCTCGGCCTACTCGCTGGTCGCGGTGGCGCGCGAGGCCGAGCCCCTGCTCAACGCGGGGGGCGGCATCATCACCCTTACCTACTATGCCGCCGAGAAGGTGGTGCCCAAGTACAACGTGATGGGCATTGCCAAGAGCGCCCTGGAGGCGAGCGTCCGCTACCTGGCCTACGAGATGGGCAAGAAGGGTGTGCGGGTCAACGCGGTGTCGGCCGGGCCGGTACGGACGGTCGCGGCGCGGAGCATCCCGGGCTTCATGAAGATGTACAACCGGGTGGCCGGCATCGCTCCGCTCGGACGCAACGTCACCCATGAGGAGGTCGGCAACCTCGGCCTTTTCCTCCTCTCGCCGCTGGCGGGGGGGATCACCGGCGAGACCGTCTACGTGGACGCCGGCTACAACATCATGGGCATGGAGCTGGGGGACGATTAGCGGGCTGTCAGCCCTGCGGATCGATGCCGCACCCGTTCGGCGCGGCCAGATGCCTGATCATCGATGTCTCTCCCAAGGTATTTCGAATTCACTGTTCGATCTCAGCGTCAAATTATACAGTGCCGCGAGACGGCCAAAGCGGGGCAAAGATGTGGAAGGCGATTTTCGAGACCGGATTGAGTAACGAGAGGGCGTGGGCTTGCAGGCGCTGATCCTGGCCGGCGGCAGCGGCACGCGGTTCTGGCCCCTCTCCCGCAAGCGGCGCCCCAAGCAGCTTCTGGCCCTGGAGGGGGAGCGCAGCCTGCTGCGCGACACCGTGGAGCGGCTGCACCCCGTAATTCCGCCGGAAGGGGTCTGGGTGTGCACCACCGAGGCGCTGGCGGAGGACATCCGCCGCGAGCTTCCCGAGGTGCCTGCCGAGCAGATCCTCTGTGAGCCCGAAGGGCGGAACACGGCCCCGGCGATCGGCTGGTCCGTGCACTCTATGCCTCTCGCCGCTCGCCAAGGCGTGGTGGCGGTGCTGCCGGCCGACCACCGGGTAGGCGACCCCGCCGCCTTCCGTGCCACCCTGGAGCGGGCGGAGCGGGTGGTCGACCGGGAGGACGCGGTGATGACGCTGGGAGTGATCCCCCACCGGCCGGAAACCGGCTACGGCTACCTGGAGTTGGAGCCCGGGGAAGGGCCGGAGGGGCTGCGCCGCGTCCGCCGTTTCGTCGAGAAGCCTTCGCCGGAGAACGCGGCCCGTTTCCTGGCCGCCGGCAACTACCTGTGGAACGCCGGCATCTTCCTCTTCCGCGGCAACACCTTCCTCGACATCCTCGGCCGTCTGGTGCCCGAGCTGGCTCAAGGCCTGGAGGAGATCGCCGCCGCCCCGGAGCGGCGGCGCGATCTGTACGGCCGGCTGCCCGCCGAATCGGTCGACTACGCGGTGATGGAGAAGCTCGACGGCATCTCGGCCCTGCCGCTCGACTGCGGCTGGAGCGACCTCGGTTCCTGGGAGGCGCTCGACGAGGTGCTGCCGCGGGACGCCGCGGGCAACTCCTGCCGCGGCGACGTGCTGGCGGTCGACGCCGGCGGCAACCTGCTCTTCGCCGACGCCGGCACGATCGCCGTGCTGGGCGTTCAGGGCCTGGTCGTGGTGCGCACGGGCGACGCGGTGCTGGTCCTTCCCAAGGAGCGGTCCCAGGAGGTCAAGAAGATCATCAACGAGCTGGCTGCCCGGCGCCGCGAGGACCTGCTGTGATCCAGCCGGCCGTCGTCTCCACCGCGGTCGGCGACCGTGGGCTCGCCGACCTTCCCATGCCTCTGCCGCTCGACTCCCTGGTGTCGGGTGCGGGAGAATGGGAGGTCGAGATCGGCTTCGGCAAGGGCCGCTACCTGCTGCGCCGCTGCGAGGAGGACCCCGGCAACCGCTTCCTCGGCCTGGAGATCGCGGGCGAGTACCATGGCATCTTCGTCGACCGGGCCCGCCGCAGGGGGCTCGCCAACTGGGTCGCTCTGCGCGGCGACGCCCTCTACTTCCTCTCCTCGGTGCTGCCCGCGGGCTTCGCGGCGGCCGTCCACGTCTACTTCCCGGACCCCTGGCCGAAGAGCCGGCACCACAAGCGCCGGCTCTTCGATCCCGAGACGGTGGACCTGGTGCTCCGGCTGCTGAAGCCCGGCGGGCGGCTGCTCTTCGCCACCGACTTCCTGGAGTACGGCGCGCTGGTGCTGGAGCTGCTGGAGGGCCATCCCGGCCTCGCGATCACCCGCCGCGACCGCCAGTGGGACGAGGGGCCGCGCACCAACTACGAAGCCAAGTACATCGTCGAGGGGCGCCCCATTGTGCGCGCCGAGGGCACCCTCGAGGGAGAGCCGGCGCTCCACCCCCGCGGCACGGACGCCGTGCTGGCTGCCACCTGGCGGGAGGAAGACTGAGATGGCTGAAGAAGAGACCCCACCGCCCGTCCGCATGAGCTGGGGCTACCGGCTGTGGATCCTGGTCACCCTGCTGAGCGGCCCCGCCTACGTGCTCTGGATGACCGGAGTCGAGGGGCGGCGGATCTGGGTGATCCTGGGGATCATCCTGCTCATTGCAGCTTTCGCCGGCCTCGCTCACCGCTTGATGGGGATGACCCGAAGGTAGGCTTTCCCCCACGGTGGTATCCTTCCCGCGGGGAGCCGCCGACTTGTTCAAACGCCTGTCCTACCTCTGGCCGTACCTTCGACCCCACAAGCGCAAGCTCGCCCTGGGGCTGTCGGCGATCCTCGCCTCGGTGTCGGTGGCCCTGTTGAGCCCCCTGCTGGTGGGCCGCGGGATCGACGCCCTACGCCATCAGGTCTCGCGCGAGACGCTGCTCGGCTACGGCGGCCTGATCGTCGGCATCGCGCTGGTCCAGGGGGTGTTCAGCTACTTCCAGCGGATGATCCTGGTGTCGATGAGCCGCGACATCGAGTTCGAGCTGCGCAACGAGTACTTTGCCGCGCTCGAGAGCCAGCCGCCGGCGTTCTTCCAGGAGCACTCGACCGGCGACCTGATGGCCCGCGCCACCAAGGACATGGAAGCGGTGCGGATGCTCTGCGGCCCGGCCATCATGTACGGCACCAGCACGTTCTTCACCGCCGTCGGCGCGCTGCTCTTCATGCTGCGGATCAACGGCGTGCTGACGCTCCTCGCCCTCTTCACCATGCCGCTGGTGGCGCTGACTACCAACCTGTTCGGGCGCCGCATCCACAACCTCTTCACCGAGGTCCAGGAGAAGTTCTCCGACGTCACCACCCGGGTGCAGGAGAACATCGCCGGCGTGCGGGTGGTGCGCGCCTACGCCCGGGAGGAGCGCGAGGAGACCGACCTGCGGCGGATCAACCTCAACTACCTCGAGGGCAACCGGCGGCTGATCGGCTGGACGGTCGCCTTCCACCCGCTGCTCCAGGCCCTGGTCGGGCTCGGCCTCGTCGCCGCGCTCTGGTATGGGGGCCTGCAGGTGATCCGCGGCAACATCACGGTGGGCGAGTTCGTCACCTTCCAGCTCTTCCTCAACAAGCTCATCTGGCCGATGATCGCGCTCGGCTGGGTGATCAACCTGGCGCAGCGGGGCACCGCCTCGCTGACCCGCATCCGCAACATCCTGAACGCCGTGCCTGCCATCCGGGACGAGGCGCCGCTGGCCGACCCCGGCGAGATCCGGGGTGCCCTCCGCTTCCAGAACCTGACCTTCGCCTACCGGGAAGGGGCGGACCCGGTGCTGTCCCAGGTGGACTTCGAGGTTCCTGCGGGGGCGACGGTGGCCCTGGTCGGCCGCACCGGCTCGGGCAAGAGCACCCTGCTCTCCCTCATCCCCCGGCTGATCGACCCGCCGCACGGCACCCTCTTCGTGGACGGCGTCGATGCGCGGCGCATCTCCCTGGCGCGCCTGCGCGCCGCCATCGGCATGGTGCCGCAGGAGACCTTCCTCTTCTCGGCGACCATCCGCGAGAACATCGCCCTCGGCCGGCCGGACGCCGCGCCCGAGGAGGTGGCCGAGGCCGCGCGGCTGGCGGGCCTGGGGTCGGACATGGAGGCCTTTCCCGACGGGCTGGACACGATCGTCGGCGAGCGCGGCATCACCCTCTCGGGCGGCCAGAAGCAGCGCGTGGCCCTCGCCCGGGCGCTGCTGCGCGCTTCGCGCATCCTGCTCCTCGACGACTGCCTCTCGGCCGTCGACACCCACACCGAGGAGCAGATCCTGCGCAACCTGCGCACTGTCTTCCAGGGCCGTACGGTCTTCCTGGTCTCCCACCGCATCTCGACCGTCAAGGAGGCCGACCTGATCCTGGTCCTCGACCGCGGCGAGATCCTCGAGCGCGGCACCCACGCCCAGCTCATCGCCTTCGGCGGTCTCTACGCCGACCTGCACCAGCGCCAGTTGCTCGAGGAGGAGCTGGCCGCGGTTTAGCAGCCCGCCTCAGGACAGGCGTTCCAGCTCGGTCCGCAGCCTGTCCTCCACGAGAGCCGTGTGGAGGGACATCATCTCCCTGAGGAGGACGGCGAAGCTGTCGCCGACCCTCTCCGAGAGGAGCGGCATCCCGGGGAACCGCGGTTGCGGTCCCTGCGGCGAGGCGACGCTCCGGTCGAGGAGCTCCAGCACGAAGGCGAGGTCGGAGAGGGTCACCCCGAGCGCCGTGAGAACCTTGGCCAGCGAGTCGAGCTTGGGGAGCTCGCTGCCGGTCTCGTACTTCGAGAGCTGGCTCTTGCCGATCCGGGCCTCGCGGGCCACGGCAGCCTGGCTCCACCCGCGCAGGCCGCGGAGCACGATGAGCGCCAAGCCCAAATTCTTCAGCATCCTCATAGGGAAGGAATGCTACCTGGCGCGAACCCGTGGCCGCTCTGTTCCCCGAGCCTTAAGTCTCCACGGGCGAGTCACTTGGAGCGCATTTCAGGCTGCGGGAACGCGGCCTGCCAATTCTCGTTTTGCGGAACGAAAGACGCGCTGCCAAAACCGGCATCATTTTCCTCAAGCTGTTTCTTCATCGGCATCCTGAGGCCGGATTGGTCAACGTCAGCCATGCTTCAGGCATTCGGAGGGTAGCGCTGGTATAGAATCTGGAGTGCCAATGAGCGACGAGCACCTCGGCCGTTATGTCCAGATCCTTGACTCGCTCATCAAGCGCGAGCGGCTCAGCCAGAACGAGGTCGAGCGGCGGCTGGGGTGGAGCAAGGGGAGCCTGAGCCGGCTGCTCAGCGGCAAGCGCGGGCTGGAGATCCGCCATCTCCTCCAGGTGCTCGAGGTGATCAAGGTCACGCCCCAGGAGTTCTACGGCCTGGTGCACCCTCCCGTGGCTCCCGCCTCTCTCGCTTCGGCCGTGATGGTGGAGATCGCGGGAGACGGCGGTAGCTTACCGCCCATGGTCCTGCCTCCGAGGCTGACGGCGGAGGAGCTCGACGTGAGGATCGAGGAGGCGCTGCGACGCGTCTTCGCCGAGCAGGCGAAAGTACCTCCTGCCAGATCCTAAGGCTTCCGGCTGCCAAGCTCCTGAAGGATGGCCGTGGTCTTCGCGATGGCCTCCCGGATCTTTTCGATCGCCTGGCCCTCCATTTCGCACGCGCGCCGCAGCATGATGAGCGAGACGATCGCTTCGCGGCCGATGCGCAGTCTCTGGAAGGAGGCGATCAGCTCCTCGGCGAGGCTCTTCACCTCGGCCAGCCGTCCCTCGCCGAGCCAGAGCAGTGCCAGGTCCAGCGCGACCATACTGGCAGGGAAGGCGAGGCCGGCCTCGTCGAACCCCGCCCGCGCCTCCTGGAAGAGCGCTTCGCCCTCAGGCGTCTCACCGAGGCCCGCGGCAACCCGCCCCTCGATCCAGCGCAGCCGGAGCAGGGCCAGGCGGTTAGGCTGCGCGTCGTAGAGCGGGCGGACGGCGGGCAGGAAGCGCCGCACCAGGTCGAACCTCCCCATCTCGGTCGCAACCCAGAGAAGGTTGTGGACGGCGGCGAGGGTCAACAGAGGCTCCCGCTGGGGATCCAGGAGGTCCAGGCCGTCACAGGTGGTCAGCACGCCGCGGTCCGGGTCGCCACTGTTCGCCATATAGAGCCCCTTGGTGACGAGCGCCCGGCCGGCGAGGTGGCTCTCGCCCCGAGCGCGGTAGAAGGCGAAGACGTGATCGAGCAGCGCCAGCGCCTCGGGAAAGCGGCGGAGGTGGCAGAGGAGCGACGCCAGGCGGTCCGCGATCAGCGCCAGGAGCTCCGGGTCGCCGCTGCCCGCCTTGAAGTAGCCGAACGCCTGGTTCATGGCGCCTTCCGCGAGGCCCAGGGCGTCCGCCACCCGGTACGCGTTCGCCAACTCGGCCCAGACCCGTGCCCGGGTGTCCGCTACGGTCGTCTCACCGTAGCGCTCCACGTCGAGATGGGCCGCCGAGGCCTGCGCGAGCTCGGCGGCATAGACCATCTCTGCCGGGCGGTCGTAGCGCTGAGCCTGGCTGCGGTCGAGGAGGAGGTGGATCCTCGCGAGGTCATCTCTGGAATCGTTGGACACGCAAATCCCCCTTTTCTTCCCTCAAGGCCTCCCATTGTCGCATGCATTCAGGCGGGTTCCTCTCCGGGAATCGTCCCTTTACGATCCCGGAGAGGCCAGGCCACTAGCCGCAGGCCGCGCCGCAAGGCGGCGGGGCTGGACACGGCCGTCCGTTCGGGTCCAGCCCGCCGCTGCACTTGAGGACCGGAGCCTCCGCCCGGCGCGGACTGGGAAGGGAGAACCGGTGACCGATCCAGGCCCGCACGTCCTCCAGGCGATCCACGAGACTCGTGATGCGTGAATCCGCCCTCTCAGGACCTCGCCGGCTCTCGGCTCTCGCCGCCGGCGCGGACGAGCCCAGGACCGTGATGACGAAGGCGGCAACGGTGAGGCGGATCGACAGTCGGCTGAACATGGAAGCTCCTCCCGCTCGCGGGGTGGGATCGTAGCCTGAAGCGGCGTCGCCCCTCCACGAGATTTCGGGAGCCTAGTTTCGCTCTTTTTGGTCACTATGTCGCGTGCAATCGCGCCGAAGTACGAGAAGACGTCTTGCGGCTTGTGAGAATGCCGCCTTCTCACTACTTCACTGCCTTCAGGTCAGCGGTGGTTGACAAAATCGCAGCAGTTGGCCCATGATGCGCGTTCATGCGGAACTCCTATCGAGGAAGGTCGGCCGGGGTCGTCGAGCTCGCCGAGAGGATCGGCCGGCGGATCCGGGCGTTTCGCCGGGAGCGCGGCTGGAGCCCGGAGGCGCTCGCGATCTCGCTGCGATGTCCCACCGACCACGTCGCAGCCTATGAGGAGGGGCGCTGGCTGGCTCCGACCTACACGCTCCGCCGGCTGGCGGACCTGTTCGGGGTGAGCATCGCCGCTCTCGTCGACGAGGAGCCCACCGAATGGCCGCTCGCCGAGAACCGGCTGATCGCGCAGTTTCGCCGCATCCAACTCCTCCCGATGAAGGACCGCGCCGCCATCGCGGAGATGCTGGCCCACCTGCTCGACTTCTGGGAGAGGATCCGGCGGCCCAAGGGGTGAGGTTGCCAGCGCGCTGCCGATAGGAGATCATCGACCTCCGTCAGAAGGAGGTGTCTCGTGAGAAATCTCACTCGTTCGTGCTTCGGAGTAGCCCTGCTCCTGTCCGTCGCCACACCGTCGTGGGCCGGCATCCACTACAAGGCCGTCACTACCGTTCCCGATGCCCGCAACGGCAACAACCAGATCGTGGTCGAAGGTTGGGTCGCCGGCGACAAGGCGAAGGTCCTCTTCCGCGACAGCGGCAACCCCATGATGAAGAAGGGCTCCTACCTCCTCACCAAGGACGGCGGCAGGACGCTCTACCTGGTCGATCCCGAGGAGAAGACCTATGCCGAGTGGGACCTCCAGGCCATGCTGGGCACGGCCGGTGCGGTGCTGCAGGGCATGGGGCCGCTGCTCAAGATCGAGTTCTCGGACCCCAAGGTGGAGAAGGTGTCCGAAGGGGACGGCGGCAGTCTGCTGGGTCTGCCCACCCGGCACGTCAAGTCCAGGACCAGCTATTCGATGAAGATCAAAGTGCTCGGCATGGGCCAGGCGTCAAACGTCGTCAGCGAGCAGGAGATCTGGGCCACCGACAAGCTGAAGGACGTCGGGCTCGGCGTCTGGCTGCGAGCGGACCCGCCGCGCACGGGCAACGAGAATTTCGACAAGCTGGTCGCCGCCCAGGCGTCGCAGGTCGGCGGTTTCCCGCTGAAGACGGTGACCGTGAGCACCACCACCAACAACAAGGGCAAGCAGCAGGTGAGCCGCACCTCGACCGAGGTGACCGAGCTCGACGCTGCCGCCTCCGTGCCGGACGCCACCTTCGAGATCCCCGGCGGCTACGAAGAAACGCAGCTCGTGCCCATGTCGCCAGGGCAGTGAAAGGAAATAGATCATGATGGGACGTACCGCACTCGTTACACTGGCCCTGTCGGCCCTGTCGCTCGCCCTGACCCCAGGCCTCGCCGCAGCCGAGAAGGCCTACGGCAAGGCCGTCACCCTGAAGGAGACCACCTCGATCGGCAAGATCCTCGCCGAGCCGGACGCCTACGTCGGCAAGCCGGTACGGGTCGAGGGGCAGGTGGTGGACGTCTGCGCCATGGCCGGCTGCTGGATGGAGCTGCAGGAGGTGGATGGCGGGGCAAAGCTCCGCGTCAAGGTTGACGACGGGGTGATCGTCTTCCCCGCGGACTCCAAGGGCAAA
>Ga0190265_10000579_pt1 | contig 25486 bp, 23 predicted proteins | sample Popmic124T_FD_133135 | JGI IMG/M metagenome (GOLD analysis project Ga0190265, IMG submission 133135) | Populus adjacent soil microbial communities from riparian zone of Indian Creek, Utah, USA - 124 T | ecosystem: Environmental > Terrestrial > Soil > Riparian zone | place: USA: Utah | collected...
GATGGCCTTGATCTTCTCGTTGAGGTAGTACTCCTTCTGGGCCTTCTCCATCTGCTTCTTGACCTTCACGTTGATCCGCTTGTCGATGTTGATCTTTTCGATCTCGACGTCGATCAGGTCGTGGAGGCGCTGCAGGCGCTCGTACGGATTGAGCAGCTCGAGGAGCGACTGCTTCTCGGCGGTGGCCACCATCAGGTGGGCCGCGAGGATGTCGGCGACGCGGTCCGCGTCGTCAAGCTTGAGCGTGGACATCAGCCCCTCGAACGCCAGGTGGTGAGACATCTTGGCGTACTGCTCGAAGGCGGAGAGCACCTTGCTCATGTAGAGCCGGAGCTCCTCGCTCATCGGGTAGTGCACCTCGTAGGTCTCGCACTCCACGTTCAGGGCGCCGTCGGTGTCGACCACGTCGACGATCTTGCCCCGCTGCACACCCTCGACCATCACCCGGACGTTGCCGTTGGGCAGCTTCAGGTTCTGGATGACGGTGGCGACGACGCCCACCTCGCAGATGTCGTCGCGCAGGGGATCGTCGATGCGCGGGTCCTTCTGAGCACTCAGGAAGATCCGCTTGTGCGACGACTGAAGGGCCTGCTCCAAGGCACGGACCGAGCTCTCCCGACCGACGATGAACGGCGCCATCATGTGGGGAAAGACGACCATGTCCCGGAGCGGGACGAGGGGAAGGACTTCGCGCTTCTTTTGAATGTAGGGTGAAGCCATTTTCTTTGCGCTTTCTCGCTGGATCAGCCGGCCTTCTTGTAAAGCATGATCGGCTGGATCCGGCTCGCGACAACCTCTTCGTTGATGACAATCTGCTTGATATCCCGCTGTGACGGGATCGTGTACATGAGGTCGAGCATCAGCTCTTCAAGGATGATCCGCAGACCGCGGGCGCCGACGTTGCGCTTGAGCGCTTCCTTGGCGATGGCGACCAGGGCCTCGTCCGTGAACTTGAGCTCCACCCCTTCGAACTCCAGCATGGTCTGGTACTGGCGGATCAGACTGTTCTTGGGCTCATGCAGGATGCGCACCAGAGCCTCCTCGTCGAGCTCCTCGAGCGTGGCGACCACGGGCAGGCGTCCGACGAACTCCGGAATCAGGCCGTACTTGATCAGGTCTTCGGGCAGGACGTTGTCGAGCATCAGGTTCGCCTTCTTCTCCCGCTTGCCCTTGATGTCCGCTCCGAAGCCCAATGATTTCTGGTTCATGCGGCGCTCGATCACGTCATCGAGGCCGACGAACGCGCCGCCGCAGATGAACAGGATGTTGGTGGTGTCGATCTGCAGGAACTCCTGGTGCGGGTGCTTGCGGCCGCCCTGGGGAGGAACGTTGCACTGCGTCCCCTCCAGGATCTTGAGCAGGGCCTGCTGCACGCCCTCGCCCGACACGTCGCGGGTGATCGACGGATTGTCACTCTTGCGACAGATTTTGTCGACCTCGTCGATGTAGACGATCCCGCGCTGGGTCTTCTCCTTGTCGTTCCCCGAAGCCTGGTAGAGCTTGAGGATGATGTTCTCGACGTCCTCGCCGACATAACCCGCCTCGGTGAGGGTGGTGGCGTCGGCGATGGTGAAGGGAACGGACAGGAGACGGGCCAGGGTCTGCGCGAGCAGGGTCTTGCCGGTGCCGGTCGGGCCGATGAGCAGGATGTTCGACTTCTGGAGCTCCACGTCGCCGTGGGACTTCTCGGCAAAGTCGATCCGCTTGTAGTGGTTGTAGACCGCCACCGCGAGCTTCTTCTTCGCCTGCTCCTGCCCGATCACGTACTCGTCCAGGAGAGACTTGATCTCCTTGGGCTTGGGCAGCGTGGTGTCCTGCTGCTGCTCGAGCATCCGATCCTCGGCAATGATGTCGAGGCAGATGTCGACGCACTCGTCGCAGATGAAGACCGTCGGGCCGGCGATGAGCTTCTTCACCTCCCGCTGGCTCTTGTTGCAGAACGAGCACCTCAGGACTTCGTCGCCGCTGTCTTTCTTCGGCATTTCTCCTCCGTGGTACGCGGAAGGCTGACCGGGGGTTGCATCCGACTCTAGGAGTCTCCTTCTCCCCTGTCAACCTTGTCCTCTTCAACAGAGGGTGCGCTCCGGGCCATTCCCCTGATGGTACGCCCCTGTCGAATTTGCTCGCATCGAGCGTGCCAACTGCTTCGTTCCGGACGTGTCGAGGGCTCTCTGTCCATATAAGGTGCCGCGAGAGCCCCCAAAACGAGTCAGCGGCTTTTATCCGCGAGGTCCGAGCGTGAGCCCGTCCTTGCGCCGCGACATCACCCGGTCCACGATCCCGTACTCCACCGCCTCGGTGGCACCGAGGATCCTATCCCGCTCGGTGTCGCGGTGGACCTCCTCCTTGGACTTGCCCGTGTGATACGCCAGGATCTCGTCCAGGCGGTCGCGCATCATGAACATGTCCTTGGCGTGGATCTCGATATCGGACTGCTGCCCCTGCAGACCCGACAGCCAGGGCTGGTGGATCAGCACGCGGCTGTTGGGCAGCACGGTGCGCTTGCCCTTGGTGCCGGAGGCGAGGAGCACCGCCGCCATCGAGGCGGCCTGGCCCACGCAGTAGGTCGAGACGTCGGGCTTGATGTACTGCATGGTGTCATAGATCGCCATGCCGGCGCTGACCGAGCCGCCGGGCGAGTTGATGTAGAGGGCGATGTCCTTCTCCGGGTTCTCGGCCTCGAGGAAGAGCATCTGGGCGATGACGAGGCTGGCCACGTCGTCGTCGACCGGCCGGCCGAGGAAGATGATGTTGTCCTTGAGGAGGCGCGAGTAGATGTCATACGCGCGCTCGCCCCGGTTCGACTGCTCGACCACCATCGGAATCAGCATGCTTCCGTAATCTCCCTAAGCTTCGCTCGCCAGCTCGTCGAAGTCGTCGGCGGCGGGCGCCGGCGTCTCCCCGAGCAGGTGGCGGATCGTCTTGTCGCGGCGGAGCTGCGACCGCAGGGTCGCGAGCTGGCCGCTCTCGTCCATGGACTTGCGCAGCGCCGGCGTCGTCGTGTTCCGGGCCCGGGCCAGGGCCGCCAGCGTGAGCTCGAACTCCTCTTCCCCCACCTGGACCGACTCGGCGTCCGAGATGGCGTCGAGGAGCAGCCGGGCATGCACGCGCTGCTCGGCGAGCGGCAGCATCTGGCCGCCCATGGCGTTCCAGTCGATGCCGGCCTGCTCCACGTCGACCCCGCGGCGGGCCAGGCTCTCGGCGTAGTCCTGGACCAGGCCTTCGACCTCGCGGCGGACGACGCCCTGGGGCAGGTCCACCGGATGGCGCTCGCGGAGCTGGTCGAGGAGCGCGCGCTGGCGCTGCTCGCGCCGCTCATCCTGTTTTACGGAGCGCAGGCGCCGGGTGATGGCCTCGCGGAGCTGGTCGACGGTCTCGAGATCCGGGCTCACCTTCTTCGCGAATTCGTCGTCGAGGGGGGGCAGGTCGCGCTCCTTGACCGCGGTCACCCGGATCCGGAACTTCCGCTCGCGGGCCGGGTGCTCGTGATCGCCGTGCTGGACGGCCTCCTCATGCCGGTCGAAGGTGGTCTCGTGGCCGGTGGACAGGCCCTGGAGGGACGCGCTCAGCTCCTCCCAGACCCGCTCGTCGCCCACCTCGATCTGGATGGTCTCGGTCTTCGCCTCCTCACCCGGTTGTTCGCCTTCGGGGGCATGCAGGGCGGGGGTCAGCTCGGTGATCTCGCCGGCCACGAGGTCGCCGCGCGCGGCGGCGCGCTCGACGGGCACCCAGTCCGCAAGCTGCTTGCGCAGCTCGTCCACCTTGTCGTCGACCTCCATGGAGCCCGGCTCGACCGGCGGGTCGGGCAGCTCGAAGTCCTTGATGTTGCGGAGCTCGATCTGCGGCCGGGTCTCGACCAGGGCGGTGAAGGTGAACGGCTCGCCGGAGCGGAGCACGGGGTCTTCGGCCAGCTCGGGAGGGAGCAGCGGGTCGATCGAGCTTTCCGCCTGCGCCTGCTTCCAATAGCGGGGGAGGAGGCGCTCGATGACCTCGTGCTCGATGTCCTTGGCGAAGCGCTGGCGCACGACGTGGGCCGGGACCTTGCCTTGGCGGAAGCCGGGGATCTTGGCGCGGCGGCCGTACTCCTGGACGACGCGCTGGGTCTCCGCCTCGACCGCGGGGGCCGGCACTTCGACGGTGAGCTGCTTGCGGCAGGGTCCGACGTCCTGCAGGGAAACGACGACGCTCATCCGATCCTCATGTTTTCAGGTTCATCATGGTTTGGTGAACTGGTGCGAAAGGGGGGACTCGAACCCCCAACCCGATCTCTCGGGACTAGATCCTAAGTCTAGCGCGTATACCGATTCCGCCACTTTCGCAGCGAGGCCTCCTGCTTCCTGTGGGGGAAGGGTGTGGTTTCGCGGGGAAAAATTGGTGAGCCGCCAGGGAATCGAACCCCGAACCCGCAGATTAAGAGTCTGCTGCTCTGCCAGTTGAGCTAGCGGCCCAGTCGAGGCGGGATCATAGCCGAGGAAATCGTGGATGACAACGTCCCCGGCCCATCCGCTCCGATTCTAACCTCCGCGAGCCATGCCCGCATTCCATCCCTTGACCCCTCGTTTGACGACCGCTCCACGGCCTCAGCCGCCTTGCACGAAGTGAACCACTTCCAGCCGGTCGCCGGCCTCGAGCCCGGTCGCGCCGTAATCGGCGCGGCGCACGATCTCGCCGTTGCGCTCGACGGCCACGGTCCGCGGGTCGCGGCCCAGGCCGGTCACGAGGTCGAGGACCGTCGAGCCCGCCGGGACCCGGTGGGGCTCCCCGTTGAGCAGGACGTCCAGGAGCGCCGTTTCTATCTCTCCCATCTACTAGGTGTCCGGAGGGGGAGAGATGTTTCCCCTTCCGCGGAAGGAAGCCTATAACAGGTGCTTTAGCTCTGCGCGGCCGATGGAACTGATGGCGCTGACGATCAGGGCGGCGGTGCCGCGGCCAATGGCGGGGACTTCGAAGGCCATGGTGGCGAGCCCCTGGTCGTCGGTCCGTCCCGCGGCGAGGACCCTGGGGTCGGAGACGGTGGAGATCATCCTCACCGAGACCTGGGCCCCCACGACCGGCATGCCGCTCTTGCTCGACCGGGTGCGCAGGACGAGCCGCGCCTGGCAGCCGAGGGCGAGGTTGCTCTCCTCCTCCAGCAGGAGGACGAGCTGCTCCTGGTCGGCCTCGTTGGTCAGGTACTCGAGGATCACCTGGTCCAGGGTGCGCTCCTTGCCCGGCGGCGTTGCCGGACGCGCCGCGGCAGGGGGAGGAGGAGCAGGAGCAGGGGCGACCGGGGAAGGCACAGGGACCGGAGCGGAGGGCGGCGGAGGCGCCGGCCGGGCAATGGTGCCGGCGTCAGGAATCGGCGGCGTGGAGGGCGTGGGCGCCATGGTCGGCAGGGACGGCGCCTGGCGGGTCGCGGGCACTTCGAACTGGCCGGTCTGCTTGCCGGAGAGCAGCGACTGCAGCTTGGCGTCGAGCTTGCCGTGCCGGATCGCCGCGATCATGGTCCGGTGCTGGTGGTCCATGAGGGCGACGATGTCCTTCTCCTTGCCCTCGGCCAGGAGGTCGGCGTAGTTGGCCCGCTTGCTCGCCAGCACCTGTCCGCCCACGTAGACGAGGCTCTCGATAAAGGGGTTGGAGAGCCCCTTGTCCTCCGTCTGGACGTGGAACACCACTTCCTTGTGGCGGACGTCGGTGTTGTAACCGGTGATCATCAGGAGGTTCGGGCTGGATCCGAGGGGACGATTCTAAGAACAGGTGGACTGGGAATCAAGCGCGGGTGTTCTGGCTTAGAATGACTGAGAGGCCCACCGAGCCAGTCCTGACCCTCCCCGGCCACGTTCCGGCGGGAGGGCTGGCCGACAGGGTGGTCCGGGAAACCGGGCCGCCTCCCGTGTTTGGAAAGGTCGGGCAGACCGCTTTCGGCCGCTTCGGCGAAATTTGCGGCTCGGGGTGCCTCTGCATTGAGAGACTATCCCATGAGCCCTCTGAATTTGATCCCGTCCCCCCTCTCCCTGGCCCTCTCCCCCGTGCCGGGGGAGAGGGAAACCGGTACCCGTCTCATAGATGCCTTCAGCCGCCGCCTGACCTACCTGCGGGTCTCGGTCACCGACCGCTGCAACCTGCGCTGCACCTACTGCCTGCCCGCCGACGCCGAGTTCCCCTTTGGTGACAAGGCCTTCCTCTCCCCCGGGGAGATGGAGACGCTGGTCGGAGCTCTGGTGCGCCTGGGCATCCGGAGGGTGCGCCTGACCGGGGGCGAGCCGCTGGTGCGCAAGGACATCCTCGAGATCGTCCGAAGGCTCAAGTCCCTCCCTGGGCTGGAAGACCTGGCCCTCTCGACCAACGGCACCGAGCTGGCCCGCTTGGCCCCCGAATTGAAGGCGGCCGGGCTCGACCGCGTCAACATCAGCGTGGACAGCCTCGACCCCGAACGCTTCGAGGCGATCACCCGGCGGGGCGGGCTGGAAGAGGTCTGGAACGGGGTCGAAGCCGCCCTGGAGGTGGGCCTCCATCCCGTCAAGCTGAACGCCGTCCTCTTGGCCGACGGCCTGGAGGACTTCGACCGGCTCGCCGCCCTCACCCTGGACCGCCCCCTCGCCGTGCGCTTCATCGAGTTGATGGCCACGGCCTCGAACAAGCACCTGGAAGGACAGTTCCTCTCCGCGGACGTCGTCCGGGACCGTTTGGAGGAGCGCTTCGGAAAGCTCACCCCCGTCGAGGACGACCGTCCCCGCACCGGTCCGGCCAAGTCCTACCGGTTCGCCGGAGCCGTGGGAAGCGTGGGCTTCATCACCCCGATGTCCCACACCTTCTGCGCGGACTGCAACCGCCTCCGCCTGACCTCCCGGGGAGACCTCCGCCTCTGCCTCTTCGCGGACAAGTACCACCCCCTCCGCCCCCTGCTCGCCGAGAAGGACCCCGATTTGCGCGACGCCGCTATCGAGGAAGAGATCCTCCGCGTCCTCCAGGACAAGCCCGAAGCCCACGGGCTTGCCCGGGGGGACTACGGAAACCTCGTGAGCTTCATGCAGTTCGGGGGGTGAGCGGACGGATCCTGATCGGCAGCCTGGCCGACGGAATGAAGCCGGAGGAGATCCTTAAGGAGTACTCCAGGGTCTCCTTGCCGTAGCCTCACCGAAGGGCCTGCGCGTGAGGCGAAGCGGATAGGAACGCCGCGAATTCAAGCTCCAACGCCGCGACCAGATGGAAGGGGACCGCGAAACCCCAACCGGCGAACCTTCCCCTCCCTTATTTGGCGTCTCCAACCTAGCATTTCCCGGTACCTTTCTCTTAGTTCACCGCGACCAATCCGTTCAGCGCCGCGACTGTTCCGACCGGAGCCGCAAAATTCTTGATTTGCGCCGCGAGAAATCAACCCAGCGCCTCTAAAGATCGCTGCGGTACCGCAATAAATCAAGCAGACGCCGCGAATCTTGACCTTAATGCCTGAACATCAAAACTGCAACGCTTTTAGGATCGAGCGGGTGCCGCCTCTTGCTCGTTGGTCGCGGCACGGTAAGGCTGTTTCGCAGCGCTTCAGAGCTTCCCGCGCCGGTTGGTCAGGCTGGCAATGACCACCGCCAGCTCGGCGGGCTCGACCGGCTTGGGCACGTGCATGTTGTACCCGGCCGAGAAGGCCTGCAGGCGGTCCTCCAGCCGGGCGTAGGCGGTCAGGGCCACGGCTGGGATGCGCCCCCCGCTTTCGGCCTCCAGGCTCCTCACCTTGCGGATCAGGGCGTAGCCGTCCTCCTCCGGCATCCCGATGTCGGACACCAGGATGTCCGGCCTGTACTCCTCCAGCGCGGCGAGGGCCTCGGCGGCGGAGCTGCAGGTCCGGACCTCGGCCCCGCACTGCTGGAGGACCGCGGCGAGGAGCTGGCGGGCATCAGCCTCGTCGTCGACGGCCAGCACCTTGAGTCCGTGGAGCGCCGGGGGCGAGTCGAAGGGCACTGGCCCGCTGACCGCGGGATGGACGCGCTCGGTCTGACGGGGCTGGGTCTCCGCCACCTTGCGGACGACCAGGACAGGCAGCTTCACCGAGAACACGGCTCCGGTCCCGTCGCTCTGGTTGCCGGCTTCGACCGTCCCTCCGTGCAGCTCCACGATGTGGCGCACGATCGACAGCCCCAGGCCCAGGCCGCCGTGCTTCTTGCTGGGGGTGCTGTCCGCCTGGCGGAAGCGGTCGAAGACGTAGGGCAGGAACTCTTCGTCAATGCCCGGGCCGGAGTCGCTCACGAGGATCTCGAGGTGGGAGTTGATCCGCAGGAGCTGGACCTGCACCCGGCCGTGCTTGGGGGTGAACTTGATGGCGTTCGAGAGCAGGTTCCAGATCACCTGCTGCAGGCGCACGGGATCGCCCAGGACCATGCCCGCCCCGAAGTCCAGGACGAGCTGAATGCGGATGTCCTTGGCGTCGGCGGCCGGACGCGAGGTGTCCACGGCCGCGTTGATGACCGTGGTCAGGTCGACCGGCTGGGCGTCCAGGCGGAGCTTGCCGGAGACGATGCGGGAGAGGTCCAGCATGTCCTCGATGAGCCGCGCCTGCAGCCGGGAGTTGCGCTCGATCGTCTCGATGGCGCGGGCGACGGCGTCCGGCTCGAGGCGGCCGGTGCTCAGCAGCTTGGTCCAGCCCAGGATCGCGTTGAGCGGGGTGCGCAGCTCGTGCGAGAGGAGGCCCAGGAACTCGTCCTTGGCCCGGCTGGCCGACTCGGCCTCGGCGCGCGCCTCCTGCTCGCGACGCAGGAGCTCGTCGCGGTCCTGGATGGCCTGCTGCGCGGCCTTGTAGAGCCGCGCGTTGTCCATGGCGATGGCGGTCTGCGCGGAGAGCCCCTCGACCAGGTGCTCATGGCGCTCGGTGAAGACGCCCGGCTCCGGGTGGCCGAAGAACAGTCCGCCGATGACCTCGCCCGAGCGCGAGATAACCGGCACAGCCAGGTAGCTGGTCACAGGCAGATGGCCCGGAGGCATGCCGTGATAGGGCTCGCTTTTGCCGTACCGCGGGTCCTGCCGGACATTGTCGATGCGGATGGTCTTCTCGCCGCGGAATGTCGGCCCGAACAGCCGCGTGGCGCGAGGCATCGGAAAGTTGGCGAACGCCTCGCGGGAGACCCCCGACAGCGTGTAGAGCATGTAGGAGGCGCCGTCGCTGTCGATGACGTTGTAGAAGAACGAGCCGAACTGCGCGCCGGTGAGCTCGGTCGCGGCATCGGTCACCGCCTGCACGAGCTTCTGCTGGTCGAGCTCCGCGGACAGGAGCTGCCCGATCCGGTTGATGGTCTCGACGACCTCGGTCTGCTCCTGAAGCCTCGCCTCCCGCTCCGCCAGCCGTTCCTCGACGCGGGCGCGCTCGTCTTTATCGATGTTGAGAGTCTCCGCCAAATTTTGCTCCTCTGACAAACCCACGAAGGGGGTTAGCAGGAAGCATGCCGGAGACTGGCTACCAGCCGATCCCGTAGTCCTCGCCGTGGTCGCTGGAGCCGCCCCACATCGTGCCGTGCTCGGGGTCGAGGAGGATGGCGTTGATGGGGCCCGAGGTGCGCGCCTCGGCCTCGACCTTGTAGCCCATCTTCCGCAGCTCCGCCCTCACCCATTCGGGGGTGCTGGCGTGGACCGTCACCCTGCCGGGCTGGGACTCGTGCTCCCCAAAGGAGCTGCGCATCTGGTAGCTGTTGATGTTCGGACCCTCCGCCGCCTCCTGGACGGTCATGCCGAACTCCACCACGTTCAGGAAGAACTGGAGGAGGTTCTGGTCCTGGGTGTCGCCCCCCTGCACCGCGAAGGCGAGCCAGGGCTTGCCGTCCTTGAGCGCCAGGCTCGGGGTGAGCGTCACCCGCGGGAGCTTTCCCGGGGCCAGCACGTTGAACGGGCTCTGCGCCTCCTCGAGCACGAAGCTCTGCATGCGCTGCGACAGCCCGATCCCCGTACGGCCCGCGATGAAGGCCGGCACCCAGCCGCCGCTCGGAGTTGCCGAAACCACCCAGCCCTCCTCGTCCGCGGCGATGATCGAGGTCGTGCCCAGGCGGAAGCTTTCGTCGAAGGCCCCGGAGGACATCGAGGCAACGGGCGGCTGAGTGAAACTCTTCGATTCCTCGGGCGTGCCCCACTTCTCCAGCAGGGGAAGGTACGGGTTCTTCGAGCGCTGGAAGGGATACGGGTCGCCGGGCTTGACCGCCGGGTCGTTGCGCTCGGGGTTGATCAACTTGCGGCGGGATTCGGCGTACTCCTTGGAGAGCAGGCCCAGGACCGGCTCCTCCGGCGGCGTGTAGGGATCGCCGTAGTAGAAGTCGCGGTCCGCGAAAGCCAGGTTCATCGCCTGGTAGATCGTGTGGATGTAACGGGCGCTGTTGAGCCCCATTCCCTTGAGATCCATCGGCTCCAGGATGTTCAGCGCCTGGAGCATCGCCGGGCCCTGGGTCCACGCAGTGAGCTTGTAGACGTCGATCCCCTTGTAGATGGTCTTGACCGGCTCCTCGATGCGTACCTGCCAGCGGGCCAGGTCCTCCTTGGTGATCAGGCCGCCGGCCTCCTGGGTACCGCGGGCGAGCTCGGCGCCGATGTCTCCCTTGTAGAAGCGGTCGTAGGCGGCGAGGATCGCGGCCTTGCGGTCCTTGCCTGCGGCAAGAGCCTGGCGCTCGGCTTCCACCATCTTGCGCAGTGTGGCGGCGAGGTCGGGCTGCTTGAAGACCTGGCCCGGCTCGGGGGGATTGCCCCCGGGGAGGAACACGGCCTTGGAGTACGGCCACTCCTCGATTCGCTTCCGCTCCGCGGCAATCCGGCCGATGACCTGGGCCTCGATGGGATAGCCGTCGGCCATCTCGATCGCGGGAGCGAGGACGTCGGCGAGGCTCAGCTTGCCGTACTCGGCCAGCATGACCAGGAGGCCGCCGGGGGTGCCCGGGGTAACCGCGGACAGGGGTCCGAACTCCGGCGGATAGGGCATGTTCTTGCCGCGGAAGAACTCGGGAGTCGCACCGGTGGGGGCGACGCCCAGGGCATTGATGGCGATGACCTTCTTCTGTCCGGGATGCCAGAGGAGGACCTGGGTCTCGCCGCCCCATCCCAGGGTGTCCCACATGGTGCAGGTGGCGGCGAGCATGGCCGCGGCCGCGTCGACCGCGTTGCCCCCCTTCTGGAACATCATGGCCCCGGCCGTGGCAGCCAGGGGCTTGCCCGTGATGGCCATCCAGTGGCGGGCATGAAGAGGCGGCTTGGCGGTACGGGCAACGGCAGGGCCAGACAAGATCGAGAGCGCAGCGATAAAGACAACAAGTTGACGAGATCCAGGGATCATGGTTCCCCTCCTCGGAAGGGGAGTCTACAGGAAGGCTCAGCCCTGTCCGCGGGATTCGAGCTCGTGGCGGAGGCGGGCCAGCTCTTCCTTGAGGCCGCGGATCTCCTCGTCCTTCCGTCGGCTCGCCTCCTGGACCTCCTGGAAGCTCGGCAGAGGCGTCCCTGTGGCAAGGTCGACGAGACGCAGGTGCTCCCCTTCCCGGCGGAGGCGCAGACCGGTTGTCCAACTGACCAGGCTGCCGTCCGGCTCAGGAGAGATCCGCCGATACCGTCCATCCTGGAGCCGGTATCCCTGAAGCGGTGGATTCAGGTACTCCGCGAGAGGATCGTGGAGGAAGTACTCGTCCACCCGGATCCGCTCGTAGCGATCCCGCTTCATCTCGATGTCTTCGTCCCGGGTGTCCTCGGACGTGACCTCGATGACGAAGCACGGTGCCTGTCCTTCCTTCCACAGAAGAAAGGACTTCCGGTTTCGCTTCTCCACTCCCTTGACGACGAAGACATCCGGGGCGAGGCGCGCTGTACGGTCTCCCCGGATGAAATAGAGCAGCAGGTTGCCGGCCACATACACGTCCGGCACGTCCTGATACCGGTCCTTAAGGGCCGTGATCAGGTAGAACATTTCCTCCAGATGGACATCGCCCTCCGCGATCGGTCTCCCATCCGAGGAGGGATAGAAGTCTTCGTCATCGTCCTGCTCTAGCGGAATCCCTTTTGCCTGCATACGGTCATCCCATCATAGAGGCACGCCCGGGCGCAACCTGTCGTGTGCTCAAACGATAGCACCTACGAGTGCCATCCCGGGTAGAACGCCGGATGGGGACCGTATAGAATGCCCGGGACTCTTTCCGGGCGGCTTCCGCCTCCCGGTCCCCCATATCTCTCAAACTCCACGGGAGGAGATGAAGATGGCTGAGCCCACTGTCGCGGAACCGACCGCGGCCCAGCGTACCCTGGTCCACCTCGAGGTGAAGGACGGCGTCGCCTACCTCACCCTCGACGATCCGCCGGCCAATACCTACACCCACGAGATGATGCGCCAGCTCGACGAGGCCATCCTCAAGGCCCGGTTCGACAAGGACGTCTACGTGATCGTCCTGCGCGGCGAAGGAGACAAGTTCTTCTGCGCCGGCGCCAACATCAACATGCTGAAGTCGTCCGATCCGTACTTCAAGTACTACTTCTGCCTGCACGCCAACGAGACGCTGAACCGGCTGGAGCAGACCCCCAAGCTGGTCATCGCGGCGCTCGAGGGGCACACGGTGGGCGGCGGCCTGGAGATCGCCATGGCGGCCGACATCCTGGTCGCCAAGAAAGGCTCCGGCAAGATGGGGCTGCCCGAGATCAACCTCGGTGTGCTCCCGGGCACCGGCGGCACCCAGCGGCTGGCGCGGCGCGTCGGCAAGAGCATCTCGATCGACCTCATGGTCACCGGCCGCCTGATCGACTTCGAGGAGGCCCAGCGGCTCGGCATCGTCAACTACATCTTCGAGGGCGACGACTTCGCCGGCCAGATCCACGAGTACGCCAGGCAGTTCACCCCGCCGAACAAGGCCGCCAAGGCCGCGGGCCGCATCAAGCGGTCGGTGCAGTCCGGCTGGGAGGTGCCGTTCGAGAGCGGCCTCGCCATCGAGCGCGAGCTGCAGCAGCAGCTCTTCGAGAGCCCGGACGCCAAGGAGGGCCTCGACGCCTACGTCGCCAAGCGCAAGCCGGAGTTCCGGGGCTGGTAGAGAACGCTGTGAAGAACGACAACGACATCGTCCTCGCCGCTCCGGTGCGGACCCCGATCGGCAAGTTCCTCGGCTCCCTGTCGTCGCTGACGGCAGTGGAGCTGGGGACTGCCGCAGCCAGGGCCGCACTGGAGCGTGCCGGGCTCGACCCGCAGAACGTGGACCAGGTGATCTTCGGCCATGGACGGCAGGCGGGCAGCGGACCCAACTCCGGCCGGCAGGTCGCCTGGCGCTCCGGAGTGCCGGCGGACCGTCCGGCGTACACCGTGAACCAGGCGTGCGCCTCCGGCCTCCAAGCCGTGCTCTCGGCCGCCCGCACGATCCTCACGGGCGAGGCCCGGGTGGTGCTCGCGGGCGGCATGGAGAGCATGTCGAACACGCCCTACCTCCTCCCCCGGGCGCGGACCGGCTACCGTCTGGGCAACGCCGAGATCGTGGACGCCATGTACAAGGACGGGTTCAACTGCCCGCTGTCCGAGCTCGCCATGGGGGAGACCGCCGAGGAGCTCGCCCGGGAAGTGGGGATCGACCGCGCCGCTTCGGACGCCTATGCCCTGGAGAGCCAGCTCCGCTGCGAGCGCGCCCGGACCGAAGGACGGTTCGATAGCGAGATCGTGCCGGTCACGGTCTCCGGCAAGAAGGGGGATGTGACCATCTCCAAGGACGAGCATCCGCGCGACGGCGCCACCCTGGATTCCATGACGAAGCTCAAGCCGGTCTTCCGGGAGGACGGCGTGGTGACCGCGGGCAACGCCTCCGGGATCACGGACGGCGCTGCGGCCATTATCGTGGCCTCCCGGGCCGCGGCCAAGGAGCTGGGGCTGCCGGTGGTGGCCCGTCTCTCGGGTTGGCACGTGGTCGGGGTCGAGCCGCGGATCATGGGCATCGGACCGGTCCCTGCCGTGCGCAAGGTCCTGGAGAAGGCCGGGCTCGATATCGGAGCGATCGACGAGGTCGAGATCAACGAGGCCTTCGCCGCCCAGGTGCTCGCCTGCAACCGGGAGCTGGGGATCGGCACCGACCGCCTGAACCCGGACGGCGGCGCCATCGCCCTGGGTCACCCCATCGGCGCCACGGGCACCCGCATCCTCGTCACCCTGCTCCACGGCCTGGAGAGGCGGGGCGGCGAGCGGGGCATCGCGACCCTCTGCGTCTCCGGCGGCATGGGCATCGCGGCCCTCGTCGAGCGGGAGGCGGCCGCTTGAAGGGGAAAATCCTCGTAGCCACCGCTTCGGACGAGAAGGCTCTTCCCTACGGCGAGGCCCTCAAGGCCGTGGGCGTCGAGGATTTCCGGTATGTGATGCCCGACTCCGTGACTCCCGAAGAGGCCCGGAGGCTGGCAAGCCAGGCCACCGGGCTCGTGCTCTGCGGCGGAGTCGACGTGGCGCCGGAGCTCTACGGCGAGACACCGGTCAACGACACGGTTGAGGTGATGGCGGAGCGCGATGCCATGGAGTGGGCTCTGGTCGAAGGGGCGCGGGAGGCCAAGGTGCCGGTCTGGGGGATCTGTCGCGGCATCCAGGTGCTGAACGTCTTCCTCGGCGGCTCGCTCTGGCAGGACCTCCCGAGCCAGCGTCCCGGCGACGTGGTCCACAGCATCAGCGAGCCCAAAAATCACCTGGCCCACACCGTCCAGGTGCTGGAGCCGGGCATGCCCCTCGGCGAGGTGCTCGCCCGCGAGACTCCCCGGGTCAACAGCCGCCATCATCAGGCGATCAAGCGCCTGGCGGACGGGCTGGTCCCGGTGGCCGAGTCTCCGGACGGTCTGATCGAGGCGGTGGTCCTCGACCGTCCCGACTGGTGGGTACGGGCTGTCCAGTGGCATCCCGAGAACCTGGTCGCCCTGGCCCAGCACCGGGCGCTCTGGGAAGATTTCGTCCGGGCAGCAGCCAAGGTATGAGCTCGAATCTCCTCCTGTCCCGGGATGGACGCACCGCGACCATTACGCTGAATCGTCCCCCGCTGAACATCCTGGACATCCCCACCATCGCCCGGCTCGGAGAGGTCGTCTCCGAGTTGGACCAGGACGAGGATCTGCAGCTCGTCACAATCAGGGGCGCGGGGGACCGGGCCTTTTCCGCCGGGGTCGCGGTCCAGGACCACACTCCGGAGCTGGTCGGTCCCATGCTGGAGAGCCTGCATAGAGCCATCCGCAAGCTTCGGGACCTCTCCGCTGTCACGGTGGCCGCGGTGCGCGGGCACTGCCTGGGGGGAGGAATGGAGCTGGCTCTCTCCTGCGACCTGGTTGTCGCCACGGAGGATGCTCGCTTCGGCCAGCCGGAGATCGAGCTGGGCTGCTATCCCCCTGTGGCTGCGGCCCTCTATCCGTCCCTGATCGGACCGGGGCGCACCCTCGACCTGCTCCTCACCGGGAGGACGCTCTCCTGCGAGGAGGCCGAGAGGATGGGCCTGGTCGCCCGGCGGGTCTCTTCACTGGACGAGGGGATCGCGAAGCTGACATCCGAGATCCTGGCCAAGAGCGCCGCGGTCGTCCGGCTCACCAAGAAAGCGGTTCGCGCTGGTTGCGATCAAGGCTTTTCCGAGGCGCTGGCCGAGTCCGAGCGCCTGTACCTCGACGAGCTCTGCCCCACCGCCGACATGGCGGAGGGGATCGCCGCCTTCCTGGAGAAGCGGCGGCCGGTGTGGAAGCACCGGTAGGAAGAGAGATTGGAGATGCGCCGAGTCGTCGTGACCGGAATGGGCGCCATCACCCCCATCGGCAACAGCCTGGACCGCCTGTGGGACGGGGTCCTGGCCGCCGCCAGCGGCGTATCCGAGATCCGCTCCTTCGACGTGTCGGACCTCCCCGTCCGGTTCGCCGCCCAGGTCGGGGGCTTCGATCCGGTGGAGCGCTTCGGGGTCAAGGAGGCGCGCCAGATCGACCGCTTCACCCAGTTCGCCCTGGCCTCGGGCGAGGAGGCGCTCCAGGACAGCGGCTTGGACCTGGGGAAGGAGGACCTGGAGCGGATCGGCTGCATCTGGGCCACCAGCGTCGGCGGGCTCGCGGAGGTGGAGAAGAACGTCGAGACCCTGTTGACCAAAGGGCCGCGGCGGCTCACTCCGCACTTCATCCCCAAGTTCATGCCCAACTCGGCCGCCGGCCACCTGGCGATCCGCTTCGGCCTGCGGGGGACCAACTTCGCCGTGGTCTCGGCCTGCGCCTCCGGCCAGCACGCTCTGGGAGTCACCCTGCGGAGCATCCAGGCCGGGGATGCGGACGTCGTCCTGACCGGAGCTTCGGACGCATCGGTGAACCGCCTGGGCATGGCCGGCTTTTGCGCCATGCGCGCGCTGTCGCAGCGCAACGACGATCCGGCCACGGCCTCGCGCCCCTTCAACCTGGACCGCGACGGCTTCGTGGCCGGCGAGGGAGCGGGGGCGTTGGTCCTGGAGGAGATGGAGCGGGCGCGGGCCCGCGGCGCGCGGATCTACGGCGAGATCCTGGGCTGGGGCAGCACGAACGACGCCCATCACATCTCGGCGCCGCTGCCCGACGGTGCCATGGCCTGCCGCGCCATGCAGATCGCCCTCAAGGACGGCCGGGTCGGTCCAGGGGACGTGGACTACGTCAACGCCCACGGCACCTCGACCCCCTTCAACGACGTGGTGGAGACGCGCGCAATCCGCAGCGCCTTCGGACCCCATGCGGACCGGCTCATGGTCAGCTCCAGCAAGTCCCAGATCGGCCATCTGGTGGGTGCGGCCGGCGCGGTCGAGGCCGTGATCACCCTGCTGGGCCTCCATCACCAGGTCGCGCCGCCGACCATCAACTACCGGGTCCCCGACCCCGAGTGCGACCTCGACTACGTGCCCAACGAGCCCCGGCCGGCCCGTCTGCGCCGCGCCCTCTCGAACTCGTTCGGGTTCGGCGGGCACAACGCGTCGGTCCTGTTCGGAACGGTCTAGAATCCGCGGAACATCGCATCGGAGGAGACTTCTCATGCCTGAAACCATTCTGGTGGAAAAGGAAGGCCGCGTCGCCATCCTCACCGTGAACCGTCCCGACAAGCTCAACGCGCTCAATCAGCAGGTGCGCGACGACATGCTGCAGGTCCTCGCCGAGATCGAGAAGGACGACTCGGTGGGCGTCGTCGTCGTCACCGGGGCCGGCGAAAAGTCGTTCATCGCCGGGGCGGACATCGGCGAGTTCGCCGGCCGCACCCCGTTCGACCAGCGCGAGGCCATGGCGAGCCCGCGCGTGTTCGACATCATGGCCAACTTCCCCAAGCCGGTCATCGCCATGATCAACGGCTTCTGCCTGGGCGGCGGCTGCGAGCTGGCCATGTCGTGCGACATGCGGATCGCTTCCGAGAAAGCCCGCTTCGGCCAGCCGGAGATCAAGCTCGGCCTGATCCCGGGCGGCGGCGGCACCCAGCGGCTCCCCCGCCTCGTTGGCCTCGGCCATGCCATGCGCCTCATCCTTACCGGCGACATGATCCCGGCCGCCGAGGCCAAGGAGATCGGCCTCGTCGAGATGGTCGTCCCCGCCGAGGAGCTGCGCGCAAAAACCCTGGAGCTGGCGAACAAGATCGCCGCCATGAGCCCCCTCACGGTGCGCGTTGCCAAGGAAGCCCTGCGGGCGAGCGAGAGGCTGGCGATCGAGGACGGCCTCCCCTACGAGCGCGACCTCTTCTGCCTCTGCTTCTCCACCCAGGATAAAGAAGAGGGCGTCAAGGCCTTCCTCGAAAAGCGGCCTGCCCAGTGGACGGGACGTTGATGACGTCCCCACACGAGGACCTGCTGGCGCTGCGCTCCGAGTTCCCGATCCTGGAGCGCACGACCTATCTGATCAACAACTCCCTCGGGGCCATGCCCCGGGGGGTGAATGACGAGCTTGCCACCTTCGCCCGCGAGTGGGGAGAGCGCGGCGTGCGCGCCTGGCACGAGGGATGGTGGGAGATGGCCGCGGAGACCGGCGACCTGCTGGCTCCCCTCCTCGGCGTGCGGCCGGGAGGGGTCTCCATGCACCAGAACGTCTCGGTCGCGGCGGCCCTCTTCATCTCGGCAATCGACTACCCGGCGGAGCGCAACCGCGTCGTCTACACCGAGCTGAACTTCCCCAACGTCATGTACCTGATGGAAGGGGAGCGGCGGAAAGGGGCCGAGATCGTGATGGTGCCGTCGGACGACGGCATCGGCGTCCCCACCGAGCGGCTGCTCGCGGCCATCGACGAGCGCACGCGGCTGGTGCCCATCTCCCATACCCTGTTCCGCAGCGCCTTCGTCCAGGATGCCCAGGCCATCGCCCGCCGCTGCCGCGAGGTCGGCGCGATCCTGCTCCTGGACGTCTACCAGTCCGCCGGGGTCCTCCCCCTGGAGCTGGAGGCCTGGGGGGTCCATGCCGCGACCGGTGGATCGGTCAAGTGGCTCTGCGGCGGTCCGGGCGCAGGCTACCTCTGGGTCGATCCGGAGCTCGCGCCCACCCTGGAGCCGACCTTCACCGGCTGGCAGGCGGACGAGGAGCCGTTCCTGTTCCGTCCCGGGCCGATCCGCTACCGGAAGGAGTCCAACTGGCGCTTCCTGACCGGCACGCCGAACATCCCCGCGCTCTACTCCTGCCGCTCGGGCTACCGGATCGTGGCCGGAGTCGGATCCCAGCGCATCCGCGAGCGCTCCCTCGCCCTCACCAGCCATCTTGTCCAAGCTGCGGAAGAAGCGGGCTTCGAGGTCCGCACCCCGCGCAACCCCAAGCACCGGGGAGGGACCGTCTCCATCTGGCACGAAGACGCCGAACGCCTCTGCCACGAGCTGATCGCCCGCGAGATCATCTGCGACTACCGTCCCCGCGCCGGCATCCGCCTCTCGCCGCACTTCTACAACACCGAAGCGGAGCTGGACCACGCGGTCAGGACTCTGAGGGAGCTGGCGGGATGAAGATGACTGAGCCGCGCTACGAAGTAATCATCTATTGGAGCGGTGAAGATGAAGCCTTTATCGCCGAGGTACCGGAGCTGCCCGGTTGCGCCTCCGATGGCTCCACCTACCAGGAAGCATTGGGCAATGTTCAGGTGATTATCCAAGAGTGGATTGAGACGGCAAGAGAGCTTGGCCGCACCATTCCCGAGCCTCGCGGAAGGCTGATGTTCGCTTAGGCGGGGACGTACCGGCCGGCCTCCTGATAAAATCGGGATCAACAAAAGGAGATCGCCGTGAAGAGATCCATCCTGACCGGGCTCGCCATCGTCTGCCTGCTCACCCTCTCGGCTCCGGCTCAGGCCCAAAGGTCCGCGAAGGAGCAGGACATCCGCAGGCTGCTGCTGCTCATGGGCTCGGCGGAGTTGGGGAGGCAGGTCGTGGAGCAGATGTTCGAACAGTTCCGGACCTCGCTCCCCGACGTCCCCACCGATTTCTGGGACGGGATGCTCAAGGAGATGGAGCCGCAGAAGTTCGTGGAGCTGGGAGTCCCCATCTACGACAAGCACTTCACCCAGGAAGAGATCCGCGAGCTCATCGCCTTCTACGAGACCCCCATCGGGCGCAAGCTCACCGTCAAGCTGCCCGTGATCACCCAGGAGTCGATGGCCGCGGGCCAGAAGTGGGGCGAGGAGATCGCCAAGAAGGTCATGGAGAGGCTTCAGGCCCGCGAGAGCGCCCGGCCCTGACCGTCATCAGGAAGACGAAGGCCACGGCGGCTCCGGGGATCAGGACCGCCGCGGCCCATCCTCCCTCGAACCCGGCCTTCCGCGAGGCGATCCTCGCGAGCAGCGCGAACGTGAAGGCCGCCGCGTAGATCAGGAGCGGCAGAAGCCCGCCAGTCAGCGCCAGGACACGCGCCCAGGTCCGCTTGGGAGGGAAGGCGGCTAGCAGGGCCGCCGGGAAGAGAAGGACGGCGAGCACCGGCGCCAGGAAGAGCGCGGCCAGGAAGAGCCACCGGAAGGCGAAGCCCGGCGCGTAGCGCCACCCCTCCCGCGTCCGCTCCTCCGCGGAGTCGAAGCGCCAGCGCCCGGGGCGCCCCCGGAAGAGCAGCAGCAGCCAGAGCGCGAGCCCCATCCAGTAGATGTCGCGGCGCAGCCAGACCCGGCCGAAGAGGGCCAGATACTCGTCCTCCGGAATAGGCCGGCCTGCCAGCCTGTCCATCCGCCGCACCGCCGCGGTCACCGCTTCGGTCCACCTCCCCATCCGCGCGGGGTCGAGCCGTTGCGCAGTGTCGGTCGGCCTGTGAAAGGCAGGGTCCATGGCCAGGAGCGAGCTGTCCGAGACGGAGAGGGCCGGGATGCCCTGCTCCTGGAAGGAGTTGGCGTCCGCCCCGAGGCGCACCCGGGCCGTGCGCAGGATGAGCTGCGCCAGCATCGACATCTTGATGTCGGACATCTCGTAGCGCCAGCCCACCGCCTCGCCGCTGCGCAGGAGGAAGTGCACCAGCCAGCCCGGGGCCATGGTCCTCTCCCCCTTCACCTCCACCGGGAAGACATGGATCGTCGGCCCCGCGCTCCCCGACCAGCCCACCATCTCCACGTTGAGGTTGGCCAGAATGCGGTCCCGCCGCGCGGGGGGCAGGCTCGCCACCCAGCCCTGGCTCCCCTTGAGGCCCACCTCCTCGGCGTCGAAAAGGACCACCCGGACGGTGTGCTCCAGGGGGGTGCGCGCCAGGTCGGCCGCGGCCGCGATCACCACGCCGCAACCTGAGGCATCGTCTCCGGCCCCGGGGCTCGGCCGGACCGTGTCGTAATGGGCCGAGAGAACGATCTCCCGGTCGGTCTTGCCGGGCAGGACGCCGGTCAAGTTGACCCACTCGGGATGCCCCGCCACCGGCACCGCCCTCACCTCCCGAAGACCCGACCGCTCCATCTCGCTCAGCAGATAGCGCGCCGCCGCAGCCTGGTTCGGGCCGCCGTCCGGCCGCGGCCCGAGGCGGGCAAGCCCCGTCGCAACCTGATGGGCCAGGGGAGTCTCCCGGGCCGTCGCAGAGGAAGCGGCCAGCAAGGCCAACAGCACCAGAACGACCCGGACTCGGTTTTCCATGGGGCCGCTATCCTAGCCTGGATCGGTATTGGCCGTTCGAAGCACCTTCTTGGGTAAGGGAGCCGAAGAAGGCGCTTACATCGGGGGCAGAGTTGAAGTACACTTCAACTACTACTTCAGGACGAATGCTGGAACCCTGAGGGCTCGCCCCCAGGAATGGAGCTGTCACACTTGTCTCGAAACGGCCGGCCGTATCTGTTCATCGGGGTGATCACGGCGGCGGTCTCGCTGATCGCCCTGCTGCTCGTGGAGCGTCTGGTCGCGGTCTCGGCCGACGCCCAGCTTGCCCGCCAGGTGGGATGGAACCTGCTCGCCATCGCCCTGTCGTCCGGCGCCCTGTCCGCGGTCCTGGCCTGGGTCGTGGTCTGGCGCATCCATCTCCCCCTGCGGCGCCTGGCCGGGACCATGTCGTCCATGGCCCGGTCCGGGGAGCTCCAGAGCGGCTTCCCCACCTCCGGCGGCGGGGGCGAGGTCCAGCTCATCGAGGAGACCTTCCGCGCCCTGGTGGTCTCGCTGGAGGACTCGCAGCGCGCCCGCGAGCGCTCGTACGTGGAAGCGGTGGGGGCCATCGTGACCGCGGCCGACGCCCGCGACCAGGAGACGACCGGCCACTCGTTCCGCGTCGCCCTGTACGCGGTCGAGCTGGCGCGGAGCCTGGGAGTGACCGGCGACCCGCTCAAGGCGATCGAATGGGGCGGGCTGCTCCACGACGTAGGCAAGATGGTCGTGCCCGACGACATCCTTCGCAAAGGGAGCCCGCTCACCGAGGACGAGTGGCTCATCATGAAGCAGCACCCGAGCTGGGGCTACGAGATGCTGGCCGAGGTCAGCTTCCTCCAGCCCGCCTCGCTCGACCTCATCTACAGCCATCACGAGCGCTGGGACGGCAACGGCTACCCCCGCGGCCTCGTCGGGAAGGAAATCCCCCTGGGCGCCCGCATCTTCGCCGTGGTGGACACCTACGACGCCATCACCTCGGACCGTCCCTACCGCCGCGCCCGTCCGCACGCGGTGGCCATGGCCGAGCTGCAGTTCGTGGCGGGCCAGCAGCTCGATCCCGAAGTGGTCGAGGCCTTCCGCGCGATTCCCGAGGTCGAGCTGCGCCGGCTCCGGCAACTCTGCCGGCGGGCCCATCCCGGTCTACGGCTGCCCGCCGACCTGCTCGACCGGCTCAGCGCGCCGGAGACGCTCTCGAGCGCCTTCCTGCACTAGTGGCCTGTCAATCCCTACACAGAGGGTTTACCCATCTTCGTTCGCAGGCGAGCCAGCTCCTCGGCTAGAGCCTGAGCCCGTTCCTCGGCCGCGGCAGCGCGCTCCTCCGCGGCCCTGCGCGCAGCAGCCTCTGCGGCAGAACGCTCCTCGAACGCGGCGGCGCGGTCCTCGGCAGCTTGGCGCGCCGCTTCGAGCTCATCGTTCCAAAGGAGCTTCTCTCCGCTTGCCGTGTCCACCAGCCGCAGCCGCTCGCCTTCCGGCAACACCGTCACGCCGGCAGTCCGGAGATCCAGCGAGCCGTCGCCGTTCAATGCGATCTGCCGGTAACGGCCCCTTTCGAGGCGATAGCCCTGGAGGCGCGGCTTCAGGTAATCCCCGTAGGGATCGAAGAGCACCAGCTCGGCCACGCCGAGCCGCTCGTAGAGGTCCTTCTTGGAGCCCGTGTCCTCGCGGCGGGTCCAGCGCGAGGTGATCTCGAAGACCAGGGCGGGAACCTTCTCCTCCCAGAGGAGAAAGGTGTCCCGGCTCCTCTTGGCGACACCCTGGGCGAGCAGGACGTCGGGAGCCACCGACTTGTTGCGGTCTCCCTTCTGGTAGTAGAGGAGGAGATTGCCGCCTACCCACACGTCCGCCGTGCCGGCGAAGCGCCGTTCCAGTGCTTCGATGACATCGGACATCACCACGCGGTGGAGCGTCGTCTCGGCCATGGGCTGGCCGTCGGAGGTGGGGTACTCGATCTCCTGCTCGAGCGGCAGTGCGCACATACGTGCCTTCCCTCTTGAAACGGTCCCGACGGTCGCGTCATCAGATCACCAGGAGGCGTCCTGACGCAACCCCCTTTTTATGGTACCACGCTGACGCCATCTCCCTGACACCTCTGCTGCACTAGACTCGCGGCGTGGCCGAGCGCCGGGTCCTCCACCCCGTCCTCTCCTCCGAAGAGCGCCGCCGTCTCTTCCTGGAGGGGATCGACCTTTTCAACCGGGGGGACTTCTTCGCCGCCCACGAAGCCTGGGAGGAGATCTGGCGCTCCACCACGCCCGAGCCCCGGGAGCTCTTCCAGGGGCTCGTCCAAGTGGCCGCCGCCCTGCACCAGGCCCTCGACCTCCAGAGGAAGATCGGCCCCCGCAACACCCTCGCCAAGGCCCGCTCCCACCTGGAGCTTTACACGCCGGTCGCCTGCGGCCTGGATATCGAAAACCTGCTGGAGTCCGTCCGCCAGTGGCAGGAGTGGCTGGAGCGGGACGGAGAGAGGCCGGCGGTTCCCGGGATCGGGATCGTCGATCCGCAGAGCGTGATCTAGTCGGCGCTCGCCTCCCGCGCCCGGCTCCCGAGCCAGAGCAGGAGCGCGCCGAGAGCGCAGGCGGCAGGGCAGACCAGGAGCGCGAGCCTCATCCTCCCGGGATCGGCGGCGACCCCCAGCCAGTCGCTGAGCTTGCCGATGACGGGGCCTCCGATGCCATACGCGAAGATGTTGATCGTCGAGAAAAAGACGCCGATGGCGAGCCCGCGCAGATTGGGGCCGGCGATATCGAGGACGTCCGCGGTCGCGGGTCCGAGCCAGATCAGCGCAAGCCCGTACACGGCGACGCTCAGGAACACCAGAAGGCCCAGGTGGTTGCTGAACAGCAACCCCAGCCAGAGCGGGACCGAAGCGAGCGCGGCGAAGGCGCCGAACCTCATGGGGCCTCCCCGGCCCAGCCGGCGGAGGCGGTCGGACACGTACCCGCCCAGGATCATGACCGGCAGGCCGACGGCCACCGACAGGACTCCCCCCGCGATCCCGATCGTCGCCAGGCTCATGCCGTGGACGCGAGCAAAGAAAGCCGCTCCCCAGACCCCGAGGTTGTTGGCGGCGAGCCCGAACAGCGCGTACCCCAGGTACAGGTAGAGGAGCGGAGCGGAGCGGAAGAGGATCTTCCAGTCCTCGCGGCCATAGCGGACCGCCGCCACCTCCGTGCGTCCGCGCGCCGGCTCGCGCAGCAGGAAGACGACCAGCGCGAGAGCGAGCCCCGGGAACCCCAGCAGGTAGAACGCCCACCGCCATCCGTAGCTCTGCCCGATCCATCCGCCGAGGAAGAAGGCCAGGCCGCCCCCGATGGCGATGCCCGACGAGTAGATCCCCTGGACCGTGGCGCGGATCCGGGGCGGGAAGTAGTCGCCCAGCATCGAGAGGGCCGCGGGGCCGAGCGTGGCCTCGCCCACTCCGACCATGACCCGGCAGAGGAAGATGCTCCAGAAGCTGTCGCAGAAACCGGTCAGTCCGGAGAACAGGCTCCACACCGCGAGCCCGCCGGCGATCAGGTTCTTCCTCACCACGCGGTCGGCGAGGCGCCCGAAGGGGACCCCGAGCAGCGTGTAGAAGATGACGAACGAGGTCGTCCCCAACAGCGCGAGCTGCAGGTCGCTGAACTTCATCTCCGCCTTGATCGGCGTGAACAGGATGTAGATGAGCGACCGGTCGAGGAAGTTCAGGACATAGACAAGGGTAAGGATGAGGAGCACGTACCAGGAGTACGCCGGCACCTGCTCCCGGACTGGTTCCCGGACTGGCTGGCTGGACATTGGCGGGGAGTTTAACCGAACGAATGTTCGGTATCAAGGCGATTCTTCACGAGGGCAGCGTGTTCGTCCAGAGGCAGGATTGACGGGATGCGATGTAGGGGAGGGGCTTGCCCCCTCCCGGGCGGGGGAAGACCCCGCCGAGACAGGAATCGCATTGGGAGCTTCCGCCCTCCCGGCCTGGACGAAGAAAGCGAACGCCTTTCAAGAGGTCTCTTCGTGCCGCTTGGAATTCGTCTCAAGAACGAACCTTTTCAGGCTTTCCGCATGGAAGTGGTCGCGGCCATGGAAGGCGTGAATGAGGGGGCTACAGAGAGAGAGTTATAGAAGGGAACTCTTGGGGTGTTCCCACCGGTACACGAATATGAGGGCGATGCCGAGCGCGACCTGAGCGAGAAGAACGGCGAGCGCGAATCGAGGAAGCAGATAGCCAGCGATGAGGATAAGTGCGTAAGCGCCGGCCACAAGCAGGCGTGTGCGGACCGAATGCTCTGACGAAAGTACGAATTGCGCGACAAGCGCCAGGACAATAAGGTACGCCAGTCCGCTATACACGATGGTTAGTTCCTATTCGGCGCCCAACGGCTTCTGAGGTGAGCGGCGGCTTCAGCCGTCCGCTCGACCGACCGGGATACTAGTTGAGGCCCCCTCTCTCCGAGCCTGCGGTAGGCTCGTGGCGATGAGGAACAAGAAAGGAGGCCTCGATGAGATTCTACACCCAACAGCACCGTCACTACTGCGGAATCGAC